>OJAW01000443.1_pt1 | contig 29865 bp, 33 predicted proteins | sample 1589151 | NCBI WGS metagenome assembly OJAW01 (sample SAMN03283290) | human gut metagenome | biome: human-associated habitat; material: feces | host: Homo sapiens | place: Peru | collected 2012
ATACAAAACTTTTAGAATATTGTACCATTTAAATTTACAAAATTCAATATTTTTTGCAAATTGTTTTATAAAATTCCGATAAATATTGATGTATAATAAAATAAGGCAGCGTATTGCTAATAATTGTAACTATGCTATAATGTTATTATAATTTATATTATTATTGTTTTTTTACAGAATTGGGACGTGTATATATGGTATTTGACTCGTTGGCAATTATTTCAGCAGAAATTTATTATGATTTTCTTGATAACGAAAGCGGAACCGTTAATCAAAAAAACATTATTTTCAAATCCTGATTTAACAGTCGTTATGATTACACATAGATTATCAACAGTAAAAGAGTGTGATAAGATATATGTTATGGATAACGGCAGAATCATTGAATCCGGAAAACATGATGACTTAATGAAAATAAACGGAAAATACACAGAATTATATAATAATTTTAACTGACAAAAAAACGGAGGATCGCCCGAATCGGCAGTCCTCCGTTTTTTTAATGTCTTGACGGGATTTTCTTTCTTATTGTTTCGAGTCTGTTTAACGCTTCGTACAGCGTTTCGTCCCTTTTTGCAAAGTGCAGACGGATCAGATTGTTGACGTTTTCTTTAAAAAAGCTCGAACCGGGAACCGCGCCGACGCCCACGTCGCGGGCGAGCGTTTCACAGAATTCGAGGTCTGAATCGAATCCGAATTCCGATATGTCGAGCAGTATGTAATACGCGCCCTCGGGAACGGTATGATTTATACCGATATCGTCAAGTCCTTTTAAGAACAGCTCTCTTTTTGACGAGTATTTATTCTGTAAATCATTATAGTATTCGTCCGGAAATTTCAGTCCCGTGACGGCGGCCTCCTGTAACGGCGCGGCGGCTCCGACGGTGAGAAAATCGTGGACTTTTTTAGCTGTGTCGATAATTTCGGGCGGGGCGATTATATAGCCGAGTCTCCAGCCTGTTATCGAGTATGTTTTTGACAATGAACTGCAAGAAATCGTGCGTTTTTTCATGCCTGGGAGCGAGGCGAAATATATGTGCTTATTAGGTTCATAAACAATGTGTTCGTAAACCTCGTCGGTTATAACGTATACGTCGTATTTTTCTGCGAGATCGGCGATAATTTGGAGTTCTTCGAGTGTGAAGACCTTTCCGCACGGGTTTGACGGATTGCAGAGAATCAACGCTTTCGGGTTCTGCTTAAACGCTTCTTCGAGTTTTTCCGTGTCGAATTTGAATTCGGGCGGAGTCAGCTCTACATATATAGGCTCTGCCCCCGAGAGAATTGCGTCGGCTGAGTAATTTTCATAAAACGGAGAGAAAACAATTACCTTGTCGCCCGGGTCGACGACGGTCGTCATTGCTGCCATCATTGCCTCCGTGCTGCCGCATGTTACGACGATTTCGGAATTTGGGTCTATATCCATGCCCATGAAACGCGACTGCTTCTTAGCCAAAGCTTCGCGGAAATTCTGCGCACCCCACGTTATCGAATACTGGTGAAAATCCTCGTGCGAAACCTGCGCGAGCCGGTCGAGAATCTCTTTCGGCGGGTCGAAATCGGGGAAGCCCTGCGAGAGATTGACGGCGTTGTATTCGTTCGAAATTCTGGTCATCCTGCGTATGACAGAATCGGTAAAATCTCTTGTTCTCAATGATAAATTTTTCATTTTATTTCCTCTTTAAATGCCTTTTAGATTAATGATATGCGTTTGCCGTTCCGATGTCAATATGTCAAAAATATTTCGGCGAATAATTTTTTTTGCATGGAAATGCAATCCCAATAAAACCGTTGCTGAAATCTTTACGGCAAAATAATTCAAAGTTTCTCTAATATGTATGCATTTCGTGCCGAAAATTCGCATTTCATTCCCTTTTATAAAACAGTATTGACAAAATATAGATTGGTAATATATACTCTTACTATCATATGATAGATGTCAAATCAGGGGGAATTACAATGGCAAGATATATAAAGAATTTTGTGTTAAACGGAAATTTACAGCAAATTCAAAATGAAATAACGGCATATCTGCAAAATGACGGATATAAATATATTGAATACGACGGTGAGAATGTTTTTAAAAAAGGTATGGGTATTTTTTCTGCTCCGACATTTTTTAAATTCATATATAACGGAAATTGTGTGAGAATGGAAACATGGATGAAGTATACTATTGTTCCGGGAGTTTTTGTAGGAGAATTGTCTGTTGATGGTTTTGTAGGAGCTGCAGTTAAGGGACGTTGGAAAACTCGAATTGCATATATAGAATCTATTTTTAATAGAAACGGAAGAGAGAATGTACAGACCGGATTTGTCGGTTATAACAGCTTCGGACAAGAATCTGTCAATAGAGGCGTAAATTATAATCAAAACAAACATAATAATGAAAATGATACCGAATTACTTATTTCAGATGAGACAGAATTATTAAACAATTCACGTGGTTTTTATATGCAGAGTAATAGTAAAAATGTAAATAATGGATATTGTCCCAATTGCGGAGCTTTAATGAGTATGCAACGTAACAAATGTCAAAACTGCGGATATGTTTTTGATACTTGCGTACGGCCGCAGCAGTCAACGCCCTCCAATATTGGTTGTACAGACAAAAATATTTCAAATCCTATGCAAAATGAAGCGAATTTTGATAGCGTTGATAAGAATATAAGCAAAAAAGAATTTATAAAAAATTATGCGTCCGCATCTGTAAAAAGAGATGTAAAAGCAGCTGCCGTTATTGGTTATGTCTGCGCAGCCGTAACATTTGTTTTTTCATGTTTTTTTAATCCCTACGGAATTATTGATGCATTAATTCTTGCGGCAGTTTCACTTGGTATGCATCTAAGTTATAATAAAATTTTCGCCGTGCTGCTTCTTATATTGAGTTTAATTGAATTTGCTGTTGCGATGATTGAAGGAATGACGCCTCCGGTATGGTGGCTTGTTGCAGGAATACTGGCTGTCTATTCATTTAGAAAATTCGATAAAGAATATAAAACCTTTAAATCTCAAAATTATAACATGTAAAAAGGAGTATATATGGCAAAACAATGTTTGAGATGCGGAACAATTGTGGATGACAACACAAAATTTTGTCCTAACTGCGCTTCAATTGAATTTGGTTTTTATCAAAAAAATGTACAAAAGAATAATTTTAATCAAACTTCGGCAGAATTTTATCAGTCGCCCGTTATGCCGAAACCGGCAAAAAAAATAAAAATGAAACCGTGGGGTATAGTATTTATTGTCTGTTCGGTTTTTGTTTTGGGTATTGTCGGTTTTGTTATTCGAACAGCACTGATAGGCAATTTTTTAAATTCGGATTTAACTGATGTTGACAGCGGTTATGTTGATAACAGTGCCTATTCGGACAATGACGGCGAGCCGAAGGAAGAAGTTGCATATTCGAAAGGTTTTGTAACTGATAATGTTTATACAAACGAATGGGCAGATATGAAATTTTCTATTCCCGTCGGTTATTTTGATGGGACAGAATCGGATTATGTTTCAGACGACAATATAGACCATGGACTAATTATTTTCAGCGGAGAAATCGGTAATTCATTTGACCTTACTTTTGAAAAGATACCTTATAGTATAATTACAGAAGAGAGTTATTTGGACGCTTGCAAAAGAAATATAGAAAAGTCATTTTCTGATTTAGCAGAATCTTCTCAAGCGTTCAATTGTACGATAAATGATATCTATTCGAAACGTGTCATTGCCGGTTATGAATACAGCGTTATGTCTATTAATTATAATACAGATGGTATTTTTGTCTATGGAGTTTTTTGTGTGAGAAAAATCGGAGACAGAATGGCTGCTATTGCAATCAGCGACCAATCCGAGGCTGAAATTGATCGTCTGTTATCGCTTTTTTTAAATTTTTCGTAATAGTTTTATTTGAAACTAATAAAGGCTGAAAATCATGACATAATCGCAAATGCGGTTGAGTTTTGATTTTCAGCCTTTTGGTTTATAAGTTTTTTCGTCACGGATTATAATCTTTACATATATACCTATTCCTCTTCACGCTCTTTGTTCCGTACTCGATTGCTCTTGTCGGGCAGGAGGCGATGCACGCCATGCAATGCGTGCAGTTTTTGCCCCATTCGGGGCGGGAGGAGGTAAGTTTGATATTGTTTAGCGGGCAGGCTTTTACGCACTTTGCGCACGAAATACATTTATCGGTCGAATAGAATTTATCGGCTTTTACGAAGAATTTATAGAAAATCGGATTAACGGGACCGCTCATGAATTTATCGTAAAGATTGTTCCGCACGGCGGGGAAACGCTTGTTTTCCTTTAAGAATCCGACGGCTTCGTCCATTTTCGGGATGGCTTTTTCTACAATCGAATCGGCTTCCTCTTCATTCGGAACGTAAAACAGTGCGGTATAGTTTTCGGGCATTTTAATCGGGAAAACGCCCATATATTCAAATCCCTTTTTATCGCAGAGAGCCGAAATATACTTTGAAGCATTGCCGATCTCGCCGCCGCAGTCCATTATAAACCACGCCTTGTTTTTACCGGTAAAAGTCGTTTTTTCAATCCATTCCTCGACGATTTTCGGAATGCGCCACGCATACGTCGGCGTTACGAATATAAGTCTGCCGTCCGGAGAGATTGTCGGAGCGGTACGATTTTTTATCGACTCGTTGATTGAAAAAACATCTTCTCCCGTTTTATCGGCGATAAATTCGGCAATATATTTGCTGTTGTTTGTACCCGTGAAATAAAGTATCATTTTTTTCACCCTTTTTAAATAACGGAGCCGATGTATAAATCGGCTCCGCGGGAATCAATGTCCCCTGTGTTTTTCTTTGTGCTTGAGCTTCTTTTGCTCAAAACGGCGTTCGGCTTCAAGCTCTCTGATTTCTTTTGAACGTTTTTTTCGTTCGGTTTTGTTTTGTTCACGCATTAGACTCAACGCTCTCTGCGCTTTTGTCGAAATGCCGCGTGTTTCGTTTTTTCTGATAACGCGCTGTAAGCGTTTCGGGTTGGACGCGCTTTTCTCCTGCGTTTTGATCTCGGTCTGCGGGCTGAAAACGAGATTTTTATAATTTTTTAAAAGAAACGAATAAACCTCGTAATCCTTAGGTTCCGCGCCGAAAATAATTTTGCAGACTTCGTATTTCTCGTCGTACTCGCGTTCAAAAAGCGCAATCCAAAAAGGGTCGTCGAACAAAACGGTGACAGACGAATGTGAAAGTGACATTCGAATTCCTCCTTAAAAAATAAATGCGGAACGGACAACCAAGGAGGCAGGTTACTGATAACGGTTTGTTTTGCCGTTACTCCCGGACTACCGGCCGGGACGTGTTTTTATCCGCATAAAAATTATATCACCGAGTATTGATTTTTTCAACTTTTATTTCTTTTCACGGTACGCGTCCATAAGCTCGCCGAATATATCCGAGCATGACGGCGGAGTCCAGATTATCGCATTTGCTCCGGCGGCGACGGTTGCTTTGATACTCTCGCGCGTGGGGCCTCCGGTTGCGATTATCGGAATATTTTTATTTATCTTTCTGATCTCTGATACGACTTTCGGCGTTTTTGAGCCGGCGGCGACATTGATTATCGAGGCTCCGAAATGGATTCTGTCCGCGACCTCGGACGCGCTTACGCATGTTACGATAATCGGAATGTCGATATTTTCGCTTAGTTTTTTGAGAATAATATTCTGCGTCGGTGAATTTACAACTACTCCCGACGCTCCCTGCATTTCGGCAAACTGACCGAGATGCACGACCCGTTTTCCCTGCGTTGTTCCGCCTCCCACGCCGGTAAATACGGGAACGTCTGCCGCGTGAATGAGCATTTCGCTTATGATCGGCTGCGGAGAGAACGGATAAACGGCAAATATCGCGTCGGCGTTGACATTTCTGATTATTGCAATGTCCGTTGTGTATACGAGCGACTGAATCCGTTTTCCAAAAACGACGATTCCGCTGCACGCGCCGATTTCCTCGGGAACGGTCAGCGCGTGACTTCTCAAGGTTGTATTTATCTGCGGAGCTTCGCTTTTTGTCGTTTCGCTTTCATATATAACTTTCGAAGCTTTTTTGATTTCTTCCTGCCATCTGCGTTCTTTGAGTAATCCCATCGCCGTCTCCTTCTTATATGAAATAATAATTAATTCTACACTTATTATATATACTGATTATAAACATAAATGTCGAAATAAACGGCGGAAAGGACTGATTATTTCGACATTTTGTCTATTTATTGCTGATATATTTTTCAAGTATGCCGACCGCGTCGCCTATTAATTCGGGACACGGGTGTTTTTTATAATACTCCGGCGTTCTCGCTTCGGGAGTCGGAGTCTGCGCTCCCGGTTTATCGATATTTAAAAGCTCACGGCATATATACGACCCGTGTTTTTCCTTGAATTCGAAGGCGAGAGACTGCATCATTTTGTAGTTTTCCGCTTTTTCTTTTCCCGTACACGGAACCGGCACGGGGAATATCATTCCCGCCGCCATGCCCATGCCGGAAACCGCTCCGCAGACCTCTCTTAACCGGCTGACTCCGCCTCCTAAAAGAAATGAAAGTCTCGCGAGATTTTCCTCGCTGTCGTCAATTAAATCGGAAAATGCGAGCAGTACGGACTGCGAACAGTTATATCCCTCGTAAAAGAGTGAAATTGCTTTTTCCCTGCGCGTCATAAGAGTTTTTCGATTGCGTCGGACATGTTGTTAAGATATTCGCCCTCGAATAATTCGATAAGTCCGCTGTCGCACTGCTGAGCGAAGTCGGGGTTGACGGGGATTCTCGATGTAACGTCTATTCCGTGCTCTTTCGCCGTCTCTTCAAGATGGCTGTCGCCGTAAATATAATGCTTCTTATGACAGTCGGGACATTCGAAATACGACATATTTTCGACCATTCCGAGTACGGGAATATTCATGAGCTTTGCCATGTTTACAGCCTTTGCGACTATCATGGAAACGAGATCCTGGGGCGAGGTTACTATTATAATTCCGTCGACCGGGATGCTCTGAAATACCGTCAGCGGAACGTCGCCCGTTCCGGGAGGCATGTCCACGAACATGAAATCTACATTGTCCCATATAACGTCCGTCCAGAACTGCTTTACAACGCCTGCGATGACGGGACCTCTCCATACGACGGGGTCTGTCTCGTTGGGCAGAAGGAGATTAAGAGACATAATGTCGATTCCCTTAGTCGACTTTACGGGGATGATACCGGCATCGGTTCCCTCTGCTCTCGCGTTGAGTCCGAACATCTTAGGAATTGACGGACCCGTGATATCCGCGTCGAGAACGGCGGTATGATAACCTTTTCTGTTCATCAGAACGGCGAGCATGGAGGTAACGAGCGATTTTCCGACTCCGCCCTTACCGCTGACTACGCCTATAACCCTTTTTATGCTTGAAAGCTGATTGGGTTTTTCAAGAAAGCTCTCCGGAGAATCACACTTTGAATCGCAGTTTTCGCAGTCATGCGAACAATCTGACATAATTAACACCTGCTTTTTATAATAATAAATATATTATAGCATAACCGGGACGGACTTACAAGCCCGAAACGCACTGAACCGGGCTTGTGAGTGTTTCTTTTTTTTAAGTTCCGGTATTCACGTTTTATAGAATTGTATCCGTTTTTCAGTATCCGCAAGGGTTTGACGGTTCAATGCATTGACACTCAAATTCGGGAATGATATACTTTGTATATATTAATCACGGCATACGGGGATAATGATTATGGATTGTGAAAAACTGCTCAAGGTTATGCATACGACCGAAAGATTAAAAGACACAATGAGACACTGCTATACGTCCGCCGGCAGGCGCGAGAGCGTGGGAGAGCACTGCTGGAGACTCTCGCTTTTAGCGTATTTCGTAACGGACGAATTCGAGGGAATCGACACGGAGAAGCTTTTGAAAATGTGTATAATTCACGACCTCGGCGAAATATTTACGGGAGATATTCCTGTATTCAATAAGACAAAATCGAACGAGGAAACGGAGGAGAATCTGCTGTTTAGGTGGCTGGAGACCTTAGATGAGCCGTTCAGAACGGAAATGCTCTGTTTATATAAGGAAATGGATGAGCTTAAGACGACGGAATCGAGAGTTTACAAGGCTTTGGACGGCATAGAGGCTCTTATACAGCATAACGAATCGGACATAAAAACATGGCTCGAATCAGAGTACGGCTTACAGCTGACGTACGCCGACGACAAGACGGCGTTTTCCGAGTATTTAAAAGAGTTAAGAGAGTCTGTAAGACAGGAAAGCATTAGTAAAATCGAAAAAGAAAGAGCCTCCGGAACGGAAGCTCAAATGGATAAATAAACTAAATTTATAAATGCCTTACGCGTTTTTTTACTTCTCCGCCGATGAAAATCGCAAGCGCGATTTTTACCATGTCGGGAATGATATACGGTATTACGCATCCCATGAGTATGCCGAAAAATCCTATCGCGCCCGTGTTTTTCGTATAAACCGCCATATACCATACGCTTCCGAAAATGTAGCAGAAAATGTGCGAAGCGAACATCTTTAAAAACGTTATGAAAAATCCGTTTTTCTTGATTACCGCGTCAAATATTCCGTATGCGAACGCAGAGACGAGGAATCCGACTATATATCCGCCCGTTGTGCCCAAAAGTGCGCCGATACCTCCGTTGAATCCCGAAAAAACGGGGACTCCGACGGCTCCTAACAGAATATAAATAAGTATGCTCAACGCACCCTTTTTTGCTCCCAGCACCGCGATAGCCGTAAACACGCCGAAAACCTGCATTGTAAACGGTATTCCCGGTATCGGAATCGTGACCCACGCGCATACCGTAATCAGCGCGGAGAAAAGCGGAATCAGAGCTATGTCGAGAGTTGAAAATTTCTCTTTCGTTTTTGTTTCGGTCATAAAACGACCCCTTTTCATTTTATTTTCTCTTCACAATTATTTTAATATAAATATTTTTTCGATTCAATTTACAAAGCGTACAAATTAAATTTAATTTAAATAAAAAAACTGTATGATAGTAAAGCAATATAATTGACATTATAAATTTATATTGCTATAATTATTTACATAAATAACAAAAGGAGTTGTTTTCATGCGCCGTTTTACCGTTATATTGCTCGCGATTATAACGGCGTTGTCGTTTTCGTCGTGCTCGAACCGCAGGGATAACGAGGTCATTACGATAAACGACGGCTCGGCGGCGGTAAATACCGACGTGTTTTCATATTATTTAAAAACCGCCATGACGGACAATAAGGACATGACCGACTCCGAATACCTCGATATTGCGACGAACGAATGTATTAAATATGTTGCGGTAAACACTAAATTCAAGCAGCTTAACATGACTCTTACCCCGGCGCAGAAGGCCGAAATATCCAAAGAGACGAACACGCTTTGGCGACAGTACGGCGAGTATTATTCCGCGCTCGGCATTACAAAAGAGATTTTTTACAAAATAAAGACCGCCGAGGAGTACAGAGAGGCTATAAGATTCAGACTCTTTGACACGGGGGGTGAAACGCCCGTCAGCGAGGACAGTATAAAAGCCGTTTTTAACTCGGAATACTGCGGATTCAGATTTGTATGCGACTATCTTTACGATACCGACGAGAACGGAAACGCCGTAAAAAAATCTCAAAACGAGATTGACGAAATTTATAATAACTACCTGTCGGCGGCTTCCGAAATAAACAACAGCGGGGCTAATCTTGAAGAAGCGTATGCGAGATTCGCTTCGGACGAGGCTTACAATTCGCTCTCGCTCGATACCGTTCTTATCGGCAGGGACAGCGGTTTCCCCGACGGATTCTTCGATACCGTTCAGAAGGCGGAGTACAACAAGGCCGTCGTTATTATCACAGACGACTACCTCTATCTTCTGATGCGCGAGGACATCCTCTCCGCCGATTACGATTTTTACACGCAGTACAGGGACAGATGTCTTGTAAAAGCCACCGAAAACCCGTTAAGCGACGCGGTAGCCGAGTGGGCGAAGGAATATAACGCCGTAAGGCAGATCAATACGGCCGAAAAATGCTATAAAAAAGTATTGAAAACAGATGAAAAATTCAGAAAAGACAGTTAATTAAAAATAACGAAAGGTCGGAATTTATATATGAGCAAACGCGTTCTTGCGTTCGATTTCGGAGCCTCGAGCGGACGGGCTATAATAGGCTCTTACGAAAACGGAAAAATCACGCTTGACGAGGTTCACCGCTTTTTAAATGAGCCAGTAAGCGTCGGAGGCACCGTATATTGGGACGTTTTAAGACTTTTCCACGAAATAAAGCAGGGTATTTTAAAAGCGAAACAGGCAGGCGGCTTTGATTCTATAGGCATTGATACCTGGGGCGTCGACTTCGGTCTTATAGATAAGGACGGCAAGCTTATCGAAAATCCCGTTCATTACAGGGATGAGCGTAACCGCGGAATGATTGAGGAAGCGGAGAAGTATATGTCAAAAGACGAGATGTACTCGCGCACGGGTATTCAGTTCATGGACTTTAATACCGTGTTCCAGCTTCTCTCGATTAAAAAGAACAGACCGCACGTTTTCGACAATGCCGATAAGCTTCTCTTTATGCCCGATCTTTTTAATTTTATGCTCACGGGCAGCAGAGCGGCGGAGTATTCGATAGCGACGACGTCGCAGATGATTAATATAGAGACGAAAACGTGGGATAAGGAGATTATAAACAGGCTGTCGCTTCCCGAAAAGCTTCTGTGCGATATAGTCCCCGCGGGGTCTGGAGTCGGTATGCTTTCTAATGAAATATGCAAAGAGCTTTCCGTAGAAAGCGTTCCCGTTATCGCCGTGTGCGGACACGACACGCAGAGCGCGATAACAGCCGTTCCCAATGAAAATAAGGATTTTGTGTTTATTTCGAGCGGAACGTGGTCGCTTTTCGGAACGGAGCTTGACTCCCCGATAGTCGACGAAAAATCAAAGGAAATGAACGTCACGAACGAGGGCGGTTACGGCTATTCGACGGCGTTTTTGAAGAATATATGCGGACTGTGGCTCATTCAGGAGTCAAGACGCCAGTGGATGAGAGAGTCGAGCGATTATTCTTATGCCGAACTCGAATCTCTTGCGCTTGAATGCGAGGGCTTTAAATGCTTTATAGATCCCGATTCTCCCGAATTCGGAGTTATGGGAGATATCCCGTCGAGAGTAAAGGCGTACTGCAGAAAAACGGGTCAGTACGTTCCCGAATCCGTCGGCGAGGTTGTAAGATGTATTTACGAAAGTCTTGCGTTAAAATACAGAATGACGTTTGACGGCATCAAAAACTGTACGGGAAAAACGTATGACAGCATTAATGTTGTCGGCGGCGGAACGAAGGACGGACTTCTGTCCTCAATGACGGCGTGTGCGTGCAATGTTAAAGTATATGCCGGTCCCGTCGAGGCGACGGTTCTCGGAAACGTTGCGGTTCAGCTGATTTCTTCGGGCGGGATAAAGGACATCGCCGAGGCGAGAAGGATTATTTCCGATTCCTTTACTCTTAAAAAATACGAACCGAAAGATACCGACAAATGGAATGAAGCGTATGAGCGCTTTAAGAATATTATTAATTCGTAAAAATAACCGCGGAGCTTTTTCCGCAGGAAAGGAAGATATTTTACTATGGCAGAAAACAGATACATAGGCGATTATCCCGTTATCGGAATCCGCCCCATTATCGACGGCAGAAGAGGACCTCTTAAGGTCAGAGAGTCGCTTGAGGAACAGACCATGAATATGGCTAAGACCGCGGCAAAGCTCTTCACAGACAATCTTAAATATTCCAACGGCGAACCCGTAAAGGTCGTTATCTCCTCTACGAGCATAGGCAGAGTCGCGGAGGCGGCTCAGTGCGCCGAGGAATTCAGAAAAGCCGGCGTTGCGATTACTCTCTCCGTAACCCCCTGTTGGTGCTACGGTTCGGAGACTATGGACGCCGATCCCATGACAATTAAGGGCGTATGGGGATTTAACGCTACCGAGCGTCCCGGCGCCGTTTACCTTGCTTCCGTTCTCGCGACTCATGCGCAGAAGGGTCTGCCCGCATTCGGTATTTACGGCAAGGATGTACAGGACGCCGACGATACAACCGTTCCCGATGACGTTAAGGAGAAGCTTCTCCGCTTTGCCCGCGCGGCTGTCGCGGCGGCTTCGATGAGAGGCAAGTCGTATCTTCAGATAGGCTCTATATGTATGGGTATCGGCGGTTCGTCAATAAGCCCCGACTTTATCGAGGAATATCTCGGCATGAGAGTCGAGTCGGTCGACGAGGTCGAGATCATCAGACGAATGACAGAGGGCATCTATGACGAAGAAGAGTTTAAAAAGGCTCTTAAATGGACAAAAGAACACTGCCCCGAGGGCTTCGATAAGAACCCCGAATTCGTAAGAAAATCACCTGAGCAGAAGGAGAAGGACTGGGAATTCGTCGTTAAGATGATGGTTATTATCAAGGATCTCATGAACGGCAATAAAAATCTTCCCGCAGGACGCGAGGAGGAAATGGTCGGACATAACGCTATCGCCGCGGGCTTCCAGGGTCAGCGTCAGTGGACGGATTTCTATCCCAACTGCGATTTCGGCGAGGCTATGTGCAACACCTCGTTCGACTGGAACGGTGCGAGAGAGCCGTACGTTCTCGCAACCGAAAACGATACGCTCAACGGTATTTCGATGCTGTTTATGAAGCTGCTTACAAACCGTGCGCAGATGTTCGCTGACGTTCGTACCTTCTGGAGCGCAGACTCCGTAAAGAGAGTTACGGGCTACGACATCGAGGGCAAGGCTAAGGACGCAGGCGGATTCATCCACCTTATCAACTCCGGCGCATGCTGTCTCGACGCATGCGGTGAAATCAAGGATGAAAACGGAAATGCCGTTATCAAGCCCTGGTACGACGTAACCGAAAAGGATATAGATACAATGTTAAAGGCTACCGAATGGTGTGCCGCCGATAACGGATATTTCAGAGGAGGCGGATTCTCGTCAAGATTCCTGACCCGTGCCGAAATGCCCGCTACCATGATCAGAATTAATCTTGTAAAGGGTCTCGGACCTACGATCCAGATTGCCGAGGGCTATACCGTCGCTCTGCCCGACGAGGTTTCGGATACTCTCTGGAAACGTACCGACTATACATGGCCCTGCACATGGTTTGCTCCCATCTGCAACGGCGTCGGTCCGTTCAAGTCGGCTTACGACCTCATGAATACATGGGGCGCAAATCACGGCGCGATTACCTACGGTCACATCGGCGCAGATCTTATCACAATGTGCTCTATGCTCAGAATTCCCGTAGGACTTCATAACGTACCCGAGGATAAGATTTTCCGTCCCGCCGCATGGAACGCGTTCGGAACAAAGGATCTCGAGGGCGCGGATTACAGAGCGTGCGCCGTATACGGTCCGCTTTACAAATAAGCGATTTTTACAGATAAACAGGATTCTCCGCTTCGTGTTGTGCGAAGCGGAGATTTTTGTCATATAAAAACGCCCAAAGTGGGTATGCGGTTCCCGAATTAACGATTTTTGCGCTCCTCCCGGCATTTTTAATATTCACGATTGTGCAAAATATATAAAGAAAAATAGTTAATCGACAAATTAAAAAACGATTTTGTTGAAAAGGTAAATTTTTGTTTTAGGACAATAAAACTCTTTGAAATCACTGTATTGCAGTGCTATAATATACAATGGCGGAGATTAGGGGATTTCTTTAATCCGCATATAAATTCCGGCATATTATTATCTCGATTTTTTGTACAATCAGCCGGATTATCCCGATATTATTATCTCCGACGGAGGTCATTGTTTATATGAAAATTCAGTTTACCGAAACGGTGCTCCGTGACGCACAGCAGTCGCTGATAGCTACGAGAATGCCGTATGAAGAGTTTGAGCCGATACTCAAAACCCTTGATTCTGCGGGTTATTACTCGCTTGAATGCTGGGGAGGCGCGACGTTCGACTCTTGTTTAAGATATCTTAACGAGGATCCGTGGGAAAGACTCAGAAAAATAAAGAAAGCGTGTCCGAATACAAAGCTTCAGATGCTTTTGAGAGGTCAGAATCTTTTGGGATACAAGCATTATCCCGACGACGTCGTACGCATGTTCGTAAGAAAGAGCGTGGAAAACGGCATTGATATAATCAGAATATTCGACGCGCTCAACGATTTCAGAAATATTAAAACCGCTGTCGACGAGACGCTTAAATGCGGAGCGATCGCTTCGGGTACGCTCTGCTATACGACCAGTCCGGTTCACACGCTCGATTCGTTTGTAAAAAGCGCGAAAGAGCTTGAAAACATGGGTGTTCAGACTATCTGCGTAAAAGATATGGCGGGCATTATGAGCCCGAAAGAGGCATATGAGCTTATAAAGGCAATTAAAGAAAGCGTTTCTCTTCCCGTTATTCTTCATACACATTCGACAACGGGACTCGGATTTATGACTCTTTTAAAGGCCGTTGAGGCCGGCGCCGACGTTATCGATACGGCGATTTCATCATTCTCGGGCGGTACGGCTCAGCCCGCGACGGAGACTATGAATTACGTTCTCAAACAGTACGGCTATGAGACCGGACTCGACGAGAAAAAGCTTATGGAGATTAATACATTCTTTAAAGCTTACAGAGACAAGTGCTTAAAGTCGGGACTTCTCAATCCCGTCGTTATGGCTACGGCAACCGACGCGCTCAATTATCAGATTCCCGGCGGTATGCTGTCGAATCTTGTCGCCCAGCTCACCGCGCAGAATAAGCTTGATAAGCTCGACGAGGTTCTTGCAGAGACTCCGAGAGTCAGAGCAGACCTCGGATATCCTCCGCTCGTAACTCCCATGAGCCAGATGGTCGGCGTTCAGGCAACGGCAAACGTTCTGTTCGGAAAATATAAGAATATTTCAAAGGAAGTCAAAAGTTATATAAAGGGCGAGTACGGCAAGGCTCCCGGTAAAATCGACGATGAGCTTATGAAACAGGTTCTCGGGGATGAAAAGCCTTTTACCGGCAGATTTGCCGATACGCTTGAGTCCATGTTTGAAAAGACGAAAAAGGAGCTCGGCTCAAAGGCAAAGAGCGACGAGGATGTTCTGTCGTATATAGCGTTCCCGACCCTTGCGGAGAAGTTCTTTGACGAGAGAGAATTGAGAAAGAGCAGAACCTTTACTTATTCTTTCAAAGAAATAAAGGAGGGCTGAAATTATGTTTGATTATCAGCTTTTGGGCGTATTCACCCGTTTGTACGGAGAAAATGCACAGATGACCGTGAGCAGAGCCTTGCTCATTTCCGTCGTCGGATTTTTACTTGTTATAGTTATTCTTTTACTTCTCGCTCTTGTCGTAAGAGGCTTTTCCGCTCTGTTCGGAAAATCGGAGAAAAAAGAAGCTCCCGCAGTTCCTGCCGTTTCTCCGGCTCCTGCGGTTCAGCCCGTTCAGCCTGTTCAGCCTGCACTTCCCGCTCCCGTGCTTGAGGGTGTTACCGACGAGCAGGCGGCAGTCATAATGGCTGTCGTAAGTCATAAGACGGGAATTCCGCTCAACAGACTGCAGTTTAACTCTATTAAATTATCGGAGGATAAATAAAATGAAATACGAAGTTGTACTTAACGGTAAAAAATATGAGGTAGACGTTACCGAAACGGACGCTGTTATCACCTCCGTCTCTAACGCTCCGGCACCCGTTGCCGCGGCACCGGCTCCCGCTCCTGCCGCCGCACCGGCTCCCGCAGCCTCCGCACCCGCAGTTTCGGGTGAAAGCGTTATCGCGCCCATGCCCGGAAACATTCTCGACGTAAAGGTAAGCGCAGGTCAGAGCGTAAAAGCAGGCGACGTTATGTTTATTCTCGAGGCAATGAAAATGGAGAATGAGATTGTCGCTCCCGCCGCAGGCACGGTAAAACAGATTCTTGTACAAAAGGGCTCCGTTGTCAATTCCGACGACGTTCTCGCCGTTATTTAAGTGAGGCGTGAATTATGGAACTTATAACCGAAGTAGTAAAGGGGATATGGGACGCGTCCGGCTTCGCTCTGCTTCAGTGGCAGAATCTTGTCATGATTGCCGTAGCCGTCGTTTTCTTTGTTCTTGCTATTAAATTCAAATTCGAACCTCTTCTGCTCGTTCCGATAGCGTTCGGAATACTTCTTGCGAACCTTCCCGGTGCGAATATAATGCTCGACACCACGGGCGGACAATTGGGCGATATTTCCGAAACGGCTTCCGTTGTCGCCGGGTCGCACTGGTACGACTCGGGCGTACTGCGGATACTGTACACGGGCGTTAAGTCGAGCGTTTTCCCCTGCCTTATATTTATGGGCGTAGGTGCGATGACCGATTTCGGACCGCTTCTTTCCAACCCCGTTTCGCTTGTACTCGGAGCCGCGGCACAGCTTGGTATTTACGTTGCGTTTATTATTGCGATTCTTTTGGGCTTCGCTCCCAACGAGGCGGCGGCTATCGCCATAATCGGCGGCGCGGACGGCCCCACGGCTATATTCCTTGCTTCAAAGCTGGCTTCGCATCTGCTCGCGCCTATCGCGCTTGCGGCTTACTCGTACATGGCTCTTATCCCGATAATTCAGCCTCCCATTATGAAGGCTCTGACTACCGAAAAAGAGCGTAAGGTTAAAATGACACAGCTCAGAAAGGTTTCAAAGACGGAAAAAATCATATTCCCCGTAGTCGTTCTCGTAATAGTCGCGCTTCTTCTCCCCGACGTTGCCCCTCTTCTCGGAATGTTTATGTTCGGCAACCTGCTACGCGAGTGCGGAGTCTGCGACAGACTTTCGGATACCGCGCAGAACGCTCTTATGAACACCGTAACAATTATGCTCGGCGTATGCGTAGGAGCCACGGCGAACGGACAGGATTTCTTACAGCTTAGAACCATCAAAATCGTTGTTCTCGGACTTGCCGCCTTTATATTCTCGACCGTCGGCGGAGTTCTGTTCGGCAAGCTTCTCTACGTTATCACAAAGGGCAAGGTCAATCCTCTTATCGGCGCTGCGGGCGTTTCCGCAGTTCCCATGGCGGCGAGAGTCGCGCAGAACGAGGGCAGAAAATATGACCCGACGAACTTCCTGCTTATGCACGCAATGGGACCCAATGTCGCAGGCGTTATCGGTTCGGCTGTCGCGGCGGGCTTCCTGCTTGTCATGTTCGGAGGCTAAGCTATGATTAAGTACGCGTTTTTCGACCTTGACGGCACGATAATGCGTTCCGACCCCGGAGTCATAGAATGCGTTAAATATTCAATCGAAAAATCGGGTTTCCCGATGCCGGATATTAAAACATTATTTAAATTTATAGGGCCTCCGCTTCGGGATTCGTATATGGATTTCTGTTCCATGACCGAAGAACAGAGCATGAGGGCTATCGCGTACTACCGCGAACGCTATAATGCAAAGGGTATTTTCGAGTGTGAGGTCTACCCCGGTATTATCGAACTGTTTGCCCGTCTTAAATCAAACGGAATAATAATCGCAACCGCGACGTCAAAGCCCGAGCATATGGCGGTCAGAATTGCCGATAAATTCGGGCTTAACGAGTATCTGACTCTCGTTGCCGGAAGCGATGACACAGAAACGCAGACTAAAACGGACGTTATATTAAACGCGTTCGACAGACTTTCGATAAGAGAGTCCGACAGGGATTCCGTTTTAATGATAGGCGACAGGAAGTTCGACGTTATCGGCGCGCATAACTGCGGTATAAAATGTCTCGGAGCCGTCTGGGGCTACGGAACAAAAGAGGAGCTTGTCTCCTCGGGCGCGGATTACTGCGCAGACACCGCAGAGGAAGCGGGAGATATTATCCTCTCGATTTAAAACCGAATATGAATTAAATATAATATGTATACGGAATTCGTCATAAGTCAGACGGGTTCCGTTTTTAAATTGTTCAACGTTTTGAAAAAGTGTATGATTGCATTTAAATATATGTAATAATAAATAATTTTATATAATATAATCGGCCGTCGTGCGGAAAACCGTCATTTTTATAATAAATGCTGTTTTTTGACAGTATAAAAATGCAAAATCGCCGTAAAAATGATTCAAAGGTTTGGTATTTTGCAAAATTCGACGGCATATAAGAAACCGTTTTATGGTCAATAATCATAAAATAACATAAATTTGGAAAATAGACTTGACTTATTGACCTGTTTGGTTTATTATAATATCTGCTGATATTAATTATTCTTTATTTTCAACGGAGGTAGTTAAAATGAACAAGAAATCAGTAAAGCTTTTATCATTAATGCTTAGTGCTGTAATGTTAATCATTGCAGTTCCCATGGGTGTTATGGCAACTTCCAATGGCAAGGGCGCTTCTCTTGAGGCAGCTTCCGTTACCGGTGAGGACAAATCAGAAGTTGAGTCCACCACTGCAATGCCTGTAAAGCCCACCGAGCCCACCACCAAGGGTGAGGACGAATCCACCACCGCAACTCCCGATGAGCCCACTTCAGAAGAGGCTTCTTCCGAGGCTCCCATGCCCGTAAAGATGGGTGACCTTGACGGCGACGGCAGAATCACTGCTGCTGACGCAAGAATCGCTCTCAGAATTTCCGCTCGTCTTGAGAATCCCACCAAGGCTCAGATGGAAGTCGGCGACCTCAACAAAGACGGTAAGATCACCGCTGATGAGGCAAGAGCTATCCTTAGATTCGCTGCAAGACTTGACGCTAAATTAGGCGACAGCTTAGCAACAAAGGCTTAAGGAATACTCTACATATCTTAATAAGATAGCGATAAAACGTCCCGAGGATAGTCCTTGGGACGTTTTTGGCTGTGTATGCAAACGATGTATATTTTACCTTAAATTACTATCGATTTCCGGCGAAAATGCGCTTTTTATTGATAAAATATACTTGACTTATATGGTAAAAAGGGTTATCATTAATATTGCTGATGTTAATAATAATTGTTACGGAGGTAGTTAAAATGAACAAGAAATCAGTAAAACTTTTGTCATTAATGCTTAGTGCAGTTATGCTGGTTGTTGCGGTTCCCATGGGTGTTATGGCTGCGTCAAAGGGCGGTTCTTCTGTTGCAGAGGGTCTTTCCTCTACCGAGTCCGCTTCAGATGAAGTTGAGTCCACTACCGCAGAACCCACGACCAAGGATGAAGCAGAATCCACAACAGGCAGTGTTGATCCCGATGAGCCTACTTCGGAGGTTAAGCCCACTCAGCCCGCAGAGGAAGAGTCTTCTGAGCCTGCGTCAGAGCCTGTATACGGTCTTATGGGCGACCTTGACGGCGACGGTAAGGTAACCGCAGAGGACGCAAGAACGGCTCTCAGAATCGCTGCTCGTCTTGAGAATCCGACCAAGAAACAGCTTGAGGTCGGCGATCTTAACAAAGACGGCAAGATCACCGCTAAGGAAGCAAGAGCAATCCTCAGATATGCCGCTAACCTTGATAAGGTTTTAAGCGTAGGCTAAGTTTATAATTACATAAGCTTCAAATTAAAATAAGAGGGGGCTGTAAAAAAACAGCCTCAAAAAATCCGAGATTCGTGAAGAGCGAGTCTCGGATGTTTTTTTCCGGTAGTTGGCAAAATTGGGGTTTGGGGGGCTTGAAGATACACTAACCTAAGCCGACGAGTTTTCGTCAGCCATGTTGAAATCATTTTGGTTTTTCTCAGGCGGCAAGCTGTTGTGCTTGTTTCTTTAAATGATATTTATGAAGATTAAAACCGCAGAAAATCAGTACTAACTCAAAATTTACACCTTTTAGCCCTCGTCTTCGCACCCTTTTGTACTCTCTGTTCCATTTGATTGTGCCAATTGCACCCTCTGCCTGTATGCTTCTGTTCATTCGTAAAAGTGCACCTTTTGTGCTGTTGAGATTGTTCAAAACTTCTTTATGGAATTTTGTCAGTTCTTCATTTATACGAACGATACGATTTCCTTCACATTTACAACATTGTTCTTTAAGTTGACAATCCGAACAATCTTCACACTGATACATTTCCTCTGTTCTTCCGAATTGATTTCCTCTTACAGGTCTGCTGTAAAGATAACGAAATTCTTTTCCGGTAGGACATTCAGGATTGACGTTTTTATTTATGTAAAAATTAACCGCTCTGTATGGATTTTCTCTGTATTTTTGATCTTCCGTTTCTTTTTTGAACATTGTGAATTTCATATATTTTTCCATTCCGTGTCCTTCACAGTAAAGATAATTGTTGAAGCTTACGTAACCTGCATCAGCTACGGGATACAGAGGATATTTGTAATATATGTCTTTGAATTTTTCCATTAACGGTTGAAAGCAGTCCATATCCGAAGCGTACTGCTTCACATCATATACGGCTATATATTCGTCACATAAGCCAAGCTGAATGTTGCAGCCGGGAAGAAGCCGGTCATTGCCCATATAGTCTTTTTTCATTCTGAAAAATGTTGCTCCGTTATCCGTCTTTGAATAGCTGTTTCTGTGTTCACCGCTTATTCTGATGTATTCCGCATATTTCTTTAGCTTTTCGGTATACTCTGTCAGTTTTTTGTAACATCTTTGTTCTGTTGTTTTTCGGTGTCCTCTGCCTCTGACAAGCTTTTCAGGATTAATATTTACGAGACGAATGTAGTTTGCTGTGATTTCTTCCATATATTCAACAGCATATTCTGTACGAATATCAAATCTTACCCCTTGATAAGCGATAAACATATTTATTTCTTTAAGTAATGAAGATATTTTCTCGAAAATCTTGTTTCTGTTTTTTATACTGCTCTTTTTCCACACCCAACTGTATTTGTTGGCATTAGCTTCAATTTTTGTTCCGTCTATATAAATATGTTCTGTGTCAACCTGTTCCTGTTCAAAGATGTATGTGTTGATTTCTTTGAATATATTCTCTATACTTTCTGCAAGACAACAGTTCATAAAATTATTTATCGTTATATGACTTGGTGCAGACTGTTCGTTCAGCAGATACATGAATCGTATATCTGTTTTACATAACTTTTCTATTTCCCGTGTTGATACATATCCATGTTCCATAAAGGAGAACAGTATTACTTTCAGCAAAGTTTCAGAATTAAATCTTTTTCGACCTGTCCTGTTTTCCTTAACAACAAGATATCTTTTTAGGTCTATTTGATTCAAAACTTCGCAGAATCTTCGCAGAATGAATATACCGGGTCGGAAATTTCTATTATTTTTTCAATTTCCAGTGGTAATTTTAATTGATATGGTGTATTATATGCTTGTTGGCATTTATTGTTCGGCATATATCAATTATACCACAAAAACGACTGCAAGCATACCTTTTTCGGTTACTTGCAGTCGTCATTTTTTTTGAGCTGTTTTTTACAGCCCCCCATTTTTTGGCAACAGTTGATAATAAAGATACGGTTTCATAGGGTTTCAAAAGGTTTCACTTGAAAATGAAACCCTATTCACAGAAATGAAACCATCTATAGGGTTATTAGGGTCCCATAAAGGAGATCAGGTTATATCCCTTCTCTTTGCCGACTTTGAGCATATACTCCATCCGGTAGAGGAAACGCTGATAAAAATCAACGACGAGCGCCACTGCGGTATCATCCTCTGTGGGTCTATTGGCAATGTCCTCTGCGACCTCTTCTGCGGTTAGGTTTTTCGCATACGCAAACCGGTAGGTTGCGGTACCTCTCTTGAGTTTCAGTTTTTGGGTGTATTCTGTCTCTCTCCCAGAAATCAACGCATCAACGGTATCCTCAATGTCCTTTAAGATCAGTGCCATCGAATCGAATGTAAAAAAGTTATGCTCTAAGTACCATTCAAAGCCGGAAACATTTTTGCGCTTCTTGTTTTCTGTCAGTTCCTCATCGAAATATTTGTAGAGAAACGGTGTGAGGTATTGTGCAACGTTATCCTCTTCAATCGAAATCTCTGCGCTTCTCATTTCTGCAACGCTATCCAAATCAGCGGTGTTCTCAAGGTCAATGACCCTCACGGGCATAATCCGAAAATAAGACGACCTGTCGTGACCGTCGACAATGCCGATTTCTCTCTTGAAAATGTCTCTGCCGATGATGGCAAAAGACAGATTCTTTATTTGAGTGAGAACCTGGTTGCTATCATGGTGATTGGTGTTGGCATCCTCCAGCAGTTTCTGCAATTTTTCAAACGATTTACGGCAGATGTCCGACTTCAACAAAAGCCGGTGTGTAGTATGGTAAATGGCATAGTCAGCCATGTACTTTGGATAATCCTCTTTGAGCAAATCCAGCATATCTCTGATGCACAGCTGGGATGAATTGCATAAACGCATAAAATCCGTTTCCTTCTTTGGGAAAACACCCTTCATGGCATCAACAAGTTCTTCTCTGCTTACATCAGGGTAGTTGGAGACGGTAAGATGATCGTTTCCGGCATTGCTGTGTTTTCTCCACCATTTATATTTGGGGTTGTAAATATAGTAAAGATACCCACCGCGGGTTATAAATATCATATTTTCTTCCGGGAACTTTACTGCTTCGATAGTATCGAACAATTTCATAGTTAATCACCAACCTTCCTTTTTAGGAATTCCATGTGCTTGCCCTCTTTGCGAGGCAAAACATTGTAATCCAAAGGATTATAAATTTTATCTGAAAGCCGGATTTCGATGTCATAATATTCTGTAGCCGCCATATACAAGTGTCCCTCCGGGAAATCAAAGCGTACTGCGGACAGATTATTTTGGTCATAAATACATGTGGTTTTGACCGGTTTCTGTAATGGATACTGACGTGTGTATTCAGTAAGCAATTCCTTGGTACAAGGGCAAATGCCAAACCGGTATCTGTCGGCTGTTCCAGGACGGAGACAGAGAAGGTATGCTGCATCATCACAGAAGAGAGCAATAGCATCCTCGCTATATTCTGTGACGGTACCGGCAAAGGTGCGACCGCTTATGGCTCAGAAACTCTCGATACGGAGTTGCTCGACATTCACTTTTTTGCTGTCAGCCAGTATATCAAAAGTGCCGACTCGTTTTCTGTCCCCAATATCACGGCTTGCAAAAAACAGCCGCTTTCCGTTACTAAACTCGAAATAACAGATGGTTGTGCTAATGTACTGCACTTCTTTCAGCGTAGTACCAATAAGAGAGGAAAATGCTGTAGTAACATCTGCAAGGTCGTTCTTTTTGTCATCAGCATATACCGGGTTTACCACAAAATCGGTATAGCAGCTGACCACCAGGGGCTTGTCCTCAAACCACAGGATGAGCGGTTCGGAATACACAGAAACAGTGCCCTCGTCATATAGAGCGGGTTTGCCGCCAACATTGATGGCGGCAACAGCGGTAAGTGGTTTTCCAATACAAGCAAAGTAATTGTCTATGGCATTGTAATCCTTGCCTGCAATATTAGCCTCTGTCATAGCATAATAGGCTTCAAGTGTATTTGCCCAGGCATAGTCTTTGTCCACCATCCAGGCACCGGAAAGTTTCCAGCTGATGCCTCCAAGCAGACCCTCCGGTTCTTCGTTGGGATCATCGTCACTGGTTCTGTATTTGACGGGGGCTCCGGCATTCATAAGAACCTTGGCAGCCTCCAAAACATAATGATCGTACGATGACCAACAAAGCGAATGAAGCGCCAAACCACCATTTAACCCGTCATTTGCAGAAACATCATAACCGCAAGCAAGAAAGCGGCGGACAACATCTGCCAGGATGAACCCACGCTTGTAAAATTCTCCATCCATAATAAACTCTGACAGAATTGTCTCTTCATAATGCTCATCATAGGCATTGATATCCTCTAAGCCCTTCAGAACAGAATCGAAGGCATCCCAATCTATAGGTGTTTGGTCTGTAATTGCTGATAGTTTGCTGACGGAATCGCTTATGACATTACTCATCGTGTTCACCTCATATCCGGCGTGATAAATGCTTTTCTTGGTTTACAATAACATTCTATCACGGCAGGTGTCCCATAAAACGGACTTTAATACAGTATATCATAACAATGTGAACATTTCTACCAACAAAAAAGGCGGGGCTTATTCAGCCCCAACCTCGATGCCTGTTCCGTCCTTATGTAATCGTACCCGTCGGCAAGGACAACCGCCACTCTGCAGCCGAGGTTGTCAAGGTGGAGTATTTTGCGGAGGAGGACGTGCCTCTGCCGCTTGACCGTACTAAGCATATTATCCGTAAATACAAGGATGATGATTTTGACCCACTGGAGGAATAATTGCTATGGAAAAAATGGATGTCATTAAGTTTATCAAGGCTCAAATCGATACCGAAATGGCGAAACTGAAGGACGTAAGGTACGATGATATGTATGCCCGGGGAAAAATCCTCGCGTACACTGATGTTACAAGAATGCCTCTGGAGGCTTGTCCGGCCGATTATGTAGAGGGAATCGACAATAAGAATAAACGAAAAAGGCTCTACATCAACCACACCCAGGTTGCCGTAGAGCCTTTTGCCCACTCTGAAACTTTTCCTCTGACAATGAAGCTATTCCTACCACAATGAAACTTTTCTCCGAGGAATAGTTTCAGCGTGAATGTCGGACAAACAAAAAATGGGTGTCCGAAGGCGTAAAAACACACCTCTGAACACCTACAATGAAACTAACCCAACTTGCCAAAGGGCAGAAACCCTTTGTAAATCAAGCATTTTTACAAAAAGAATAAGGTCAATAGTTTCAATACCAATGGTATCAAAAATATCGACCTTTTTTGGTTGCGGGAGAAGGATTTGAACCAACGACCTCCGGGTTATGAGCCCGACGAGCTACCAACTGCTCTATCCCGCGATATTTACATTTCTCAGTGCTTAAATAATATACTACAAATCAGATTGAAAGTCAATAGTTTTTTGAAAAAAAGATGTATTATCATTTTTTCGGCTGTTGACAGAGTTGAAAATATATTATAATATTATATATAACACAATAAGTACCGAAAGCCGACGGGAGGCGGAGTATATGCAAAATTTTGAGAAGAAAACCGTCGATCCCGATAAGTTTATCCCGATATTGAAAGAGACCGTAAAAAACGGAGGAAACGTCCGACTGCGCGTGACCGGCGGAAGCATGAGACCGTTTCTCAATTCCGAGGGCGACTGCGTTATTCTCTCGCGGGCGGATAATTTAAAACGCGGGGACATTGTGTTTTTTGTAAGGAAAAACGGGCAGTGTGTTCTGCACAGAATCATAAAAATAAAAGGTGAGTCTTTTTTTCTGACGGGCGACGCGCAGACGTATAAAGAGGGTCCGATAAAAAAAGAGGATATTCTGGCAAAAGCCGTCGGCGCGGTCAGACGGGGAAAGAATATCGGTGAAAAAAGCGCGGTTTGGCGCTTTTTTAAACATGTTTGGATTCATGCGATAAAATTCAGACCGTTTCTTTTTAAATTGAACAGAAGAATAAGGGGATTGATTCGATAATAAACTGCCCCAGATTGTGCAGACAGAACAAAAAAGGAGCCTAAGGTAGAATAATTTAATTTTAAGCAACAAACTGATTTCGTTTTTCAAGCGGAGTCAGTTTTGTTTTGGCTTGAATACGGTAATTGTTGTAGAAGTTGATGTATTCGGATATGATGAGGTGAGCCTCATCATATCCGGAAAGTTTAACTCTGTGGATGCATTCCGTTTTGAGAATTGAAAAGAAATTTTCGGCTAAAGCATTGTCATATGGATTACCACGCCTTGACATTGACGGCGTTATGCCGTATGATTGTGTTAGGTTAAAGTATGCTTGCGAATGTATGGCTCGCAATGTATCTCTTCGAAAAAGAGACTATAACGGGCGAGGAATTTATGTCGATACTGAACGGCGAAGATGATTAATTATAAAAATAAGCGTACCGCAGATTTTACGGTACGCTTTGTTTTCTATGTCCTCCGCTCATAGGCGGAATATATGTAAACCGGAATTTCGCCGGAATTATTTATCAGGGAGTCGGTTCTCTCAACCGAAAGACGTTTATTTATATGTCTTTATGAGAGAATCAAGCTCGATGACTTTGCGAAGCGTCTTTAATGAGAAAAACTTACCGTTTTCGATCTCCTTAATGAGCTTCTGTTCATACTCTGCAATGTAACTCTTCATATTGAATCACTCCTTTTTCTTTTGTACCTTCATTATACTCATTTTTTTTGATTTGTCAAGGCATAATGCACAAATGAGTAGTTTTGAATTTGTTAAAAATATACAAAGAATTGAAGCGTTCAAAATTACAATGCTCAATAAATTCTTTTAAGCCATAAATTAGTATTTGTTGCAGTTGCACAATAAAGTGTATTTAAAATGTTGCAATATGCCGAAAAAGAGGTTATTTTCGGACTTTGCTGTTTTAAAGTTTGTGCAAGTTTTTTTAGATTTTTCAGTTTTCGTACGGCGAGGTTGACGTTGAAAGGACGGCGGAGTGTGATGTCGAAGCCGTAACGTCGGCGATTTTACTCTCTGAAGATATTTCCGTTGTCGATGTTGACGGAAGCGTACCGTTTCTCAAAAACGTAAAGAAATTATTTTTAAGCGAAATAACGTCGAATGACTTAAAAAGCACCGCATATTTCTGATAAATGAAAACGGAGGTTTCAACCTGCTTTGCGATTTCGGAATCGGAGGCGTTAATTACTGTATTTTTGGCAAGATGATCTTCGAGTATACGTTTAGCCGTGTTTAGGTAGCCCTCGTTTTTTACCTTTACGATTGCTATTTCGAGATTGCCGTTCGATGATGTGTAGTCAAAAAACCATTCTGTCTTCTTTGTATCAAAATTATTCATATAGTTAAACAGCGAATTGGTTCTCGGTGAGGTCTTATTGTCTGCATAATAAGTTTCAGTGTCAAGATTATCGCTGAATACCTGCTGAATTATATCCATAGAGGGTTCATCATTTGAGTCCGAAGAACACGAAGCGAACGACAGTAAGATAATTACGGCTAAAATAAAAACGGCCGTTTTTTTCATAATCATCACCCGTATAAATTATTAATACATTATTTATACATCGGGTTAAATTAAATTTCAATAGTCTTAAATAAAATTTAAAAGACCGTAAATGATAAAAAAATATTTCCGGAGTTTTAAAAAAAAGAAAACGGAGACACTGTCAAAACGTCTCCGCAAATTCTTATTGAATTACATTCTGTCCAGCCAGATGGACGCTATATCCATAGCCTGATAAAGTCCCTGTCTCTCGCATTTCTTTGCGATTCGTTCTCTCGGACGGACGGTCGGATCGGTGTTGAGCATCTGAACGGTGACTCTGCCCGAAACCTCGCTGTCTCCTATATTTCTCGTATTGCATATCTGAAGCATTACGACATACGGATCGGACATGTTGCCGTAATACAGCGTTTTACCGCATCTGACAAGCGGTCTGTTCTTATACGTCAGAAACTTAACGTCTTTATTCTCTGCCATTAATGTCAACCTTTCTTATTTGTCAAGATAATTCTTAATAAGAGATTGCAATAATTCATAACGGTCGATTTTCAGAATCGTGTTACGCGCGTTATTGTGAGTGGTAATGTACGCGGGATCCTCCGATAGAATATAGCCGACGATCTGACTTATGGGATTATATCCCTTTTCCTCGAGCGCGTCGTAAACGCCCGCGAGCATTTCCTTCAGCTGATCGTCCTTGGAATTCTGAAGCTTGAACTGTATAGTTTTGTCTGTCATGAAAAATCACCTCTTGAAATAACAACTCTACATCATGTATTATATAACAAAGAAGAAAAAATTACAATGGTTTTTTATAATTTTGATTTTTTTAAGAAAGAACGGTTGCTTATGAGAGTTATAACGGCGGAAAACATGCGTATTTTGGAGACAAAGGCGAACGAAAACGGATTAAGCTATGAGAAAATGATGATAAACGCGGGCGAAAACACGGGGCGGGTTATCGAACGATACGTTGATACGAATGAAAAAATAACCGTTCTTTGCGGTAAGGGAAAGAACGGGGGAGACGGCTTCGTTATAGCGGGGTATCTTAAAGAACGCGGATATTCGGACGTATGTGTAATCCTCGCGCTCGGCGAAAACAAAAACGAGCTGTGCGTTAAAATGCGTGAAAAATACCTCGGTTCTGTCCGTATTTGCGATTATACAAAAAACGGCGCGGACTGCCTTGCGGCAGTGAACGAAAGCTCCGTTATAATCGACGCGGTGTTCGGAATCGGTTTTTCGGGAACGATAAAGGGGGAGCTTGAGGAGCTTTTCAATACTGCGAATTTAAGAGACCGCAGACGTTTTGCCGTCGATATCCCGTCGGGTGTAACTTCGGACGGGGAAAATAACGGTGTTTATTTTAAAGCCGGCGTTACGGTTACAATGCACGCGTTTAAGCCGGCACACGTTTTTGCCCATAACTTATGCGGGGAAACTCAGGCTGTCTCAATCGGAATTGACGAAGATTTCTGCAGTGAATTGTATGAAAAATATTTTACGTTTTGTAAAGACGATTTAAAAAGCGTAATTCCCGAACGCAGAACCGACGCGAACAAGGGCGATTTCGGCAAGGCTCTGATACTCGCGGGCAGCTGCAACATGTCGGGCGCGGCGTATTTTGCGGTAAACGGCGCGGTCGAAGCCGGCGCGGGCATAGTTTACGCGGGCTTTCCCGATAAAATTTATTCAGCTCTTGCACCGAGACTTTCGGAGCCTCTGATTCTGCCTATGGAGTCAAACAACAACGGCAGATTTTCGCAGAGAGCGTTTAAAAAAATATCCGAATATATGAACAAATCTAACGTAACGGCGTTCGGTCCCGGTATAGGAATCGACAGAGATACCGCGCTTTTGACCGAATTTATACTTTTAAATTCAAAAAATCCCGTTATCGTCGACGCTGACGGAATAAACAGCGTTTCGATGAATAAAGATATACTTGTAAAGTCAAAATGCGATATCGTTATGACTCCGCACCCGGGCGAAATGGCGAGACTTACGTCTAAAAGCGTATCGGAGATTCAGTCGGACAGGATTCTATCGGCGAAAAGCTTTGCCGAAGAGTACGGCGTTACGCTCGTATTAAAAGGTGCGAATACAGTTATCGCTTCGCCCGACGGCAGAATTTTTGTAAATTCCGCAGGCAATCCCGGTATGGCGAGGGGCGGTTCGGGCGACGTACTGACGGGTATTATTACCGCGTTTATCAGCCGCGGACTCACTCCGTTTGACGCTTCCTGTGCGGGCGTGTATATACATTCCCTTGCGGGGGATTTTGTTAAGAAGCTTTACGGGGAGAATTCCGTCACGCCGACGAGAATTATTCAATCGATCGGACGCGTATTTTAATTTTATTAAGGTATCGGAGAACGGCGGAGCGCACATTTGACTTTATGAATTTGATATTTTTCCGTTATTCTCTGCATAATCGGGGGCGTTTTTATCGAACGTCCCCGCATATTTTTTATGTTATTATGATTATTAACGGTCAAAACAGGTAAAACTATTATCGACGAAAGGTCATAAATATTTTACGGACGGTGAAAAAAATGACTGTAAAACGAGGAGATATTTATTATGCCGACTTAAGCCCCGTCGTAGGCTCGGAACAGGGAGGCATAAGACCCGTACTTATAGTTCAGAACGATGTGGGGAACAAGTTCAGTCCCACGGTAATTGCGGCTGCGATTACAAGCCAGCAGTATAAAAACAAGCTGCCTACTCATATACGCGTAAATGCGGACGGCTGCGGACTTGCAAAAGATTCTGTCGTTTTGCTCGAACAGGTCAGAACGCTCGATAAAAAAAGACTCAAAGAGAGAATGGGCGCACTCGGCGACGGCGAGATGACGAAGGTCAACGAGGCTCTGTCCGTAAGCTTCGGACTGGGCGGAGCATTTCAGGCATAGCAAAAGAGAGTCGAACTCATAAGGTTTATATCCACCCTCTTTCCGCTTC
>OJAW01000445.1_pt1 | contig 29786 bp, 25 predicted proteins | sample 1589151 | NCBI WGS metagenome assembly OJAW01 (sample SAMN03283290) | human gut metagenome | biome: human-associated habitat; material: feces | host: Homo sapiens | place: Peru | collected 2012
TCCAAGGCTGTTTTTTATGTTTTTGTTTTTGATTCCATTGACGATTCGGCTACAATGCATAATATATACCCAGGATTTTTCCACTGAGGTGATAACTCGTATATAATTCCTATAAAAAAAGCTATAGCAATTACGCTATAGCTTTTTTATGATTTAATGGTGGGGGGATTAGAACCATTTGATTTTTTTGAATACGAAGAAGGCGGCGCATGATAGGGCTATCGAGAGGAGCAGAATGGCTACGAATGCCCAGGCTTTGTCGTCGATGGGCAGCGACACGTTCATGCCATACAAACTCGCAATCAGCGTGGGCACTTGCAGAATGATGGTGATGCTGGTCATGCGTTTCATTATCAAGTTCAGGTTGTTGGATATGATGGAGCCAAACGCTTCCATTGAGCCGGTGAGAATGTTGCTGTAGATGCTCACCATGTTGAGCGCCTGTTGCATCTCGATGTGCACGTCTTCCACCATTTCCATATCAAACATTTCCGAGTTCATGTAGATGGTGCGCAGGCGCGAAATCAATGCCTCGTTGCCACGAATGCCGGTGTTGAAATACACCAAACTTTTTTGCAAGTTACGCAGTTTCAAAAGGTCGTCGTTGCGCAAGCGTCGCTCCAGTCCGTCTTCCGTGTTGTTGATGCTGATATTGATTTGCTTCAAGAATTTCAGGAACCACACAGCCGACGACATAATCAATCGAAGAATGAGCGCAAACTTGTTGTTGATGGCATTGCCCTTCGCTGTGTTGTATTGTATGAAGTCGTGAATCACGATGTTTTTGAAATAGCACAGCACAATCACCAAGTCGCCGTTGGTGATCACACCAAGTGGCACGGTGGAGAATGGTATGTCCACATCGCCAGTTTCTCTTGGGATACGCATAATGGTGAGCATCCAGTCGTCGTCCTTCTCCACACGAGGGCGTTCGTTGGGGTCTCGAATATCGGAGATAAACGATTCGGGCACTCCCATTTCTTCCAAATAGGTGAAATCGTCTTGATTTGGGTCGCTTACATTTATCCAGCAGCCTTCTTGCCACTGGTCAACCTTCGTGAATCCTTTTCCAAATAGTAAAAATTCTCTCATGTCGTTGACACTGCCTCCTTGATAAGTGATTGCCAAAATGCTTGGCGAGGCAGGTCCCTGGTATTAAATATAGGGGCTGTATCGCTTCTACATCAGCAATGCTCTGTTGAAAAATTGATTATTTAACGGTACTGAGTCGTCCATTTACAATTAAAAAATTTGATTTATGGTGCAAAGATACGGCAAAATTCCGCAAGTTGTTCACTTTCGCCCCAACTTTTTCTCCGATTTGGGATAAAAAATGAAAAAGGTTGCCAGGAGGGAACTTGACAACCTTTTGCATCTTTTTAAAAGAATCGTATTTTTCCTAAAGTGTGGTAATGTTAAGATTAAGGTCATCTACTACTCTAAATACCAAATGCTGATATGGATTTTCATGATGTTGAATTTTGTTGTTGCAAAATTGGCACATTTTCTCCACTTCACCAAATCCATTTTTATCCATTTTTGTGCACACTTTGATTCTTTGTCCAATTTTTTTGTTGGAAAATCCTTTGTCATAGCATTTTATTATGTAAATTTGTGTCTTAATCCTTATTTCTATGGCAGAAATTAACCAAAACGAATATATCGACACCAGCGAATTTCTTGAGCCGGAAGACTCGATGGAAATCAGCTCCGATTTCACCGATATTACCCCTATCAAAAAAACGGTGATTATCAAGGAGCGCAACGAGTGCGAGTGCTTCCGCGCCCGCCGCTATGGGCAGTGGTGGACGCTCAAGTGCGTTTCGAAGAAAGTGCTCGACAAATCGCGGGTGTATGAATACTTGCGCAAAGAGTTTGTGGTGGGCATCAGCCTATGGCACCCCAACATTGTGCGTATGATATCGATACAAAGCGATTTGGTGGACGGCGAGCCAGGCATCGTGTTGGAGTATGTGGATGGTGTGACTTTAGGCGAGTTTCTCGACACCAACCCTTCGCTGGAAGAGCGTATCAAGATTGCCGACCAAATGATTTCGGCAATGCGCTACTATATGGGCAAGCAGGTGGTGCACTGCGACCTGAAGCCTGCCAACATTCTCATCACCCACAATGGCCATAATGTGAAGCTGATTGACTTCGGTTTGGCTGACGTGGATAATTCCAACATATTCAAGGGCCACGCCGGCACCGACCGCTATGCTGCCCCTGAGCAGAAACGCTCCGATGGCGTGGTGGATTGCAGAAGCGACATCTACGCTTTTGGCTACCTGCTCAAGTTGCTGCGTCTGCCAGTAATGTTTCGCCACGTTATTCGTCGCTGCCTGAAAGAAAAACAAGCCGACCGCTACCAAAACCCTGTTGACTTGTATCTCGATTTCGAGAAGGCGAAAGCTTTCCGAGTGTCGAAGTGGGCAATCACCACTTTGGTGCTGGGTGTGCTGATTGTAGCCGTGTCATTTGTGTTGGGCAACTGGATTTCAGAAAGCACCCAGAATCACGAGCAATCTGTATCGCGCGATAAGATTATAGGTGGAAAAATGCCGGTAATGTTTTTTGCCGACAGTGTGACCGATATCAAGGATTCCGCCCAAGTGTATGTGGTTCACAATGCAGCCACACTGTGTTTCCTTCCCAATTCTCAGTCCATACCTTCCGACATCAATCCCGATTCGGCTGTGGATTTGGGTCTGAGTGTGAAATGGGCGCCGTTTAATGTGGGGTGCAAAGGCGTGCTGCCCAACAACGTGGGTGGCTATTACAACTGGGGCGACGCTTCGGGCAAGAATATCGATGGCGAAGCCAATCCTTACGACCTCCCCATTCAAATGAAATCAATCGCAGGCTCTTCTTTAGACATCGCGGCAATGAACTGGGGGCGCGGATGGCGTATGCCCACCAGCGAGGAATTTCAGGAGCTTATCGACAAATGCACATGGAAGATGGTCAACAAGCGTGGCGAGGTGCCAGGCTATCGTGTGACAGGTCCATCGGGCAAGAGCATCTTCCTTCCGTTTGCCGGCTATCGCCGTGGTCCAGCCTTTTTCAAGCAGGGCGTGGTGGGCTGCTATTGGAGCGCTTCGCCCTACACCGAAGCCCGCCAGTCGGCTGCCTATTTCCTTGAGATGGATGGCGATGTGGTGTCGGTGAGCCGTGGCGATTTCGCTTCCACAGGTTATAGTGTAAGGCCAGTGCTTGATAAGTAAACGATAATTCCTGCCACAATGAATAGTATTGACCGCAAATTCACCAACATTGAGCCTATGCCCAAGAGCGGCATGTATTGCAGGCTCTATAAGGCTTTGCGCTTCAATCAATGGTGGGTGCTGAAGACGCTGAAGCCTGAATATGCCCAAAATCAGTCGATTCGCAATGCACTATATAAGGAATACGAGATAGCCAGAAACCTCGACAGCCCATACATCGTGCGCTACATGGCGTGGGAGTTTGTGCCAGAGCTGGGCGACTATTGCATCGTGGAGGAATACATTCAAGGCGTGACGCTGGACCAGTATTTCGCCGCTCCGAATGTGGGCGTGAAAGAGAAATATAAGGTGTTTATGGAAATCGTGTTCGGGCTCAAGTATTGTGCGCAGCAGCAAGTGGTGCACCGCGATTTGAAGCCCAGCAATGTGATGGTCACCAACAATGGTGCCAACATCAAGCTCATAGACTTCGGATTGAGCGACCGCCCCGATTTCGCTATCTTGAAGATGCCTGCTGGCAGCCGTCGCTATATGGCACCAGAGCAAGCCGTGAAAGGGGCGAATGTGGATTTCCGTGCCGACATCTACGCTTTGGGGAAAATCATGGAAAATTTTAAGGCCCCGAAGCGGTTTGAACCTATATATAGGCGATGCACCGACCCCGACCCCGAAAAGCGCTATCAGTCGTTTGATGAACTCACGAATGATTTGAAAAAACGAATGAATTTGTACCGTGTGCGTGTGCGCACGCTCGTTGCCGCATCGCTGGTGCTGGTGTTTGGCGCGGTGGCGTTTTCGCTGGGCTTCGGTAGGCTGGGCGGCTGGGTATTCGGTTTTAAGGGCGAAAAACAGGTCTATGACCGTGTGCCAAGCGTGTATTATGCCGACACCGCCGATTACAGCGACCCCTCGCGTTATTCCTGCCAGCTTGTGCCTCGGTACGGCTGCAAAATCTACACCCTTCGCCCTGACGCGGAAATTCCCGGTCCAATTGACGAGTGCAAGGCTGTGGATTTAGGGCTGAGTGTGAAATGGGCTCCGTTCAACCTTGGTTGCGATCACGAGAGCCTGATTATGACAGGCTCGCTGGTGGGCTATGGCGATTCCTTTGGTAATATCACATCGGGCAACCCCGACGACTACCCGAAAGGAGCCGTCACGCCCAAGTCCGACATCGTGCGCAAGCATTGGGGCGGCGAATGGCGTATGCCCACTTTTGAGGAATTTCGTGAACTGGTGAACAAATGTCAGTGGCGTGTGGTGAACGAGTACGGTCTCCATCCATGCTTCGTGGTCACCGGACCGAACGGCAACAGCATAGTGATCAACTGCACAGGCTATCGCTATTTGGGTAAGCACTACGAGGCTCTGTATGTGGGTTATTATTGGACCTCCACCTATGGTTCCAACCCCAACGACGACAGAGCATACTATTTCTCCATATCCGTTGATAACTACCGATTTGGGGAATTAACACCCATCTATGGCTTGGCAATCCGCCCCGTGCTCCCTCGCTCGCTTCCACGACCCTCCCAAACCATCCCTAAGGGATGACTTACTGGGGTGGGGGCTTAAAGACACCCTATTTCTCTGAATCATCGATTTTTCGAATCATCGATTTTTCGAGATTTCGATTCATCGACTCGTTGGCTCGTTGACCTGTTGGCTCGTAGACTTGTCAGCTTTCTTTCCGTAGGCGACTTCTTCCTCGGCGGCAATGGGCATGGGCTGGGATTCAGGGGCGGAGTAGGGCTGAGGGGCGTTGAGGCGCAGCAGGATTTTGCTCAGTTCCAAGCCCAAGTGCTGAAGCGTGCTTTTTCGGTGTTCGCCCTGCAAGTCGCACTCCCAAATGGTGATTGAATACCACCCCATTTTCTTCAGTTTCTCGCAGTTAGCGGCGTCGCGCTCACGGTTGCGCGTGATTTTCGCTTGCCAAAATGTTGAATTGCTCTTGGGCAAGCGATATAGGCGGCAGTTCTCATGGCCGTGCCAAAAGCACCCATTCACGTTAATCACTGTGTGATAGCGGTGTAGTACAATGTCGGGCGTGCCGGGTAGCCTCCGCACATGCAATCGGTATCTGAAACCGTGTTTCCACAGCCAACGGCGCACAATCATTTCGGGCGCAGTATCTTTACTGTGCACATGCTGCATACAGCGTCGGCGTTGCTCCGGTGTCATTCTGTCGGCCATATATGGTGCAAATATAGAAAAAATCCCTTAAATTTGTATGAACTAAAAGGCTAATTCACTTTCTATATCACATGTATTATGATGACTACTCATCCCTCTACTCCCGCCGCCTCAAAGCGCATCGCCACCATTGATGTGATGCGCGCCATCATCATGCTGCTCATGCTTTTCGTCAACGATATTCCCGGCGTGGACGGTCTGCCACACTGGCTCGGACATGCCGAAACCGAAGAAGATATGCTCGGCTTTTCCGACATCGTTTTCCCCGGATTCCTCTTTTGCGTGGGCATGTCGATACCCTTTGCCATGCAGAGCCGACTGCGCAAAACCGCTGGCAATGTGCTCGGTGTGCTACGTCATGTGCTCGACCGCTCCGTGGCGCTGGTGGTGATGGGATTGTTCACCCTCAACGCTTGCAAAACAGGGCTGTTCATGCTCTTGATGACCGTGGGCTTCTTCCTCGTGTGGCTCAACTACGATAAAGGTCCCGCGATGCTCAAAGGTGTGCCGCAAAAGGTGCTCAAGGGCTTGGGCATTGCGTTGCTGTTTGCCATCATGCTCCATTACGATGCCATTGGCAAACCCTTCCACACTGGTTGGTGGGGCATTTTGGGGCTGATTGGTTGGGCTTACTTGGTGTCGGCAGTGCTCTATCTGCTCACACGCTCACGCCTGCGCTACACCCTCTACGCTTGGGGTGCCGTGGTGCTGCTTTGCATCATCAACGCCCAAGGTGGCATCATTCCGGAGCAGTATTTCAGTCGCAACATATTCTTGCCGTTCTGGCCTGGTGGCTGGACTCACCCTGCGCTGGTGATGTCGGGCATGGTGGCATCGCTCCTGCTTCACCGCATGGTCACCAGCGGCCAGCACCGCCGCATCTTCCCTGTGTTCTTGGCAATGGCTATGGTGGCAGGGCTGTGTACGCTCGTCAGCCATCATTTCTGGATAATTTCCAAAAACCTCGCCACTCCCACATGGATTTTCATCTGCTTGGTGATACTTTTCATTGCCACCCCTTGTGTGCATTGGCTTGTGGATGAGAAAGGCAAATCGGCGTGGTTCAATGTGATAGCGCCAGCCGGTACCGCCACCCTCACTTGCTACGCACTGCCATTCTTTTGGTATGCCTTCAAGCAGATGTGGGAATTTCAGTTGCTCCCAGCCGAATGGAACCACGGCCTCATCGGCATCGCCGCCTCTATCATCTTCTCCCTCATCATTATCCAAATCACACGCCTGCTCCTCCGCTTCCACCTCCAGCTGAAAGTGTAGTTTCTTTCATCACACAGATCCCACAGATCTCACAGGGTTTTCTTTAGTGGGCGGAAAATCTCACAGATGCTCTACGGCTTTTGTGGGCGAAGGGGGCACATGGATATAGACAAAAGAAAGAAGTTAACCCCAAATCGGTCATTAGGGCTTGTGGTATTTCTGATTTTTAGAAGAATGAATTTTGTTTGTCTTTTAATGAGTGATAGCGAGCTATTACGAATTAAAAACAAGCAAAAGGCATCTTATAAAAACCGAAAGACCGCAAGAAGTGATCTAAAAAATCCTTTCACGTCCTAATGACCGATTTGGGGTTAAGGATTAGGAATGGCAAAAGTGCCGTCTTAACTCCTTAACTTCTTTAACTTCTTAACTTCCAAAATTTCAAGCCGCTATTGTCCACTTTCTTCTGTGTGATCTGTGAGATCTGTGTGAGGAATTGGGATTAGCGTGGGGCGGGGGAATTATTCCCATTCGATGGTTGCTGGTGGCTTTGAGGAGATGTCGTAGCAAACGCGGTTCACGCCTTTCACCTTGTTGATAATCTCGTTGCTCACCTTAGCCATAAAGTCGTAGGGGAGATGTGCCCAGTCGGCAGTCATCGCGTCGGTTGAAGTCACCGCACGCAGTGCCACAGGGTGTTCGTAGGTGCGTTCGTCGCCCATCACGCCCACCGAGCGCACAGTGCTCAGCAGCACAGTGCCGGCTTGCCAAATCTTATCGTAGAGGCGTTCGCCATCTTCGCAGATGTATTCCTGCATGTGGCGAATATAGATGTCGTCGGCATCTTGCAGAATTTGCACCTTCTCACGGGTAATGTCGCCCAAAATGCGCACTGCCAAGCCTGGTCCTGGGAATGGGTGACGCTTAATCAGGCGGTCGGGCATTTCAAGCTGACGGCCCACACGGCGCACCTCGTCCTTAAAGAGCCACTTCAGCGGCTCGCACAGTTGCAAGTGCATTTCTTCAGGCAGACCGCCCACATTGTGGTGGCTCTTGATCACCTTGCCGGTGATGTTCAGGCTCTCGATGCGGTCGGGATATATGGTGCCTTGCGCCAGCCATTTAGCGTCGGTTATCTTCTTCGCCTCGGCGTTGAACACCTCCACAAAGTCGCGGCCGATGATTTTACGCTTCTGCTCAGGATCGGTCACGCCCTCAAGGTCGGCAAAGAATTTCTCGCTGGCATCAACGCCAATCACATTCAGTCCTAAGCCCTCATAGTCGCGGAGCACCTGTTGGAACTCGTTTTTGCGGAGCATACCGTGGTCCACGAAAATACAGGTCAGGTTTTTGCCGATAGCCTTGTTGAGCAATACGCCCAGCACGCTCGAATCCACACCGCCCGACAGACCGAGAATCACACGGTCGTTGCCCAGTTGCGCTCTCAGTTCAGCGATGGTAGTGTCAACAAACGACGCTGCGCTCCACTCTTGGCGGCTGCCGCAAATGTCAACCACGAAATTGCGGAGCAACTGAGTGCCCTGCAAACTGTGGAACACTTCAGGGTGGAACTGCACAGCCCACACAGGGTTGGTAGTGCTCGCGTAGGCGGCATATTTCACATTAGCGGTCGATGCAATCACCTTGCAGTCGGCAGGAATAGCCGTGATGGTGTCGCCGTGGCTCATCCACACCTGAGAATTTGGCTCAAAACCCTTCAACAGAGGATTTGAGGCATCAAATTCTTCAAGATGGGCACGACCGTACTCACGAGAGTCGGCTTTCTCCACCTTGCCACCGCCACAGTGGGATATGTACTGCGCCCCGTAGCAGATGCCAAGCACAGGCACCTTGCCAACGAACTGGCTCAAATCCACCTTAAAGGCTTCAGGGTCGTGAACAGAATAGGGCGAACCAGAAAGAATCACGCCAATCACCGACTCATCGCCAACAGGGAATTTGTTGTAGGGCAAAATTTCGCAAAACGTGTCGAGTTCGCGCACGCGACGACCAATCAACTGAGTGGTCTGCGAGCCGAAATCCAAGATGATAATTTTTTGCTGCATGAATTTTGACTGTTGGAGTTATAATTAAATTTCACCACAAAGTTACCACATTGCCCCCAATTATAAAACCCCTCCCCCAAATTTTTTCCCCCGAATATTAAGAGACGCACAATTCTCTCTGCTTGAATTTAGGGAAAATGAGGGGAAGCAGATTGTTGGGAATAAGGGTGGCAGGATTGGGGACGAACGTTTGCTGTGAAGAAGTGCTATTGCACGCGCTGTGTGGGGAATCGGGGGAGACTTCATGGGTGGCGTGCTGGGCAACTTGGGCGTAGAGGGCTTGGGTGAGCATTTCGGAGGTGGTGCCTTCTGGAAATACGTGGGGATAAGGCTCCATGCTTTCGCCATGGGCTGGGAGTATGCCGAGTTGGCGTGTGGAGGTGTTGTAAACGAGGGTGCCTCGGCGCATTATTGGCGATTCGGAGTCGATGTCGTAGTCATAAACTTGGAGCGACGCACTGGGTTTCGCCATGAGTTGCGACAGGCTGCAATGCTGCTTGATGAGTGATTCATAATAATGTGGGCAAGCGAAAGAAAAACGGTGGGCTTTGTAGATTTCGGGGTGCTGGAACACTTCTTTGAATGGAGAATTGGCGTGGATGTATGGCGTGGCAAGGGTGGGTATGCCAGTGGCGGCTACCATTTCTTTTAGTGCTTTGATGATTGGAGAGGTTGGCGTCTCTGAAGTATCTTCCGCTGGGGTGGTTTGAGGAGAAGGAGCACCCGAAACACCTGAAACACCCGAAACACCTGAAACACTTTCTGTGGTGGAATTTGAATTTGCTTCGGTGGAAGATTTCATGCGCTTGATGCGTGCGGCTTGGCGTGAAATGGTGCGAAACACGAATGATGGGGATATGCTGAGTTGAGTGGCTATTTGACGAAGGGATAGCCCTTGAATGTGGAGTTGAAGAATTTGGGTGAGGATTTCGCTGTCGGGATAAAGTTGTGAGGGCGTGATGAGTTGGGCTTCGATGCCGAAGTTGTCGATGATATGGAATGCGAGTTCGATGCCAGGGCGTTTGTTTAGGTGCAGTCGCATCACATGGTCTTCATCATAGGTGATGGCAGCTGCTCGTGCCTTGAACTGGCGTATATAATGGGTGGAAACGAGGGCTTCGCTGTCGGTGGCAGGAAGTTCGTTGGTAACTTTTCCGAGCGCAAAAATGGAATCGAAAGCGAAGGAAAATTCACGCGAGCCAGCAAGATGGGTGATGGATAGCGGCGTGTCGGGGCGATGATAGCGAGTGTGTGCGAGCACAAGAATTGCCACATGCCAATTTTGTGCCAAGTGGCGAAGTTGGTGAAGAATGCTTTGCGAACGCTCGGAAAATTTGACAGGGAGAATGTGAGATATGTCGTCTATAATAACTACTGGTGTGCGGTGGACGAGGATTGCGTCTTGAATGGCTTGGAACTTTTGCTCAATAGTGTAAGAGGCTGAGTGGGCAGTATCGAAGCGGAGTCCAACATAGCGGATATTTCCGTAGTTGCCAGCGAATGCTCCTTCTTTGGAGGTATAGCGTGAGTGGAAATGTATGTCGGGGTTTTCGAAATCGACATAGAGGACTTGATGCCCCATGGCGGCTGCCTCGTTGGCGATTTGATTGGCAAGCAGTGATTTGCCGATGTTTGGATCGCCGAAAAGACAAGCGATTTCGCCTTCGTTCCACAAGCCATGCCACAAAGTGGAAGGGGCAGGAATGCCATCAACCCACGCATCGCGCATCAATGGCATAAGAAGGGAATTTTCGGCGATGCGCTCGATTTCCTTTTCGTTGGTGTGAGTTTCGGCGATATATTCGCTGTGGGAATTTTCGGCGTATAGCCTACGACGACTTGATGTTTCGGTTTCGCAGGCTGAATTGAAAAGCATTGTGTTTGTGAACATGGCTGATTTGGTTTTTTTGGAAGCAAAGATAGTGTGTGGTGGGGCGTGGGGCAATGACAAAATGGTGTGGGGCTTTATGGGGCTTGGGTGAGGTGGTGGGGAGGCGCTGTAGCGCACTATTGGTGCTTGACTTGGGAGAGGTGAGAGGCTTTGGGTGGGGATTTTTTGGGGCGATAGCTTTTTTGGGAGCACTCGGAGCAACTCGGAGCACTCGGATTTTTTGAGGGTAGGGATTTTGGGGGAGCACTCGGAGCAGCTCGGAGCACTCGGACTTTTTGAGGGCGGGGATTTTGGGGGAGCACTCGGAGCAACTCGGAGCACTCGGATTTTTTGAGGGTGGTGGATTTTTGGGGATTATTTTTGGTTGGTTCTGTAGGTTTTTCGGGCTTGGGTCATTTGTTCTCTGATGCCGCCTTGTTGTAAGAAATCTTGTTTTTGGCGGTTGATGAGTTTTTTGAGTAGGGTGTCGGCTTGGTGGATGAGGATGATGGCGATATTTGCTACCGTTTCGTCGCTTCTGATTTTTACGGCTTCGCGGTAGTAGGCGCTTTCGCGGTTGGTGGCGCAGATTTTTCGGGTGATGAGGGCTTTTTCGCTTTCCTTATCCCAAATCTCTAAATCTCGCACTCGCAAGTAGTCTTCGTAGTCGAGCAATAGTTCTTGCAGACTGGCTTTCGCCACATTGGTGAGTTTGATTTCGGTCTCTTTCGATGTGGTGCCTGCACTGCTGCCCTCGGCTATGTTTTGCTTTCCACTTCGGGCTGCTTGCACCATTTGGTCGATGGTTCGGTCGCCTCTTTGCAAGAAGCGCTGCGTGAACACATAGGTGATATCGTAGATGATTTCGCTTATCTGATAGACTATCAAATTGCGGTAATAGCCCTTATGCGGAATGAATTCTGACATAATTAATTATTTAAATGGTTGGGGATTATAAAGGTAGGGAAAATCTTGGAGATTATGGTGATTTTTTTTGATTTTTTTTGATTTTGGGTGGGGATTTTTTTTGGGGATTTTGGATTTTGGGGAGCACTCGGAGCAGCTCGGAGCACTCGGAGTGTGGGGGAGATGGTGGGGACTGGGGCTTGGTGGGGGCTGGCGTTAGCCAGCTTCTCTGAGTGCTCTGAGTGCTCTGAGTGCTCGGATGATAAGAAAGTGTGGGGTGTGGGGGTGGGGATTTTTTGTTGGTGGTTTGGGTTTTTTTTGTAAATTTGCAGAAATGTATGGTTTTTTTTGAGAAGGAAATTTTTGAGATTTTTTTAATTATATGATTATGATGAAGAAAATTACTATGGTGGCGGCTTTGGCTGTTGCGGCTTTGGCTGCCGACGCTCAGGCTCCTGCCGCTGCGCAGGATGCTGTGCATGGCGTGAATAAGGCTGACATGGATATGAGTGTGCGTCCGGGCGACGACTTCTATCAGTATGCCGGCGGTGGCTGGTTGAAGGCTAATCCTATGAAGCCTGAATACTCAAGCTACGGTGTGTTTAACGATTTGGCTGAAACTAACCGTAAGCAAATCCGTGAACTTTTTGAGAATCTCTCGAAGGAAAAGCACGCTTTCGGCTCTGTTGGACAGAAGGTGGCTGACCTCTACAATATGGCTATGGATAGCGTTCGCCTGAACAAAGAGGGTGCCGCTCCATTGCAAAAGGACCTCGATAAGGTGAAGGCTTTTAGCAAGAAGGCTGATTTCACTGCGTTTATCGCTGACCAGCACTTGTATAAGGGCAATCCTTTCTTCGGCATTGGCGTGGACACCGACTTGAAGAACAGCGATTTGAATGTGATGTGGCTGAGCGCCGGCACATCTGGTCTGCCCGACCGCGACTACTATTTGAACACCGACGCCGACAGCAAGAAGAAGCAAGAGGCTTACCGTGCGTATCTCTCTAAGATTTTCCAACTGAGCGGCTACAAGAAGAAAGAGGCTGAAAAGGCCGCTAAGGTGATTTACAATATTGAATATCAGTTTGCTGAGGCTGAGATGAGCCGCGCTGAAGCTCGCGACTACAATAAGCTCTACAACATCTACACCATCGATATGCTCCAAAAGAACTATCCCGCTATCCAGTGGGCTAAATACTTCGAACTGATGGGCGTGAAGGATGTGAAGCAAGTGATTCTGACCGAACCTAAGGTGATGGCTGTGGCTCAGAAGTTGATGAGCACCCTCTCCGAACAAGACATTAAATATTATGTGGCAGGCTTGATTATCAAGAGCAGCACCAGCGTGCTGAGTGACGACTTCGTGAACGCTAACTTCGACTTCTACGGCCGTTTGCTCAACGGTCAGAAGGAGCAGAAGGCTCGCTGGAAACGCGCACTCGGCTTCCCTAACAGTTTGCTCGGTGAGGCAGTGGGCGAACTCTATGTGAGCAAATACTTTGCCGGCGAAAGCAAGGCTAAGATGCTGAAACTGATTGACAACTTGCGCAAGGCACTCGCTACCCGTATCGCCAACCTCACTTGGATGAACGACACCACCAAAATCAACGCTTTGGTGAAGCTCAACTCATTCACCGTGAAGGTGGGCTATCCTGACAAGTGGCGCGACTACAGCAAACTGACTATCGACCCAGCCAAGTCGCTTTACGACAACGTGGCTGCCGCTACCTATGTGGAAACTCTCCGCAATCTTGAGAAATTCGGCAAGCCAGTGGATAAGAGCGAATGGGGCATGACTCCACAAACCGTGAACGCTTACTACAACCCAACCACCAACGAAATCTGCTTCCCAGCAGCCATTCTGCAAGCACCTTTCTTTGATGTGAATGCCGACGACGCTACCAACTATGGTGCTATCGGTGTGGTGATTGGCCACGAAATGACTCACGGATTCGACGACCAAGGCCGTAACTTCAACGCCGATGGCAATATGGTGGACTGGTGGACAGCCGGCGACAGCAAACGCTTCACCGCAGCCGCTGAAAAACTCGCCGCTCAATTCGACCAAATCACCGTGGTGGGCGACTTGAAGGCTAACGGTCACCTCACCCTTGGCGAGAACATTGCCGACCAAGGCGGTTTGCGTATCTCTTACGATGCGTTCAAGACCACTCAACAATTCCAAGAAGGCAAGGAAATTGACGGTTTCACCCCAGCGCAACGCTTCTATTTGAGCTACGGCCGCATCTGGGCTGAACACATGACCGAAGAAGCCATCTATCAGCAAACCAAGAGCGACCCACACTCAATCGGCCGCAACCGTGTGAACGCCACTTTGCGCAACATCGACACCTGGTACGACGCATTCGGCGTGAAGGAAGGCGACAAGATGTGGCTTGCTCCTGCCGAACGCGCTATCGTTTGGTAATAACGACATTTAATAATCAGAAATTATAATGGTGGACGCGCTAATTTGTGCGTCCCCCTTTTTAAATATGAAAAGCAGTTTTTATTTTATAGCAGCCGCAATGGCGGCACTCACCATCGGTGGAAATGGCTGCGGCAAGAGCGCGGAGGAAAAGGCGGCTCAGGCGAAGCAAGACTCTATCGACTCGGTGAAGCGTGCCGACTCGGTGTATGAGGCGCAAACGCAGCACATGCTCGACCTCGACACCTTTATGGACAAGCGTGCCGACAGCATTAGAAATCCGCATAAATTCGCTCCGGAAGTGGATATCGAGAAAGACGCCGAGCCATTTGTGCAGCGTGTGATGGACGAATATGTGCGCGCTCTCAACCGTGGCGCGAATGTGAGCCGACGAATTGGCGGCGATGTGACCAACAAGGTGCTGAGCCAACTCACAGCCATGAATGGTGGACCCTCGGAAGCCACCGATGCCGACGGCAACCGTATTCGCTACGAGGTGAAGGGCGTGAAGCCAGCAGGTGCCGACCACTGGTTTGAGGTGAGTTGGAAGCGTGGCGACAAATCATTCACCGCCAAAGTGCGTGTGGCAATGAACGGCCCCAAGAAGCTCCGCATCGAGGAGATGAAGTGAGCGCCTTGATGGCGAGTGTGGGCATTGAAACATGCCTGTTTGATGGCAGATGGGCATTGAAACATGCCGAAGGCATGTCCCTACGTTATGATGAAATTTTTGTGGCTTTTTTGCGAAAAATAAAAACCGGTGCATCAGGATTTTTTTGCTGATGCGCCGGTTTTGTGTATGGGATAATTGCCTTGTGGACTATTATGGTTTTGCTTCGTAGTAGGGGATGCCCACGAGTTTGATGTCGAACACCAAAGTGGAGTAGCCCTTAATGGTGCCGTAGTCGTAGATACCATAGCCTTGGGTGTGAGGCACCACCACGCGGCTGCTGTCGCCAATGTGCATTTTGGTGATGGCGATAGGCCAACCGCTTACCACACCGGTAAGTTTGGTGCGGAAAATGCTGTCGCCGTACTGCGTAGTCAAGTTGAACGAAGAATCCTTAGGAGTGCCGTCGTACATGGTGAGGCGATATTTCACATCGACCGTAGAGGTGTAGAGCGGCGAGAGATTCTCGGCGGTCTTGGCGGGGTCGTTGTACCAGTGCACCAGCACTTGGGCGTTAGCGTCCCACGGAGCCACAATCAGCTTGTAGTAGGGGTTGCCGTTAGCGTCCTTCAGTTGCATCTGCTCTTGGTAGAATTTCAGGTTGGCATCGCGCCAAGTGGTGTCGATGTCGCTGTTGCTGTCTACACAAGATGTGAGCACTGCGCCGATGAGCAACGCCAGCATTATGAATAAAGGGAATTTCTTCATTTATTGATGTGTTAAAAAATTGATGTTACACAAGTTTCTTCAACAAATTGTTGAGGCTACATTCACGACTAATCATAGTGTGAAGTTCGTCGATTGACACGCGTTGCTGCTCCATAGTTTCACGGTCGCGCACGGTCACGGTGTTGTCTTCGAGCGTCTGACCATCTACGGTGATACAGTAAGGAGTGCCGATAGCGTCCATGCGGCGGTAGCGCTTACCCACAGAGTCCTTCTCGTCGTAGCGGCAAGCAAAGTCGAACTTCAGAATGTTCATGATTTCGTGAGCCTTTTCTGGCAGACCGTCCTTCTTCACCAATGGGAGGATAGCGCACTTCACAGGAGCCAAAGCCTTAGGCAAGTGGAGCACGACGCGAGTGTCGCCACCTTCAAGCTGCTGCTCTTCGTAGCTTGAGCAGAGCACAGAAAGGAACATACGGTCAACGCCGATAGAGGTTTCGATCACATAAGGAGTGTAACTCTTGTTGAGTTCAGGGTCGAAGTATTGGATTTTCTTCTTAGAGAACTTCTCGTGCTGGCTCAAGTCGAAGTCGGTGCGGCTGTGAATACCTTCCACCTCCTTAAAGCCGAATGGCATCTGGAATTCGATGTCGGTAGCGGCGTTGGCGTAGTGAGCAAGCTTCTCGTGGTCGTGGAAGCGATACTTCTCGTCGCCCATGCCCAGAGCCTTGTGCCACTTCAGGCGCGCTTCCTTCCACTTCTTGAACCATTCGAGTTCATCGCCAGGGCGCACGAAGAATTGCATTTCCATCTGCTCGAATTCACGCATACGGAAAATGAATTGGCGAGCCACAATCTCGTTACGGAAAGCCTTACCGATTTGAGCGATACCGAAAGGAATACGCATACGGCCAGTCTTTTGCACATTGAGGAAGTTAACAAAGATACCTTGCGCAGTTTCGGGGCGGAGGTAAACGTCCATGGTGGAATCGGCGCTTGAGCCCATTTGAGTCTTGAACATGAGGTTGAACTGACGCACGTCGGTCCAGTTCTTGGTGCCAGAAATTGGGTCAACGATACCGTAGTCCTCGATGATTTGGCGAAGTTCCTTGAGGTCGTTGGCGTTCATTGCATCGCTGTAGCGCTGGTGAAGCACATCGCGCTTGCTTTGATGCTCAAGCACGCGAGGGTTGGTTTGACGGAACATGGCTTCGTCGAAACTTTCGCCGAAACGCTTAGCAGCCTTAGCTACTTCCTTGTTGATTTTATCGTCGAATTTTGCGATTTCGTCTTCAATCAGCACATCAGCGCGGTAGCGTTTTTTCGAGTCGCGGTTGTCGATTAAAGGGTCGTTGAAAGCGTCAACGTGTCCGCTTGCCTTCCAGATAGTGGGGTGCATGAAGATAGCCGAGTCGATACCCACAATGTTTTCGTGGAGCAGGGTCATAGCTTCCCACCAGTAGCGCTTAATGTTGTTTTTCATCTCCACACCGTTTTGGCCATAGTCGTAAACAGCACCGAGGCCATCGTAGATTTCACTTGAAGGGAACACGAAACCGTACTCTTTAGCGTGTGATACAATTTTTTTGAAAACGTCTTCTTGTTTTGCCATAATGTTTTTAGAATTTGTTTTGTTGCCGGACCCGGGTAGCCGGGCTAAACAGAGTAATATGTTAGTTGTGATAACGGCACAATGCCGCTATTAACTCGCAAAGTTATAGCAAAAACCGCTAACCACCAATTTCATGGCTCTGCTTTTGGCAGATGTTGGTAATATTTAACTTTTCGCCATAGGATTTGATGTGATTGGGTGTGGGGGTTTGGGTGATTTTTATTAACTTTGTGTGACCATTCACCGAATCCGCAAAATGAGGCGAGTGGGAATTCAAGACTATTGACTAATAACTAAACAGTATTTATAAAAAATGAAGATTTCGGTAAAGAAAATGGCGTTGGCTATGGCTTTGACAGCCATGCCGATGATGGGTTTTGCTGGCAATAAGGGACCTGAATGGCTCAGCAAAGCGGTGGCGTATCAAATATATCCTTCAAGTTATCAAGACAGCGACGGCGACGGCATTGGCGACATTCCAGGCATCACCAGCCGCCTCGACTATATCAAGGGGCTTGGCGTGAATGTGATTTGGCTGAATCCTGTGTTTGTGTCGGGGTGGTTCGACGGTGGCTACGACATCATCGACTTCTACAAGGTGGACCCGCGCTTCGGCACCAACACCGACTTGGTGAAACTCATCGACGAAGCCCACAAGCGCGGCATTCGCGTGCTGCTCGACCTTGTGGCTGGCCACTCCAGCGACCAGTGCCAGTGGTTCAAGGAATCGGCAGAGGGCACCGACATGCGATATAGCGACTACTACATTTGGAGCAACGAAATTCCACAAAAGGAAGTGAAAATCATCGCCGAGCGCAAACTCGAAGCCGACCCAGCCGTGAGCAAACGTGGCAAATGGGTGGAAGCCGATGCTCCACGAGCAAAATATTACGAAAAGAACTATTATATGTGCCAGCCAGCACTCAACTATGGCTACGCCAACCCCGATCCAAATCACCCATGGGAGCAGTCGTGCGACGCACCCGGCCCACAGGCGGTGCGCAGAGAGTTGCGCAACATCATGGCATTCTGGATGGACAAGGGCGTGGACGGCTTTAGAGTGGATATGGCGGCATCGCTGGTGAAAGGCGACAAAGACAAGAAGGCGATAAAGGCACTTTGGGCAGAGATGCGCACTTGGATGGACGCGAAATATCCTAACCACATACTGGTGAGCGAGTGGTGCGACCCACAAGTGTCGATTCCTGCCGGCTTCAATATCGACTTTATGATACACATTGGGCAAAAGTGCTATTCCACTTTGTTTTTCCCAAAAGGCACCCCATGGCAGGGCAACAACCCAAATCCCGACAAAGAATGTTACTTCGACCGTGCCGGCAAAGGTAATTTGGAGAAGTTCATCGATGTGTATGCCGAGAATTACGCAAAGACCAAAAACGACGGCTACATTGCCATTCCTACAGCCAACCACGACTTCCAACGCCCTAATGTGGGCAGCCGCAACACTCCAGAGCAACTGAAGGTGACAATGACCTTCTCGCTCACCATGCCAGGCGTGCCATTCATCTACTATGGCGACGAGATAGGCATGAAATATCAGATGAATTTGCCATCGAAGGAAGGTAGCCGTGAGCGCGCAGGTACACGCACCCCAATGCAGTGGACCAATGGCGCAAACGCCGGATTCTCAACCGTGAGCGATGCATCGAAACTCTATTTCCCCGTGGACACGGAAAACGGCAAACTCACCGTCGAAACACAGGAGGCCGACAAGGCGTCGATGCTCAATTATGTGCGCACACTGCTCAAACTCCGTGCCGAAAATCCAGCACTTGGCAACGATGCCGACTGGAAGTTGCTGAACGTGAAGGGCGGTCAGGTTTACCCTATGGTGTATGTGCGCAGCGCGGCAGGTCAGAAAGTGATGGTGGCACTCAACCCCACAGCCAAGAAGCAAGCCATGACAGTGGATGGCGAAGCCAAGAAGGTGCTTTCCACCACAGGCAAGGCTAATTTCAAGAAAGGAAAAGTTACATTAGGCGCATTCTCCACACTGATTGTGGAATTGCAATAACTGAGAATAGCAGCAAAACAGCGATATTGATTTGAGAAAAACGATAAGATATACCGTTTTGACACTGGCGATGATTGCCCTTGTGGTGGTCGGCCAGATGGGGGTGGGGTGTAGCTCTGGCCGAAAAGGCAAGCCGTCGGTGGTGGTGAGCATTCAGCCGCAGCACTATCTGCTTGAGGCCATTGCTGGCTCGAAGGTGAATGTGGTGTGCCTGCTCGACGACGAGAGCAACCCTGAAACCTACGAGCCCGGTATGAACATGATGATGGCGATAGAGCGCAGCGATGCCTACTTCACGATGGGCACCATCGGCTACGAACTTGCTATACTCACAAAGGTGAGAAGCAACAACCCCAACTTGCCCATTATCAACACCTCGAAAGGCGTGAATTTCATCGACGGTCACGATGCCGATGAGGGCGATGTGGATCCACATGTGTGGGTGTCGGTGTGCAATGCGAAAATCATTGCCGCCAATATGTATGCCGAGTTGGTGGAGCTTTATCCGAAGTGGAAGAAATACTTCACCAAGCGATACAATGCACTGCAAGCGCAGCTTGGCCAGATGGACATAGAGTTTGCTGCCCGACTGCAATCGGTGTCCGACAGCGCATTTTTAGTGTGGCACCCCACGTTGAGCTATTTTGCGCGCGACTACGATTTGCGCCAAGTGTCGCTCGACAATGGCAAAGAACCCACCGTGAGTGATTTGCGTGCGCGCATCGACATGGCACGCAAAAGCGGCGCGGAGGTGCTGTTTCTCCAACCTCAAATCGACAGTCGTCAAGCCAGCGAACTGCTCAAAGGACTTGATGTGAAGAAAGTGACCATCAATCCCATGAGCAAGCATCTTGACGAAGAATTGACAAAAATAGTGGACGCGTTGGCTCCACCAGTAAAGCAAAAGTAGGGCATATACTCTCTATGGAAAAATCCTGTATCATATCGATAAACGACGTGTGGCACACATTTGGTGAGAAGATGGTGCTGCAAGATGTGAATCTCACCGTGAACGAAGGCGATTTCGTGGCAATAACGGGACCGAACGGTGGCGGAAAAACCACCATTCTCCGCCTGATATTGCATCTGCTCAAACCCACTAAGGGCAGTGTGCTCTACTTTGAGGGCGACAAACAGGTGGAAAGGCTGAAATTCGGCTATCTGCCCCAGAAAAACGCCATCGACAGCCAATTTCCCATCACCGTGGAAGAAGTGATAGCATCGGGGCTGATGACCAGCCCATTTCGCCGTACCACGGCAGAGGATAGACAACTGGTGGACGACACCATCAAACTGGTGCGGCTCGACGAGGTGCGCAGCCACGCCATCGGCAAACTTTCGGGCGGTCAGCTCCAGCGCGCATTGCTTGGACGCGCCATCATCTCTAAACCCTCAGTGCTGGTGCTCGACGAGCCATTGAGCTACATCGACAAGCAATTTGAGGCGCACCTCTATCAAATAGTGGAAACGCTTGCAGCCACCACTACCATCATACTGGTGAGCCACGAAATGAGTGTGATTTCGGGCATGGCAAACCGCCATATCATAGTGGCAGGAGGCAAAATCCACGAGTGTGTGGCGCACCACCATTTCGTAAAATCGGAGTGCGAGTAAACCCAAATCGGTCATTAGGCCGTGTAAGGATTTTATAGATTACTTCTTGCGTTCTTTCGGCTTTTATAAGATGCCTTTCGCTTGTTTTTAATTCGTAATAGCTCGCTATCACTCATTAAAAGACAAACAAAATTCATTCTTCTAAAAATCCGAAATACCACAAGCCCTAATGACCGATTTGGGTAAAACGCTCACACAGAGTGGTCTTAAACTTTTTTACAATTTTTTTGCACAAAACCCTTGAATTGTGCAATATTCTGATTATCTTTGCGATTGATAGTTAACTTGATTAACCCGATTTCGGTTTAACCATAAGAAAAACGTTACCAGTTAATTTATATTTAGGATACATAGGAATATGACGAAGGTAAAAGGGGTTCTGAAGAAAGATGGAAAAGAGCTTACCGCTCTTCGGAAATGTGTGGAAACCCAAATAGGACATTCTATAAAAAACTCATCCGATTTTGCGGAATTGTCGGACACCATACAAAATGAAATCCGCGAATACGTTTCGGTGAACACGCTGAAGCGCATTTGGAATTATATCAACGACGGTAATGTGCCAAGCAACTCTACATTATCTATCCTTTCACGCTATGTGGGCTTTAACGATTGGGAATCGTTTCTCACCAATCTCGACCGCACCGCCACTTCGCAGGAGTTTATCGGCGATGGCATTCGTTGCGATATGCTTAACGAGGACGACCGTGTGGAAGTGACTTGGACACCAAACCGTAAAATAGTGATTCGCTACACAGGCGAGAACTGTTTTGTGGTGGAGGAATCGGTCAATTCAAAATTGGCGGTGGGCGACACCTTCAGGTGTATGTGTATGTTTAATCAGCAGCCGCTGTTTCTCGACGAGCTCATTCACGAGGGTTTCGATAAGCCCATGAGCTACATTTGCGGCAAGAAAGGTGGCGTGAATGTGGAGCTTCCCCCCATCAAGAAATTGGTTCATAAACTTTTGTAAATCAACTAATAGTGACGATGAATATAAAGGACAGAGCGTATAAGATACTGATGTGTGTGGCATTCTTTGCCACCTTCGCAGTGGCTTGCACCAGCTCAAAACCGAGCGAGGCAACAGATGCGGATATGTATGTGGACAACGAAGATGAGGAAGCCGCAGAGATTTCTGACGGCAAATTCCGCCCCGACACAGCTAAGATATTTTACGATGGTGCTTACGACGATGGCAGCGCTTTTGTGGTGATTTCAAAGAAAGAACTTCGCCTGAACGTGTATGCCACCGTGAAGGGCGACACCACCTTGATAGCGCGCTATCCTGTGTGCCTGAGCCGAGTGAAAGGACAGAAAGAGAAAGAGGGCGATATGAAAACGCCTTCATGCACCATCGACAATCCGTTTACCATCACAGAAATTAAAGACGCCAGCACTTGGACCCACGATTTCGGCGATGGGCGTGGCGCGATACTCTCGTATGGCCATTGGTTTATGCGCCTTGCCACCCCACACAAGGGCATCGGTATTCATGGTAATACCGGCAACGAAACCAAGATGCCAGGGCGTGATAGCGAAGGCTGCATACGCCTCACCGACGCAGGCATCGACCACTTCAAGCAGCACTACGCAAAGAAGGGCATGAAGGTGATTATCAAAGCCGAAAACCAAGGTCGCTACCCCTTCGAAACCCCAGCCATCAAATCGCCAGGCAAGCCAATATCTGAAACGGAAACCAAGCCCTAAAATACTTAAGAATGCCTGAAATGCTATAGCATTGAGGGACAAAATACCCCTCCCAGCGGAATGCTGGTGGGGATTATTTTTGGTGGAGGAGGTGGGAGATGGCGGTGTCGAGGATGGTGTCGTGACCGGACTGGCGGTCGGCTTCAGTCATATCCACTTTGATGTCGGGGGCTACGCCAAATTCGGTGATATTGCCTTCGGCGTCGCGGATTACCGCCGCAGAGAAGCGCACGCTCCAGCCGTTGGGCAGCTCGCTTGTGAATGGCAATCCGCAACCGCCGCCAGTGGTGTCGCCGATGATGGTGACATTGGGGAGTTGCTTCATGATCGACACGAAATTGTTGGTGGCGCTGAAACTGCCACGGTTGCAAAGCACCACGATAGGCTTATTGTAGTGCTGACGGCCCTTAGCTGGGCTAAATTCATAGTTATAAGGTTTGGAAAACGCATCGTGGGCAGGGCCAGTCTTGTGGCTGATGCTTCCCACCGTCATTTTCTCGTTGATGAATCTGCCCACCAGTTTTTCTACATTGGTGAGGAAACCGCCGCCATTGCTGCGCACATCGATAATCAGTCCGTCGCTACTTGCCAAATACGCTAAAATGGCATCGAGGTTGCCCTCGCCGATGCCGTTAGAGAAATCGCCGTAGTACATATAGCCGATGTTGCTGCTCAAAATCTGGTATTTGATACCGCTTGTGCGCTTGTATTCGAAATTGAGGTAATGCTCATCGATGAGGCGTTCGTCGTAGTTGATAGGGTATTTTTCCCAAATCCAGTATCTCGACACATCGCTTGCATTGATTAGATTGGTGTGGCCGTCTTTCAGTTCCTTCAGCATATCGCTGCAGAGGTTGAAGAGTTCGCCACTGTTGATGCCCTTAGTGATTTTCGCGCGGTATTGCTTGCCCACAGCGTCCCAATCCACATTCTTGTACTCAAAGAAAGTGTAATGCTCGTCGAGAATGGTCCATAGCGCATCGAAATTGCCTTCGGCATCGTTGCTGAAAGTCTGTTCGCTGCATGCCGAGCCGAGGCACGCCATCACCGAGAGTATGAATATGTGAAACCACTTTTTCATTATTTCCTTTTCTTAGTGCTCATCAAATTGCAACCGATGCCAATCACCAGACTGTGGCTGAAGGCACGCGTAGTGATGTGGCACACATTCGACGACTCGACACGGTTTCGGTAGCCGATACGCAGCACCGTGTTGGCACCGATAGCATAGTCTGCATAGAGATAGTTGGTGATGTCGAAGCGATTGCCCCACCAACCGAAATGCGCCAAATTCTTGCGGTTGCCCACATATATCTCATAATACGCCTCATCGTATTCGGGCGAGAAGAACGTGCCCAGCACAGGGAGCGACATTTCGTAATTCAGCGTGATGGCACGCTTCCAAAGCGTGGTGGAATACGACGCCATGGCATTCACGCCGGCAGCCACATTGATACGAGCCGACACCACATTGTTGCTATTATTGGTGTTGTAAAGCACGCCGCCACGGAATTGCGCCATCGGGCCCACCATCACGGCAAACTTTTGCCACGGCACATTGCTCCAACTGCGCATACCAGCCCACTTGAAATCAGCCACCAGCGCGTGCATGGTGTGGTTGCCGGCAGGATTGTGGGTGAGTTCGTAGTCAACGCCACCCTCCATGATTCGGCACCAGCGTGAGGCGTGGTTGCGGCACATATTGGCGTATGCCACACGGAAGTGCGGACCGTCGTAGGCAATGGGCGAAACGTAGGTGTCGCGCTGCGATCCATAGCCAGCATCGAGGGTAAACATACTGGTGGTCACCTTCGTGGAATCGGCAGAAATGGTGGCTTGTGCGCTTGCATGGCTCACGCACAGCCAAATAGTAAGCATTGATATGTATGCCGAAAGTTTATTCATCGCCATCGCCGAAGAGGCGGGTTTGTCCTGTCAGTTGGTCGCGCACCTCCTGCTGGTTGATAGCGTCGGAGAGCGTGGTATCGGTGTCGGTATCGTCCATTTCAGCCACAGTGGCAGCGGACAGATCATCTTCCTCCGGCACTTCGCGAGGCTCGATTTCTGTCACCGAGTCGATGATGAAATTGCTCACACGCTTACCCTTGGCCTTGAAACTTTTCACGCCAATGTATTCGTCGGCATCAATCACAAGATTTTCGCGGAAAGCGTCGCCACCGCCAAATTTCACATCGAAGCGAGCGAACTTCTCGTCGGTGAGCGTGAGCAGTTTGGAATCGGGGTTGCCGCCAATCATGCTCTGCTTGTTGTTCTTGTCTTCGAGCGTGCATCGCTTAATGTAGAGGAAGCCTTGGTCGGCATCATCGACGATAGCCGTCCACACCTTGCCCTCCACATACTTCTCGATGCGGAGAATGCCGTCTTCGTAGTGGTTGGTGGCTTCGCTGGTGGTGGTGTAGAAGTCGCCATTTTTCATAATCACGAGAATACGGTCATCGCCACTGAACTTGCCAAGCGAGAAACCGTGGTTCTCGTAGTTGAGACGAAGCACATCGGGGTCGAACCATACTTCACGGTCGCCGAGGGTTGACACGCCATGCTCCTTGAGCGAAATGCGGTGCACCTCGTTTTTGGTCACAAGATTGCCACGGGTGAGTTTGCCCTTAATGCCGAGTTCGGCGAGGTCGATGTCGAATTGCAGCACCTTCAGGCGTGGCTTAGGCTTGAGCGTGATGCGAAGCACCTCAGCCTCGCCGTTCGGATTGGCGGTGAACCACATCACCTTGCTGCCCGGCTTTCCTTGCGTAAGGTCGTATTCACGGTCGCGTGTCACGCCCGTAACGGCAAATCGCTTCATATACACGATGCCGCCACGTCCGTCTTGATAGAGCACATTGTAGATGGTGCGCGTGTCGTTGCGCTTAAACACATTCAGGTAAATCACATTCTTACCCACATATATCTTTTCGCTCACCTTAATCACCTTAAACTTACCATCTTTGTAGAAAATGATTATGTCGTCGATGTCGGAGCAGTTGCACACAAATTCGTCCTTCTTCAGAGCGGTGCCGATAAAGCCGTCGGCACGGTTGATGTAGAGTTTTTCGTTAGCCTCAGCCACCTTCGATGCCACGATAGTGTCGAAGTCGCGAATGATGGTGCGGCGTGGGAACTGGTGGCCGTATTTCTTTTTCAGTCCCTCAAACCACTTGATGGTGTGTTCCACCAAGTGAGCGAGCTTGTTGTCGATGTCGGCAATGCGCTCGTTGAGGGTGGCGATGTAATTGTTCGCCTTGTCGATGTTGAACTTCAAGATGCGTCCCATCTTGATTTCGAGCAGACGGAGAATGTCGTCGCGCGTGATGTCGCGCACAAACTGCGCCTTGAATGGGTCGAGACGCTTGTCGATGTGAGCCACGGCAGCGTCGAGGTCCTTCGCCTGTTCGTAGCCACGATCCTTATAGATGCGCTCCTCGATGAAGATTTTTTCGAGCGAAGCGTAAAGCAGCGATTCGAGAGCGTCGGCACGCTGATACTCCAAATCCGCTTTCAGGATTTGCTTGGTGCGGTCTACGCTGTAGCGCAGCAGTTCGCTCACGTTGAGGAACTGAGGCTTCTCGTCCTTAATCACACAGCAGCAAGGCGAAATGCTGGTTTCGCAGTCGCTGAACGCGTAGAGCGCGTCGATAGCCTTGTCGCTCGACGTGCCAGGCTGGAGTGTGACGATGATTTCGGCTGTGGAGGCAGTGTTGTCTTCCACCTTTTTGATTTTGATTTTACCCTTTTCGGCCGCTTTCAGGATTGATTCAATCACAGAGGCAGTGGTCTTTCCGTAAGGCACGTCCTTCACCAGCAGCGTTTTATTGTCGATTTTCTCAATCTTGGTGCGCACACGCACATTGCCGCCACGCTCACCGTCCTTATAGTTGTTCACGTCGATGTAGCCGCCAGTGGGAAAGTCGGGGTAGAGGTGGAACTCCTCGCCACGCAGATAGCTGACAGCCGCATCAATGATTTCGCAGAAGTTGTGAGGCAGAATTTTACACGACAAGCCCACGGCAATACCCTCGGCACCTTGCGCAAGGAGCAAAGGGAACTTGGCAGGGAGCGTGATAGGCTCCTGGTTGGTGCCATCGTAACTCCAAGTCCACTCGGTGACCTTGTTGTCGAACACCACTTCAAGGGCAAACTCCGACAGGCGCGCCTCGATGTAACGGCCAGCCGCAGCACCGTCGCCAGTGAGAATGTTACCCCAGTTACCTTGCGTGTCGACCAGCAGTCCCTTCTGACCGATAGCCACCAGAGCCGAATAGATGGAGGCATCGCCGTGTGGGTGATAGTGCATGGTGTCGCCCACGATACCAGCCACCTTAGCGTAGTGGCCGTTGTCGCTCTTTTTCATCACGTGCATGATGCGGCGTTGCACAGGTTTCAAGCCATCTTCGATGTGTGGCACAGCACGCTCCAAAATCACATAGCTGGCATAGTCGAGAAACCAATTCTCGTACATGCCAGAGAGTTGCAATTTCTTGTCTTTGGGCAATTTGTAGGAAGAATGGGCAGAAGTAGTGCCGTCGTCGGCGGTCACTTCTTCGGCTTGCACATCTTCCACCGAAGCGTCGGATGCTTGGGTATCGTTCATTTCGCCCTCAGGGTTGGTGGCCTGTGGTTGTTCGTTCAATTCTTCGGGTGTCTTCTCGTTGTCGTTGTTCATATTTTGTGGGTAAAATCTGCGTAATTTAGCAATTAACCTACAAATTTAACAAAAAATCTTGATTACAGCCCCCTTTCTTCCTCTTTTTATTAATGTGGAACGCGGCTTTAGCCCAGATTCGCCACGGTTTGAAGTGGTGAAAAGTGAGAAAATGAATAAAAATGGCGTATTTGTTTGTTTATTAATATAAAATGACTATTTTTGCAATGATAATTAGTGGATTGATGAATAGTGTCTAAAAAAAAGATGAGAGAAATCATTTTATGTGAATCTGTAAGACTATTATTTACTTTCCCTAAAAATTTTTGTTAAACATTTTCTAAAAACTAAATGACAATGAAAAAAGTTATTTTGATGCTTGCGTTTGCTGCCTCATTGATGGTAGTGAGCTGCGGTAAAGGTGACGGTAAACCTGCTGGTAGCGATTCTGCTGCCGCTGTAGAACAAACTGCTGATGCTGCTGCTGAAGCTCTCCCAACAGAGCCATTCACCCTCAAAATTAGAGGCGTGAGCGGTGGTGAATGGGACAACTTCAAACCATGCCTTGGTGAAGCAAAATTCACTTTGGGCGCTGAAGAAGGCGACATGGTGAACGTGGAAGTGATGGTTCCTTTCGAATCAAGAAATGCGCGCGCGGTGAAGGGTGTGGAATCGGCTAACTACCAAATCTACTACTCTGGTGAAGACAACAATAACATTTACTGCGATCCAATGCTTGAACTCGACAAGGCAGAAATCCCTGCTGTAGTGGAATTTGTGAACGCTGGTAAGGCTGGCGAGGAAAAAGATTTCAAATATGTGGGTAAGTTGAAGAAGGCTGATGTGCTTGCTATGATTAAGGATGGCGAGATGGGTGCATTGGTTAAGAACTTCAAGTTCCAGGAATAATCCTAAATTTTCTGATTTAAAGACAATAATTGTTTGATATAATGATTGCTGCCCGCTTGGCGGGTGGCAATCTTTTTTTGGCTTTTTGGGTGGGGGGGATTTCGGGGTGGGGGATTTTGGGAGCACTCGGAGCAGCTCGGAGCACTCGGAGCACTCGGATTTTTTGAGGGGATTTTGTGGGTGGGGGATTTTGGGAGCACTCGGAGCGGCTCGGAGCACTCTGATTTTTTTGAGGGGATTTTTTGGGTGGGGGATTCTTTTTTGGGGGTGGTGGGGTGTGTTTTGGATTGAAAGTGTTGGAAAAAATTAAAAAATGATTAATATTTTGCATATTTTTGTTACAATTTGGGAAAAATGCTTATCTTTGCACTATAAAATTATATACACTATAAAACATTAAATGTTATCAGAGAACTAATTAGTTATAAATTAGTATTTTGAAAAAACTATTACTAAGCAACTATGGCTAACGCAAAATTAGACACATTAGATTACAAGATTTTAAAGATGCTTTCGATTGACGCAAGAAAGCCTTATCTTGAAGTGGCTCGCGCCTGTGGCGTGAGTGGCGCCGCTATTCATCAGCGTATTCAGAAACTATATAGCATGGGCGTGGTGAGAGGTTCAATTACATTGATTGACCCTTCATCGGTAGGATTCGACACTTGTGCTTATGTGGGTATTTTCCTGAACGACTCATCGAAGTACGACGAGGTGATTGCACATCTGAAGGAAATGCCTGAAGTGGTGGAATGCTATATCACAACCGGTAAGTACGACATGTTTGTGAAGCTTTACGCAAAGAATAACGACCATTTGCTCCACTTAATTCACGACAAGTTCCTGACTATGGGTCTTGGCAGAACCGAAACACTTATTACCTTCAAGGAAGTGTTTAAACGCCAAATTCCTGTAGAAGACTAAGAAACTCTTCATTTTTTTATTTGGACAACCTTTCCTCGCCCAGGTTTCGCATTTTCTCAGTTGTGGCTTGCCCATGATGAGACAGGCGTGACCAGAGTGAGGATTTTTTATTAGATTAAATTTATTAGACTATGAACGATAAGGCACATATTCTTCTCGATGCTATCAGTATAGCTCGTGGAGCAGGACAGATTCAGATGGCGAATTTCCGTAGCGCCACGCTGAAAGTGGAAACTAAAGACAATGAGTATGACTTGGTGACGGCAGCCGATAAGGCTTGCGAGGCATTTGTGGCAAGCAAGGTGCATGAGTTGTATCCCACACATTCGGTGTTGAGCGAGGAATCGGGCGACGACGATGTGAAAAGCGATTGGCAATGGGTGGTTGATCCAGTGGACGGCACCACCAACTTTAAGTCGGGACTGCCTTATTTCACTATTTCGATTGGTATTCGCTACCGTGGCGAGACGGTGATAGGGGTGGTGTATGCTCCACGCCTTGACGAACTGTTCACCGCCGTGAAGGGCGAGGGTGCGCTGCTCAATGGCGAACCCATTAAATGCTCGGCTTGCACCTCGATTTCGCAGGCTGTGGTGTGCACAGGATTTCCTTACGACAAGGCGGAAAATGCCGACAACAACATTGCAGAATCGGTGCGCATGATTCCAAAGGTGCGTGGTTACCGCCGTTTGGGCTCGGCATCGCTCGACATTTGCTACACTGCCGCTGGCATTCTCGACGCCTTTTGGGAATTGAATTTGCACATTTGGGACGTGTGTGCGGCATATTTGATAGCCACCGAGGCAGGGTGTGAGATTCACCGCTTGCGCACCGACCGTGCCGAATCGGTGCTGATTTCACCCAAGGCGCTCACTCAGCCCATGCTTGATGTGCTGCTGCCCGCAGCAATATAACGGTTTACACACAAACGCTTTATGATGAGGGGGATGTTCCCTTGGTGTGTTATTAATGGTTCAGTGGAAAATTTCTGGGGATAGATTATGCATTGTTGCCGAATCGTGAATGGAACCAAAAAACAAAAACATAAAAAACAGCCTTGGAGCAACGTGGAATGCTTCGCATTTGG
>OJAW01000449.1_pt1 | contig 29521 bp, 19 predicted proteins | sample 1589151 | NCBI WGS metagenome assembly OJAW01 (sample SAMN03283290) | human gut metagenome | biome: human-associated habitat; material: feces | host: Homo sapiens | place: Peru | collected 2012
CTCTCCGGCCGGTTGTTTTTTTCTTTCAACATCCTGCATAAATGATGGTAAAATCTTCGTTCTGTATAAAATTTTTCTGCTACGAGGTTTTTACCTCTGTATTGCAGGAACTCCCACATTTCTTCCTGCATCTGCTTTGTCGGAAGAAGTTCCAGATCATAATTGGGGTTTGTTCCCATACGTTCTTTGCTGAGATCACTTGCTTTCTGATAAGAATCCAGTTCCTTGATATAAAATCTATTTTCCACGCTTGCACCTCTTTATTCCGGAAGCAAGACTACTTCCTTCTTTTGCGAAAAGTTCCTGATTTGCTTTGGAAATTCTCTTCGGCATATAGTCTACATATTGCTGTGTCATTTCTTCATAATCATGTCCCAGATAATCTCTGACACTTTGAAGCGGCACTCCATCTTCATAAAACATGGTTGCTATCGTATGCCTGAAATCATGGGATTTGAAATTATATTCCTGAAACAGCTCATGATTTTCATTAAATATTTTCTTCATACTCCATCGAAAACTGGAGTAATGATATGCTTTTCCCTTTTGATTCTGGAAAATATAATCCTCAGCACCAATTCCGTATTTTTTTATATATACTTTCATGATTTTATATAGAATTTCCGGGATGGGGATTCTCTTATATGTCCGCATTTTTATTTGATATACCTGTATCCAGGCGTCTCTCCCCTGCCAGTAATAAGCATTCCCTTTCAGGCAGCATACTTCACTGATTCTCAGTCCTAACAGCATAGAGTGCAGTAAAATCAATCTCGGCTTTTCCGGAAAATCTTTTAAATGTTTTAAAATACTTTCATAAGTTTCCTGTTCTACACTCCGGTCATTATGATGCAGGATTTCCTTTTTCAGATAATACTGGTAATTAAAAGGAACTTCTTTTATGATATTTTTCGTCTGCAGATATTCATAAAACTGATAGATTGCTATGATAATATCATTGAAATAGCTTGCTTCCTTGTAGTCAATTATTTGAAAATATTTCTTTATTTCATTTTCTGACACTTGTTTCAAGTTGATTTCCGTTGTTTCTTCCAGCCAGACAACAAATTTTTGAATTCGATAAAATTCAGTATGTATTACACTTAATGCTAAGTGTGTGACTCCCAAACAGTATTTTATATATTCTTGAACAAGTTCTCTGTTATCTGTCCTTTCTATGCTCATAAAAGAAATAGTTTTTACAGGATTAGACGGATTCACCCGGTATTCTTCCAGATATAATCTTTCCATGTACCAGACAGTAGAGTCCCATGCAATATTTTTTGCATGGCAGAAAATATATTCCTGACACGCTCTAAGCTCCTGTTTTGCGCATTTCTTTTTATAGTCCGTGTCCACATAGTTTTCAATTTTGTCGAACTGCTTCTGTGTAAGATATCTGAGATCTTCAATCTGTTCCTGCATGCAAAATTCATATACACTTTTCAATCCGTTTAGATGCCTGGTGCATTCTTTCATTGTTATTTTCTGTTGCACGATATCTTCCAGAACCGTTAAAATCTGCTGTTTGCATATATCTGAACCTTTTATCCTGAAATCCCAGACCAGCTTACTAATATCTGTCGTATATTCATATCGTTTTGCAATCGCCGGATTGGGATGATACCGCAGGAACAGAATGTCATGGAGCAACTCCGGATGATTCCGGGCATTCCACTTTCCTTTTAAGGTCTGTTCATTTTCTATGATCAGCCGCAACTTTACACGATCTATTCCGAGCAGATAATTACGCACCGTCGAATCCACATAATATTCTCTCAGATATTTTTGATATCCGGCTCTCACCTGATAATTGATCTCTGACAAGTGCCAGATTTCATTCTGAATCAAATATGTTTCCAGACTGCCTTTTCCACATTTTTGTTCATAATATTCATCCAATTCCCGTTCCAGTCCTTTGATCAGTTCTTCCCGCTCCGCATTGGATATGTCCTGTTCTTCCGGCACAAAGGCATACAATCTTGCCGGCATTTATTTTCACCTCCTGCTTTCCAATAGTTGATTCACATTATAAAGATTGGAATATCGGCGGTAAAATTCCTGACTCGCTTCTCTGAGCTTATCATCTAAAACATTCAGATATCGTATGGTTGTATCCAGATGCTTATGTCCTAATGCTTGACTGATCATCTCCAACGGCCAGTCCGCTTCCCATCTGGTATTTGCATAATATCTCCGAAGCATGTGTGGGGTGATCTTGATTCCGGTCTTTTTCTCCATCCTCTCAAACATATCGTAAACACTGTCTACCTTCATTGGTTTTCCTGTCGTATCCCCTTTGATGTTGATAAACAGATATTCCTGTTTTTGCAGGATGTCCCAGTATTCTCCGATGTAATAAAGCAGGAATTCAAAGGTGTCATCACTGAGACGCCCTCTTCTTTCTTCTGCATTTTTTGCCCTTGCATCATTCTCGTTGTCCTCTCGGAAATTCACCCGGATTTCATGGGTTTCGTAGTCAATATCTTTTGTATAATCAATTCCTAAGATTTCACCGATACGAAATCCGAGTTCTGATGTCAGCAGAATCAATACCTGATCCCGGCAGTTCGTGCAAGCTTCCAGAATCGTAATGATTTCATTCTTTTCGGCTGCCCTCACATCCCGTTCCTCTTCTTTCAGATACCCTTTAAAAGAGCGGGAACGCAGTGTTCTTCTGACTCCGATGGCATTTGCTTTTGTAATCGGCTGGTTATAAGAAAGAACGGATAAGTAAGAACCGTTATTTCTGACCGCTTCTAAAAAACAATAAAACCTGAACACTTCTTTTAAGTAAGCGTTACAGGTTTTATTCTGTGGTCCATTTTCTAAATTGTCGGTATGCTTTCCGTCTTTCAGCCATTTCAGATATTCTGCGAAATAATCATATTGTGTTTCATAATCCATCTCATAGATATCTTCTGCTTTCTTTTCGTTTTCCAGCAGATATTCCCAATAATAGGCAAGGGCGAATGCATTTCTCCGTATCGTATTCGGAGAACGATTCGCCCTAACTTGGTGCATTAGATATTTGCTTGGGAGCAACACGATTTCCAACGATTCCATATCCCGGATAAAGAAATATTTTACCGAGCCTTCCCTCTGTGTTTCCACTTTGTATCGTTTCATGTTGCTCACCACCTTTTCTCTAACGCTATACACAGTATACCCACTTCATGCCGAAATAGCTATTCATCAATACCAACAATCCCACCGAAAATGCCCTTGAAATACCACCAAACTTTTCGTGCAAAATCTGCTTTTTCTGTAGCAGAACCACGAACGGTTACAGGTAGTATTCCACGCCTTTCCGGTTTCGGATAAAGTGCTGGACATCCTTGATATCTTTTGCCATCTTGCAACTTGGAAGCGCACACATCACTTCTTCGTGATACCTGCCGCCTTCTCCTGCACGCTCGTCTAAAATGGACACGACACAAGTATCTGTCTCGGTGCGGAGAGCCCGTCCGAATCCCTGTCTTAGTTTTTTCTGCATGTCTGGAACAATCACTGCCTGAATATAATCTTTCAGATTAGCATATTCCTTCTTCTGTGCTTCGCTGATGGGATCTGGAACAGCAAACGGTAGTCTTACGATAATTAACGAGGATACCATATCTCCGGGGAAGTCCACTCCTTCCCAGCAGGAGCCGGCTGCAAAAAGAACAGCATTATCCATCTGTTTAAATCTTGTGATCTCTTCCGGTGAATGTCTCCACACCTCTATCATCGGGAACGGAATTTCATCCCTTAACATCTGGTAAACGTTTCCCATCAAATGATAAGATGTAAACAGCACCAGCGTATGCCCGTAAGTCGAACAGATTAGTGAATGGATATGACCTGCTATCATCTCTGCCTCTTCCTGACTTCCTCTTCTGCATGTCTTCAAATTCTTTGGCAGATATAACAGACAGTTTTTCTGATATTCAAACGGGGAGTCTGCCACATATTCCCGGACTCTCCGCACTCTCTGTAATCCTGTCATTTTCCGAATGTGGGAAAATCCCTGTCCGGTTTTTAAAGTTCCGCTTGTAAGAATTGCTCCCATACCTCTGCTCCATAACATCTGGTCCAGATACTGTGGAATCCGTCTGCTGGATGCACACAATATAATCCTGTGATCATGGTCCTGCTTCAGATGCAGCACATACTTCTTATCCTGATGGAAAAAGCATTCCAGCACACTTTTGGTTTCTTCCAGCTTGTTTCTGATCCACTTCGGAATCTTCTTTTCTAATTTTTCTATGATCTTATTCATGGTCTGTATCCCCTCATATAAATACATTGCACACTCTTCTGTCATGTGGAATTCTTCTTTTATCCCATATCTGGTTCTGTGGTTTTCTCCTATGATGTCCAGCACCATACGGATCGTCCCGGACAGTTTTCTTATCTCCGGGCCTTGGTACTCTTTCCCAAGATAAAAGCAGATTTCTCGGATATCGTCATAACAGAGGCTCTTCCCGAACATCTGCTTTGCCGCATCCGGCAGCTTATGTGCTTCATCGACAATCAATGCCCGGTAGTCTTTTAATAACGGGCGGTAATCCTGCAGCCTGTGATAACCATCAGCCAGCAGATAATTGTGATTACAGATCTGAATGAACATTTCATTATCTCTGGAACGCTCCAGATACTGCTGATACCTGCACGAACCTCTTTTCGGGCAGTCTCCCGAACAGAACTTCGGTACACTCACCATCCTTCTGTCAAACCCACTTAAGTTGGACACTTCGTCCATATCATAATGTTCTTTCAACGACAGCAGAGCTTCTTTCTGCAACGCATTTTTGTTTTTCTCTTCGATTGCAGCGATTCGTTGCTCCAACCTCTCATCGCAGACAAAATGCTCTTTCCCTTTTCGTATCACAGCTTTAATGGGGGCCTGAATCGTCCCGTTCTCCTGAAGAATCCGGGAGAGAAAAGGGATATATTCTGTAAGAATTGCTTTCTGGAGTGCAATGCTGGAAGTGGATATCACGACCGGACGCTGCTCATAAGGGGAACATCCTTCTGCAAGGAGGGAATATTTTCTCATCAGAACACAGGCCACCAGATAAGCATACGTCTTGCCGATACCGACACCCGCGTCACACAGTGCTATGTTTCTTCCCAGCAGGTTATCCAGCATTTCGTGGCATAACATAATCTGTTCTTCCCTTACTGCCATTCCATGTTCCGGGAACAGCACTCGGAAAATAGTATCAATTTCTCGATGCGCTCTATTGAGATATTCTCTTGTGTAATACATAATTTGTTACCTGATATGCGTGCTGATATCACATCAATACGGCTGTAAAGGATTTCTCCCTACAGCCGTATGTATCTGATATCAACGACACATTCTTCCTTGATTTCTTATACTTTTGTTTTTTGGCGTTGTATTTGTCCTCGACTCCCCCATTGCCTTACGGGAACATTACAGGCGGATGCTTGGCATTGCACCGCTCACGGATTTTCTAAAGGTCTTGCTGATTACAACCCAAAGTCCATCCTCTGCTCACTGGCAGTTCCTATGTATCATTATCCCCTCGTAAGTGATCCTCGCAAAAGACCGCCACGGTCCTGTTTCAGTTAAAGGTGATTCGCTCGAAACAAAAACACCAGCAAAGAATTTTTTATATTCTTTCCTGTCATTTTCATCTGTCCTCGCGCCTTCCTGACACGCTTCTACTTACGGGAACGTACCTGTAATGCTGGTATAGAATTGTCAAAGTACACTGGCAAAATTTACCTGCCTATTAAATAGCCGACGAAAACCGCCATAATTATTCAATTTTCAACAAATTTTTTAATTTATTTCTCAAACGGTTTCTCTTTGTGTAAACAGTCTGCTCTGCAAGTCCCATGATCTTAGCGATTTCTCTTCCCGAATATCCCCATGTACTAAGTAAAAGTATCTCTAATGTCTGATGTTCTGTGCCCTTTAATAATTCATAGATCCGTCGATCTCCAATGTTGTCTAAAAGTTCCCGGATATCCTGTGCAAACCGTCCTTTGTCCCTTTGTTTTATGGAATCCATATCCTGCATCATTTCATCCAGATGTTCCCGGTATCTGCGCTCTTCCAGAAAATCTTCTCTGTCCATCTGGCGCAACTTTTGGATCTTCTCTTCTTCCATTCCCAGTTCACGCAGTTTCTTTTCTTCCTGTTCTTTCCAATAATTCCACTTTCGTTCTTCACTTGTCTTGTTATAAGCCATTTATCTTTCCTCCGATCTGATTTTTGGTATAGAAATCAAATCGAAGTATGGCGGTGATCGGATATGTGGTGTCCCACGATTCTCGAAAAATGTCGAATAAAAAAGTGCTGCAACCAGTTCGATCACAACACTTTGCTTTTTATTCCCATTTTGTTGTCTTAAGCACTTTCTTTGATACAAATATAATTCTTCTCCTTGCTATGCCTTTCCTTAAAACACCACAAAGAAAAGTATATAAAAAAAGGCTGTCAAAACTATGTTATATAACAGTCACTTAACAGTCATTTTTCGCATTATCCGACATCTTTCGACATTTCTTCTAAGTCCGTTAATATCCAAATAATTTTTCACCTTCTTTCGTTCCTTCGGAATTATCTTGCATTCTCTAAATCATTTTCAGAGCCTTCATCTACAGGAGCTGTCACTGGCAGCTCCTTCCGAACGCATGGCGATACAGAGACCCTGCCACTGGCAGCTTCTCTTGCATACTTTGATATAAAAACTGCCAGGATTTTACCCCGGCAGTCCACTTTTTCCATATTCAGTTATTCTGTTGGAAACATCACTGTCTCCAGCTTGTTTCTTTCGGTTTCAGACAGATCATACGTCCCAGAATGATTCTTTTCCACTTTTACAGTTACTGTCACCGGATCTCCATAGCTGTTCTTATCAATGCTCTTCTGCACACTTTCCGTTAAAACAGATGCAAATACACCCGGATCTGTTTCTTTCATTCCCTGTGCAATCTTTTCCTTGCTGACTTCTGCGGAGCTCTGCTGCAATGTCTGAAACACATCGGACGGTTCAACTTTTACACTGACCGTGTAATTTCCATCCTCATCCTTTTTCTCATCCTGCACCTTGTACTTCGCCATTTTTTTAACCTCTGCCATCTTCTCTGTGTAAGCTGCAATCTCCTCTTCTGTGATGTTATCGGAAGAAGCAAATTGCTGACGGATGCTTTCATTGAAATCTTCTACGACCTGTTTCTTCACATCCTCTTCTGAGATCTCCATCAGATTCGCATAATCTGCGTATTGTTCATGATACTCTGCATCGAGAGAAGATTGAACGTAGGATTTGGCATCGAAATCTGGTTGTTTGGAGCAAGATGTCATGCATAAGGCACTAATTGCCAAACCAACAAATAATATATTTTTTTTGCTCATTTTATTCAGCATAATCATATGATTTTATTCTTTCTCACTCCAGTCTTTTATAATTCCTCTATTTATATCAATTAATAAATAATTGATTCCATTTTTCTGTTCAATGGCTACAGTTTTATCATCTACCCATTTTATTCTTCCCAAATATTGTGAAAAATAAAACTCATCTGGATAAGTCGACAATATTTCGAACTCTCTAATATATTCCTTATTTTTATAAATTCTAAGAAATATTTGAGCCGTTTTAACTTCATGAGCAAGAACTATTTCAGCAATAAAATTTTTGTTTTTCTTTTTTTTCCATATCCATTCGTTTTTATAATTACAGTTTTTTATTTGCTCACATGCCTTTTCAAAATCAGTACTGTCAATCTGTAACTCTTCAAATACCTTAATTACAGTTTCCTTGAGAACTTGTAATGTCATCATCTTTTTTTCTATATCAGACAAATACATAAACTCCTCAATATTCAATTCATAATCAACTTCATAAACCCCTCCCACTACTTTATTTTCATTCTTTTCTATATCACTCCCACAATTAATCAATATTTTCCAAAAATTGGGTGTATTTACTTTTTCAACCAATCTTTCAACAAATGCAGTAATACATCTTGTTTGCATTCTAAAATTGATTCTGCTTGCTTTATGATTTTTTTCATAATCCTTTTTCGTCGCTTGAAGATATTCATATCCATCATCCAACAGACTTTGAATATAATCTTCATTTTTTTCATATGGATAATCAAAATCAAATTCTTTTAGTTTCAATTTTTCTCTCCTTTCATGACATTCCTTAACATCTTTCTTAATGTTAAGGAATGTCATGCTTTCTTATGTTTTAACTATTCCGGTTTAGGTCGTTTATGATGGCTTAATGTATTTCTTTCTCTGCTTAATCTATTCGTGTTATTTCTCTCCCACTCCAATGCACTAGATCTATTTGGCATATCCTTTTTAACAATTCTTGCCTCATATTTTCCCTCACCTTCTATTTTGTTCCATTTATTCACTTGACTATTTGCTCTTGGAGATGTTTGATTTACATTTAACTTTTGCCCACTTATTCCAGTTTTTACAACATCTCCTGTTTCTTTTTCATATATTTCATAACCATGTTGTATCTTTGTGCTATTTTTACTATTGCCATGTACCTGTTTTTTGGCAACCAAACCATACGCATCGGCTGCTGCTCGTTCTTCATCTGACAATGTAGTTGGGATTCCACGCTTTTTCAGCAATTCATATGGATCACCATTCCCTAAATCCAATTGTGGTTCAGATTTATTTCCTATATCAGCCAAGTTTTTCTTTGCTACTTCCGTGATATGCCCCGGCTTTGGTGAACTGCTACTTCCTTTCATTACATTTTTCACAGCTCCTATAGCTTTATCAGCTCCATAGGCAAGACCACCCATTGCACCACCAGCTACAGCTCCTGTCAATCCTCCGGTCAAGGTATCTTTTGCTACCTGTTTCAGGCTATTTCCTGATAATCCTGAGCTTACACCGCTATATGTTGCACCTCCGATAGCTCCTGTTACAGCTCCACCAACTATGGCTGCTCCGAGAGTTCCTTCTGTCAATCCAAGTGCACCGACTGCTGCAATACCTACTCCACCTGTAAGGACACCGACTCCAATCGCAGCTCCAGTAGCTACAACTGCAATTCCTACCTTCTTCCAGTCGACTTTTCCTAACTGATCTGAAATACGGTCTGCTGTTGTACACATTTGACGAACAACTTCTGCACGGATTTCTGCTCTCCGTTCTGCTACATATGACTGGAAAGATGTATATGTTTTTCCAGCCTTTTGCAGTCCGCTTCCTACATTTCTGATGAAGTTGCTGCCTTTTGATACGATCTTCTGATAAGTTCTGCTACTGGTTACACGATTTTTCACATATTGATATGTCTTCGTATGTGTGACTGCATTTCTTACCGTTTTTGCTGTTTGCTTTACAGCATTTACAACAGTACGAGCCACATTTTTGACCGTATTGACGACTGTTTTTACAACCTTTTTCGCTGTATTAACAATCTTCTTACCAACACTCTTGACTGCTTTTGCTGCTTTTTTAGCTGTACTCTTAATCCTGCTCCATAATGAATGTCCTGTCGGATCACTGTAATTCAACGGATTATTGGTCGTATAGTCATAGCGGTTTCTGGTTAATGGATTTTCTGTCGCTCCAAGGTCACTATCTTCAGTTGTAAAGGTTCCGTTCTCTGCGTCATAATATCTTGCCCGCAGATACTGAAGTCCTGTTTTTACATTTGTGGACTCTCCATTGTAACCGAAATAATTGACACCGTCTGCGGTTCCTGATGTAAGGTTACCGTATGGATCATACTGATAACTGTTCGTCAGATTAGCTGTTTCGGTCAGGATTCCGGTTACGCTGTTTCTTCCGTCATATAAATAATAACTGCTTTCTGTGGATTTATCAACGCTTATACGTTCTCCGATTCCACTTTCTCCATAAGTATAAGCCTGACGGACTTTCTCATCTGCCCCATACTCTGCAAGGACTTCTGTATTTTCACGATTGATATCGTTGATATACTCTGTCAATGTGTAACCTTTGGCATTTGAACCGCCTTTTACCAGAGATGCAAGCTGTTCTTTCGGGCTGTTCCCATCTTCGGTACGCTGGTTCTCCGGGATCAGGACTTCATCGCCATAACAGTCTTCCCATTTATAGGTGTTATCAAGTTCGAATACCCGGTTGTTATCTCCATCGTACATGGCTGCCATCAGGACTGTTCCACCCTGTTTTACGACTGCCAGACGATTCTCTGCTGTGTATTCATAAGTAACCGGATCTGCACTGTTTGTCTTATCACATTCCTGGATCAGATTGCCATCTTTATCATAGCTGTAGGTTGTTCCCGGATCGCCCCAGATCTTTGCATTGGTGCGTTTGATGAGCTGGTTGGAATCGTTGTACTTGTAGTTATATTTTGCTTTGCTGACACCATCTTCGATCTTCTCGTAAGAGGTCCGGTTTCCAATCTTGTCATAAGTATAATTATGAACTGTCTTTTTACCGCCCTCTGCTTTTTCTGTACAGCGTGTCAGTTCCCAGTTGTCATCGTATTCATAGGTACGTGTCGTCTGGATCTCTTTTTCCTGATGCTCACAGTCTGCTTTGTCTGTCTCTTTCTGTGTATCGCCCCAGTTGTACCAGTCTTCCCAGCTTGGCGTCTTTCTTGTTCCAGCTTCCAGTTCCGTAGCTGTTTCTCCAACTACATATCCCTGATCATTGTACTTGTACTCATAAGTACTGATTACTTTGCCGCAGGAACCACAGGTATTCACAATCTTTGTGATATGATCTTCTGCATCGTAAGACACTTCCGTCTTTGTTCCGTTGCTTCTAACGACTTCTGTCACACGGTTCAGCGCATCATGCTTGTATGTTGTCACCTTTCCGTTACGGTCTGTCAATTTTACGAGGTTATCATTTAAGTCGTATTCATAGCTGACCTTTGTACCATCCGGATACACGATTGCCTGCAGATTATCTGCGTCATCATAAACGTAGCTGACATCCTTTTTCGAACCGCTTGTCACTTTGGTGATTCTTCCGAGCGCATCGTATTCGTAACTGCTCTTACCAGTCTGATCCTTCATGGATACCCGTTCCCCGGCACTGTTATATGCGTAGGTTACGTCCTTTTCGGATTTCTCGCCTTTTGCGTCCTGATAAGATTTCTCCAACAGGTCATTCAGTTTGTCGTAATCATACGTGGTTTTCTTGCCACTTGCCTGTGTATGTCCGGTCAGTCTGCCTTTTTCATCATAGTCGAATTTCTCTGTTCTTCCTGCCGGATCTTTGATGGATGTCAGGTTGCCTTCCAGATCATAAGTATAATTCGTTGTCTTATTTGCTGCATTGGTGAAGGTCACCAGGTTATCCATGTTGTCGTAACCATAAGTTGTTACACCGCCAAGGGCATCAGTTACTTTGGTCAGGTTGTCATTCTTGTCATATTCCAGATGGCTCTTTAATCCGGTCTTATCTGTAACAACCTGAATATTACCATGTGCATCGTAATCAAATCCCGTTGTGAATCCACGCTTGTCTGTAATAGAAGTTACCCTGCTGTCCTTATCATAGGTATAGGATTCCTTCTGCCCCAGTGCATCAGTCTCTTCTGTTACACGATTGTCTTTATCGTAGACTGTCTTTGCAACATAGCCCATCGGGTCTGTTACAGATGTCACATTATAATTCTTGTCATATCCATAGCTGGTCTTTCTTCCACCCGGTTTGGTAATCTCAGTAATATTTCCTGCCGGGTCGTAAGTATAAGCAGTTATCTTACCAAGCGGATTGGCTGCAGAAGTCATCTGGCCTGCCAGGTCATAACTGTAAGTATTGCTCCGTCCAAGTGGATCTGTCTCCTTCACCAGATTGCCATACTTATCATAAGAAAAGCTGGTTGTTCCATCCAGTGCATTGGTAGAAGACTTCATGTTATGGAGCTTATCGTAAGTATAAGTGGTGGTACTCTTTAAGCTGTCACTTTCTTTTACCACGTTGTCCACTTTATCATAAGAGAAATTCTTGGTATAACCCAGTGGACTGGTCATACTCTTCAGACGTCCGGCTTTGTCATAACTATAGGTATACTCTCCGCCATTCGCCTGTGTCATCTTTGTGACATTGTCATTCAGATCAACACTGTACTGTGTCTCATTTCCCTTTGCATCCGTTACAGAAATGACATTGCCATGCTTGTCGTAATCATATTTGGTAACTGCTCCCTTTGGAGAGATCTGTTCCGTCAGATTACTTAAGCTGTCATATTTGTATTCCGTAATAAGTCCCATCGGATCTTTTGATTTGGTAAGATTTCCAATGGCATCATAACGGTATTCATTTGTTTCTTTTAACGGAGAAGTCTCACCGATCTTGCGGTCCAGTTCATCATACTGGTAGGTTGTCGTATTTCCATTTCCGTCTGTCTGGGATACGAGATTGTCATTTTTATCGTAAGCATACTTGGTAACCGTACCGTTTTCATCGACAGATTCCGTCACATTATCATTTCCGTCATACTTAAAGGTGCTGGATGCTCCCAGTGGATTTGTCTGAGAAATAACCCGGTCTTTCTTATCGTAAGCGTATTTATATGTGGCTTCCTCTTCTTCTGTCATGGATAACTGGTTGCCGACTTTATCGTAGGTAAAGGTTGTTTTATGACCTTCCGCATCCGTTACCGCTGTAATACGGTCCATAACATCATATTCATAAGATGTGGTACTTCCGTCTGCTTCAGTAAGTTTCAGGAGTCTGCCATACTGATCGTACTGATAGGTTGCTGTCCGGCCGAGTTCATCGGTCTGTGTCAGTACATTTCCGGCACCATCATAGGTATAATCCATACTGTTTCCTCCATTGTCGGAGGAATGGATCAGGTTGCCTGCTCCGTCATACTGATAGTTAATTACGAGTCCCTGTGCATCCGTACATTTTACAAGCTGTCCGATGGCATCGTACTCCATCAGCACCTTGTCTCCTGTCGGCAGTATTATGGATGTGTTATTTCCCTCTTTATCATACACATAGCTGTACGCATTGCCGAGGGCATCCGTCATCTTTGTGCTGTTGCCCTGTGAATCGTATTCGTAAGTGGTCTTTCCTTTCAGGGCGTCCACCGTCTGTTCCAGATTGTCGGTGGAATCATATTTCATTGCTGTAATGTTGCCCTTTGCATCGGTTACCGATGTCATGTTTCCATTACCATCGTAAGTCATGGTACTGGTATTTCCATTTTCATCAGTAGAGGATACCAGATTTCCATTTAAGTCATACTTCATGGATACGGTATATCCAAGGGCATCTTTGGATGTAGTCAGATTTCCTGACTTGTCGTAAGCATAAGTATCTGTTCTTCCCTCTTCATCGGTAGAAGATACCAGATTACCTGCTTTATCATAAGTATATGTGGTAGTTCCACCTTCTGGGTTAGTTTCACTTAAGCGGTTTCCTGTATTATCGTAGGTATAAGTCCAGGTTCTTCCACTGTCATCTGATTTTGATACCAGATTGTCTGCCGCATCATAAGCGTAAGTGGTAACTGCACCTAATTCATCTGTCTCTTTAGCGAGCCTTCCGCAGTTATCATATTCCTTGGAATGGCTGCTTCCATCTCCATAAGTAATCTTTGTTTCGTTTCCTAATGCGTCATATTCATATTTGGTTATATTACCAACTGCATCTTTGGACTGAAGCACCTGTCCAAGGGAATCAAACTTGGATACGGTTGCATTTCCATTTCCGTCGGTATATTTTTTCAGATTTCCTGCTTTGTCATATTCATAGAGCTTTGTTCCAAAATCTTTATTACTCTCTTCTATGACACGTCCCATGCTGTCATACTTATAAGTAATTGTATTTCCTTTTGCATCGGTTGCTTTGACCTGCTGATAATTCTTATCATAAGCGTAGCTGATCTGATTTCCTTTCGGATCTGTACCACTGGTCATGTTGTACATCTTATCGTAAGTATAAGTGGTAGTATTCCCCAGTGCGTCAGTACTTGCTGTAATATTTCCCACACCATCCAGCGTATAAGCGGTCACACCGCCATCGGCTGCTGTCTTGGAAGTCAGATTGCCATTCGCATCGTAACTGTTCGAGGTTACATTTCCAAGTGGATCTGTCATGGTAACTGCACGATTCATCGCGTCATACGTGAATCCCCATGCTGCTCCATTTCCATCCACATATCCGGTCATGTTCGGTCCGTCATACGAATACGTTGTTGTGACACCTCTGCCGTCTGTCTGGGATACCATACGATGTTTGTCATCGTAAGTATAGGTAATGGCTGTTCCATCCGGTTTTGTAGATGTGACCATATTTCCATTACCGTCATAACTGTAAGTAACCGTTGCTCCGTTATATCCGGTTGCACTGGTCAGCTTATTCTGCTCATTATAAGTATAAGAGGCTGTCTTTCCATCCTCTCTTGTCTCCGTTGCTACATTGCCAAATGCATCATAAGTGTAAGTTTTTGTTCCGGCTGCTGTCGTTTCGGAAGCAAGCTGATTTTCTGCATTATAAGTCTTTTCACAGGTTGTTCCATCTGGATATTCAATGGATGTTGTGCGGTACTGATCATCATAGTGATAAACTGTCTTATTTCCTTCGTTATCCGTTGTTGTAGTAGAACTCTTTCCGTACTTGAAAGTTGCCGTTCCTTTTTCTGCATCAGTCTGCTCTACGACTCTTCCTTCTTTATCGTAAGTATTCTTTACAACCGTATTGCCATTCTCATCTTTCCAGCTTGTCATACGGCTGTCATCATCATATTTGTACTCTTTTGTTGTTCCGTTCGGGTCTGTTACAGATACCAGGTTTCCCTGCTCATCATATTTGTAAGAAACTTTTCCACCATCTGGAAGAGACAGTTCCTTGATATGCCCGAATTTATCCTGTTTTACCCCGAATGTTTTTCCGGATGGTGTGGTAATCTTACTCAGATTATAATCATCGTCATAATCTAACACTGTCTTAAATCCATTCACATCCGTTACATAACGTAAAATTCCGTATTTATCAAATGACCAGACGCTCTGATCCGCATCTGTCAGTTCCCATCCGATGTAGTCATGGTCTGTATCTTTATAGCTGACTGCTTTTAAATCGTATACATAGCCATCCGGAGCAGTGTAGCTTCCATCTTCATTCTTATCAAAGATCAGATAACTTCCGTCCCCTCTCATATACAGAAGGCTTCCGTCCTCCATCTGAGAAAGCGACTGGTCATAGTTAAAGCTCCATCCACGTCCGAACATGGAATGCTGGTCTGTTCCTTTGGAATTGTAGCTTCTTGTAATGGAGAATTCCCCATTCAGCTCATTCATCGTCGCATCGGACTGATCCATGTAGAAGTTACCGGTATTTAAGTTGACTGGTTCAAATCCAAATTCACAGTGCAGGCCTCTTCCCATCAATGCTCCGTCAATCCGCATCTTATCCTGATCGGTAAGCGGTGCAGGACTATATGGAACATTTGTCTGTGGGTTACGGATAAAGATCGTGTTGTTTGCGACTACCAGTGCATCCATAACCTGATTGTCTTTCATAATGTTCTTAAGCGGAACACCATAATATTTTGCAATCTTCGGGAATGTATCAAACTGCTTCACTTCATAAATCACAAAGCTGTCACTGGTCACTTCTTTTCCCGTTTCCAGTTTGCCATCGATTTCTTTTGATGCTTTTGCTTTTATTTTATAAAGTTTATCTTTTGTCAGTCCTGAATACAAAGCACTCTGCCAGTTGGAATCTTTGCTGTAATACTTATTCGCCTCCGGGAACTGCTTATTATATTCCGTGCTGTCTGGATAGGAATACAATGGTTTTGCATCTGTTTCGTGATGTTCTTCATTTTCCTCATCTGGAAGCAGATAATATTCTACTGTAGATTTGCTCTTTGCAATTCCGTCTGCAAATACGGCATCAAACTTCAGCTTTCCATTTGTATTCTTTTCTGTCATCGGACGAAGCAGGATCGTTGTTTCATCCAGTGACATATCACGCAGATATGGATCTTCAGCCGGTGACCACTGAATGCTGAGTTTCGGTCCATAAACGGATGCCCTGTTATTCAGTACCTCACACTGCATAGAAGCTCCAAGGTTATTTGCCTCGGCAATGGCTACCAGTGCAAATCCGTTATTCGCATGAGTTCCCTGCACCCAGTCATTAACCAGATCTTTAACGTCATAATTGATATAGCTGTTCCTGCTGGTACTTGCATTCTGTACATCCTGGAACGTAAGATTTACTGGTTTTGTTTTCCATGTGATGGAGGTGTTCCACGACTGATCTACACGATAAAGTCCAAACTGGGATGCACCACCACTGTATGCAGTTTTCTGACTGACTGCAAATGTTGCACTGTCAATTTTGGAATCTTTCGGAATCTGACTAAAATTTGAATTTACTTTGATATAAGTCCGGCAGTTCTGGTGTGCTGTTCCAAATCCTGCAAGGTTTCCAGACTTAATACCATCATCAAATCCAACATACGGATAATTGTTATCTCCAATCTGGCTGGTTGGACTTCCCTCTTCCACACCAATCATGTTAAAGGAACTCTTCTGGATTTCCACTGGTGTCGGATCGATTCTGACCGGATACTGACGATCTTCTGCAGAAAGCCAGTCCATATCTGGTTTTACGGTCAGGATTGTTTTCCCATCTTCTTCCCTGAGTTCCATCGTAATCAGGAAACTGATCTCTCCGGCAGCATCTTCCATAGACGGTGCTTCTAGAAGATACTTTGCATCTTTGATTGTTTTTCCTTCTGGATAAATGTATACCTGATTATCTTTTACTTCAGCCTGATATCCCGGAATCTGAAGTTCATATTCATACGATTCTCTGTCTGTTGGCTGCTGAAGTACGATATCTTCCTTAATGCTGGAATCCAGTACCGTATATTGAACATCCGCTCCTTCATAAACTTCATTATAAAGGATCGCATTGTCCTTAATAACGGAATGTGTATAATCTCCATCTACCGGAATGATCCCGATTCTGGTCTTTCCATTTTCAATCGTTACACCATTCTCTTCTGACATCTGTTCTGGAAGAAGAATGGCATAATCATTAGCCTTGTTCTGATAAACCTCAGTTTTCTCTTCCTTTTCTTCATCTGCCGATACGCTGCTGACCTCCTGTGCTTCTTCGGATGCCGGAGTATCTGCTTCTTCTGGTTTTACAAGTGTATTATCAACCAGTTCGGTATCTCCATCCTCATTCTTATAAGTTCCGACATAACCTCCATAAACGGTTGTATACTGCTTGTCCCCTGTCTTATAAGTCTTGGAGATGGCATCATAATCAATCAGTTCACCTTCCGGTTCTTCTGGAATCGGATAGTAATCCTGTGGTTCTTTTAATTCTACTTCTTTTTCCTGCGGATTTTCTTCTGTTTCTTCCGCTGGAGTTGTCTGTTCTTCCTGAATCTCTGTATCTTCTGATGGCGTCGTTTCATTTTGTACGTCCGCATCAGACTGCTGACTCTTATCTTGTTCTCCAGATGTGGAATCTGTTATCCCGGCTTCCTCTTCAGTCAAAGCCTCTGGTCTGGAGAAATCTGCATTCTTCTGTACATCCTCAATGGCCTCTTTTGCCTGTACAAAGATAGGTTCTGTTCCCTGTAGTGCCATCAGGAGTGCAAGTACTAAGGCTATAGCCGACTTTCGAAATCTCTTCATAGTCTCTTTCTCCCTCTTGTAATCTTTTTCTATAATTCCTTTACAAAATAACCGCTACCCTCCTTTTTTCTGACTTTGGCACTACTATAATCTAAAAAATCACAAAATTTTCACAAATGGTAAAAATGACCCTTGAGGTGGCAAAAATAGACGAAATCGGTCGAAAAAAATAGTAAGACACCATCGCCTTACTATTTTTCATCTAATTTCATATATAATAATATTTTCACTTGAAAGGATTTCTCCGTATGGCAGATCGCCATCTGACCATGATACTTTTCTACTACGAGTTTCACATTTTGTAATCCTATTCCATGTCCTTCTTTCCTGCTTTTCGTTGTCAGATAAATTCCATTCCGCACTTTTGGTGTATCTTTTATGCTATTCTCAATCTGGATATTCATGATTCCTTTTCCATAATACATCTGAAACGATAATCTTCTTTCATCTGAAGCTGCTGTACCACGAATAGCATTATCCATAAGATTTCCCACTATTATACTTAGATCAAATAATTCTTCCCCTATATGATTCGGTATTTCCACAGAAATCTCCGGATTTTCAATTACTGATTTCGAATCTTCCAAAATATAATTCAGCAGATTATTCATATTACGGTTTTCTGTATATACATGATGACATAAGGCTGTTCCGGCTATATTCTCCATTTTTTTCAGATACGATAGAATCTCTTCATTTCCTCCCGTTTTTGCCATTGCCCCTATCGTTGTAAGATGGTGTTTGTAATCATGATGTATCTTATTCAGCCTGTCTTGTGATTTCATCATCATCTCCAGTTCTTTTGCATACTGGCTCATCTGAATCTTCATCTCTTCCTGTTTTGCTGTTTCAATATAACTTTTCTGAACCTCATCGTGCAGATAGAAAATAAATACATTGATAAACAGTAAGAATAATACAATCGTAGACCGCACACCTCTTCTGTCTGGTAGCAATATCCTGATGCAGACTATAATGCTGATCACCGGGACAGAAAGCATAGCCAGCCAATGACTGTTCTTTATGTAATAACTTCTCTTTACATCCACTTTTCTTTCAATAATGACTTCCAGTAAAAAGAATATAAAATTTCCCATTACGATAGTTCCCGGTCCCATGTGATGATGTACCGGATTTCTTGCTACCGCATACCGTTGAAAAAACACGATCGGAATCCCATCACATAAAATTCCCATAATATATACCATAAGTGTATTCCAGACATGATGTTGCCAGTCTGCCTGATATGCCACTGTTATAATTAACAGAGCAATCAGTTCAAAGATCAGATCTCCGTACATCGTTCCCCACTGCATACTTCCCCAGCAGGAAAGCAGATACGCACAAAAATATGCAAATAGCTTTTGTGTATCCTCATCTTTTGGATACAGGATGGTATTGTAACGGAACACAGTATAAATCCAGAATAATTTACTTGTCAGATAAGTGATTAAATGGATATTCATAATCTTTTCTTCTCCGTTTGTAATAGTCTTTCCCGGACTTTCTTACGATTTGCTTTACTGATACTGAGACGTGTCTTGTCTTTCATAACCACGTTGTCATATTCGTAATGCTCCACGTGTTCCATATTGATGAGATAGGACTTGTGGATCAGTAAGAAATATTCTTCTGTTATATCCGCTACATCCTTTAATTTTCCTCGATATTCATATTCTTTTTCCGATGTCACGATATGTACTCTTTTTCCCAGACTATAAAAATACAGGATCTTGTCATAAGAAATTTTGTGGATTCCTTTTGTATCCGTATATTCAAATATCTTCTTCCGTTCTTTTAACAGTTCCCGTAATTCACCTATCACCCGGAAAAGTTCTTCTTCTCGGATTGGCTTTACAAGAAAATCAAATGGATGAATGCGGAATAATTTCATAGCATATTCCTGATATGTTGAAATATAGGTAATCTGCAGTTCTTTTCCATAATTTTTCTTTCGTATCTCCGTTCCGATATCAATTCCATTCTCATGTTCCAGACAAATATCAAGGAATAACATATCGTAGGATTCTTCTTCTAGCCTGTTAAGAAGCTGCACCGCAGAATAGTATATTTCTACAGATATCTGGCAGTCATTCGCTTTTCCATAATGGAACAACTTCTGTTCTAACCAATTACACAGGATGATATCATCATCACAGATTGCAAGTTCCAGCATATTTTCTCACCCTCACTCTTTCGTAACACGACAAATAGGGAAAAGAATCCCCTTCAATTCTTTTCCCGAATGGACATCACTAATTTTGTGTCATTTTTCCGATGCAACAGCACCACTTCCTTTGCTGTCTTATTTTGTCCTCTATATAATAAACACTTGAGTAAGAAAAAACTGTCGCCATTTTATAATTTATTTATACTTTTTATAATTTATTTATATTTTATCCAAATATAACAGCAATAACTAATAATGTCACCCCCTGCATTATTCTTTTTATTTTTAGCGTCATTTGATAAAACATCAACGTTTTTGATGGCAAAAAAGGGACTGGCAAAACCAGATCCCCTCTTTAAAATACACGCTGCCGTCGTGATAGATAAAAAAGCAAAACTCTTTATTCGTTTCAGCAGCATACTTTATAAGATTTTCTTTCAACTCATCAATGAGCGTTTCTTCATCATCACAAATTGCTATGTTAAACACTTCTGCACTCTCTTGTAGCTAAATTTCTTCAGTCTGAAAAGGCTCTTTTAGCACTATACAAACTGTGTTATTATACCAAAATCTAAATAATAAAGTCAATATCCCCAATGATTTGTTTATGTAGAATGCTGCAGGGTTACAATTGATGTGACACCTACCCCTACTATAATATGCCCTTATTGCAGCTACAAAGTCATGTTCCAAAAGTGCACATCATATTCCTTTTTTAAATAAGAAAAAAGAATATGCATATGGGATAACGATCAACACTGCCATGATGAAAAATAACAGTATCTTAGAGTCCAGAAATCCATTGGCGATCATAGCCAGGCCACAAAAGATAAACAGTCTGGAGCTGACACGGTGTGTGCGATTCCAGTTTTCTTCACTGGACAGTGTCCATGGAATCCGAATGCCAGCACTATAGTTCTGTTTTGTTTTTGCCAGATAATTGCCAATTACCAAAAGCATGAGTCCAATGAGTTTGTAATATTGGGTAATTGAAACTTGTTATAAGTCGTTAAATCCTTGTATTTACTGGTATTTTTTCATATCGTAAAATTTACTGATTATCGTAATTTATCACAAAATGGTGTAGTTCGATACGAAAATGGTGTAGTAATTGGTGTAGTAAATCGGAGAGAATTATTAAATTGAATGATTGAGAATATGCAGGAGATTGCCAGTAGATAAGTCAATCTCCTGTTTGTTTTTTCAGTAGATATTTTGGTGGAGGAAGAAGTTTTATGTTCTAGTTTATATAGAGCCACTACTAAAAATTTAGATTGCCTTATAAAAGAATGAAAAAAACTTAAAAATCAAAAAAATATTAGACAATATTAGACTTATATGATAAAATAACTGTAAATAAGTGACGGGGGTGATTCCAATGAGAAACAATTACTTTATGTAGGGAATAGAGATTCGTAGCAGATTAGTTAGGAGGAGAAATATGCGTAAATTTAGAAGTTTGTTATCAATTTGTTTGGTAATTATGTTATCATGTTGCTTGTCAATTTCAGCGTATGCTTCAGACCTTTTAACTGAGCCAGAAGAAGTGTGTGTTACAACAACTGAGTCAGAACGAGATGCTGTCTTTGAGAAAGCAATGAGTGAAATTCTAGAAAGTATGGAACAAGAAAATTCGCTTACACGTGGACCTAAATATCGCTATAAGACAGATTATAAACCTTATAAGTATAAAACATTAAGTGGTTATGCAGGTAATCAAGTAGCTGGTGGATATAAATTTCCTACGGGTGGTGGATTTTGGTTTACAGATTCAGGCGGTCCTGAGGTAAGTGGATCTGTTAATGTGGGTTTACCAAAGCCTTATGATATAGTTTCTGTCAGTATAAATTTAGGCAAGAAAGGAACTTCGGGGTTGTGGGTGGCTGTACCTTCTAGCTCTTCTTATTATAAACTATATGTAAGTAAGAAAATGGAATTGCGTCCTTATATTACATATCGTGCTCCTGTTGGAACAGAAAATTGGGAAGTATATGTGGGAGGAGCAGTACCTGTGGTTTATTCTGTGACAGCAAGTGCAAAGAAGATTTAATATGAAAATGAAAAAGAAGTATCTATTTTGTATTATTATATCAGTAATACTTATAATATTTGTAATGACTTTGAAATTCAGTAAAATGTTGTCATATGATTTTGAAGGAACATATAGTGCTGGAAATGAACCGAATAGTGATAATGTTTGTATGGTGATAAAAAATAAAGAGTTTACCTTATATGACCAAGATAAAGTTCTTGACAGCGGTTCAGTCAAAGAAATAAATTTGAATGATACATTGGATATTTATGAATTGGTTTCTAAAGATAATACTAGAACTGGATATGTTGTATATGACAGAAATCAGATTGTTTTACTAGATTTTAGAGATATGATTCTTTCTTTGAAAAAGATAAGCAGAGAGGCGATGTATTTGGAGTATGAATCAGAATAGATACTTGTAGTCCATAAGGAATTGTAGAAGTTATACTGTAGTTTCTGCAATTCCTTTTAATGTGCTTTTCATACTTTTATGTATAAGAGAATGTTCTCAATCGAGTATTATAGAAAAACAGACGCAATCATTTTGTGCAGCCAGTATGGGAAAAAGCAACTATTTATTTCAAAAATTTTAGCTGGAATGACATTCAGCATAGCTTCGGCAATCATATTATTTGCCGCTACGCTTTTTTCCAGCCTCTTAGTGTATGGTACAGACGGATTTCATGCAGCACTACAACTTGCCTTTCCATTATCATCATTGAATATAAGCGTCGGCGGTTCTATTTTAGTCTTGCTCGTTAATCTAATAGTAATATCAATGGTATACGGCAGTTTGATTATGCTTTTATCGGCGATATTGAAAAACAATGTTGCTGTTATAGCAATTCCGGTAGGGATTATGATTTTGACTATGATGGTCGATATCCCGTACCAGTTTAGATTGGCTTCACAAGTGTATGACTTATTACCAACAAACATACTCAACAAGACTGAACTGTGGGACGATAGACTGATTTGCATTTGGGGAAAATATTTTACAAACTTTCAAATTGCGCCATTCCTGTATGTGGTATTTGCGGTTCTGCTAGTCATTATCGGAATGGTTATCTATCAAAGGCATCAAGTACAGGCAAGATAAATTTGTTCTATGATGTATGTAGTTTTACACAACGATTTTATTTTAGAAATCGCACAAAAAAGGAGATAAAGATTTGCTCAACGCTGAGTGGCTTCTATAGCATTCCCAAAAAGACCGTTACACTGATGTAAATATAGGATGTTTTGTTGTTGCTGATATTTCAGCTATTCTTACTAATTTCGTTTCCATTATTTCCTCCGTCCCTGAGTACGGATAATGTGTCCTCAGTAAGACCTTTACTATGCAATCCCCTTCCCTCCATCGGCATTGCCCGATTTCTACAGTACTATGGGATTGTCCGACCACCTACCATTCATTTGAAATCCTCCGTTTTCAGTTGCAATTTCATACTCTTCTTCGAGAAATGGCAGGTTCTCCCCAGTTGATGTGTATTCATAATGTAAAACATGATTGGTTCTCTGACTCCGCAGTGCCACATAACACTCGCCATATCGCATTACATGATATTGTCTTCCGCACCAGTTAAGACGTCGACCGACTGAAGTTAACGTTTCGAAGCTCAATCACTATTCAACCCTGCTTTCTTGCTGTCTACGCTTGTCAGATGCCGTTACCGGCATCATCCCAAGACTCGCTATTATCTGGTTGGCTAAACCTTGGATAAACCGGAATCCCACCGGCTTGACTACACACCCTTAGCTGGGCGCACAACTGGTATTTTGAATCAATCGACAAGCAGCTCGGAGCTTCCACTATAAATTCATACCTTCAGCAAATAGGATATGGCAATGAAAATATATCCGGAGATTTCTCTTCCTACTGGATGCAGTCATCCTTAAAGATTTCACCAGTAGAACAAGTTGAACTTTTGAAAAATTTATATCGAAACAACTAAAGCAGAAAAAAGTTTTTTAAAAGTTTCTATATAAATGAAATTATAATTGCTAATGATATTATGGTGTGATATTATGTATATAAGAGTATATATGAACGATTTGCACTTAACATATATAAGTTTAGCTTATTTTATGCGAGGTGATAATTTATGAAAAAAAAAGTAGGCATAATTATTTTTATAGTTTGTGTTTTTATAGGAATTGTATTTTTTAAAGAAGATAGATCATCTGAAAAGCCCGCAGAATATTTGATTGATATTATGATTAAAAATGAAGAGAAAATAAATATTGATTATATTCAAATGGGAATTATTCTTCCAGATGGTAATAAAGAAATAATCAATACTGTACGGGGGAATAGTATGGGCAATGATATGTTTCATTTCACTATAAATTACTCCCCAGACACATATTTTTTCTTAAAAGGAACATCTGATGGGAAGGAAATAGAGCCGTGCTATTTTGATATGGCAAATTATTCTAATGTTAATGAGCCACAAGAAATGTATTTTTATATAGAAGATTTCAAAATATATAAAGAATAATTTTTTTACTGTAAATGCTATAATTAAAAGAATATGTTTATGAATCTCATGGTTAAAGGCGATTAAAATGTAACTTTGTAACTTCGTTGTTTAGAGAAAGAGAGGTATTCATATGATTAGAGCAGTATTATTATTTTAGCTTTTTGTACCTGTTGATTGTACCAAAGTTAAAAGGAGAAAACAGTATGAAAAAAATGAAAATTTTATGTTCTACTATTTTGTCACTGGTGTTATTTCTAGCGTTGTATTCTCCAGTTATGGCTGCGGAAACGACAGCAACTGATAATACAACAGAGCTTTTGCGAGAATATTCTTATTACGATTCTGAACTAGATGCGTATGTTATTGCATTTACTCGTAACTCAGATGATACAATCAATTATTTAACAAAAAACGAAGCAGTTCAGTTGTCTATTATGACAGAAAATGTCCCTATAGAAGATACTTCTTCTGATGAGATTGTCCCATTTGATTACCGCGAGTGGTATAAATTTGTTCCAAGTGGTTCAAGAGTGCAATGGAGTGGTACACGACGAAAAGTATCTGCTGATTTTGAAGCTCCGAAAGGTGGCGGTTCAATCTCGAAAACCATTTCTTTTACAGTTTCTCAAACATTTTCTGCTAATGTAACATCAGCTTCAGAGAAATCAGCAATACAGGCAGGTTGTGGATTTACTTGGGTAAAATCAGCTTCTTCAAACACCACATATACTGCTCACTTAAATTCTGGCGAGAAAGGATATTTAGCTTTTACGCCTTACTATAATAAAATATCCGGTTCATTACAACTATATTCTAACTGGGACGGGCTGATTTCCTCAAAATCAGCTACTGGATATTCTGTAAAGAAAACAGCAGATGGTGAGCCTGATGGCTTATATCAATTTATTTACAAATAAAGAAATCGCCTAGAAATTATTGAAGATAATTGAAAATTTGTGGATACTTTGTGTTATGTGTTATAAATCGAGTAGGAGGCGGTGACTAACCGCCGTCCTCTCACACCACCGTGCGTACCGTTCGGTACACGGCGGTTTCAATAGTTGACGTGCACAGACTGATAGGCTGTGGCTAAATCATAAAAGCCACTGTTTATCAGTCTTTCTTTTGTCATTGCCATGTTTACTGCAACTGTATGCGTTGCGAACCAATGTCCACGTCGGGTATTACCCGCTTGCACTGCCAAGTCTTCGGGTACTCCCATCTTGATAAGGTTACGTACCTTCGTCCTTGGTTTCTTCCACTGTTTCCATATACACATACGTATTCTGTGATAGAGCCATCCGTTGATGTCATCCATGTTATTCTTCATACTTGCAATTCCGTAGTAGTTAAGCCATCCCCTCGCATACACCTTGATTTTCTCAAGGCTTGGCTTGATTGACTGACATTGCTTACGGGAAGACAGCTCCTTCAGTCTGGACTTGAACTTCTTCCATGACTTCGGATGAACTCGGACATAAATTCCTTTTCCGTTCCTTCCCAATGCAAAGCCAAGGAATTTAAAATTTCGGATTGCAAACACGCTGACAGTACGACTCTTTTCTCGGTTGACTGTAAGTTTCAGCCTCTCCTCAAGATATTTTGTACTGCTTTCCAAGAGTCTCTCTGATGCTCGCCTGCTCTTTGCAAGAAGCACGATGTCATCTGCATATCTTATGCATGGAACACCTCTTTTCAGAAATTCCTGGTCGAACTCATTGAGGTAGACATTTGCCAGCAATGGCGATAGATTTCCACCTTGCGGTGAGCCTTCCTCTGTGTCAATGACCACTCCGTTTTCCATTACACCGCTTTTCAGATAGCGCTTTATCAACTGTACTACACGTTCATCTTTTACATTCTTTCGGAGAAGATTAATGAGAATTTCGTGATTAAGAGTATCGAAGTACTTTGACAAGTCAAGGACTACAGCAAATGTATAGCCTTGTTCTGCATACTCCTTAACCTTAAGTATTGCATCTTTTGCACTTCTGTTCGGACGATAGCCATAGCTACCATCTGCAAACAGCGGTTCATAAATTGGCACTAACTGTTGGGTTATTGCCTGTTGAAGTGTACGGTCTATCACTGTTGGTATGCCAAGCTTTCGCACACCACCATCTGGTTTGGGAATTTCAACTCGTCTTACTGGAGACGGAGTATACTTTCCACGATAAATGCGGTCAGTTATCTCTTGTTGATGTTCCTTTAGATATGGAAGAGCCTCTTCAATGGTCATGCCATCAATTCCTGGCGCTCCCTTGTTTGCCTTAACTCTCTTATACGCTCTGTTAAAGTTGTCTTTATACAGTATCGCTTCCAAAAGTCTCGGCTGTGCACTGTCTCTTTCTTTCCATATCCGATTGAATGACCTAGACGCTTTCACATACCCTTCATGTTCCGCATTATCTCTTTGCGAACAGCCATTGTTTTCAATGTTTTCTGCCATATACAGTCATTCCTCCTTTCTCGGTCATACTCAAGACTCCTACTGATTCGGTCCTTCATCTCTCGATTACTATGACCTCTGCTGACTTCTGTGCGTTCAGCATTGCTTTATGCAATGGTTACCTCTTTCAAGGCATACCGCACAGACCTCCCTAGGTACCACACGTTTCTTCCTCTCCATCCATCTGCCTCATTTATCATGCATGATTCCGTGTAGTTATTGGGCTTCAACGTGGATGGCAGTCTTACCCTCATGCATGACCTCATATGAGATTTCTGTTCGTCAGACCAGAGATTTGCCCGTGAGTTAGTATGTTCCTCACATCCAGCTTCCTTCAGATTCCATCTCACGATGGACACCCTTGCCTTCGGCTATATCCTTCCCACTACCGGGCGGATTCGGGACTTTAACCCGTTAGAAACGTGCGCCGCTAGGCGCACCCTACAAAAAAGGGATGACACACTAATTAACTTAGTGCATCATCCCTTTCTTAGTTCTTCTGTCATCCTGCCTTGCACAAATCCAGAAAATACTGATGTATTCTTGTATCCTGTGTAACTTCAGGATGGAATGCAAGTCCTAACTGGTTGTTATACTTGACTGCGACTATATTTCCATCAACCTCTGACAATATCTCTACACCATCTTTGACCTTCTCTATATATGGTGCTCTTATAAATGTCATTGGAAATTCTCCAACAGGCTTAAAATCATTATTTGCGTGAAAGCTGCCCAACTGCCTTCCGTATGCGTTACGCTTAACAGTTACAGGCAATGTACCAAAATACACATTGTCATCATTGGAAAGCTTATCTGCAAGAAGAATTAAACCTGCACATGTTGCAAGAACCGGAACTCCCTCGTCTATTTTCTTCTTTAATGACTCATACAAGTCCAGATCTTTTATGAGTTTTCCCATAACCGTGCTTTCGCCACCTGGAAGAACAATCCCGTCATATTCCTGCTCCAAATCCTTACGCTGTCTTATTTCAAATGTCTCTGCCCCAAGAGCTTTAAGCATTTTCTCATGCTCAATGAATGCACCCTGAACAGCAAGTACCGCAATTTTCATATATAAAGCCTCTTTTCTGTTTTATTTTCCACGCTCAGCCATAAGCAGTTCAATTTCCTGCTCGTTGATACCGACCATTGCCTCTCCTAAGTCCTCAGATAACTCTGCTATAAGCTTTGCATCATTATAATTTGTAACTGCCTGAACAATTGCTGCAGCTCTCTTCTTAGGATTTCCTGATTTAAATATTCCTGAACCAACGAATACACCTTCTGCTCCTAACTGCATCATAAGTGCCGCATCTGCCGGTGTAGCAACTCCTCCTGCTGCAAAATTAACAACCGGAAGCTTTCCTTTTTCATGAACATAACATACTAAATCGTATGGTACCTGAAGTTCCTTTGCTGCCTGGAATAACTCATCCTCTCTCATTGAAACAAGTCTTGCAATTTCAGAATTCATTTTTCTCATATGACGTACGGCCTGAACTACATCTCCTGTTCCCGGTTCACCCTTAGTTCTTATCATTGAAGCACCTTCGCTTATTCTTCTTAACGCCTCGCCAAGGTCCTTTGCACCGCATACGAATGGAACCTTGAACTTTGTCTTGTCAATATGGTAAACATCATCTGCTGGAGAAAGCACTTCACTCTCATCGATATAGTCAATCTCGATTGCCTCAAGTATCTGTGCCTCAGCAAAATGTCCAATTCTGCATTTTGCCATAACTGGAATTGTTACAGCTTCCTGAATACCCTTTATCATCTTAGGGTCGCTCATTCTTGAAACTCCGCCGGCTGCTCTTATATCTGCCGGAATTCTTTCAAGTGCCATTACTGCACACGCACCTGCTTCCTGTGCTATTCTTGCCTGCTCAGGAGTTGTTACATCCATAATAACTCCACCTTTAAGCATCTGTGCAAGCTCCTTATTTAATTCGTATCTGCTTTCAACATCTTTGTACATATAATCCTCCATTCTGCAGGCACCTTAAATGCCGGTTCTTTTATTTGGGTTTAGAAGGATTATATAACCCATTGTGACATTATTAAAATCTTCAATTTTAAATTATTTGATATGGTCAGTATTTATTATTTATATAGCCAGTTATTAAATTTGACATGGTCAGATATCCCCTACAAGCAATAAATCATTTTAAACATTCTTTTAAACAGCAAAATGAATTTGACATTTTTTTAAACAATAATATGCCTTAGACATTTTTTTAACATAAAAAAACCGGATTTAACACCCTTAAAAGAATGCCAAATCCGGTTTCTGCTTATGTTAAGTATATCTTATATTATTTACGCAATCTGCACTTAATTCTTACGCCTTCTTAACTCCAAATCTCTTTAAGAATCTGCTTCCGAGGAATACAAGAAGTCTGTCTGCCAGAAATCCCAAAACAGCAAGTGTGAATATACCTGCAAATGCCCAGCTTGTCTTATAGTACAGCTTAGAACTCTGGATAAGATATCCAAGACCGTCCTTTCCTACAAGCATTTCTGCTGCTACGATGCACAAAATAGCTCCGCTAAGACCTAATCTTACACCTGTAAATATATTTGGAACGGCCGATGGAACAATAACCGTAAAGAATACTCTTATTTTCTTTGCTTATTGACTGCTTTATTATACGCTATAAAACATATTTTGAGCAAATTTATTTTGCGGCTTTTGTCAAAATTCTTACAAGTGCCAATGCCTTTTCTGGGCAATTTGAAACACCCATATGATATTTTGGCTT
>OJAW01000452.1_pt1 | contig 29291 bp, 28 predicted proteins | sample 1589151 | NCBI WGS metagenome assembly OJAW01 (sample SAMN03283290) | human gut metagenome | biome: human-associated habitat; material: feces | host: Homo sapiens | place: Peru | collected 2012
GAGCCATAATAGCCCGTCTCTCAGATTCCCGGAGTTCACCGGGGAGTGGGAGGAATGCGTGTTGGGAGATTACGGAAAAGTTGTAACAGGAAATACTCCTCCAACTAAAGATATTGAGAATTATGAAAATGGAACATATCTTTGGGCTTCACCTGCTGACTTAGGTACACATAAGTTGATTTCAGAAACAAAGACAAAGCTGTCAAGCAAAGGCTTCACAAAAACGAGACCATTGTCGAAGGGCAGTGTTCTTGTTACTTGCATTGGCTCAACTATTGGTAAAACAGGAATGGCTACAAGGGAAATGTCTACCAACCAACAGATAAACTCTATTGTTGTTAATGAAAATAACGACAATGAATTTGTTTACTATGTAGTGCAAAGTGCATTTCCTCACTATTTATCTTCTATTGCAGTTCAAGCCGTTCCTATAATATCTAAATCGTCATTTGAATTGCTACCAAGCAAGAGACCTTCCTTACAAGAACAAAATAAAATAGGAAAATTTCTTTCATTACTCGATGAACGCATCTCTACCCAACACAGGCTCATTGACAGATTGCAGTCCTTAATGAAAGGGATAAGGCATCGTATCATAAACAAGGCAAAGGGCAAAATTGTATGCTTGTGTGAAGTTTCAGATATATATCAACCTCAAACAATATCATCTGCTGATTTAACTGAGACTGGATATCCTGTGTATGGTGCAAACGGAATAATTGGACATTATACTTCATATAATCACGAAGCGGAGCAGGTTTGTATCACATGTCGCGGAAACACTTGTGGAGGAGTAAATTACACAAAGTCTAAATCCTGGATTACAGGTAATGCTATGGTTGTAAATGTTGATAGATATCAAAATATAGTTAGCAAAAGATATTTATATCATTACCTATCAAATTGCGATTTCAATAGCATTATATCAGGCTCTGGCCAACCTCAGATTGTACGCGCGCCTTTGGCAAAATTTAAAATAATACTGCCAACAGTTATGCAGCAATATAAAATTGCTCATTGTCTTGATGTTATACAAAATAAGATTAATGTAAACAGCAACATACTGAATCTCTTAATACGACAAAAGCAATACTTGCTTCGTAAGATGTTTATATAATCATTTGGCGAAACAGGTACTTCTTTATCATAAAAAAGGAAGGGCTATTCTCTTCTGTTTCAAACTTTGAGTACAATGCTATATAGGTTTCTCCTTTTGGGAAAACGAGTCTAGAAAGTTAGCTGCATTATGGTTTTAGACACCCTATCGGAACAACCAGAACTCCATCTTCTGGACGTTTGTAGGCGAATTTGCCTATGCCAGTCAAAACCATCATAAACGAAGGTGTCTTCATTCTGGTAGAGTCAATTTTTGAAGATAATGTCTTAAGGCTTTCCGCCCCTTCTTTGATTAACTCTGCACCGCCTATCTTCACTTCTACCAATCCATAAGAACCATTCCTTAGATGTATGACCGCATCACATTCAAGGTTGTTCTTGTCCCTATAATGATAGACCTTGCCATCCAGTGCATCCGCATATACGCGAAGATCTCTTATGGCCAATGTCTCGAAAATAAACCCGAATGTCTCCATATCATTTATCAAGTCCTTAGGCCCCATACCCAATGCCGCAGTGGCTATTGACGGATCAATAAAATACCGCGTGTCTGAAGTTCTTATTGCCGTCTTGCTCCTTAAGTTTGGATTCCAAGCGATAGAATCCTCAATAACGAAAATCTCTTTTAATGCCTTGATATAACTGTAAACAGTACTGTCTGACATCCGCTCATCCCCGTTGCTTTTGATGTCCGCAAGGATGGTTCCGACAGTTGCCTGTGTGCCTTGGTTTCTGGCGTATGAGCGCATAATCCGCTTTGTCAATTCTTCATCCCTGTCAATATCATCAACCCGTTTAATATCATTGCTTACAACAGAATCATAATAGTCGAATGCCTGGGCCAACGCCGCCTTCTCACTCTTTTTCAGAACAGCCTTTGGCCAACCTCCACGACAAGTAAGATAAGCGAGCCTGTCCAAGTCTATGTTACTGACGCCATCAACAGTGTCTGGATTGATGAACAATTCCTCCAAACTGACATCTCCTGTGGAATCCTCCGACTCCCATAGGGACATAGTACGTAATCTCAGGCGGGAGATACGTCCGGTCCCAGTGTGATGGATATTCTCCTCCTCAATGATGTTTCCACTCTCATCTTTCTTCGGTTTTGGCGGTACAGCGGAACCAGTGAGCATAAATTGACCGTCCTCGTTACGCTTATCGACCTCATTCCTTACCGCATCCCAAAATTGAGGCGCAATCTGCCATTCATCAATAAGCCTAGGTGTTTCTCCCGCAAGAAGCCTTGAAATGTTCGTTCTCGCCAGAGCGAGATTTTGGCCAAGAGTGTCCGTGTCGGCCATTGATAGAATGCTTCCGGCCTGTTGCGATGCCAACGTCGTCTTTCCGCAATACTTAGGCCCCTCTATGAGAACGGCACCGAAGGCTTCTAGTTTCTCTGCAAGCAGACGGTCTGCCACTCTATTTTTATATCCATTCATCCAGCAGTAAATTTTGGACAAAAATAATGATTTATCTTGTTAAAAACAAGGATGTTAAATGAAATCTGATGCGACAGTTGGCCGATTTTTGATGCGACAGTTGGCTGATTTTTGATGCGACAGTTGGCCAGAGATTAAGGATTCTCTGCAAGGTCGTACTGGGAACTGTATATTTTAGCCCTGTTTTGATTCAAGTACTCGAACAATTTCAGCCGGGGTCACCACGAATGGTCTGATAGGGAAATGCTTGATATTTCCAGTTATGAGGTAAGAATCCTCTTTTGACAATACTATCTCATAAAAGACGACATCTTTTGGATCTGGAAACTCTACATCCACCGCAGGTGTCCTGTCAAGGCATAGGCCATCTGTCACAATTGCTTTAAGGACTGTCTCAATCAAGGTTTTATCCAAATGAAATTTTTCCCTTGAAAGTACAGACCGATACTCCTGAAGAATCTCATCATTATACAGTGGGACAATCCGTTCCGTCACAATAGCCCGAAAGACTTTCATCGGGTTGGAATCTATTGATTTTGAAATCAGTGCTGAAACAAGTACGTTGGTATCGACTACTGCAAATATCTTATCGCTCATTGCGCACCTCCTGAATCTCCGCATTGATTTCATCCAGAGACATATCCTGAGCACCGGCTTCTTTAGCCTGCGCTCTCATTTCGATAAATGCGTTCCAGGCATCCTGATTTATCTGTCTCTTTGAAGATGCCTTTATCTCAAACGGAATCTTTCTTTCCCGTACAACAGCTTTCATAAAGACAGTTATGGCAGCGGTGCTGGTGAATCCAAAATCATCGCATATCATATCGAACTTCTTCTTCAGAGTCTCATCCACTCTCATAGATAATGTTGACTGTGCCATACTATTAATATTTTGGTTTTGATACAAAAATAATACAACGTATTGACAAACGCAATACAAATCATTTCTAACATCAAAAAAAACACATCGATTTCGCATATTTCCTCATAATCTCTAATGTGCGCGATTGTTGAAAAGATGTTTAAGCAGTCAAAGGCCAATGGCCGCTTGGGAGATTTTATAGAACAAGTCTCCGTCCGCAATAAAAATGGCCTTTACAGCAATGTTCTATCAGTTGGTAATAAGCAAGGTTTTGTAAAGCAGTCTGAGCAATTTGAAGATAGAACTGTCGCTAGTGAGGATACGTCTAATTATAAGATTGTTAAGAGGAATAATTTTGCATATAACCCAGCGAGAATCAATGTTGGTTCCATCGCACGCTTAACAAAATTTGATGTGGGCATTGTCAGTCCGATGTATGTCTGTTTCAGAACAAAGGCTAGCATTATTCCTGAATATATGGAGGCATTCTTCACTTCCCAACAATTTTTCTACGAAATGATGAAACGTCTGGAAGGCAGCGTGCGTTTGTGTCTCTCTTACGAGGGGTTATGTAATATTCCTGTCTATATCCCTGACATGAATAAACAGATAGCGATGGGGCAAAACATCTCATTGATTTTAAGCAAGATCGGCTTGGAAATAGAATATTTAGGAAGACTGCACCAACAGAAGCAATACCTGCTCCGCAAGATGTTTATATGAACATCTGATGAAGTAGATATTGCTTTTCCGTACGCATAGCAATCAACATTCGTCCCTCAATTTCGGTTTTTCTTTCAAGCAATGATAAAATATTCGAAATTGTTCGCTGTTGTTCTATGGCCGGGATTATCACTTTGAATTCAGCCAAATCTTTCTTCTGAATATTAGGCAAACCGGTACCTATGCGAAGTTTCATTATGGAATCTTCTTTTGATTTCAGGTAATGATACAAGTATAATGTTTCCACATCAGAAACTATGTCCTGAATAGTATAACAATGTCCGCCACTCCAAAATGGCATTCGATTGAATTGTACATAACCACAAGAATTTCCACCCTCACTTATAGATATGGTGTTAGCTTCAACATTATAATTGTCATAATAGCCAGATGGCTCTGTACCTCCATTCATAACATAATATTCTCCAACATCCGCAAGAAAGTCTCCATTAATTTGCTTGCCCTTAACGATATTGCTTATGCCTGATAATGGGATTGCAACTCCTTTAACTGATTGAAATAGTTTATTTGAAACCGCGCACCTTAGCTTCTTCAAATCCTCAATGAGCCTGTCTTGGATAGCGATGCGCTCGTCAATGAGTGATAAAAATGCTGCTATTTTTCTTTGTTCATCAATGCTTTTTGGCAAATAGCAGCGATGGCGATGTACATCATTACGATTTAAGGTAGGAACACCAGATCCAGTAGCGAACTGTGAGATATTTATGGTCTGATAAAGGTAATATATGAACTTGGGATTGTTATGGCAAAAATCGGTCACCCATAATGTTGTATTATGTGGCCAATAATATCCTTTGTCTAAATAGGTGAATTTGCCAATTGTACCAGAACGGCCAGTAATAACGGCGGGGGCTTTGCACTTATAGTCATTATGATAACGCAGTATCCCATTACTATATACCACTGGAATAGTGCCATCCAGCACATTGCCCGACGGAAGATCAAATCCTCTCTGTAATGGTGCGATATTCCACATTTCATTTAAGACCCACTCCCCGGTGAACTCCGGGAATCTGATAGACGGGCTCAAAAGGCAAGATTATCTTTAATTGTTCAAATGAGTGGCGGATTTCGGGCAACGTTTTCGCCACATAATGATTCCATAGGGTGTCACGTGACACTCTTCGGCAACGAAATCACACTAAAACGTCGCTGGATAATCCACGCTTACCACAACGGTGGCATTTCCCTTAGATAATGCTGCCGTCGAATGAACTTTTGACGTCGACGGGAGCAATATCGCTTTTTTTATGATCCTTTAGCTGTGTGTAAAGATGATTTTCCACAAGACTTAAATCATAGTCGATTTCCCGTTCCATTATAATTACCTTTCACAAAATTAAGAATCATTATGGAGACAAAAACCATCAAAGAGATCGCATTGGCTTGGAAAGATGACAAGCGATGCTATGTAAAGCGGTCAACATTCGCTGCTTATGTGCTTATTCTGGAGAATCACATCTTGCCTTCATTTGGCGAGTGTGATACTCTGAATGATAGTCGGGTACAGGATTTCGTCTTACGGAAACTGGACAGCGGACTCTGCGTCAAGACGGTGAAGGACATTCTCATTGTTTTGAAAATGATGATGAGGTTCGGCGTGAAGAACGGGTGGATGAACTACTGCGAATGGGATATCAAATATCCGACGACAGAGTCCAGTAATGAAATCGAGGTACTGACGGTGGCGAACCATAGGAAGATTCTCGAGTTCGTCAAGTTGAACTTCACGTTCCGTAACCTCGGAATCTACATCAGTTTGACTACGGGGCTACGCATCGGTGAGATCTGCGGATTGAAGTGGTCCGACATAGATGTCGTTAACGGTACGATAACAGTAAGGCGCACCATTGAGCGCATATACATCATCGATGGCGAAAACAAACACACGGAACTCATTGTCAATACTCCCAAGACAAAGAACTCCTGCCGAGAGATACCGATGTGCAAGGAACTGATGGCGATAGTCAAACCTTTGAAGAAAGTTGTCAATAATGATTTTTACGTGCTGACAAACGAGGAAAAGCCAACGGAACCACGGACATACCGCAACTATTATCATCGACTGATGAAGCGCCTCGGAATCCCACGTCTGAAATATCACGGGCTCCGGCACAGTTTCGCGACGCGTTGCATCGAGAGTAATTGTGACTACAAGACTGTCAGTGTTCTGCTCGGACACGCCAACATAACGACAACCCTGAATCTGTACGTGCATCCGAATATGGAGCAAAAGAAGCGGTGCATTTCCAAGATGCTTAGATCACTCGGGAAATAAACCTTTGAAAGCCCAACGAATATTATTGAATCTGTTCCAATTACGGGAACATATTCTTATCTTGCGTGATATTGGAAAGCGTTTGTGTTTATGGACAGGAGGATATTCATAACATATTTATTGATTTGTGTCTGCGCTCTTTGCGGGGCGCGGGAGAGACAGGAGAGACACAGGTACGAGATTCGCTTTGACACTCCGGCCTCGCTTCGGCAGCAGCCGACGTGGTGTGGGGGAGAGGATCCGGAATGGGAGTCACGGTCGCTGCCGCTCGGGAACGGGAGCATCGGGGCCAATGTGCTGGGGTCTATTCAGGCGGAGAGGATCACGCTCAATGAGAAAAGTCTCTGGAGAGGCGGTCCGGGAACTTCCGGCGGGGCGGAACATTATTGGAACGCCAACAAGGAGTCGGCCGGAGTCCTTCCTGAAATCCGCAGCGCTTTCGAGTCTGGCGATTACGACAAGGCGGCGGAACTGACCCGGAAGAACTTCAACGGGCTTGTGGCTTACGACAGTTCGGAAGAGAAGGAATTCCGTTTCGGCAGTTACACGACTGCCGGGGAACTGAAAATCTGGACGGGGATTGATTCGGCCTCTGTCACGGATTATCACCGGGTTCTGTTACTTGAAGATGCCGTGGCACGGGTGACTTTCAGCAGCGGAGGGGTAAACTATTCAAGGGAATATTTCATCTCGTACCCGGCGAACGTGATGGTGATGCGGTTCCGTGCCGACCATCCCGGAATGCAGAGTCTAAGGCTTGAATATTCACCTAATCCCACAGCAGACGGCTGTGTAAAGCCTGACGGAAAGGATGGCCTTGTATATTCAGGAAGATTGAAAAACAATCAGATGGAGTATGCTGTCCGCATCAGGATGACGGTCAAGGGTGGCTCGTTTTCCAATAGGGGCGGTGTGCTGGAGGCTTCGGGTGCGGATGAGGCCGTGTTTTATCTGTCCGCCGACACCGATTACAGGATGAACTATGATCCGGATTTTGGCGACCCTAAGGCCTATGTCGGAGTGGAGCCGTCAGTGACGACCGGAAGAAGGATGAAGGCGGCGCTTGCGAAAGGCTACGATGCTCTGCTGGACGAGCATATTTTCGACTATTCCTCATTGTTCGGTCGGGTCGATCTGTCGTTGGGAGGAAATTCCGCTCCAGTCGATCTGTCCACTCCTGAACGCCTTGAACGTTATCGCTCTGGTGCTTCCGATCCTGGTTTGGAGGAACTTTACTACCAGTTCGGCCGCTATCTGCTGATCGCCTCCTCCCGGCCCGGCAACCTGCCCGCCAATCTTCAAGGAATATGGCACAATGGCATTGACGGCCCGTGGAATGTGGACTACCACAACAACATCAACATCCAGATGAACTACTGGCCGTCCTGCTCCGCCAACCTGCCGGAATGCGCCGAGCCATTCTTTGAATATGTCCGCTCGCTCGTGAGGCCGGGAGAGAGGGTGGCACGCTCGTACTACGGAGCTCGTGGCTGGACCGCGTCGATCTCCGGGAATCCTTTCGGGTTCGCCTCCCCTTTGACTTCCGAGGATATGACCTGGAACCTTTGTCCGATGGCCGGTCCGTGGCTCGCCACACATCTGTGGGATTACTACGACTTCACACGTGACACTGCATTCCTTCGTGACACGGCTTATGAAATCCTCCGCTCAAGTGCCCGTTTTACAGTCGATTACCTTTGGCATAAGCCTGACGGTTCGTACTCCGCCGCTCCGTCCGCATCGCCGGAACACGGCCCTGTTGACGAGGGTGCCACTTTCTCTAATGCGGTGGCGAGGGAGATTCTGCTGGACGCGGCGGCAGCCGCTGAGATTCTCGGTCTGGATGAAGAGGAACGATCCGAATGGCTTTCCGTGGAAAAAGCCCTGCCTACGTACAAGATCGGCCGTTTCGGTCAGCTGATGGAATGGTCAAAGGACATAGACAATCCTGATGACCATCACAGGCACGTCAACCACCTGTTCGGACTTCATCCGGGCCACACTCTGTCTCCTTTGGCTACTCCCGAGCTCGCCGAGGCCGCCAGAGTCACCTTGAACCATAGGGGAGACGGGGCCACAGGCTGGAGTATGGGCTGGAAACTGAACCAATGGGCACGATTGTATGACGGAGACAGAGCCTACAAACTGTTCAGGAATCTTCTTGGGAACGGTACTCTGGACAATTTGTGGGACACCCATCCTCCGTTCCAGATCGACGGCAATTTCGGCGGCACCGCAGGCATCACCGAAATGCTGTTGCAGAGCCACTTGGGATTCATACATCTGTTGCCGGCGCTTCCTTCCGCCTGGCCTGACGGCAAAGTCACCGGCCTTCTTGCCCGAGGCGGCTTCGAGGTCGATCTCGAATGGTCCGCCGGCAGGCTGACAAAAGCCGTCATCCATTCCCGCGCCAGCTCCCGATGCGCCCTCCGCAACGGTCAGACCACCCTGGAATTCGACACAAAGCCAGGGATTGCTTACCACATCACGTTCTGAAACGGCGAATTAATATTCATGACGAGGCTTTTGAAGTGAATATTTTATGCCCCCAATTCTGGATATCCTCGTCTCGCTTCCGGGGCTTCGTTGGGTGAGCCTTATGTTCAGGATGCTACCTACATCTCGGTTGACGGAGGGAAGACCTGGACCAGGATTTCCGGAGAGAACGGAGTCTCCTTCTTTGAAAGTGTCAAGGCTGATGAGTCCTCCTCCAAGGTCACATTGATCCTGGCTGACGGAACGGTGATCGAGGTGCCGTTTGTGAAAGATTTTATGTTCGCTTTTGCCGAGTCCGAGGTCAAGGCGACCACCGCTCATTCCGTCTGCACTCCTTCGTCTGATGCCGCCTACTATCCTATGAAGCACGCCAATGACACGCAGTGGAGCGTGATTGACCAACAAGAGCAGGGCGGAATTTATGAATATGTCTGCCGCAACGGATATAAACTCAAGGCCACGGATGTCTATGATTGGACCGGACTTGTCGGTACCTATTCTGACGGAAAGATTGAGTTCGCTGACAACGGAGCGGTCGGAGGTCCGTACACTCTCCAAGGATATTGCTGGGTCGCCTTTGATTCTGATGGCAATCCTGTGGGCAGGGCTGACGCTGTGATTCCGGTCAACATCTCTTTCGGGAAATACGCTCAGACGGCTTCCGTTGCCGCTAAGAGCAGTGCGGAAATTTCCGGCCGTACTGTCGCGGACCGGACAAATGCACGTGATTCGAGAAGTCAGATGCTCTTTGGATTTGATATAGAGTAATTTGTCCCGCGATAACAGACAACGCGCTCCCTGGCACGGAAATCCGGCAGGGAGCGCGTTTTTGTTAAAGGGCCAGACTTGTTGACGGAGGTTTTCTTTGGTCAGGACCGGCCGAATCTCCAGGCAAGGAGGGCGGCCAGATTCTCATCGGACTCCTTTCGCCACGATCTTTGGCAGGAGGTGATGTCAAGATATTCATCCTTGAGTCCACTATGGTCGAATGCGAAGCTGAGCGAAGGATCTTCGGCGACCATATTCCTGACTTTGGTGTACATCTCCAGAAATCTGGCTCTCAGCGGACCACAGAGGACGAAGCCCTCGTCGCAGTCGGACCAGTTGAGGTCACTGCCTGAAGTGCAGACACTTGAGGCTTCGATGTACTGCCTGAGCGCCAGGAATGTAAGGCCTGACTCGTTCAGAAAGTTTCCGTACTCCTCCCGCGCGAAGCTGAGCGCAAGGATGAACGGGACTTCCTCGCCGGCCTTGTGACGTTTATAGACCGTGCTCTCAAGACTTTTGATCCTTTCGAGATACTCTTGGGACATTTCCTTGATCAGGTCAAGGCTCATCTTCACATTCCCGCCTTCCGTCCAGGCGACAAGCTGGCATTTGTCGTTGTTCATACGCACAAAATATTTCAAAGAACATAATGGTTGACAAGACGCTGTCGGCCAACCACATAACACCGGCCACCCGGTTCCTGCCGTCAGGGTACAATACACCCTCCTCAGGACCTTCGTCCGGCTTTGTGCGTATGTAAGGAATGATGTGTCAGTGCATTCTGCTGTGCGATTACAATCACAAAAGTAATGAATATTTTTGATAATCCACAATGATATTCATATATATTTTGTGGAACGCGGATTGAAATCTATTAAGGGGACTATTATAGGAGTTGGCCAACATTTCTCTTATGGCACTGATATATAAACAATTGCGACCCATCGATATTCCTGCGCAGGAATCTGTATGTAAAGGACCTAATCTCCATCGTAGAATAAGACAAGGTGTAGCGGAAGATCCCTGGCTTATGCATCGGGTGAAAAAGGTGGCTTTCCGCACCCGACTCTAATCAGGGATGTCTCTCCGGGTGTATAACCACCATTTTTTCACCCGGAATAATAGTTGTTTGGATCTGAGCCGACAATGCCACGCGCCCACGTTGGATCAGAAGAACGACGGTATCAACTGGAGTCAGCCTGAGCGCCAACGTGTTCCTGTGGAAAGGAGCTATGGCGTATGCGTCCGCAGACGCGGGGGGTGGCGAGATTACCTTGCAGCGCACCTACCACGGCGTGGACTATGAGTATTCCCTTGGACTGCGGCAAGGCTTCCTCCAGAACCGGCTTATCCTGTCGGTGTCGGCCATCATGCCCTTCCAAAACCGCTATGCCGGTCCCGTCCGCGATACCTACACGGATACTTATTATCAGCACAACGAAGGCTGGTACAATCCCCGTCAGTTCCGCTTGGGCCTGACCTGGCGCTTCGGCAAGACTTCAATCAACTTCAAGCACGCCAGGAAGACGGAGGTGAGTGATAAGTTGTAGTGGTAGTTTGCTGTATGTTGCTTCAAGATTCCCAAGGGGTAGGAATAGCGAAAGATTGGCGTAGCCCTTACCTGGAAGTTCGGCGGATATACGGAGAAGAGGCGCTAGGCTGTGGATACGGGGCAGTTCAGGTAGCGAGTCTTCATATAATCTTGATTTTTGAGGCAGTATTTTGTACTTTTGTGTGTTTAGAAAGAAAAAGACAATCATGAATACACTGAAGACAATGATTTGCGCGGCGCTGCTGGTAGTGGGGCTGAGCGGTTGTGAGAAGATCGACGTGAACAAGCTGGAAGGAACCTGGTCCGAGCAATATGACCCTACGGTGTTCGCGATGGATGGGTCGGTGACGTTCACCTTTGATGGGAACAACGGTTATCAACTTCACGTATATGATGCCCTAAGTGGCGAATCTCACGACTACAGCGGCCACTATGCCATCGACTTGATTAACAAGGGCACTATTACCATCAACCCTGCGATGTCGGACTTCAGCAATGTCACATACAAGCTTGTAAAGCTGACATCAAAGGAGATGGAATGGCAGAAAGAGGGTACGACCTATTCTGTCGGGACCTGGGGCTCTGATTACCGGCATTTTGTGAGGGGAAAGTAGATCCTTCGGCTTAGCATCAGAAAGACATCCCTTAGAAAGACAGAACTGCCGTCACGTTGAGGTGGCGGCAGTTGATTTTTGCACGATTTTTGCGAAAAGTTTGATGAATCAAAAAAAGTTTGTACCTTTGTACCATCTCATTGACCAAGTTGTCAAAGGAGGTATCGGGATCGTCGAAAGGCGGTCCTTGTTTTTTATTGGGCCTGCCCTTCTTCTTCAGGGTCCGGCATTCGGGAAATGATGTCGCTCACCAACTCATCGGGTGTGAAATCGCGGCCCACATTCGCTTTCCATTCATCGTACTCCTTCTTCCTTTTCTTGGCATAATTGGGAGAGTCGCCGTAAAACGCCGTCAGAAGACGCACATAATTCCGGTGGACGTACAAGATAACAAAGTAATCGTCACCGTTGTCGACATCCAGCCAGATACAAATACGCCGTCCATTACGCCTTTCTGTCTGTTCCCAGAAACGAAGGCCAAGTTCTTCTGCCTGTTCAATCGTAGGCCGGGCCCAAGGGATCCTCTCGCACCGACGCAAATCCGGAAGGCGATCATTCTCGATATCACCCTTGTGCGTCATGTGGTAGAAGGCATACGGCCTTTCCTGGAAGGCGGGATGATATCTCAAATGAAGCCGATGGGAGCCGAACATGGCCTTATGCTGCATAAAGTCCCTAAAAAAGACCTGATATACCGCATCAATAAAAGCTGCATAGTTGCCGCCGAAGTCCTCCAGACAAATCATCCGGGGAAGAGAGTTCAAATCTACTGCCATTACTCGTTCCTCGATTTCCAAATGTAGATATTGACCTTATCTTCTTTGTACAAAGTGCTTTGAAGCAGATTGTACCCACTCTTCTCGCGTATCTTTGCTATCACTGCGAGTTTAGCCTGGCTGCCGGTGAGATCACGGTTTGCATAGCACACGGCACCCACCAGAAAGTCGGACAGCTCCACCAATTCAACCTCATGCGAACGCACTTGCTGAATCTTCTTCACGACATCCCTGTCAAAATCATACAGGGACTCGTTCAGATGAGCTTTCAGCCGGTTGACCTTCTTTTGGCCCCTGGTATCTTTGATGTCCAGGTACACTTCATAGGAAGCTTTGGGGTCGATGATGGTCTTCAGGAGATCAAAATAGAGTTTGTAATAGAGAGAATCGTGACTGGTCCCCTGCAGATTGATATTGGATTTATCCGGAATTACGACGGCACGGAAATGAAGATCCTGGTTCGCAAAGAAATAGTCCACCACATCCAGATAATAGTCTATCTTGGACGGAGAAACGGCGTTCCACTTCAATTCGCAAGTGTGCTTCAGTCCGTGTTTCACCTTGAGCTCACGCAACTGCTTGAAGATGTCGGCTCTCTTTTCAGAGGGACACCAAACGGCTCCAAGCGCCATCTGTTTGATGTTGTCATGCTCAAGGTGACAGGTTTCGTCGCAGTATATCGAGTAATCCATATACGATAAATCTTTTGTCTTGGCAAAGTTAGCAATCTTTCTGGTCATTTCTAATAGTATGGGGTTATCTCTGGCATTTCTGGCATTATTGGCATTTTGGATGTGCCGAAAGTGCCAATAGTGCCACTTGTGACATAGGGGGTTAGAGAGTATTACCGGTAACGTTTTTCATAGTAGCCGTGGGTGATTTTGCGGAAGAGGCTGGTGGAGAGCCAGCGTTTGAAGGTGCGCTCGGGCATACCGTAGCGTTCGGCCACCAGGAGGCCGGTGCGGGTCTCGAAGCTTTGGGGCAGTTCGTCGTAGATGGTCTTCTGCATGTCGGGGAGTTCATCGACGGGTGAGCTGATGAATTTGCGGTGGGCTTTGATGCCGCAGGCGATGAAGTAGTAGCTGAGGGCGATGGCGCCGCGCATGCTGTCTTCGCTGATGTCGAGGAGCTTGGACTGCTTGCAACCGAACTTCAGGACTTCCAGTACCAGGGCGAAGCGGCCGCAGTATCGGTCCATCTTGGTGGCCAGACCGGCGAAGCTGCTGCCGCCGTTGTTCTTCTGGTCGCTGAGGTTGTCGAACCATTCTTTGTAGAGGGCTTTGGCTCCCGGGGAGAGTTTCACGACTTTTGGTGTTCCTTCGAACGGAAGGGAGAGGATACGCTGAATGATTTTGTTCCAGCTCTGGGCGATGCGCTCGTCGATATCGATGTCGTTGAATTTGGGGTACGGGACTTTCTCCGGGAAGGCGAAGAGCCAGCGGTCCACGAAGCCGTTCTGGATCTTGCCTTTGGCGAAGCTTACGAGGATTTCCGGCTGGATGCCGCCGAAGACGCCGATGCAGGTGTCGTTGATTTTGACGGGGTCGGCCCCGACGCGGTTGACGGTGACGCCTCCTCCGGCGAAGAGCTGGGTTCACATCTGTTCGTCGGCGCCGCTGCGGTATTTGTTGAAGCTGTAGATGAAGCCGATGAGTTCGTCGAAGAAGACGATGAGGCCTCTGGGGTTGGCTTTGTGCTGGCGGACCAGGACTTCGGGGGTGAAATCGCTGAGGATGTACTGCTGGTACATGGGCATCTCCAGCTTGGGATTGCGTTCCTTGAGGGGTTTGAGGAATTCTGCATCGTAGAGGGCTTTCTCGCTAACATAGCGCTCATATTCCTGGTCGTCTTTCTCCCGGATGGGCGCCAGGGCGAAATCGAAGCAGCTGGTCTTGTTGGTGCCCCGGCCGCCGACGATGGCCAGGTACAGCAGGGGCTTTTCTTTCCAGCCGGTCTGCATCTCGATGACGGCGGCGTTGCCGCAGGAGAGGGCGGCTACGAAGAGGAGGCAGGGCGCGATGTAGTCGATGGGAAAGTTCTGGTGGAGGTGGGTTTCCCGGACGATTTCCTGGACTTTCTTGGGCAGCACCTCAACGGGGAACGGGATGCATTCGTAGTGCGGGATGCTGTCGGGGATGACGCCGCGCTGGTGGCAGCGGTAGTAGAAGCTGCCGATTCCGACGGAACGGGTGGTCTTCAGAAGTTCATTGAATTTGCGGTCGGTGTCCTCAGGATTGTATTTCTTGGAACAGGCGGAGAGCCGGTGAAAGGCGGCGCGGCCGGTTTCGCCAAGGCTGGAGAGGGCCATACCGATGGTGAGCCACTCTTCGTAGTCGTCCAGGGGGATGCGCTTTTGCTCCCAGAGGGAGACGTACATCTCCAGGCGCTCATCTTCGGGAATCTCCCTGGGGTGGAACTCTTCCGGGAGCTCTTCTTCGGGTTCGTCCGGCAGCTCGTAGATGTCGCAGCTGTCGTTGCGGTAGGGATGGTCATCGATGCTGATGAAGCGGAGGCGGGTTTCGTCGCTACAGGCGGCGTCGACGGTGTAGCCGATATCGGCCAGCTCGCGGGAGAGGGCTTCGAAGTAGTGTTTGTGCTCGCGCCAGTCGGTGGTGGCCACGGGAACGATGCCGAAGAGGCCTTTGCCGCTGACGCTGAGGCCAAGATACCAGAAGAAGGAGAGCTGCGCAAGGTCTTGCTTGGCAGCCTCAACGTCTTCCAGGTTGTCGAAGTCCAGGACAATGAGGGAATTGTACTGCAGGATCTTGTCTTCCTTCCGGATGCCGGCAAGGCGAGTTTTGACTTTGCAGGAGATGCAGCCTGCAGGGAGGGTGGTTTTCTTGAGGCGAGAGCGCTCGGCTTTGTCGGCCGTGGAGCGGATCCGCTGAATCTCTTCCCGGAATTCGCTGCCCAGCTGGAGGAATTCGGCGAGGGTGAGGATTTGCATCTGGTTTGCGTCGCGGAGATAGCCTTTGCCGCGGTGCTCGATGGGCTCATCATTCCTTCCCGGAATGGTGGCTCTGTGGAAAACGCACACCGGCGTTTCCCCAATGGGCCTGCTGTCGGGCCCGATCTTGCTTCGATTTGCCATAATATGCTCTGATTTTGAAGGTTGGTTCGATTACGATTTCCCTTTGTATCGAGCATATTTGCCTATGGCGTTCTGTTCTTTGAGTTTCTTCAGATCATTTTGGCAGACCATACGCCGACCATCTTCTTTTTTTTGTACGGATGGAGGGCAGCTGTTTCAAGCGGTCGTAAAATGCGGTAGTCTTGATTCCGAGCAATTTGCAAGCCTCCTTGACGGAGATGTAAACTTCTTCCTCGTCAGCCTTTTGTCTAGGAGCAACCTCTATCATCGCCTTCTTGACACTGTCATAGACGATATTCTCCAGATAGTCCCCTATAACGTGCAGTACACTGTCCATGGTTCTTTCTGTTATGAATTTGACAATAGGGTTGTGCGCACTCCCCGTCGGAAAACCCTTCCGGCAGTACAAATATGAAAGGGAAATTACGGAATTACAATACCTTACGGATGTCGATGGGTGTCGGCATCTGTCGGGACGCAGGCTAAAAAAGGCCCTCAGTGGAGAGCCTTTGTGTGTCTTGGATGCCGACGGGCACCGACATATTTCCGTTATTTTTGATGGGGATAGTTCGACAATATGATTGCCAAGGGGTCTTGTTCTGAGATTTTGTCGGCTGGGTATTTGGTAAAGTGTGCTTGTCTCGGCAAGTGGTCTTCGCCATAGAAGTGGAAGAGGCGGTTCATGACCTGGGCTGTGGTTTTGAAGTGCTTGCCGAAGTATGTGGCTTGTGTAAGGGTTCCTTTCCAGATGCCTTTATGGGCGCCCAGGGTGTGATGATAGAGGATGTCTTCGAGGTCCTGGTTCGTGAGGCCTTCGAAGTAGGCCTGCATGTCGGCACAGAGGCCCTGCAGGGGCGTGAGCTTTTCGGCCTGTGTGACGCGGAGGCTGTGCTCGTAGCTGAAGGCGGGCTGCAGGAGGTCTGCGTACTGGGCGGCCAGGATGGCGTATTCGCGGGAGGCTTCATATTCTCCCAGGAGTTTTTCGGCCGAGTGCTCATCGGCCGTGACGGCATCGTCGAAGCCGGTGACGGTGGAGGTGAACCGGCTGAAGCTGTCCTCGAGGAGGCGGAGTTCATAGAGGCGGCCACGGTTGCCCTGGATGGCGGGCCATTCGTCCCGGATGAAGCTGCAGCTGCCGCGGAGGGCGTCGTCTAGGGTTGCGTATTCTTCCCGGAGCCAACGGATATCGCCGGGGATGCCGGCGGAGTCAAGTTTGTCCAACGGTTCCCTGCGTATGGCGCGAGTCACCCGTTCTATACGCAGCGTGGCGGAGCCCATCAGGTCCGCCACATTCATAAGTGATTCTCTTCTTTGTGTTTCCATATCAGTCGAAGTAGTTGTACTTGTCGATAATCTTGTCCACAACCTCCAACTGATCGGCTTTGATGTATTTCTTGAGCATGTTGGGCGATGAGTGGCCGGTAATCTTCATGATGTCATAGACGTCCATTCCGGCCAGGTACATCAGGGTGGCTCCGGTTCGTCTCGCCGTGTGCGAGTGGATCAGTTTATACTTTTCATATTTGACCGTGGTTTTGGTGCCGCCTTTGGTCTCGACCATCTCTACCATTTCGTCCGCACCGCTTAAGGATGCCTTACAGATAGCTGTAGGGCATCTTTTTGTTTCAGTTTTCGCCATTTGGTACTAAAATGGTACTAAAAATCGCGCCTGGTACTAAATTCGGCTTTTGCGGTCCCTTCCGCACCGCGGAAAGCCTCGCAGGATTGTTGAAGTTCAACACTTGCGAGGCTTTTTCTTTTTCTTCCACCAGTCTTGACTTTACATCTGAATCCTGAAAGCGGATTAAACATAGTACCCTTGCATGTTCATCTCGTGGGCCGCGAAACGATTGTACTTCTCCTCTTCGAGAGGGTAGTCCCAACAACCAAGCTGATGGAATATCTCGCCGCCGAAGCCGTTCTTGAATTTGTACAGGCCGTACATCGGGTGGGACGGGTTCGGATTCGGGGCTATGCCGAACATATCATATTCATAGCACTTCCCGGCCTTGGCCTCTTGAATGGCCTTCCATTGGAGTGCGTAGGTCGGCATGACGTTGCGCATCCTGGAGGATGACGCACCGTAGAGGTAAGTCGCCCTGTGGGATGAGAGGACAAGGAACATAGCCGCCAGCGGAGTCCCTTCATAATAGGCTATCAACAACTTGACTTTCACATCATTGTCCTCCCTTTCCATTTTCGGGGCGAACATATTCTTGAAATATTCGATGCCGTTGAGGTGCAGGCCGTTTCTGATGGTGGTCTCGGTGTAGAGGTCGTACCATGTCTGCAGGCCGGCGAGGCCAACGGACTTCACCTCCACGCCTTTTCGCAGGGCAAGTTTGATGTTGTAACGTGTCTTGGGTTTCATTCTGTTGAGAATCGTCTCCTCGTCATGTGTGAGATCGACAAGCACGGTGTTGGCTGGAAGAATATTGGTGTTGGCTTTCCTCAGGTTATGGTTGGACGTGCCGATGTTCAGTTTTATTTCCTGAAACTCTTTTTTCGGAAGTCCTATCCAGTTGCCGTCAGAGTCGAAATCCTCCTGTTTGCACCAGTGGGATTCCCAGTTGAGGTCGTAGCGCATCGCGATGCAGTTTTTAGGAAGAAAAGACCTTAATTCTTCCGATAGCTCCTCCAGAAACTCTCCCTGGTTGGCCTCTGATGGCTCGATCTCAGGGCCGTATGGAATGTAGGCGATGTAGTCCTCGCTGTTGAGCTGCTGGAAAAACATGATGACATCAGCATGTGTGTAGGAATATCCTCCGACATCCGTGTAGAGTTCACTGTTTCTTGCGGAAAACTCAAACGCCCGGGAGTCCATCCCGAGCTTTTCCTTCACTTTCGACCAGAAGGATGTCTGTTGGACTATCGGGGTGCTGTACGCATCGATGATGTCCTTCGGCTCAACATTCAGATTCATGACCGTATTGATTTGGATGGGCAAAGGTAGCCAATAAAAGGATGCGAGTCAACCTTGCGGGGAGAATAGGCTTTTTGCTCTGAGTCTTTTCTGAAAACAGCAACATTATTCAACGCAAGCCGGGAAATATTCGTAAATTTGCGGTTCGCTAATCGCTGGACTATGACGGAGGAAGGAAAGATAATCATCAAAGGGGCAAAGGTCAACAACCTTAAGGACATCACGGTTGAGATTCCGAGGAACAAACTTGTGGTGGTGACAGGCATTTCGGGCTCGGGAAAGTCGTCATTGGCTTTCGACACTTTGTTCGCCGAGGGACAGAGACGTTTCGCTGAGAGCCTGTCCTCGTACGCGCGCCAGTTTCTTGGAAGGATGAGCAAGCCGGATGTGGAGTCCATTGAAGGCATCCCTCCGGCGATCGCCATTGAGCAGAAGGTCAATGTCAAGAACCCACGCTCCACGGTCGCTACCACCACCGAGATTTACGACTACCTCCGCATCATCTTCGCGAGGATAGGCCGGACATATTCCCCGATCAGCGGCAAGGAAGTCAAGTGTCACAGCGTCAATGACGTGATGGCCAGTATATTGAGCGGTGATTCAAGGACGGCGTATATTCTCGCCGACCTGAATTGGTCCGCCAGGGAGGACAAGGTCGAGTTGATGCTCCGCCTGAAGGAGGAAGGATATTCCCGTTTCTTTGGCGACGATGGCATCATCCGCATCGAGGATATAATGAGGATGGCTGACAAGGGGAAATATCCTGAACATCTTAACCTGTTGATCGACCGTCTGAAACTGCCCATATTCAAAGAATGTCTGCCATATTCGGAAGACGGCTCTCCGTGGCCGCAGAACGATTGGGAGGATCTACAGACAAGACTTCGCTCCTCGATTGACACGGCGTTCAGGGTGGGCGAGGGCAGACTCATCCTCCGCAAGGACAATTCCTCGGAGGAATATTCCGACCGCTTTGAACTGGACGGAATGACGTTCCGTCAGCCTGATGAATATCTCTTCTCGTTCAACAGCCCTCTTGGGGCGTGCCCTGTCTGCGGAGGGCTCGGAAAGATCATCGGGGTCAGCGAGGACCTTGTGATTCCGGACAAGACCAAGAGCATCTACGATGGTGCGATCGCCTGCTGGAAGGGTGAGTCGATGGGCTGGTTCCGGGATCATCTTATCAAGGTGGCGCCTCGTTACGGGATTCCGATTTTTGAGCCGTACTGCAATCTGCCGCAAAAGGTCAAGGACATCATCTGGGACACACACAGTGTTGAGGGGGATGACAGTACCCTCATCGGAATCAACGAGTTCTTCAAGTGGGTTGAGTCCAACAGGTACAAGATCCAGTACAAGTACATGTTGAGCCGATTCTCTGGAAGGACCACCTGTCATGCTTGCCACGGCACGAGACTCCGTCCTGAGGCATTGTACGTGAAAGTCGGAGGGAAGACGATCGCGGAACTGCTTGACATGAACGTGGATGAGCTTCTTGACTTCTTCTCGAACTTGAAGTTGACAGACTACGAGAACACGATCGTTCGCAAGGCCGTTGAAGAGATCGTCTCTCGTCTGAGGTACATAAAGGATGTCGGTCTGGCGTATCTGACCCTGAGCCGGGCATGCAACACCCTTTCCGGTGGCGAAAGTCAGAGGATCAATCTGGTGACAGCTCTGGGAAGCTCGCTGGTCGGCTCGATGTACATTCTTGACGAACCAAGCATCGGCCTGCATCCACGTGACACGGACCGGCTTATCGGAGTCCTGCGCAAGCTCAGGGACATCGGCAACACGCTTGTCGTGGTGGAGCACGATGAGGAGATCATCCGCGCGGCCGATGTGCTGATTGACATGGGACCGTACGCCGGAGTGAACGGTGGCCGGATAGTTTTCCAAGGCCGGACCGATGATAAGATTCCGGAGAAGGTGATGAACAGTTCGCTGACGCTCCAGTACCTGACGGGGCGGCGTTCCCGCTATGTCAGGGAGAAACATCCGTGGACATATTCAATCACCGTGGAAGGCGCTCAGGAGCACAATCTTAAGAATATAGATGTGCAGTTCCCGCTGGGAGTGCTGACCGTCGTGTCGGGAGTCAGCGGCAGTGGCAAGTCGTCCCTTGTGGGGGACATCCTCTATCCTGCGCTCTACCGCATGATCAACCAGACCGGCGACCTTCCGGGAATATTCAGGAAAATCTCCGGCAACACCGACCGCATCAAGAATGTTGAATATGTTGACCAGAACCCGATAGGGAAGAGCTCACGCTCCAACGCCGTGACCTATCTCAAGGTCTATGATGACATCCGCAAGCTCCTCGCCGAGCAGCAGTACGCCAAGATCAACGGCTACACTCCGTCCTTCTTCTCGTTCAACCAGGACGGCGGCCGCTGCCCGGAATGTCAAGGGGACGGTTTCGTGCGCATTCCGATGCAGTTCATGGCTGACGTGACGATGGTCTGCGAGACGTGCGGCGGCAAGCGCTTCAAGCCGGACATCCTTGAGGTCAGGTTCAAAGGCAAGAACATCGACGACATCCTGAACATGAGCGTCGAGGAGGCGATCTCGTTCTTCGGATCGCAGCCTGAGGACCTTTCCAAACAGATCGCCCGCAAACTTCAGCCTCTTGTGGATGTGGGGCTTTCCTACATCAAACTCGGGCAGAGCTCGTCAACCTTGTCCGGTGGAGAGAGTCAGAGGATCAAACTGGCTTGGTTCCTGTCCAAGAACGAGGAAGATCCGATGAACGGCCGGAAAAAGATTCTGTTCCTCTTTGACGAGCCGACGACCGGACTGCATTTCTACGATGTGGAGAAGTTGCTGAAAGCCTTTGACTTCCTGATTCGTAACGGGCACACCGTGATTGTGGTGGAGCACAATCTGGATGTGATCAAGGCGGCGGACTGGGTGATCGATCTCGGTCCGGAGGCCGGTGACAATGGCGGGCAGGTGGTCTTCGCCGGTACCCCTGAGGACATGGTCAAGAATGGACTGTCCTGGACCGCGAAGTACCTTCGTGGGTAGGATACTGCAATGCTTTTTAGGTCAGATAAAAGGCAAATTCCAAATTTTGCACGTTACCAAAATTTGAAATTTGATTTTTCTGACCTTGATAAAGAATCTGGTATATTCTTTTATTGTCACTGTTTCTGGTCGGCAAATCTTGTCGATGGTCACTGAATTGTAACTATTTCTGGTCACTGAGCTTGTCGAAGTGACCAGATTTGAGCTTGCCGAAGTGGCTTGATTAATATTTCCAGTGGAAGGCGATGTAATTCTGAAGAGGTCTCCGTTTGTTTTCCGGAGGTAGGGTCATGAAATCTCCGTAGGAGTCGCGCAGTATCTTGTCGTAGCCTTTCCAGACAAAGAACTCGCTGTCTTCGAAAGGCATTTTGACATATTCACTGATCTCGTCGTCATCGAAAAACTCGTTGGTCCCGGAGTCTGGACAACAAAGTTGCGACCAATGATGGCTTTCGGCGGGGGAGACCAATGATATCAATGTGTTCATGTCCTTGACAATGTCGGCGGGATTTCGCTTGATAAGGCGTGGATGAGTCCTTTTCAAGACCCAAATTTTCAGTCTTTTCCTAACGGATAATCTGGATGATGAGATTGTGTGCACTCTGCGTATTCCGACATTGAACTTCATGAGCAGAAGGAGGGAATCGTAGATTCTGTCAAAAGTGTCCTTGTCGTCAGGTACCCTGTCAACCGGGAATATGTCAATCCAGACCCCGACATCCTTTTTCACCCATGGAATGCAACTTGACGCAAGAGTCTTTTTGGTGTCACAGACCCTGCCGAAAGCGATGTAGCAGTCTGGAGTGTTACGACTGTCTATGAATGAGTACAGCTTTGACTTGTAGATGGTTCTGAACTTTTCATAGTCCTCGCGCGGCATCATGATGTCCACGTCGTCATCCCACGGAATGAACCCTTTGTGGCGGACCGCGCCGAGCATAGTGCCGTAGCCTAATGAATATCTTATATTGTTCTTTTCGCAGAATCCGGCCACATCCTTGAGTATGTCAAGACTGAACTGTTGAAGCTCCTGGAGTGTGAGGTGTCTCATTGCTGTCACTAACTTAGTTTGTAAACGTTCTTCCCGTTGATGTAGTCCTCCTGGACACGAGCCATCGCGATGATCTCCTCCTTTGTCAGAAGATAAAGGTTCTGCTCCGGGTTGAGAATTTGTGAGACGAACTCTCTGATCTCGTATCTAAGCCCTTCTCCCATAAATGGATAGAAACATTTCCTGTTCATGTTCTGATCCTCGAACCGAAGCTCGAAATAGTCCGTCTTCCACCACGGGGCCGGGACATAGATGTAGCCCTGTGTCCCGGAGATGACCATATTTCCCTCCGTCTTGGCTCCGAGTCCGACTTGGAATGAAGCGGTGGCGTTGTCGTAACGGAACACAGCCTTGGTGTACATATCTACATCATTCTTCATTATCGAGTAGAAGTTGATGTTCCGGATGTCGCGCCCCAACAGCTTTATTATAGGCAGGAGAGGGAAGCACGCGTTCTCGTTCATGCTGCCACCGAATCTTGCGTGGTCGAGTTTCGAGGAGTTTTCGTCGGTCAGGGTGGTCACTGAAGCGTTGATGTCCACGATTTTTCCGATCACGCCGGATTTCAGCATAGAGACAAGGTGTCTGAACGCCGGGCAGTATGCTGTCTTATGCGCCACCATCAGGGTTCTTTCCTTGGCCCCGGCTATCGAGAACAATTCCTCCGCCTCGGAAAGATGCAGTACAAAAGGAGTCTCCGCCAGCACGTGCTTCCCTGCCAGAAGGGCCGCTTTGGCATATTCATAATGAGTGTAGTGTGGAGAGGCCACATAGACGGCGTCGCAGTTGGCCAGCAGCTCGTCAAGTGTCCGGGCCGCCATCGGTATCCCGTTCGCCGAGCAGAACTTCCGGCATTCCTCCTGATCGGGATTGTAGGCCGCGCTGACCGTGTTGCCGCTGACGAACTTCGCCTCCGGCACGAATCTTCCGGCTATGCTGCCGGTCCCGATTATTCCGATCCTCACCGAGATCTGCTCCTCCCTTAGCATCGTGCTTGAGATGCCTTGTGTGCGTGGCAGATAGACCACCTCGCAGTACTCTTTGAGATAGTCGAAGTAGCCTTCCCAGTCCGATCCTATGGCGAAGACATCCACGTTGTATTTCTGGATGTCGTCGATCTTCTGCCCTTTGTACTCCTCGATGATCACCTCATCGACGTAGCCCGTCTCCTTGACCGCCTGGACACGTTTCATCACGCTGTCCCTTGTGTTCATCTTCCCGCGCTCAAGATCGAAGTTGTCAGTGGTCACCCCCACAATCAGCCAATCACCAAGCTCCTTTGCCCTGCGCAGCAGATTGATATGCCCTTGATGCAGTACATCAAAGGTACCGTAGGTGATGACAATCCTCCCGTGCGGGCGGTCGCCGCCTATGTTGGGAATATCCTTACTCATCAATCTCTGTCTCGATTAAGTGGATGCGCTCTGCCAAGGTCCGGAGCTCCTCGTCAGTCTGAAGCCCCATATGTGAGATCCTGTAGAATCCCGGAAGCGAGCCTGGCATAATGAATGTCTCGTAACGCTCTATCAGTCCTCTGAATATCCTGCGCTCGGCTGTGTCCTTTGTCTGGATGGCCGTGATGGCGTGGGACGGATTCTCGGCCGGCATTGTCCAGCCGTACCTGCGGCACTCTTCTCTGAACACCTCGGCCCTGTGACGGACTTGCGAGATGTTGTACATCTCACCTCCCTGAACTTGAATCTGCCTGAGCCTCGCGTTGAGCTGGAGGTAGATGAGGGTGGCCGGGCTGAACGGGGTCTGCCCCCTTTTGAGATTGCCCAGGTTGTCCTCAAAGTCCCAGTAGTAGCCTCTGTGGGCATATTCATAGCCTTCCAGCCTTTTGCTGATGAACAGGATCGACAGTCCCGGAGGAATATTCAGACCCTTCTGGGTGCTTGTGACGCAGATGTCGATTCCAAGCGCGTCCATATCCAGCTCTTCGGCGAGGAATGAGCTGATGACATCGACGACCAATGAGACATTGTGCCTGTGGCATATCCCTGAGATCTTCTCAAGGTTGAATATCTGGCCGGTCGAGGTTTCGTGGTGCTGGCAGAGGAACACTTCGGGGCTCTCGGCCTCCACTGTCCGCTCCAGCTCGTCATAGTCGATGTCCTTGGCGAAGGGAACCTTGAAGTCAACCACCGGAACTCCGTAATATTCACAGAGTGAGACCCAGCGCCTGCCGAACGAGCCGCCGTTGATCGCCAACGCCTTGCCCTTCGTGCTGACGTAGTTCTCCACAACAGCGCTCATCGCGCCGGTGCCGGAACCCGTGTAGATGATTGTCTTTCCTCCCTGGCAATGGATGAGGTCCAACAGGATTCTCTCGGATTCGAGATTGATTTTTGAGAACTCCTCGGTTCTCATATATGGGATCGGCTGTGACCCGACCGCCGCTATTTCCTTGTCCAGATCTCCTGGAAAAACATAAGAATGCATACTCGGTTCGCTACAGATTACGCAAATTTAGCAAAAATCAGTTATATTTGTGAATATTCGGCAATATTTTGGACTTATAATGCAAAAATTATCACATAGAGAGATTCAACTCTACCTCCTGGACATCCTGAAGGCTGTTGACGCTTTCTGCGCGAAGGAAGGAATCAGGTATTCTATGGCTTACGGAACGCTTCTCGGAGCGGTGCGCCACAAAGGCTTCATTCCTTGGGACGATGACATTGACCTGTTGATGCCACGTCCTGATTATGAACGCTTTGTCGCTACTTTCGGCAAGGATCCGGACTCCCGTTACCGCTGCCTTTGCCACAAGGAAGGGGTGAAGGGGGACCGTTTTGTCCATTTCTTCGCCAAGGTTGAGGACACTCGTACCAAAAGCCTGCAAGGACGTGGTTTTGACTATGATTTCGGTCTGAACCTCGACATATTCCCGGTTGACGGAAAGCCTGAGGACGCTGTCCTTCAAAGAAAAAGGGAGCGGTTGCTGACGCATTGGTCCCACAGGCTGAACATCTGCGGCACCAGATTCGACCTGTTCAATTTCCATCAGCCGCTGTTCTCAAAGCTTGAGGCGCACGCGAGGGGTGTTGAATATTGGTGGAGGAAGATCAACACCGAGATGCTGAAGTACCCTTACGAGACCTCAAACCTTGCCGGAACCGTCTCTGTGACATACAACGGCACAAGGGAAATCTTTGACAGGAATATGTTCGAGGAATATGTTGACCTGGAATTCGAGGGCGCGGCGTTCAAGGCGTTCAGGCGTTGGGACGAATGGCTGTCACAGGAGTTCGGGGACTATATGACCTTGCCTCCCGAGAATGAGCGTAAAACTCACGATCTTACTGTTTATCTTCTTGATGATTAGTTCTCTATGGATGTCGTTATAACCTACGTCAACGGCCTTGACCCTGTTTGGAGGGAAGAATATTCACGGGCATTGAATATCCCCGCATTGGACAAAAGGTTCCGGGATTGGGGAACATTGAGGTATCTGCTCCGCGGAGTGGAGACGTATATGCCGTTTGTCAGGAATGTCCATCTGGTGGTCTCCGGGAAGACCCAGGTTCCGGAATGGGCGTCGGATCGCTTGAAAGTGGTGACCCACAGGGGCATTATTCCGGAGGAGTTCCTGCCGACATTCAACAGCACGACCATCGAGATGTTCCTTCACCGGATTCCGGGGCTGGACGAACGGTTCATCTATTTCAATGACGATATGTTCCCGGTGTCGCCTTGCCGTGAGGAGGATTTTTTCCGTGACGGGAAGATTGTGATAGGGTTCTCGACCCATCTTTTAGCGACCGGGATGTACAAGCGTCAGTGCCGGAATTCGGACCGTTTGGCGAGAAAGGCTCTCGGGCTTGGACACACTCCGTTTTTCATACGTCCCCAGCATATCTGCTCACCTATGTTCCGGAGCGCCTGCGAGGAGGTTTACGCTAAGATGAGAACGGAGATTTTCTCCACCGTCTCACAGGTCCGTACTATGGATAACCTGAACCAGTACCTGTTTCTGGACTATATGTACCATCAGGGAAAGGCCATCCGTGAACGTCTCTCCGGCAAGTTCTTTTCCATAGCCACGTCTTCCGCGTCATCAATCGGGGAATATCTTCTACACCCGTCACGTAAGCTTGTCTGCATCAATGACGTGCATCTTAAGGATGAGGCTTATGTTTCGGAACGCCGCATCCTGTTGGATTCCTTTGACGCGGCTCTTCCAAAGAAGTCAGTTTACGAGAAGTGAGGTTTACCGTTTCAGGGCGCTTTTGAACAAAGCGTCCCATTTCTCCATCGTCTTTTCCAGAGAGAAGTTCTCCGAGCGCCTTTTTGATTCCGCCCCGAACCTTTTCCGCAGCTCTTCGTTGGCTATGACGCTGCATATTCCCTGTGCAAGCGTGCCGGTGTCGCCAACTTTCGCAAGGTAGCCGTTCGCGCCGATGGTGACAATTTCCGAAGGCCCTTTAGGGCAGTCGTAGCTTACGATAGGCAATCCGGTCGCAAGGGCTTCGAGAAGGATCATCGGGAAACCTTCGAACCTCGATGACATCACCAGGCAGGAGCTTCCGAGCAGTTCTTTCCTGACATCGTTTGTCCGCCCTTCCAGAGTCACTTTCCCTTTCAAGCCCATTGAGTCTATCTGATCCAGAAGGGATTCTTTTTGGCTGCCATCGCCGTAAACGCTTAATTTCCAGTCCGGATGCCGGGCATCGACAGTTTTCCAGGCCGTGATCAGATCCTTGAAGTTCTTCTGGCTTTCCAACCGGCCGGCGGCTATGCAGCGTTTTTCGTCGAGGTGGGAGACTTCGTCAGACACAAACGGAAGCGGGTTGTAGATCTGCTCGACTTCAGGAGTCACTTTCCGCCAGTCATTTTTATCTGCCTTGGTCAGCACGACAAACCTGTCCAGTTTCCTGACAGCATTTTCCAGTTTTCGTGTCCTGAAGGAGGCGTATAGCTTACCAATGGCGTTGGTGCCGTATTTCATAAGGAATTTCTCGTGGGAAAAATGAAATTCCCCTATTTTCACGCTACCGTCAGTGCATCTTGTGAGGGCATAGAGACTGTTGTCGCAGACGGTCACGGTGATGTCAGGACGGATCTTGGCCAAAAGCGCGTCAAGGCGTTTCCTGTACTTGAGGAGAAACATCCTGTCATTGGCGTCAAGATCGTGGCGGATTATCTTCCCGCTTAGTGGAAAGAACTCTTTCCGGCCTTTTTGCCGGGCCGTGATGATGTGTATCTCATAGCCCATAACATCGGCCAGGTAGTTGGCCTTTGTTGTGAGTACTCTCTCGATGCCACCGGAAAGGTTCAGGGCGTGTATGCAGTATGCAAGTCGCATGGCTTGGTCTTTTTGCGCCACCAATTTACGAACTTTATGCTGGAATTCAAAGTGTTCGGATCATTTCACGCATCTTCCCGCCGGCCAACCTTCGAGACTCCGACGAAGAGTAAAAGCAAGTTCGAAATTTTGAGTGGATACCGCGGCAGAACGCCGCTTAGTGTTGTAGTGAACCGGTGTCTGACCGGCCGGCCTTCAGGCGGGATTCAAGCGTGAAAAGAATCATGTCGGACAGTCTCTGCCGGGCAAAACCCTGATGCAAAGATAGTTCTGTGGGTGACATGGAGCGCCGTCCAAAAAGAAAATCGATGAAAAAGTTTCTGTTTTTTATCGAATTGTGGCGAAATCGCGAAATAGGTTGTAAATTTGGGCCGTGACAAAAAAAGTTTATCGGATATAAGAAAATATTTATGGGGCTTTTGAAAAGATTTAGGATGTTGTTCCGTGGGACACGCCACGATTTTGTTCCGATTCTTGCGCAGCAGACTGATTTTCTGTGCAAGACCTCCTCTCTTCTGGTTGAAATGTTCGGGACGGATGATGTGGAACTCCGTTCGGGGATGGAAAAGGAGATCAAATCCTGCGAGGCGCAGGGGGATGCCCTTCTGACCGAATTTCACGAGATGTTGTCCGCACGCCCGTTCATTCAGGTCAACAAACTGGACCTTCAGGCTGTGGCGATGGCGATGGACGATTGCCTGGATGTCATCAAGGACACTTCCAAGGCCGTCCTGATCTATCGCCCCGCCAAGTTGGACGACCAGTTGAAGGATCTGGCGCAGATGGCCAAGTCCCAGTCGGAGGTCATTCATGACACGATACCTCTTCTTGTGGATCTTCGCAGGAACCTTTCGGCTGTCTCGATGGCCTGCGAGCGTGTGACGGAGTTGGAACATGCGGCGGATGACGCTTATGAGGAGTACATGGGGTACATATTCGGCAACGAGGAGAACACCCGTGAACTGATAAAGTACAAGAATCTGGCGGAGATGCTGGAAAACGCCACGGACGCGCACAAGCGCATTTCCGATAATATTCGTAAACTGCTGCTGAATTATTTGGTGGATTGAACCGGCGGAATAGATGTCTATGACGCGTAATGCGCTGATTCATAGTGGTATTAATGCGTGGATAGGCGACCTTTTAAGGAAAGAGGCCTCTGACTGACAAAAGGTCATTCCGTCATTCGGGGCTTAAAAATTGTAAATGTCTTTGATTATCATTAAATTTGTAGGATAATCAG
>OJAW01000454.1_pt1 | contig 29233 bp, 28 predicted proteins | sample 1589151 | NCBI WGS metagenome assembly OJAW01 (sample SAMN03283290) | human gut metagenome | biome: human-associated habitat; material: feces | host: Homo sapiens | place: Peru | collected 2012
ATGCAACAGATAACTGGGTAAAGTTTGGAAAGAATGCAAGTAATCAAGACTTATATTGGAGAATAATAAGAACAAACTCAGATGGTGGAGTAAGACTTTTATATCACGGAACAAGTACTACAGCAACGGATGCTTACATTGGAACAAGTGCATTTAATACAACATATAATAACTCAATGTATGTAGGATATATGTATGGAACAAGTGGTGCACAAGCAAGCAATAGAACAAATGAAAACTCTAGTACAATAAAAACAGCAATAGATAATTGGTATGTAAGTAACCTAGAAGCAAAAGGTTATACAAAATACCTAAGCACAACAGCAGTATATTGTAATGATAGAGAGGTAGGAAGTGGAACATACTCAGCAACAGGTTCAGCATTCTACTATGCAGCATATGCAAGATTAAAAACAAATAAAACACCAACATATGACTGTACAAATATAAATGACAAATTCACAGTAGACACAAGTACAGGAAATGGAAAACTAACATATCCAATAGCATTAATGACAGCAGACGAAGTAAGTTTTGCAGGTGGACTATATGGTACAAATGCACCAACATGGTATTATTATAATAGTGCAAACGGTAGTTCTACAGGCTCAACATTTTGGTGGTTGTTGTCTCCTAGCCGTTGGTATGGCAGCCACGCTAGCGTGTCCAGCGTGAGCGGTTCGTCCTATCCTGGCCGCTTGTTCTACAACGACGTCAACAAAACTGGCGGTGTTCGTCCTGCCATTTCTCTCAAATCTTGTATCAAATATAGTACAGGAAATGGCTCAGCAAGTGATCCATACACAATAAAAGAAACTACAAGTGGATGCTAAACTGTAGATCTGAAATACCGTCCGAAAACCCTTTCGGACGGCTCCACCGACGAAAGTTGGTGGTAAGCAAAAAATGAATACTGGCTAACCTGTGCTAGAAAGACTAATGCTTTCTGGCGCGTGAGTGCCAGTAGCTGAAAAATTAATTAAGGTATCAAGTGTGAAAACATTTTTGATATAGGGAATGAACTATATGAGTTACGGCCAGCCTTAGATTTTTGTTCTTGGTTGTTGTCTCCTAACAATTGGAATGGCAGCAACGCTAACGTGTTCAACGTGAACGGTTCGTCCAATCCTGGCAACTTGAACAACAACAACGTCAACAACACTAACGGGGTGCGTCCGGCCAATTTCTCTAGAGTTTAAACTTGAAATGTATTGTAAAAATTATTTCGTTAATGAGTTTAAATTTAAAAGAAAGGTCATAACAAAAGTTATAGTAGACTAAGATATAGAGAAACAAGTTTATTTCCTAAGTTAGTAATAACTTGAATACAGTAAATGTCAGTCCTTACTCTTTAGTAGGAAAACCGAAACAGAGTAAATAACGGACCTAGGTATTTATAATTGATTAGCAGTATTTAAAATCAATTAATGATTTTTTATACTGCTTTTTTGTTATAATATGCTTAGAAAATATTTAATTTTAGTAAGTTTGAAGGAGAGGTAAATATGAATTTTATTGAAATTAGTGCTTTAAAAAGAAAGTATAAAAATACTGTTATACTTGACAAAAGGGGGATATTTTATAATGCATTTGGGGATGACGCGAAAGTAGTAAATGTAATTACTGGTTATAATATTAATAATAATCAAGTAGGTTTTCCAATTAATAATTTAGAGAAAGTTGTAAGTATGTTAAGCAAACATCATGTAAGTGTGTATGTAGATGATATGTTTTTTGATTTTGGAGAAGATTATTCAATATACTTAAATTTATATAGCGACAAACAAAGTGTGGAAGATTTAGTAGGAGAATTATGTAATAGAGTTAGAACTTTAGTTTATAATGATGGAGATGCTTATTATAGGATTAGAGATGCACTTGATGATATAAGGAGTAAAAGCATATGATAGAAGCTGTACATTTAAAGAAAGATAATAGAAGTTATATATCTACTGGGAATGATGCTTGTGTATTAAGTGAGATTACTCATATTGAAATAAAAGACTTTTTTATTAGATACCTGAAGTTAAGGTAAACTGGTTATTAAAAAAAATGCATGATAGGGGTGTTAGCTTATATGTTAATAATAAGTATTATAATTATGGAGAAAATTATGCCATTTTTTTAGAAAATTATTTTTTTAGATATAATAAGGAAAAACTAATTAGTGAGTTATCTGATATGATAAAGGTAATACTTGAAAATGATATAGGCGACTATGCTTTTATTAAAGAGTATTTAGGAGAACTTTATGAATGATTTTATTATATTAAATAAGATTAAATGGTTACTTATGTATAGTGATAAGTATGTATTTAATACTTTTAGTAAAGTACACACTAGTATTAAGATTAAACTACAAGATAATTTATATAACCTTTTAGAAAACTGTATAAGAGCTAATGTTAATAAGGGTAATATTAGAAGTAAATATCAAAATGAAATGTTAGTTAATGTAATTTTACTTGATTTTTATGTAGGAGAAGCATTAGATAAGAAGATAATAAAGAAGAATAGGTTTAATAGTTTTGTTAATGCTATAAATGAAATTAGAAAAATGACTATTAGTTGGAGTAATTATGAAGAAAAAGTCTAATTTATATCAGAGTATGATTAGTTATAATGAAATTATAAGTGTTTATAATAAGTTAAAGAGTAGTACTAAGAATAAAAAGAAAGTAATTGACTTTAGCTTAAATCTTAATCAAAATCTTCTAGACATATTAAGGAAGTTAAATAATAGGTGTTATTCTTTCGGTAGGTATTGTATATTTCTTATAAGAGAGCCTAAGTATAGGCTCATTATGAGTGAAAAAATGAGTGATAAGGTAGTAAATCATTTGTTTACACGAATGTGTTTAGGATGTTTATAAAATAGTTTAGTTGATAGTAATGTGGCTACTAGGAAGGATAAGGGGAGTAAGGAAGCTTATAATTTGTTTATTAAATATATTAATAAGTTAATGTATAAGAGTAAGGACATTTATGTGTTGAAAATAGATATTTGTAAATATTTTTATAATATTAATCATGAAATACTTTTAAATATGGTTAAAGAAAAAATTAAGGATAAAGAAGTAATTGATTTTCTTTCTTATATTTTAACTAGTACTAATTTAGAGTATGTTAATAATGATATTAGAAGAGTGATTAGTAATGAAAAGTTTAGAGTAAGTAAGAAGAATATTAGTGAGTTTGAAAAGAAAAAGTTATGTAGTGAACTTGATAGTATTCCTATATATAAAAGTGGGTATGGATTGTCTATTGGAAATTATAGTAGTCAAATACTTGCAGTTTTTTATTTAAATAAAGTTGACCACTTTATTAAAGAGTGTCTTGGGTGTAAGTATTATGTTAGGTATATGGATGATTTGGTAATAATGGACACAGATAAAGAAAAGTTAAAGAGTATTTTTAGTAAAGTAAGTGAATATATTAATACATTTGATTTAGCAGTTAATAAGAAAAGTGGAATATATAAACTAAAAGAAGGTATAAATTTTTTGGGTTATAATTTTAAAGTCAGTAAAGGAATTGTTATTAGATATAGGAGTGATACTATTAAAAGAGTTAACAAAAGACTTAAGAATTTAAAGTTATATGAAAATGAAATGTATTTAAAGAGTGTTGCAAGTTATAAAAGCTATTTTCTTTTATGTAATACTAGTGTTAAAATTAAGTATATGAGTTGCTGGTATCTACTCATTTCATTGAAAAAGTCTATTTTTCTTTACAAATCACCAGAACTAGTGTAGAATACATACCAACAGGTGATTATATGAAAAAAGAAGATATATTATATGTAACTGAAGAAATTGATAAGATATTAAATCTAACTGAAGAACAACATAAAGACTTAATAACACTTTCTTACTTAGACTATAATAACAAAAAAGATAGTGAAGACTATAAAAAAACATTAAAACATTATAAAACAATTAATGAATTAACAGAAAGTATATATAGAAGACTATATAAACCAAATTACATAATAATTGCAGACAAAATGTTAACTGATAAATTAATGACTACCTCGTTACCTGATACACTTCCTGCTAATTCTAAGTCAGTAGCAATTATTAAAGTACAAAAAAGAATTTATGATGTTGCTGATAATATAACCAGTAAAAAAACACATGAGTTATCAAATAACATAATTAGAGATTTCAAATGTTATGATTTAATAACTAACTTATTATATTATATGGACAAGTATAAAAAAGAAAATAAAAATGAGTATATAAAAAATAAACTAAATTATGGAATGTATTATTATACATTTATTCATGATTATGTAGAACAAGAAATATCAAAAAGAAACTTTAACTTTAATAGTAATTTAATATTGATAACAGATTTAGTTGGATCTAAATATAATATACCATCATTTATGTATAAAAGCCTTAGTATAGATGTGTTTACTGAAACACTTATATCTCATATACATGAAGTAGGAAAGTTTAAAACTATAGATTTAACAGACGCTGAACATAAATTATGTTTATACATCCACTTATCTTACATAAAATCTCTTTGTCTAACACTTCCCCAAGAAATAATAAAACAAGTTCTTGATAACTTAAATATAGAAGAACCATTAATAAAGAGTATTCTTGTAAAAACATTAAGAGATGTTCTAGAAGACAAGAAAAAAGTAATAACTTTTAAAAGGACTATTAACTAGTCCTTTTTATATAATTTTATCTATAATTCCATACTCTAAAGCCTCTTTAGCGTCCATATAATTATCTCTTTCAGTATCTCTTTCAATTACTTTCATATCTTTAGAAGTATTACTAGCTAAAATACTATTAAGTTTCTTCTTCATTTTAATAATTCTATCAGCATGTATCTGTATATCACTTGCTTGACCTTTCACTCCACCAAGAGGTTGATGTATCATAACCTCTCCATTTTTTAAACTCATTCTTTTTCCTTTACATCCACTACTCAAAAGAAAAGCCCCCATACTAGCACACATTCCCACACATATAGTAACCACATCAGCCTTAATAAAATTCATCGTATCATATATAGCCATCCCAGCCGTAACACTCCCTCCAGGACTATTAATATACAAATAAATATCATCATTTCCTAAACTATTTAAATATAATAACTCACTCACTATCAAATTAGCTACTTCATCAGTAATCTCACCACTTAAAAAAATAATTCTTTCTTTTAAAAGTTTACTATAAATATCAAAACTTTTTTCTACTCCCTCTTCCTTATCAATAATCATTGGTATAACCATTTATATCACCTATAAATATATTTACGAAAAAATAAAAAAAATATACAAAAAACATCAAAAAAATGATAAAATATATATAGAATAAAGGGTGATTAAATTGACAAATGAATTAATAATAGAAATAGAAGGTTATGGTAACATTGTAGTACATAAAGACACTACTTTATATGACTTAATAAAAAGACTAAATAAAACAGACGACATTATAGCCTGTTCCATTAATAATGAAATAGTAGAATTATCTTATAAACTAAAAGAAGATACAAAACTAAAACTAATAAGCATAAAAGATAGAATGGGTGCTAAAATATATAGAAGTGGTCTAAAATTCATATACATAATTGCAATAAAAGAACTATTTGGAATAAACACAGACGTAAAACTTCTTCATTCATTAGATAAAGGAATATATACAAGAATAGATTTGGATTTAACAGTAGATATAGTAAAAGACATAAAAGCAAAAATGGAAGAATTAGTAAGTAGAGATTTAAAATTTGAAAAAATAACAACAAGTAGAAAAGAAGCAATAAAATACTTTAATGAAGTAAAAGAAAAAGAAAAGTCTTCTATGTATAAACAAATGACTGGAGATGCTTTAACATTATATAATTTATTAAATTATTATAATTACTTTTACACAAAAATGCCATATAGTACTGGAATAATAAAAAGTTTTGACTTAACCTTAACAAAAGATAAAGGAGTTATGTTAGAATATCCTAGTACATATGATATGAAAATACCTCCATACACTCATATGGACCAGGTACTAAATGTATTCAAAGAATATGGTAGATGGGCTGATACTTTAGGAGTAAAATATGTATCAGATGTTAATAATGTAGTAATAGAAGGAAAAATAAAAGAATTTATAGAATTAAATGAAATAAAACAAAATAATGACTTACTTAAAATAGCAAGTGAAATAGAAAAAAACTTAAACGACATAAAACTAGTATTAATCGCAGGACCTTCTAGTTCTGGTAAAACAACTACTAGTAAAAAACTAAGTTTATACTTGAAAAGCAAAGGAATAAATCCATTTGTATTATCAACAGATGACTTCTTTAAAAACAGAGTAGATACACCAAAAAATAAAAATGGTGAATACGAGTATGACATTCCAGAAGCACTAGACATAGATTTATTTAATGAAAAATTAACTAGTCTAATAAAAGGAGAAGAAACACTTCTTCCAACATATAACTTCTTAACTGGAGAAAAAGAATACAAACATGCTCCAGTCTCATTAAAAAATAGAGATTTAATCATAGTTGAAGGAATACATACATTAAACGAAAAGTTAACAAGTAAAATAGATAGAAAAAATAAATTAAAAATATATATAAGTCCATTCACACCACTAGATTTAGATAGACATAATCATGTATCAACTGTAGACTTAAGATTAATTAGAAGATTAGTAAGAGATTATAGAACAAGAGGCTATAATGCAGAAGAAACATTAAAAAATTGGCGCGTGGTACGTCGTAGTGAAGAAAAATACATATTCCCATATCAAAAAGAAGCAGATATAGTACTAAATACTGCTTTAATATATGAACTTGGAGTATTAAAAACATATGCTGTACCAATACTATTTAGTGTAAGTTATCATAGTGAATACTATTCTGAAGCATTAAGAATAATTAACTTCTTAAAATCATTCTTAAACATATCAGATAGTATGCTACCTGAAACTGCATTATTAAGAGAATTTGTTGGTGGAGGATATTTTGAATAAGGAGGAAAAAAATGATAAAAGTTGCAATTAATGGTTTTGGTAGAATTGGTAGATGTGCCTTAAGGCAAATGAGTAAAAGAAAAGATATGGAAGTAGTCGCTATTAACGATTTAACTGATCCATTACAATTAGCATATCTATATAAGTATGATTCAGTTCATAGAATGTTAGACGAAAAAGTAGCAAGTGTAGATGATGGTATAGAAGTAAACGGTAAAAAAATAAAAGTATTTAGTGAAAGTGACCCATCAAAACTACCATGGAAAGACTTAAAAGTAGATATAGTATTAGAATGTACTGGAGTATTTACTACTAAAGAGAAGTCAAGTCTTCATATAAATGCAGGAGCAAAGAAAGTAATAATAAGTGCACCAGCAAAAGACGAGTGCAAAACTATAGTTTATGGGGTAAACGAAAGTATATTAGACAAAAAAGACCAAGTTATATCTTCCTCATCTTGTACAACAAACTGTCTAGCACCAGTATTAAATTTACTTCATAAATGTTTCATAATTGAAAGTGGTTCTATGATAACTGTTCATGCAATGACTAACGACCAAGAAACATTAGATATACCACATAAAAAAGGTATTGAAAGTCGTCGTGGAAGAGCAGCTTCATTAAATATAGTACCGACTTCAACAGGAGCAGCTTCATCTATTGGAAAAGTAATTCCTGAGTTAGATGGAAAATTATCTGGAATTGCATATCGTGTTCCAGTTGGAGATGGTTCATTAATAGATTTAACTTTAAATGTTAAAAAGAAAGTTACTTCAAGTGTAATAAATGATATGTTTAAAAATAATAAAAGTGAAGTAATAAAAATAGTTAACATTCCATTAGTTAGTAGTGATATAATAGGTTCCACTGAAGGTGCCTTAGTAGATGGACTATTAACTAAAGTAGTTGAAAAAGAAAATGGTTCACTAATAAAAGTTTCAGCATGGTACGATAACGAATGGGGTTATACTGCTCAAATGTTAAGAGTTACTGAATACTGGTGTAAAAGATTTAAGTAAGATTAAGCTGATAATCTTACTTTTTTATATTAGTGAAATAAATAAAACACAAATAAAAACTCAAATAGTAAAATACTTAATTTTATATATAAAAATTAACAAAAAATTTCAAAAATATAACTTAATTTAAAAAAACACTTGATTTTTATATAAAAAATGCTATACTTTTTTTAAAGGAGTCTTAATTATGAAAAAAACATTTGATAGTGAAAAATATAAAATTATGCAAACGAAAAAGTTAGAAAATAACATTTCTAATAACTACGATCATATATATTTGGAAATCGGAGGTAAGTTTTTAGATGATCAGCATGCTAGCAGAGTGTTATCTGGATTTGAATCAAATATAAAGTATGAAATTATAAAAAGATTAAATATAGACAAAGAATTTATTGTATGTATAAGTTCATATTCAATTCTCAAGAACAAAAAGAGAAGAGACACAAAACAATTATACACTGAAGAATTTGAAAAAATGTTAAATTTTATAAAAAGTGATGGGTATAAAATTTCGGTTTGTTTAACTAGATACCATCAAAGTGCTAAAGTTAATCAGTTTATTGAACATATCAATAATTTAGGTTATAAAGTATATAAATTAAATGAGATTGAAGGATATCCATATGACAAAAGTAAAATATTTTCAAAAGAAGGATTAGAAAAAAATGATTATATACCCATAAGTAGTAAACTAGTATGCATAATAGGACCTGGCCCAAATTCGGGAAAATTTGCAACTGCAGTATCACAAATTTATCACGATAACTTAAAAGAACACAAAAAGTCAACTTATAGAAAATATGAAACATTTTTGATACCAGAATTGTCAATGAACAATCCAATTAATCTATCGTGTACAATGGCTATGTGTGATGTTTATGGAACAGATATGATCGACAAGAGATATTTTAATAAAACAGGAGAAATACATTGTATAGATGAACGAGATAATGCTACATTTGAATTGTTACGCGATTTATTATTTAAAGAAGAAAAAGACAAAATAGATTCTTTTTCTGAAACAATGATTAATGAAACCTACAATTGTATATTTGACTTAAAAACTGCAGAATCTCATGCAAAAAAAGAAATAATTAGAAGATATAAAGACTATGAAAATAAATATGTAAAAGGTAAAATGAGTCAAATTGAATTTAATGAAGCTAACAGAGTATTTAAATTAATTGAATCCGATTTAGATATGTCTGAAAAAGAAATGAAATTTTCTTTAAAAAAAGCAATGGATTTTTGGGGTTACGAATGTCAAAGTAATGTAGCATTAGAGGAATTAGGAGAATTAATTCAAGCAATATGCAAATATAAAAGAGAAGAATATGATAAATCTCCACAAGAGATAAAAGATAATTTACTCGAAGAAATTGCTGACGTACATAATATGATCAACCAACTTGAAATGTATTTTGGAGAAGAAAAAATAAGAAAAATAAGAATTAAAAAAGTATTACGAACTAAGGAGTTATTAAAGAAAGAAATGTATGAAAGTAGTAATGAGTATGAAGGAGGTATAAAATGAATTTATTTTTAGCATCACCATTTTCTCAATTTTGTGAAGGAGAAGAAGATATCATTATAAAGAACAGATGGTTTTTTGAAAAAATTATAAAAGAATTAAAAAATCTAAATATAGAATATTTTTGTTCTCAAGAAAGAGAAGAATGGGGTTTAAAATATGTGAGTCCAGAGGAAAGTATAAAAGCAGATATAAATGGAATAAAAAAATGTGATTTATTTATAGCGATTCCTGGAAATCCAATTTCAGGTGGTGTTCATGTTGAAATTGGATGGGCGAGTGCATTTAGCAAAAAAATGATACTTTTTTTGGAAGAAGATGTAGAATACACCCCTATGATACTTGGCTTACCCAGCATTCACAATTGTAAATTCATTTATTATAAAAAACTTATTAGTGAAAAAACTGTAGATTTAATAATAAACACAATTAAGGAGGAATTGAGATGTATTTAAAATTATTTGATGACATATTATTTGTAAACGATAAAATACCTTTTTATAACTTTATTTCAATTTCTAATAAGTGTAATGCTAATTGTAAGTTTTGCGACATTCACGAAAAAAAAGAAAAAAAGACTTCAGTTAATATAAGTTGTTTGATTAAAGATTTAAAAAATAATGGTGCAAAATATGTGCATTTTACTGGTGGGGGAGAACCATTTGCAAACCCTGAAATTTTTTCTTATTTAGAAGATGCAACAAAAAATGGACTTAATATAGTCATAACTACAAATGGTTTTTTTCTTAACCACGATACAATTAATAAATTTAAAAATTATAATATTAAGGCAATTTTCTTTTCAATAGATAGTCATGATTCAAAAATCCATGATAAAACAAGAAATGTTAACGGATTATTTTATAGAGCAACACAAGCAATTAATGAAATAAAAACAAGTTACCCTTATATCAAAATTGTAATAAATCATGTGTTAAACCATGACAACATAAGTCAACTTAGTGAGCTTATTAAAATGAAAAATGAGGTAAATTATGATTATTTAAATATGATAATTGTTAAAGAATGCCCAGAATATTATTTTAGTTTAAAACAAATAAAAGAATATAATAGTTCCTTACAAAAAATAAAAGCATTATTGAAGGAATACGATGTCCAATTACTATATGACAATATTTGTTTTTTTGAAAATGATTGTTATTTAAATGATGGAACTGATTTAAGAAAAAACAATGTTCCTTGTAGAGTCCTTGATTATTGTTCGTTTATAGATTGTGTATCCGGAGAAGTTTATCCATGCGACTGTAGTATTCATAGAGATTTTAACTATTATTCCATAGGGAATATTAAGGAAATGAATATTAAAGAAATTTTTAATTCTGCTAAAGCAGAAAACTTAAGAAAGGAGTTGTTGGGATACAGTTTGTGTAAGGGTAAATGTGACTATGCAAATATGTACCTTAATAAAATGATTAATGAAAGAAAATAATATAATTTTTTTAGCAGACGCTTTTGGATATGGACCAATTACTACTCTTTTATTAATTGCTGAACAGTTGAGAAAAAAAACAAATGCAGAATTTATATTTATTGGACCTAAATTATGTGTAAATTATTTAAATAAAAGTAATATTTTTGATCAAATTATAGAAGCTGAATATACAGAAGATTTAATAAGAAAGCATAAGAAAACATTTATAAATGCACTTAAAATAATAGCAGTTGAAACAACAGATATATTGATTAACTTAATTAACAATTTTCAATTAAATAATATATATTTGATAGATAATTTATTTTGGATGTGGGATTTTTTAGAACCAGAATTAAAAAAACTAAATAGGTATTATATATCAAATGTTATAGATTGTAGTAGCAATAAAAAAAGAATAGCTAAAGATTTTAATAATATTGTTGATGTTGGGTGTTTAAGAAATTCAAACGAATTTCACTCAGTAACAAATGAAAACATTATTATTTCATTAGGCGGAGTGGAATCATATATGTTTGATGATCAGATTGTAAAAAACACATACTTAAATAGTATAAAAACTATATTGAATAATAAAAATATAAAAAAATTTAAAAAGATATATATAGCTGGAGGAACAAATATAATAGAATATATTAAAAAAAATATAAATGGTAATAACATTATAATAGATTCTTTTAGTAATAATGATTATTTAAAAATTCTGCATAATTGTTCACATGCTATCATGTCTCCTGGTTTAGGAAATTTTAATGAAATAATATCAACAGATATAAAATGTATGTTTTTATTACCAATAAATTATAGTCAATATTTACAAAGAATAGAATTTGAAAAACTTAATATTGGTTTTCATTTTCAAAAAAATATTAATGAAAAACAAATAGAAAAATATTTAGATGAAAAAATAGGAGTTAATCAAGTTTTAGAAAATCTATATACCTATAATATTGAAAATTTTGAAAACGAATTAAATCTGTATTTTGACTCTGATAATAATATGTTAGAAAGATTAAAATTTTATAAGAAAATAAATAAAAATGGAATAGAAAAAATATGTGAAGATATAATGGAGTAAATATGAGGAAAATAACAGAAGATGCATTCTATGGATTAAATAAAATAAATTATAAAGAAATATTTGAAACTATAAAGGTGTTACATAATAAAAGCCTATTTAGATATGATGGCGTAAATATGTTATACGAAACTGACAAATTAGAAGAAGAATTTAAAGAATATTTTCATCAAGAAATTTTATGTGTTAACAATGGTACATCAGCATTAAAACTATGCTTATTAGCTAACAATATTGGTTATGGAGATGAGGTAATAGTGCCTTGTCTATCATTCATAGCGACTGCTTCAAGTTGTTTATCAGTTGGAGCCGTTCCTATATTTTGTGAAATAGACGAAACTTTTACAATAGATCCGCACGATATCGAACAAAAAATAACAAAAAAAACAAAAGCAATAGTGGTGGTTCATTATCAAGGATATTCATGTAATATGGACAAAATAAAACAAATTGCAAAAAGATATAAACTAATATTGATTGAAGATGTTGCTCAAGCATTTGGTGCAAAATATAACAATAAACTTTTAGGCACATTTGGAGATGCAGCAGCTTTTAGTTTTCAATCGTGTAAAATAATAACATGTGGAGAAGGTGGAGCTATTACAAGTAAAAAAAACATGGATTTTATTAAAAGATATGTTGATAATGGTGGACACAGAGAAAAAGATATGATGCCGGTGTGGGATAAAGAATATTGTACTTATGGAGAGAACTTTAAAATGACAGATTTGCAAAGTGCCATTTTAATTAAACAATTTAAAAAGATAAAAAAAATTATTAAGAACCAAGAAAAAATATATGAAACAATTATAAAAAATATAAAAGGATATAATTTAAGAAAGTGCTTAAATGAAAAATATTCTATAAAGATGAGTTTATGTGTAATGTTTAACAATCAAAAAGAATGTGATATTTTTATAAAAGAAATGTTAAAATATAACATCCCTTTTTCGAAAAAAACATCGAATTTTTTACCCGATTACAATGTGTTTAAGAATGGCAAAACTTTCTCTAAAGATAATTTTCCATTTAATGATAAATACAAAGTAAATTCATGTGAAAAAAGTAGAGATTTAATAGAAAGAACGGCATGGTTAGTCTTAAATTCAAAAAATAAAAAATCAGATTGTAAATATATATCGAAAATAATGAGGAAATTTAAAGATGAACAACTTTACTAATGACAATTTATACCGTAATGCATTATATTACAGGTTCTATAGTAAAAAAATAATTTCATTAGATACAATTGATTTAGTTAAATATTATGATGGAATTAATTGTTTTCAATATTTTGACTTGATAATCAATGATAATGACTTAATTAAACTAAAACAAATCAACAAAACAAAAATTATAAAATTTAGATATATTAATAAAGAATCATTTGGATTTAAAACAATAAGTAAAAATTTTGAAATAGAAATCAATGATGAATGGGATGCTCCAATAATTCAAATAAAAAAAGACTGTTTTGAAGAATATTTAAATTCAAAATCTTATAACTTTAGAAGGTTAATTAAAAAATGTAGTAATCTTGAAAAAAAACTAAAAATAGTGAAGTCTAATAAAAATAATATTAATAAATTATTTAAAGATGTATTAAAAATAGATCAAGATAGTTGGAAATATAAAGAAAAGAGTGACATGCTTAGCCTAGACAATGAACAAATAATATATGTTACCTTACTAAAATATTGTAATTTATATATTTCATATTTTGATAACAAGCCTATAGGCTATTCTTTATTAATAAAATATAATGATAAGTATTATGCAGCTAAATGGGGTGCGACAGACTTTGGAAGAACAATGAATTCTGGTATAATATGTTTAATAAATCAAATAAAAGATATATCATCTAAAGAAAATTTATTTTTGGATTTATGGGGAAGGAGAAATAAAATATACGATAGAATGGCTACACATTCTATTAAAAGAATATATTTTAGTATTTTGAAAAATGGAAATAAAAAAAGTTAAGATTAACGAAATTAAGGAAATTGATACATTAATAGATAATTCTGATAATGGAACCGCCTTTGCATATAATTATTTTTTAAGTTTAAAACAAGTAGAAAATTGTTTATGTGTTTATGACAATAATGTAATGATAGCATTTATGCCCTTATTTGAAAAAGGTAAAAAATTAGAGCAATCGACTATGTATATTCCATATGGTGGTCCTATTTTATTATATAGCAAAAAGAACTATAGAAAATACACTTTGATTACACGTGAAGTACTGACATTAATTACTGATTACATAAAAAATACATACGATGAATCAAGTTTTTCATTTGATCCTAGTTTGAATGATATAATACCTTGTGTAAAAAATGGCTTTGTCCCAGAAGTTAGATATACATATGTTATAAATTTAAATAATTCATTAGAGGAAATATTTAATAAGTTTGGGCATGATAGGAAAAAAAATATACGAAAAACAAAAGATGTTGAAGTAATAATAGATGATGAATTAGTTTTATTTAATATAAAAAAAGCACTTAATTGGGAATTTAATTATGGTTCAAATATAAGTTGCGATTTTGTTGAAAAATATTTGAAAGAATCGATTGAAAACAAAAAAGGGAAATGCTTTATTGCACTAAAAAATAAAAAAGTAATAGGCGGTGTAGCCGTTGTGTGGGATAATAAAAGATGTTATATAATGTATAGTTATTACGATAAAAAAGAAATCACGCCAATACCAAAAATTTATTATGAAATAATGAAATATTTAATTGAAAATCAAATCTGTAAAAAATTAGACTTTGAAGGGTCTGTTTTTCCAGAAATAGAAAATTTTAATTTATCATTTGGAGCAACTCAAGAAATATATTTCAATTATTATTATGAAAAAAACAAGATTAAACTATATGAAGAATTATATGATTATGGAGAAAAAAATGAAAAACAATATTAAATCATATTTTGCAAGTGGAACTGAAGCGTTTTCTGAAATATTAAAGGAATTGAATTTAAAAAAAGGATCAGAAATTATTGTTCCAGTAACACTATGTAAATCGATGATAAACGAGATTGTACATAGTGAATTAATACCTGTTTTCTGTGATGTTGATAATAGTTTCATAATTAAAAATATTGAAGAAAAAATAACAGAGAATACAAAAATGATAGTTTTTGTAGAACAATATGGATTTATAATTGATAATAAAAAAATATATTTTAATAAAAAGAATGAAAAAATTATAAAAATACTAGATTCTTGTCAGAGCAACATAAAAACAAATTACAATTATGATTATGTCATTTACTCATTTAATAAAAATAAACCAATTTCATTAGGTAAGTATTCAATGATTAAATCTAAAAATAAAGTTTTTAATTCAATTAAATTACCTGTCACAATAAAAATAAAATTATCATTTGAATACTGTTTATACTACATAAAATTAATTCGAAAGTTTCAAATTAAAAAAAATATAGAAAAAAAACTAAAAATAAATGGGTATTTTGTCAAAAGAAAAAACAAATCTTTACATAGAATAGTATTTGTCATGGATATTTCAAGAGAAGAATATGAATATTTTGATGAGTATTTATATAAATATTTAGATGAAAATAACTTAGATATTGTTCAAACAACTTTAGAAGTAAATCCGTATGAAGAATTAAATATAAAAGAAAGCTTCAATAATTTTAATAAATTAAGATATAAAACATTATATTTTAGAAGTTCGGGGAAGGTAAAAGATTATAAAAAAACAATTGACTTTATAAATGAGGTGTATGACTATGTTAAAAACAAATTTAAATAAAATAGAAGAAATATTAAAAGATAAACCTTATCTGCTTGAAAACAATTATTGTCCCAATGTAGGGCTATTTCCAAATGGTCCTTCAAATAGCGTAAAGCAAATATTAAAAGGAAGTGATGTTTATAGGTATGATATTTATAATTATAGAGATGATGACGATGAAATTATCAATTTAGGTGGTGGAGATCCTATACAATTCAAAACTTATAAATATATAAAAAAAGATATATTTAAGTATATTAAAAGTAATACCTTAAACAAATATCCAAATACTATAGGAAGTGATTTTATTAAAAAAAGTTTAGTAGAATATTTAACTACTTTAGGTTTAAAACGTTATAAAGAAGAAAATATTATAATAACAGCTTCGACAACTCATGCTTACTCTTTAGTATTAAAAACAATAATGAAACCAAATGATGTAATAATTATACCAGTTCCAACTTATGGTTTATTTACATACAAACCAGAAAAAATAGGTGGAGAAGTTGTGTTTTATAAATTAGAAGAAAAAGATGAATGGAAGATTAATCCTAAAAAGTTAAATGAATTAATTCAACTTACTAATGAAAAACTTCAAACGAAATATAAAAACGAAAAATACATTCCTAGAGTAGTCGCCCTTTATAATCAAAATCCAAACAATCCATTATCGGTATTTTTAAATGAAAAAGACAAACAATTAATTCGCGATATAAATGAAGTTTGTTACAAAAATAATACAATGATTATTGATGATTTAGTTTATAAAGATTCATTGTACGATAAAAATTCTTCAGCTTTACCTATGGGAATATGTGAAGAATTTCAAAATAATATTATTTCATTGTTCGGACTTTCTAAATCATATTCGCTTTCAGCACTTAGAACAGGTTTTATAGTAGCAAATGAATACATAATACAAGATATAAGAGATAACTTATTTCTTGAATTAGATTCAATTTCAATGATTAATCAAATTTCATTAGCAAGTGTGTTTAACAACCAAAAAAAAAGAATTAGATATAGGGAAAAATTTTTAAAAAAAATAAATGAAAAATACATGTTTAATTTAGAAATTGTTAAATATTTTATAATTGGAGAAAAAAACGTTTCCAGAAAAACAAAAAGATATATAGAAAGCAAAATGACAAAAGAAAATTTAAATATGTGTAAGAATGGTATTAAAAATGTGAATTTCTATCATGATTTTTTACCGGAATCTGGTTTTTTTGCACTTATAGATTTTACTAAATTAAAAGGTAAAAAAATAGATGGAAGTATAATAAACAATGATAGAGATTTAATTATTTCGCTTTTTAAAAAAAGTAAAATTAAGTTCTTGCCTGGCTCTTCATTTGGATGGCAAAATGATAACGAGATTATTGGTAGAATTACCTTTTCACAAGAGCCTACAATATTGATAAAAAATTTGTCTCTTCTTTCTAAAATTATAAATGAAGTACAATAAAAAGTGGGGTGATAAAATGGAAAAATATGTAGACTTTCATAGTCATAGTAAATATAGTGATGGTAAATTAACAGTTAGCCAATTAATAAGCAAAGCAATAGAAAATAATGTAAATTATTTTAGCATAACTGATCATGATTCTATACAGTCAACAAATGATATAAAAGAATACAAAGTAAATAAACAAATAAATTTAATAAATGGTATAGAACTTTCTACATATATCAATTTTAATAATAGAGAAGTTTTGTTACACTTACTATGTTATGATTTTGATAATACAAGTGAAAAATTACAAAATGAAATAAAAAGATATAAACATATTTTATTAATCAATAATCAACAATTTATTAAAAAGATTACTACATCAATAAAAGTAATACCAGAATGTATATTTCGTGATTATGATTACTACAGTTACAAGTTACCAACTACACAAATATATGAAATATTAAGTGCAAATTGTTATGATAAAGAATTCATAGAGACCTTTATTAATAGAATCAAAGTTTATATACCTGCATACGAAGAGTATGAATTAAACATTAAAACGGCGATAGAATTAATAAATGACATCGGAGGAATTAGTATTCTTGCTCATCCAAATCAAATAAAAATGGATGAATCAGAAAAAGATAAAATGATTATAGATTTAAAACGATTGGGTTTAATGGGAATAGAAACTTATCATTCTTCATTTATTAAGAGTGATTTTGAAAGATACAGATTATTAGCACTAAAAAACAATTTATTACAATCGGTTGGGTCTGACTATCATTATGATACAATTTGTGATAATATTATAATTGGACATGGGATAAATAATAATTTATGTCAAACTAATTGCTCATTAAAAGAGTATATTTTAAAAAGGAGGAAAAATAATGATTGAGGATTATTTGAAAAAATTTTGTGAAAATGGAAAAGTAAATATAATTGACATTGGCTGTTCTGGAGATAGTGTAAGAGAAGTTATAAAAGAAGAAGGTACTTATTATATAAAACAATCTACTTTTGGAAAACTAGATAAAGAATATTTTATAAATAATTATTTAAAGGATAGATTATCAGTACCAGAAGTAATATATTTTGGCAGTGGACAAGGTAAAAGTGTTATGATAACAAAAAAACTTAAAGGTGATATGATTTGTTGCGATGAAATATTTGATGATATGAAACAAGTAGTTGAACTTTCAGCAAAGGCCATTAAAACATTACAAAGCGTTAATGTGGATAACTTAATTATAAATAATGATTTAAATAAAAAATTGGCCTTAGCTAAATATAATATTGATAATAATCTGGTAAAAATTTCAGATATGACAGAGGAAAACCAGAAAAAATTTAAAAGTCTTCAAAATGCTTATGAATATTTAGTAAATAATAAAGTCTCAGAAGATAATTTGTGTCTTTCTCATGGAGATTTAAGTATACCTAACATATTCTATAAAGATGATAAAATAACCGGATTTCTTGATATGGGCGATGCAGGTGTTGCAGACATGTGGTACGATATAGCAATCCTTGTAAAGTCCCTTAGAAGAAATTATGAGACATTTGAGGCAGAAAAATATTTGTTTGAATGTTTAAATATCGAACCTAATTATGAAAAAATTGAGTATTATATTTTATTAACTGAATTGTTCTTATAATTTGAATAATAAGAAACTAAAAAAATAATATAATAATTATGGTTGTGTATTAAATTTATAAAGTTATGCCAAAAAGTATACTAATAAAGTATTAGATATTGACAAATAATTAATATTGATGTAGAATACACAATTAACAAGAAATTGATAGGAGTGAAGTAAATGCAATTATTAAATGTAAGTGATTTAAAAATGAGTTTTGGTTTTGGTTCTCTATTTGAAGATGTATCTTTTGCTTTAAACGAAAAAGAATCAATTTCAATAGTTGGTCCCAATGGGTGTGGGAAATCGACTTTGTTAAAAATAATCGCAGGTTTGGAAAAACCAAGTAAAGGTCAAGTATCAATAAAAAAAGGAGCAAAAGTAGCTTACTTAGATCAGGTAGGAGCATCAAAGGACGACCCAAGGAAAGTATATGAAGTATTAAAGGAAGCATTTGGGGATCTTTACGAATTAGAAAAGAGAATTAAGAAAATAGAAGAAACAATGAATCTACAACCTGATAATACCGATTTAATTAATATATATTGTGATTCGATAGACAAATTTACACAGATGGGTGGATATGAGATTGATGCTAATATAAACACGGTTATTAATGGTCTTCAATTAGATAATAATATTTTAAATCAGTCATATAATGATTTAAGTGGAGGAGAAAAAACTTTGATTCAACTAGCAAAAGTGTTAATTGTAAAACCTGATTTGCTTTTACTAGATGAACCAACAAATCATTTAGACATAGAAAGAATAGAATGGCTTGAAAAATATATCAAATCTTTTCAAGGTGCTTCAGTTATAGTATCGCATGATAGATATTTTTTAGATAAAATGTCAAATAAAATATTAGATTTAGAATCGATTAATGGTGAATTGTATTGTACTAATTACAGTGGATTTTTAGAAGAAAAAGAAAGAAAATTTGAAAAACAAATGGCTGACTATAAGGATCAACAACTTTTAATAAAAAGATTAGAAACAGAAATGAAATGGTTTGCAGAAAGAGGAATGGCAACAAATAGTTCAACTTTAACAGCAAGAGCGCATGCATTACAAACTAGAATAGATAAAATTAAAAGCACTGCAATCGTAAGACCAACAAAAAGAAAGAAAACAAATATGGAATTTAATGATAAATTAAAATCAAGTTCAAAAGTGTTATCAGTTAATAACTTTTATGCAATGTTACCAACAGGAGAAATGCTATTAGAAGATATAAATTTTGACGTAACTGAAGGAGAAAAAATAGCACTAATTGGATCTAACGGATGTGGTAAATCAACAATTATCAAAACTATTTTAGGAAAAGGTACTTTAGAATTTATGGGTGATATCATAATCGGACCTAGTGTGAAAATTGGATACATTCCACAAATGATTGCTTTTCCAGACGAAAAACAAACTATTTTAGAATACTTTGGTAAATCAACAGGGTTAAATGAGCAGAAAATCAGACAAATTTTAGCGAATTTTCAATTTTATCAAGATGATATCAAAAAAAGAGTTGGAAAATTATCAGGTGGAGAAAAAATGAAAATCAAACTAGCAGAGCTATTACAAGAAAAGATTAATACTTTAGTTTTAGATGAACCAACAAACCATATTGATATAGATACAAAAGAAGTATTTGAAAATGCCTTAGAAGATTTTGATGGTACAATAATTTTTGTTAGTCATGATAGATTCTTTATAAACAAATTTGCAGATAGAATTATAGAGTTTGAAAACAAAAAGAATTATATATATTATGGTAATTATGATTATTATGTTGAAAAGAAAAAAGAATTAATTTTAAATAAAAATAAACTAGGTAAATAATTAAAATTATTAATGGGTTAGAAGCACAGAAAATCTGTGCTTTTTGTATACATTTAAGTATTTAGGTGTAAAATTAGCCCAAAAAAAGTCCAAAACAGGTGTGAAAATGCACCAAAAAAACACCAAATTAGGTGTAAAATCATATATAAAAAATACCGAATCACGTGAAAAACATTAATTTTCTCCCGAAAATAAGCAAAATAATCTTTAAACACTATGTGTTTTTTCTTTGAAAAACAATAAATATCTTCATGTAAAAAAATGTACATTTTCAAATTTTTAATAAGCCATTTAAGAAAATAGGTGTATAATAATTATAAGGTGGTAAAATGAAAACAATAAAAGATATTGATGTAACAAATAAAAAAGTAATTGTAAGAGTAGACTATAATGTACCAATGATAAATGGTAGAATATTAGATAACAATAGAATAGTTGCCTCTTTAGAAACAATAAATTATCTATTAAGTAAAAATGCTAAAATAATACTTATGTCTCACTTGGGAAAAATAAAAACAAAAAGTGATTTAGAAGCAAACTCTTTAAAACCAGTTAGAGATGAACTAAGTATATTACTTCATAAAGACATAAAATTTTCTAGCACTTTAAAAGGTAAAGAACTAGATGATTTAGTAAATAATTTAAATCCAGGTGATATATTACTACTTGAAAATACAAGATACATGGACTATCCAGATAAATTAGAAAGTAATTGTGACATGGAATTATCAAAATATTGGGCTAGCCTAGGAGACGTATATATATTAGATGCCTTTGCTTCTTCACATAGAAGACATGCTTCCACTGTAGGTATACCTTCATACTTACCACATGCAGTAGGTTTTCTAGTAGAAAGAGAATTACAAGAATTAGATGAAATAAAAAAAGAAAACAAAACTCTTTTATTAGGTGGTGCTAAAGTAGATGATAAACTTTCTCTTATCGAATACTTACTTCCAACTTCAGACAAAATATTACTAGGTGGAAGAATGTGTGCAACATTCATAAAAAGTGAAGGCTATCTAGTAGGTAAAACTGAAACTAATGATGAACTTCTAGATAAATGTAAAGAATTACTAAAAACTAATAAAATAATATTTCCAATTGATGTAGTAACAGAAAATGGAATAAAAGAGTTAGATAAAATAACAAAAGAAGAAACAATTTATGATATAGGTAGTGAAACCATAGAAATGTATAAAAGAGTACTTAAAAATAAAGTATTAATTTTAATAAATGGTACTATGGGAATGTATGAAAATCCTTTATATGAAAATGGAACAAAAGAATTATATGAGTTTTTAAAACAAGAAAAGAAAAAAGTTGTAGTATGTGGAGGAGATGGTGCCTCATCTAGTAAAAAATATAATTTTAATCCATACTATATTTCAACTGGTGGTGGTGCTTCCCTAAACTACCTAAGCGGAATAGAATTACCTGCACTTAAAATTATGGAGGACTAATGAAACTAATAATATTAAACCATAAAAGTTATTTAGGAATAAAAGAACTAGAAAAATACAAAAAAGAAATAGAAAAACTAAAAACTGGAACAAACATAGTACTATTTCCTAACATTTTATACTTATCAATATTTAAAGACTCAAAACTAAACATAGGAAGTCAAAACTTTTATAGTTATAACTATGGCTCATACACTGGAGAAATATCTTTAGCTAGCTTAAAAGAACTAAACATAACCTACACATTAATCGGACACCCTGAAAGAATAATATTACATCTTGATACGTATGAGCAAATAAAAGACAAACTATATAAAAGCCTAAACAGTAACTTCAAAACAATTTTATGTATAGGAAGTACTAACAACTTAAAAATGATAAAAAAAGAATTAAAGTATTATTTAAAAGGAATAGAAGAAAAATCCCTTGATAATTTAATACTAGCCTATGAACCAATTGACAAAATAGAAAACGCTATAGTTAATTTAGAAGAAATCACACTTGTTATAAATTACATTAAGTCCTACATAAAAAAACACTTAAACAAAGAAATTCCAGTAATTTATGGTGGCTCAGTTGATAAAGAAAACATAAAAGAAATACTTTCCTTAACAGATGGAGCATTAATTGGAAAAATAAGTACAGATATTAACATAACAAAAGAAATTATAAAAAGTCTAGAAAACTAGATTTTTTTCATTTAAAACAAAACTTATTCACTTAAAACCAATTAGACAATTTCAAAACGTTTTTATTTTATAATGAAACCATAATAAAAAGGAGAAATTATGAAGAAAAAAGTATTGGTAGTAGATGATAATAAAGGAATGGTTGGTTTATTAAAAGAATATTTTATGGATAGTAAAACAATTGAAATAACTGATGTTGCATATAATGGAGAAGAAGGATGGGAAAAAATAAAGAATAATACATATGACTGTATTTTATTAGACCTAATTATGCCAAAAAAAGATGGAATATATGTACTAGAACAAATAAAAGAAAATAATCTTAATTTAAACATAATTGTAGAAACAAGTTATAACGAACAAGAAACAATAAGAAATGTAAGTGAGTATGGAGTAAAATACTTTGTACTAAAACCATTCGAATTAGAAGACTTAGAAAAGAAAATATTATCAGTAACAAATAAACAAGAAAAAAGATATGGTTCAATTAACTTAGTAGAAAAGAATTTACAACTTTCTGTAACAAAAATATTACATGACCTAGGAATACCTTCAAACATAAAAGGATATTCTTACATTAGAGATGCTATAACATTAGTATACAATAATCCAGAATTAATTGGAGGAATAACAAAAGAATTATATCCTGAAATTGGTAAAAAATACAATATAAGTATAACTAGGGTAGAAAGATCTATTCGTCATGCAATTGAAGTATCATGGAATCGCGGAGACTGGGACTTAATGGAAGAGATATTTGGTCACTCAGTAGACATAGATAAAGCAAAACCAACTAACAGCGAATTCATTGTAACAATTGCTGACAAACTAAAACTTGATACATTAAAAATAAATAGTTAGTCTTAATTAGTCACATAAGTGGCTTTTTTACTTTAAAAATACTTGAACTTGTGCTAAAATACTATTAGTAGGTGAAAGAATGAAAAAAGTATTACTATTAATATTAGATGGTTATGGAATAAATAAAAGTGAATTTGGAAATGCAATAAAAGCAGCAAAAACTCCAGTCATGGATAAATTGCTAGCAGTATATCCTCATACAGAATTAGAAGCATCTGGTGAGTATGTTGGCCTTCCAAAAGGACAAATGGGTAACTCAGAAGTTGGTCACATGACTATAGGAAGTGGAAGAGTAACATTACAACCACTAACATACATTAACGAAAAAATAAAGAGCAAAGAGTTTTTTGATAATGAATTATTAAATGAAACAATGTCATTTGTAAAAGAAAATAACAGCACTCTTCATTTAATTGGACTTTTATCAAATGGAGGAGTACATTCAAGTATTAATCACTTTTATGCAGTACTTGCAATGTGTAAACTAAAAGGTGTAAAAAATGTTGTATTTCATGTAATAACAGATGGAAGAGATACTAATAGAGAAAGTGGTATAAACTTTGTAACAGAATTTATGGACAAAGCAGAAAAATTAGGTATAGGTAAACTTGCAACAATATGTGGTAGGTACTATGCAATGGATAGAGATAATAGATGGGAAAGAATAAAAAAAGCCTATAATGCAATAGTATATGAGTCAGGTAATATATTTCCAAACTTTAAAGTATGTTTTAATGAACACTATAAAAGAGAAATAACTGATGAATTTATTAATCCTAGTATAATCACCTCAGGGTGTACTATTCATGAAAATGATGCTGTACTATTTATGAATTTCCGTCCAGAAAGAATGACTGAAATAATAGACGCACTAACTAATAAATCTTTTAAAATGTTTAAAACTAAACAATTTGAAAATGTAAAATTTGTATCATTATTTAATATTAATAAAAATATTCCATATGCATTTGATATAGAAAGACCAAAAAACACATTAGGTGAGTACTTAATGGAATTAGATTACACACAGGCAAGAATAGCAGAAACAGAAAAATATGCTCATGTAACTCATTTCTTTGATGGAACAAGAGACATAAATGATAAAAGAATACAAAAATTCTTAGTACCAAGTCCTAGTGTTCCAACATATGACATGAAACCAGAAATGAGTGTAGGAGAAGTAACAGAAACAGTATTAAAACAAATGGAAGAAGACTATGATTTTATATTAGTTAACTTTGCAAATCCAGATATGGTTGGACACACAGGTAACTTTGAAAGAGTAGTAGATGCAATAGAAATATGTGACTTCTGTTTAGGAAAAATATATGAAAAAGCAAAAGAATATTTCTATGAATTAATAATAACTGCAGACCATGGAAATGCAGAAAAAATGTTAAATAGAGATAAAACTCCAATAACGAGTCATACTACTAGTAAAGTACCATTTATAATTTGTGATGAAGAAATAAAATTAAAAGAAGGTGGCTCACTAAGTGACATTGCACCAACTATTACAGACATTTATGAAATAAAAAAACCAGATGTAATGACTGGTTCTAGCCTAATAATAAAAGATGAAGAAATCTAATAACTTCATCTTTTTGCTATTTACTATTTGCTTTAAAAGAAAAATAGTGTATAATTTTTAATGAGGAGATGACAATATGAATAAATTTTACATAACAACACCTATATACTATCCAAGTGGTAAATTTCATATAGGTACAGCATATACAACAATACTTGCAGATGTACTAGCAAGATATAATCGTCAAAAAGGCTTAGATGTATACTTTTTAACCGGATTAGATGAACATGGAGAAAAAATACAAAAAAAGAGTGAAGCCCTAGGAATAACACCACAAGAATACACTGATAAAATGGCATCTATGACCACTGAATTATGGAGTTATCTAAACATTAGTAATACAGGTTTTATAAGAACAACTAATAAAACTCATATGCAAAGTGTTCAAAAATGTTTTGAAATTCTTTATAATCAAGGCGATATATATTTAGGAAAATATAAAGGTAAATATTGTGTCCCATGCGAAACATTTTATACAGAAAGCCAACTAGTAAATGGTTTATGTCCAAGTTGCATGAGAGAAGTAAAAGAAGTTGAAGAAGAAACTTATTTCTTTAATATGAAAAAATATGAAAATAGATTAAAAGAATTTTATAAAGAAAATCCTGACTTTTTAGTACCAGTAACTAAGAAAAATGAAATAATGAATAGTTTTATTAATGTAGGTATAGAAGATTTATGCATTTCTAGAACAACATTTGACTGGGGAATACCTGTACCAAATGATCCTAAACATGTAATGTATGTATGGCTTGACGCTTTACTAAACTATGTAACTGCACTTGGTTATATGACTGAAGATGATACATTATTTAAAAAGTATTGGCCAGCAGATATACAAATAATAGGAAAAGATATACTTAGATTTCATGCAATTTATTGGCCTATATTCTTAATGGCTTTAAATTTACCATTACCAAAAAAACTATTTGTACATGACTTTATTATGATGAAAGATGGTAAAATGAGTAAAAGTAAAGGAAATACAATATACCCTGATACTTTAGCTAAAGAATATGGAGTAGATTCGGTAAGATATACTATTTTAAGAAGTTTACCATATGGTCAAGATGGAGAATTCACACCTAGTTTCTTTATAGAAAAATATAATACAGAATTATGTAATGATTTAGGAAACTTAGTTAATAGATCAATTGCAATGATAAATAAGTATTTTAATGGTTTTATTACTAAAACTAATACAAAAACAGATTTTGATGATAAACTTGATAATTATATAAATGATGAAATAAATCTTTATGAAAAAGAAATAGAAAGTATTAATATACAAAATGCTATAAGTCATATAATGAATATAGTTTCAAGAACAAATAAATACATTGACGAAACAACTCCTTGGGTATTAGCAAAAGAAGAAAAAACAGATCTTTTAAATCAAGTTATGTATAATTTATATAATACAATAAGAAAAATAGGTATATTATTATATCCATTTATACCAGATACAAGTAATAAAATATTAGAACAACTAAATATACATGATGAAAATTTAACTTCATATAATAGTTTAAAAACTACATTAGATTTAACAGGTAATAAAGTAGAAGAAAAAGTTTCACCTTTATTCCAAAGATTAGATGCTAAAAAAGAAGAAGAAAAACTTATTGAACTTATGAAAACAGATAATGAAAAATAGCCTCGGCTATTTTTTTAATATATCTAATACATGACTACTTGTTCCTAAAAACTCATACTTTTCACAAATACTAAAGTGATATTTTAGGTATAGATTAAACTCCTTTTCATCCAAACTATTAATCTCTCTTCTAAAATAATCAGTAAGCCCGTCTTGACTAATAATCTTTTCCCTAACTAACTTACATTCATTCTTTAACTTATCTATCTCTTCCATTGTAACAAAACTATATAAATCATTTTTCTTACTCACAACATGAAACTCTTCGTTAACATTTTCCTTTTCAAAAGCCACTTTTATATTCTTATCAATAAATCCATGTTTCATAATAGCATAATCATTCATATAATAACTAATAAAAATATAACCATTATCTTTAACAACTCTTTTAGCTTCATTTAAAGCTTTCACTTTATCTTCAAAACTAATCAAATGATACATTGGCCCAAATAAGATAACTACATCAAAATTATTACTTTCGAAACCACTTAAATCTATCGCATTCCCTAAATAACTCTTAACACTAGGACAATTTTTTTCTATCACTCTTAAATTATGTTTAACTAACTCAACTGCTGTCACGTCATACCCTAAGTTACTAAAGTACATACAATACCTTCCAGTACCTGCACCCACATCCAGTATCTTCGCATTTTTAAAATTACTTAAATACATATTAATATACTTTATAGCAGTCTCAAACTCAACTATCCCATGTCTTCTACTAAGCCTTTTATCTTCATTAAATTTATTATAATATTTAACTAGTTCTCTTTCATTCATTTTTCTTCACCTACACTATAATAACAAATTTCAAAAAAATATAGAAGAAAAAAGTTGAAATTTTAAGAAAAAGTGGTAAAATTATATTCAGTTAAATGTTTTGATTAGGACACGACTAATAATAATTATTTACAAAAGCGAATTGTATATGGTGTAAGACAATTAAATAACTTATTAGTTACTACCTATGAACAGGACTCGAAAGATGTTCCCGGGGAAAACCTCGTTATTTAAATAAAGTTAAAAATGGATGGTACCGTGTCAAGCACTCCTTTAAAAGGGTGCTTTTTCATTTAACAAAAAGAAAGGAAGATAAAAATGATAAACATTAAAGAAAACGAAAAACTAAGTGTAATGAACCACTCATGTGCCCATTTATTAGCGCAAGCGGTGCAGCATTTATACCCAAATGCTAAGTTCTGGGTAGGACCAGTTATTGAAGAAGGATTTTACTATGACATTGATTTAGGTGACACTGTAATAAAAGAAGAAGACCTAGAAAAAATAGAAAAAGAAATGAAGAAAATTGCTAAAGACGGAAAACGTATAGTAAGACATGAACTTACAAAAGAAGAAGCTTTAGAAAGATTTAAGAATGATCCATACAAGATAGACTTAATTAGTAGAATGGATGAAAATAGTACTGTAATAAGTTGCTATACTCAAGGAGATTTCACTGACCTTTGTAGGGGCCCTCACGTTGAAACAGTAAAAGAGCTAAAATACTTTAAACTTCTAAAAGTAAGTGGAGCATACTGGAAGGGTGACGCTAAAAACAAAATGCTTCAAAGAATTTACGGAGTATGCTTTGATAACGAAGAAGATTTAAATAACTACCTTACAGAACTAGCAGAAGCTAAAGAAAGAGACCACAGAAAAATAGGCAAAGATTTATCAATATTCATGACTAGTGACTTAGTTGGAAAAGGAATGCCTTTATGGCTTCCAAATGGTGCTATCATAAGAAAACAACTAGAAAATTATATCTATGAAAAAGAAAGAAAAATGGGATACTTACATGTGTATACACCATGTGTTGGAACAACTGAACTATATAAAACAAGTGGACACTGGGATCACTATAAAGAAAATATGTTCCCAATGATGAAAGTAGACGATGAAGAATTTGTACTTCGTCCAATGAACTGCCCACATCATATGCTAATTTATGCAAATGACTTACACTCTTATAGAGACTTACCAATAAGAATAGGCGAATTTGCAACAGACTTTAGATATGAAGCTTCTGGTGCAGTAAAAGGTCTAGAAAGAGTAAGATGCATGTGTCAAAATGATGCTCACTTATTTGTAACTCCTGAACAAATAAAAGAAGAATTTAAAAAAGTAGTATCACTAATACTTGATGTATATAAAGACTTTGGTTTCAAAAACTATAGTTTCA
>OJAW01000455.1_pt1 | contig 29185 bp, 11 predicted proteins | sample 1589151 | NCBI WGS metagenome assembly OJAW01 (sample SAMN03283290) | human gut metagenome | biome: human-associated habitat; material: feces | host: Homo sapiens | place: Peru | collected 2012
CTATTATTAGGCGCTATTATTAGGCGCTATTATTAGGCGCTATTATTAGGCGCTTGTAAAAATATTTTATAAAAAATAATTCATTTAATTTAATTAATTAAGTTAAACACTTCTTAAATATATTTATTCATATCTTTATATCTTAAACACAATCTTTATATATGTTATTATGTTAAGTCGTTATAAAGAACATCATCATAATAAGTCATTTTAAATAATATTTTATAAACTCTTTTTGAATAATTTCTGTATTTAATTTAATCTTATAAATAACTATTAATTATATAAGGTAATATAAAAGGATTAGGTCGATAATGTTTTTAATAAAGATGTAATAACTAGTCTTTATTAATTCCAGTAACATATAAACGCTTTGAAAGTTCTGTTATAAATTCTATTTATGAGTTATGGGAGATAATATAAGTGTCTAAATATCCGTTATGTATATGGTCGTTTATATGGTCGACTATAAGACAAGATATATATTTTCTATCATCAATTAAATTTTATTTTTAAAATATCTAAGTTAGATATTTTAAAGATAAATGTCTTTCAAAGGATATTGAATATAAATTATATTTATCAAGTATTTTAAAATATATTTCTGGAATAATTTTATTAGAGTATGGTAATAGTAATAATATTGTTGTTAATACATCTTTATATTCTGGATTATTAGTCTCTTTTATATATTCAATTAAGTCAATAATTATTTTATTAGAAGTATTATAAACATTATCTTATATATAGTCGATATATTTATATTTATATTATTTATTACTTGTAATAAACTATGTAAGATACTTAAAATTAGATTTTTATTTATATAACGACTCTATTAAAACACTGTTTTAATCTCTTATTTTAGTCGACATATTAAATAAAAAATATAAATTAAATAGAATAATTTAAGTCGCTTAAATAATTCACATACTTAAAAATAATTTAATTATTAATTTTATATTATCTTAACAATATTAATTAATATCATCAAAATCATTATAATTATAATAATAATTTTATTTGAAAAATTTTTATACTTATTCGTTATAAAGTAATTCTTTGTGATAATACAATTTAAATAATTCTTTATAATAATTTAATAAACGACAAAGATCATTCATAGACTATATAGCTAATAACACTAAATAAAGAAAATCTTCTATATTTTATTTATCATAATATCTTTTATAAAAATTTATAAGTTAATCTTTGTCTTTAAATATTATGAGATAATGGTTTATATAAGTTATTAAGTCGTTCATAATATATTTAGACTTATATTAGTCAAGAAATTCATATAAATACTCATCATTTATATAATATTCTAAATTTTTTATAATATGGTGTGTTAAAGGAGAACTTTACTCAATTAATTATTCTTTTGAAAAGAATTTAGATATCTTTATTAATGGTTGTTTTTAATTAATAAATTCATTTATTAATGTCTTATTAGATATATTAAATAAAAAATATAAATTTATTCAAAGATGTAAAAGTAAATTAATTATTTATTTTATTTAATTTTAATACACATCAAAAGAAAGATAGATATCTTCATCTTAAAAATAATATCTGTTTAAAAGTTATTATACTTCTCCATCATAAAGTAATTCTTTATTATAATATAATTTAAATATTTATTTATAAAAAGATGAAGAATAAGGAAGATACGTTGATATTATACAATGTTTTAATAATTAAAGAAATTCTTTTTTATCATCTTTATTATGGTATCTTTTAAAAAGCTCTATTATTTAAGTCTCATCTTCAATATCAACAAAATAACAGTGTGTATTATCTATTAAATAATAAATTATATTATTATAACAATATTAGTCAAGAAAATTATATAAATACTCATCGTTTATATAAAATACTAAATTTTATGTTATACAATTTGTTAAATCACTACTTTACTCAATTAATTATTTTTTTGAAAAGTATTTAGATATCTTTATTAATGGTTATTATTAAGTTGTAAAAATTCTTATTATACGTATCATATGTCTTTTAAGTATTTAATAATAAATTAAAGGTAATGGTTTATCTATATCGACTTATAATATATGTGTTAAAAAGTTATGACCTTATGGGAGGTTTATTTCTTTTATATAATTAATTAAATCTTTTATTATTAAGTTAGAAGTATCATAAATATTATTTTTTAAATATATTTCATATTCTTATATAACTTATTCTTATTAAGTATATTTAATAAACTCTATAAAATATTTATATTAAGTATTTTCTTTAAATAACGATTCTATTAATGTCTTATTAGACATATTAATTAAAAAATATAAACTTAAAATTTTTATTATAAAGAATTTTATTTGAGGTAACTATTTTAAGCGCCTAATAATAGCGTCTAATAATAGTGCCTAATAAATATTAAAAAAATAATTCAATTAAAAATTTCTTATATAAGATAACACCCATCTGTAATATCTTTAAGTAATTCATTTTAAACATCTTTATTATATAACATACCTTTATTAAAATGGAGTTTAAATAACTCTTTATAAAAATTTTTTGATAGACCATAATCTGAAATATAGTTATTATTAAATTAAAATTCATAAACAAACTCTTAAATTAAGTGTATTAAAAAGTCTTTATCTTAAATAAAGGTGTAAGTAAAAAGTTTTAGTAATTATTATTCGTTAAATTGAACATAATAATAACTATCATATAAATAGAAGAATAATTCTTCTTAAAATTCTTTTTTATAAATACACAAATTTATAAATTCTTATAAGTGGTTGTCATTTATATAAAAACGAATATTAAAACAAATAAATTAAGAAATTTTTTTATTATATTTTTCTAAGAAAGAGTTAGAAAATGTGTTTATTATCTTTATTAATGGTTAATGTTTATTAAACATAGTTTTTAATAAATAGAACTATTATAAGAGCTATAAATATATTTATGGAATAGATCTTTCTGTATCATCACATAAAATATCATATATAAAGTTACTATAATTTTTAAAATAATTTTCTTTTAAATACTGTATAAGATCTTTTACTATAATATCAGATGTATTATAAATATTGTTATTTAAGTATTCATAATATAAGTTTTAAATATCTCTATTTTATTCTTATATGAAGTCTATAAAATATATATATATATTAAGTGTTTTCTTTAAATAATGTCTCAATAGACATATTAGTTGAAAAATATAAAGTAAATTAAAAAAATAATATCAAAGACTTAATAATAGTTAAATTACATTTTATACTTCTGATTAATATTTATCAATATATCCATAATCATCTCCATCATAAAAATAATAGCTATTTAAAAGTGATTATATTTCTTCGTCATAAAGTAATTCTTTATGATAATATAATTTAAACAATTATTTACAAAAGTTTAAATATCTTTCAGGATATAACCATATTATACTTTATGAAATTAAATAAGTAAATAGTTCTAAATCTTATTTATAATATCTTTTAAAAAGTTTTATTAACTAATTTTAATCAATAATATCAACTAAATGATGAATATTTTCTATTAAACGAAACATGATAAGTTTACAACAGAATTAATCAATAAAGTTATATAAATATTCATCATTTATATAAAATTCTAAACGATTTACAAGATAAGATGTTGTTTCATAAGTATTTTAAACTAAGTATTCTTTTGAAAAGAATTTAGATATCTTTATTAAAGGTTATCTATCACGAATAAAGTCTGATAACATCCAGTCTAAATATGATTTAAGTACATCATAATATATAAGAGGTAATGGTTTATCTATATCATAAAGTATATTCATTAAGAACTCGGTATAATCAGAATAATTATTTTTTAAATAATTTATTAAGTCAATAATTATTTTATTAGAGGTATTATAAATATTTTCTTTAATATATTATTTATATTTCTCTTTATATTTATGTTCTTTTTCAAATTATTCTGCAAAATATTTATTTTGATTATTTTCTTTAAATAATGACTCTATTAAGGACATAGAGTTATTAAGTGAAAAAAATAAATTCATTCAAATTTAAAAATAAAGTTCATCTTTGAAAGATTTTTATGTATTAATGTTTAAATATCATCGTCATATAAAAATTTTTTATTAAAATGAAGTATAAATAATTCTTTATAAACAGTAAACGGATAATATCCATTATAAGTAAATCCATAAAATAAACTTTTCATAACTCCTATGAAAAAGTCTTTATCTTAATAATAGGAATATTTAAATAATTTTATTATCTCTTAATTATTAAGTTGTATTTAATCAGAGTAAATTAATAACTCTTTTTAAAAGTCTTATTTAGAAACACATGTGTTAATAAATTTTTCTAAATAAGGATCGTTTATATAAAATTCGATATTATTAATAAGTAAATTTGAAATTTTATTCCCGTATCTTTCAAAGAAAGTCTTAGAAAACGTATTAATTATTTTTATTAATGGTTATTATTTTTAAAACATATTTTTTAATAAAGGATATAATTACAAGACTTATAAAAATTCTTATGGAACAGCTTTTTCTGTGTAATCACATAAGATATTATATATGAAATTATTTTATATATTAAAAACATCTTCTTTTAAATACTGTATAAGGTCTTTTATTATGATATCAGAAGTATTATAAATGTTGTTATTTAAATATTCATAATATAAGTCTTAATTAGTGTTGTTTTATTATTATATGAAGTCTATAAAATATTTATATTTAGTGTTTTATTTAAATAAGTCTTATATGATAGACATTTATTAAAAAATAATAAATTATTATTGGATACTAATATGAGGATGCTAATATTGAACACTTAAAAGAGTTACTTTATTTAGATATCTAAATAAAATTAATTTATATGAGGCGCTTAAATAAGGTGCTAATATGAAGGCTTTAATAGATGTGCTATTTAAGGTTGTTATTTAAGTGCTCAATGAAATAAAAATTCTTTTATCATATCAAAATTATCTTTTATATATTATTAATATCTTGTTTCAGAATAATATTCTTTAAAACATTTTTATAAATTTTCATTATATAATAAAAACTTATTATAATAATATAAATTAAATATTTGTTTATAAAAATTTTTTGAATATCCTTAGTTTGATACTTTTATTCTTTGATATATTAATAAAGGTAAAATATTATTTTCTGTATACATAAAATATTTTTAAAATAAAGTTAATATTAAATTTTCATCAATTGTATTAAAATAATTTATATATTCGATTAAAAATTCTATTATTAATTTTTTATTACAAAACTCATCAAGAAAATCATTAAGATATTCATCGTGTATATAATCATATAAATTTAGTATTGTCTTAAATGTTGTAATATCTCTTTTATTATCTATCTTATTTTAAGTAAGATATTTAGATATCTTTGTTAAAGAAAATCTATTAGTAAAAAGATAATCTAATATATTTATATTTTAATTTTTAAGTAAGTCTTTATATATTAAAGGGATTGGTGTATCAATATTACTATAAAGAATAATTATTAAAAATTATTTATAATATGGATTATTAGTCTCTTTTATATATTAGATTAAATCAATAATTATTTCATTAGATGTATTATAAATATTTTCTTTAATATATATTTAATATTAACTTTTATATTCATTATTACTTAAAATAAATTATGTTAAATATTTAAATTTAGTATTTTATTTAAATAAATCTTCTATGATAGATATTTATTAAAAAATAATAAATTAATATTAAATACTCATAAAGGATACTCATAAAGGATACTCATAAAGGATACTCATAAAGGATACTCATATTAGTGTTCTTAAATAAGTTAAAAAAAATAATTTTTCATTCATTTACAGCAGCTTATATAAAGGCGTTTACAATTTTGTTATAAGCTGTGGTATTATAATGAGTTTTTAATAATTATTATATTTAAGTATCGTATAAACTCGTTTTATATTTATATAATTTAAATAGTTCTTTATAAAAGTTTTATGAAAATAAATAATTTAAGTCTGTTTAAAGAGAAACAGATAATAAAGTGAATAATATAAAATAGTTCTTTTTACAAAAATATTTAAATAAAGTAATTAAAGAAGTTTCATCAATTCCGTTGTCATAAAATTTATCTAATTATCTAATTAAAGTCTTTTGTATTTTATCATCATAAGGCTTATATAAATCAAGAAAATTATATAAATAATTATCTTTAATATAGTGTTATATACAAAGTATAATATGGTCTATTATAGCATCTTTATTTTATAACAATACTTTTTAAGAAATTGAATTATATATTTTTATTAATGGTTACTGTTTCAAAAAGAATAATTCTAATAATCTTTGTTAGTCTAATATTTATAAAAATTCATAAGGTACTTCTTCTTCATTGTCATCACATAATATTTCATAAACAATATTTTTAAAATAAAAATTTTTATTCTTCTTTATACTTTATATTAAATCATAAATTATAATATTATCTGTTTCATAAATATATTTTTTAAGATAATTTATATAAACATTTTATACATTTGTGAATTATTATATATATTCTATAAAAGTGTTATATGTTTTATTAACTCTATATTGTTATTAATAATTGTCATATAAAAATTAATCTATTAAATATAATTACATATTCTCATCTAATTAATCTAATTATACATTTTCTAATTAAAATTCACCAAGATCTATTACTTACATATTTATTAAAAATAAATAAATTAATATTTAGTTTTTTAAGATAACTTGTTATAGGATTACTTATATAGGGTATTTCATAAAGTTATTTTTAAAGTCTTTATTTAAATATATAAATATAGAATACTTAAATAAGTAATTTAAATAAGGATGCTAATAAAAGATGCTTAAAAAATAATTTTTAATTTTCATATATACTCTTTTAAATAAGTTAATATTTTATTTTAATCTTATTAAAGATGCTCCCATGCAAATTTTATAGCTTCGTCAAAAGAAGAAAAGTTTTTACAAATTTATTATGAAGAAGCTATTATTATATCTTCATCTTTATAAGAGTCTTTGAAGTTATACATTTTAATTAATTCTATTAATTCTTCTTCTGTAATAGTTTTTTCTTTATAATGGTTTATAATATATAATAAAACGTTTTTTCTAGCATCTTTACTTAAAGAATTTAAATTATAATAAAGTTTTAATAAATCTATTTTAGGGTAACGAACTAATAATAATTTTTAAATACCATCATGATATCTATAATTTTCTTTAATAATTTTTAAAAGTTCTTCTTTGTTATTTTTATAATAATAAGGCAAGGCTTATTCATCAGCTAATAAAAAGTTTATATTGATAAAACGATTAAATAAGGAAGTAAGAGTCTTCATTGGATAATTATAATAATATAAATAATATTAAAACTTTTCTTTATTAAATGTATTAATAAAGATAGCTGAAAACTCATTCATATAAAGAACTTTGTTATCTGTTGTGATCATAGGAGCTAAACAAATTTCTAATAATTCGTTATTTAAATAAGCATTCTAAGTTAAGAAGTCTTAAATAATATATACAAAACATTCAGGTCTTTTTAAAGGATCTTCGTCTTCATATTTTAATAAAAAGAGATTTAAAACTATCATTAAATTTATACCATTCTCTTTCATAAATTTTTCATGAACTTTATTAACTAAGTAATGAATAAAGTTTACTTCATTTTAACAATTTTCTAAATAGTCTATATAAAAATTTTCTATTGTAGTCTTTATATTTAATTATCTTTGTTAAGACATATTTATAAAAAAATAATAAATTGTTTAAGGCGCTAATAATAGGCGCTAAATAAAGTTAAAAAATATATTCATATATAAATTTTAATAAAATGGATTAGTATTTATAATTTAATATTTTTTCTTCCCTTTTTATAATGTTTTTAAAATTACTCTTATATAGTCTCGTCATATAGGGCTCCTTTAAAGTTATACATTTTAATTAGTTATATTAAAAATTTTTATTTAAAACTTTCATGATAAAAATATGATTATATAATTTTAGATAGCATTAAAATAATTTTGTTTTCTTATTTATATTTTTATAATGGATTATAATAAAAGAGTTTTAAATACTTTATTATAGAATTATCATTTGAATAATTATCTAAGATAATATTTTAAAATTTATTATTAAATTAAAAGTTATTTTTTATAAATTAATACCTATCATCATCTTTAACTCCACGAAAAATATAACATTTATTAGACGTCTAAGGATTTTCAAATAAATAATTTATATTAATATATTTAAAATTATTTTTTATCATCTATAATCTATAATTTAATCTTAACACTGTTTATTAAAGTTCTTACATATCAAAACAATTTATAATATAAGGAGATATAATATAGTTTTTTGTATACTAAAAGACATTAAATATATTTAGAAATTATTAATTATTATATTTTTATTAATGTTTATAAAGTAAGTCATCTATTATCTCTTATTTAAGTGAGGAGTTTTAGTTCGAAAGTAAATATTAATTTAATAATGGGAAAGTGTTAAGATCATTACATATATAATAATATAAATAATATAAGAAATTATCTTTTATGTCTTTTTATTTATATTCTTTAAATAAGGATTCTATGTTCATTTATTAAAAAAATAATAAATTAATATTTAAGGTCACTCATAAAGGTCACTTAATTCATATATAAGTTTAAATATAAGTAATTATTGTTTATAATTTTTTATAATGTTCATATTTATAATATTATTAAAATTGGTATTATATAATCTCATTATATAAAGCGCCTTTAAAGTTATACATTTTAATTAATTCTATTAAAATATCTTATTCAATACGGTTTTCAAAATAATGATTTATAACTTCTTACAACATAAGTGGATAAAAATCATGATCATCAGCATATTTACATAATGGTTTATAATAAGAAGGTTTATAATAAAAGAGTTTTAATAATTATAATATAGATATATCTATATTTATAGAAAAACGATTTAAAATAAGTTTTTAAATTGAATTATTAAATTAAAAATTATCTTTAATAAATTTATATATATTTGGGTTACTCATATATTATTTAAAAGGAGTATATGGTTCATAATCGATTTCAAAGAAATACATTATGTTGATATATTTAAAATTCTTTATTAATGCTTCTAATGGATAAGAAAATGCCATTAATATTTATTAAATATCGTTTTCATTAAAACAGTTTAATATATAAGGGGATATAATATATTCATCTCTTTCATGATAATAATAAAACATATGTTCAAACTTTTTTACATCGTATTTTTATCTTCTTTTATAAGTTAAATCTTTTATTATCTCTTATTTAAGTGAGGAGTCTGGTTCTGTGAGTAAATATTTATTTAAAGTTAAAAGATTTTCAAAATCTTAACTATAATATTATAAATAATATAAGAAATTATTTTTTGTATATTTTTTTTATTTATATTCTTTAAATAAGGATTCTATGTCCATTTTTTAAAAAAAATAATAAATTATGGTAACAAAAATAAGAGTTACTTATTTAGCGCTCATAATTTATTATCTTTAAGGAGCTAAAATAAGAGGTAAGAAATATTTACTCTATTTTCATTATAAATTTCATTATAACGATAACAAGATTAAATAGATTCATCATATAAAGCTCCTTTAAAGTTATACATTTTAATTAACTCTTTTAAAACATCATCATCTATATTACGTCTATAACTGTATTTAAATAAAACAAGATATAATAAAAGTTCACCATTATATTTATGTTTAGGATTATAATAAAAGAGTTTTAAAATATCTACAATATCAAAGGTTATTTCATTATTATAGTATTTTAATAAATAGTATTAAATATCTTTATTAAAAACAAAATCACCTAAAATAGGTTTATTTATCCAATAATACATAAATAAGAATTTTGAATAATAATTTTATGATGACATTAATATTATTCCATTATTAATAAAAGTATTATATACTTCTTATATATCAAAACAATTTATTATATAAGAAGATATTTTAACAGTGTTTTTAAAAATACCAAATAAATTAATAATACATGTACAATATTTTTATCTTCTTTTATAAGTTAAATCTTTTATTATCTCTTATTTAAGTGATGAGTCTGGTTCTGTAAGTAAAAATTTATTTAATAAAACACACTTATTAGGTATATTAACTGTTTAATTATATAAGAAATATAAAAAGTTATGTTCTGTATATAGGCCTTATTAATTATTATATTCTTTAAATAAGGAATATATGTCCATATTTTTAAAAAATAATAAATTAATATTTAAGTACTTATAATAAATACGCCTTTATAACACTGGCTCATAATGGTCCTTTATTTAACTCCTTTAAAAGTTAATTTAAAAAATATTTCAAACACACTCTTAGATATATTTAAAAACTTCTTAAACAACATCTTTTGTTTCTTCGTTTTAAAGATAGTAATTAATAGTCTTTTATATTTATTCATTTTATAAAGCTCCTTTAAAATTATACATTTTAATTAACTCTTTTAAAACTTCTTTGTCTGTTATTTTTCTATCATAAACATAAGCGTCTATAATAAGATTTAACATTATATATTCTACCTCTTCATCAAAAATTCTATATACACACATATATATAGGATTATAATAAAAGAGTTTTAAAAGTTTAAGTATATCAGATGTTATATCTAACTGGAATGATGTAAATATTTTAAATTATATATCTTTATTAAATTTAAAGTTATTAACAAAATATTAATAAACTTCTTCAAAGCCATATTAAATTACATAAGAATAAAATATTGGTTTATCATAGTCATCTACTACATCAAAGAAATAATTTAAATCCATATTTTTTAACTTACTTAATGGACATTTAGCTTAAAGAAGATCTCTTTAAACTTATTTTTTATTAAAACAGTTTATTATATAATCCGATATCTCAAAAGTATAAACATACTCTCCCCACTCTGTTGCTGTAAAATCATTAATAATAGAAATCTCATCATGCCACATATATTTTTATCTCCTTTTATAAGTTAAGTCATTTATTATCTCTTATTTAAGTGAGGAGTCTGCTTCTGTGAGTAAATAATAATTTAATTCATAATATTCTTTATAAGTATATTCTTTATATAAGAAATATAAAAAGTTATGTTTTCTATATTTTGTTTATGAAACTTTTTTATATTCCTTAAATAACTTTTTCATAACTTCTTCCATAAAGATATTAAGTAAAAAATATAAATTCATCTTTTAAGTGTATTAATTTAAAGTCAAATATATATTTAAATATATTTAAAAATTTCTTTAAGTCTGTCTTCCATTTCCTCATCACAGCAAAGATCTTTAATATTATTTTATATTTATTCATCGTACAAAGCTCCTTTAAAATTATACATTTTAACAAGCTCTATTAAAATATTTTTATTTTTTAAACAATGATCACAAACTGTATAAATAGTAATAAGATTATATAACATCGTTTCTTTTTATAATTCATCTCCTATCTCTTTACACATATAAATATGTTTAGGGTTATAATAAAATAGTTTTAAAAGTTTAAGTATATCAGGTGTTATATCAAATCTGTTATCATAATCAATACTTCTTAATATTTTAATTTATATCTCTTTATCAAATTAAAAGTTGTTAACAAAGTATTTATAAACTTTTTTAAAACCATATCGTTTTATATAACGTCTAATTCTTGGTTCACCATTATTTTCTATTTCAAAGAACTAACTCATTATAAAGAATATTAAATAAAAAATATAAATTAAGTTTATTATAACAGGTCCCTTAATAAAATAATTTTATAAGGAGCTTATATAAGCGACCTTAATAGAGTCTTAAAAAATATTTTGTTTTATTCAAATATATTTAATTAAATATTAAATTACTTCTTCTTTATTAGGAAGAATATTTAATAACTTTTATATAGCTGGATTATATAAAGCTCTTTTATAATTATACATTTTGATTAACTCTATTAAAGTCTTATTTGAAAAATGATTTATTGAATAAATATTTAATACACAAATTAGCATATTTGTGTATTTATTATCTTCATCATCACAACGATAATAAGACTCTGGAGCATAATAAAAGAGTTTTAATAACTTTAATAATTATTCTTCATTAAAAGCAAAGAAATTACATTAACTATCTAAAATAAGGTATTAAGTGTCCATATTAAATTTAAAGTTTTTAATAAGGAAATTATAAAAGATATCAAATTTACTTTCATAATCAAAACGATATAATTACAATATTTCGCTTCTATCATTTAATAAAGGATCTATAAAAGGAAAATATTTAAACATTTTATTCAATTCTTCTATTGGAGTAAGATTATATAATAAGTCTTCTTATGTTTGTTTTAATATATTTATAAAAAATAATAAATTATCAAATATAGTTTTTTAAATATTTAACTATTTAATCATCATCTTTTATATTATATTCTTTAAAAACCTTTTATAGACTCTTTGACTATAAAGAGTTTTTAAAATTATACATTTTAATAAATTCTTTAATAAAGAAGTTAGATACTTTTTTAGTTAAAGAATAGACTAAACCAACTGTGAGTATACTCCAATTATGTCCATCTATATAATATGTTTATTATTTATAGTAAAATAATTTTAATAATTTTAATAATTCTTTTTCTTTAAAGTCGATATATTAAGCGTACCATAAAATATAAAATTAATTCATTTCATCAAAGATAAAGAATTATTAAAAGAAATTATACAAGTTTTTAAAACCTTCTTTTTCATAATAAATTTTTAAAACATCTTTTTCTTAAATAAATCTTTATATGTTATAAAATATTATAAAATTATTTTAAATAATTCTTAAAGGAAATTATTATATTATTAATTCTATTTCTAAGTCGTTTCTATTAAATATTTAATTAAATATTTTATGTATGTTAAAAGTATAAGATAATTTATTTTCAGTATTAAGTGGACTAAATAAAAGTTCTAAATATCTTTTATCATAAGGCTTATCTTTCATTAGTTATTAAATTATTTTTTTATAAAGTGGAGTTGGGGCTTCTTCATATATACATAAATATGTATTAAAGATACTAAAAAAGTTTTCTTTAATATATTATTATTTAATATTAGCTAAATATTCTATTAAAGATATATCATTAGAATATAATAATTCATAAGAATTATAAAAGTCTTCAATAGTTTAAGTTATATATAAGATATTAGCTTCTACTTCTGTCATGTTTTATATAAAATAATAAAGATATTTAGAAACAAGATACTAAAAAATAATTTATTCATATTTCGTTTTCTAACAAACTTATTATATTATATGGATGTTATTCTTATTCTAAAATAAGAGTATTAATATCATTATCATAAAAAGAGTTTTTAAAGTTATACATTCTAATAATCTCTTTAATAAAAGATAATGAACAATCTTTATTAAAATATTTATAAAGAGTTATATATAATATTTCTTTTTAATGAATATTAGAATAAAAGAGTTTTAATAAAGTTAATAAATCTTCTTCTTTAATTTTCTTATTTAGTAATATTTTTAATTATACACTTTTATCAAAATAGAATATTTATTTAATAAATTTAATTATCGAATTAAAAGAGTCTTCTTCATAATAAAAAGCAAATTCATCTATTAATAAACTCTATATTAAAATTCTGTATTTAAATAATTCTTATTTAGTAAAACTATTTTAAATAAGAAGTAATGGATAATGGTTTTCAAATAAATATTAAATTAAAGTTTATAAGTCGAATAACTAAATAAGTTATTTAGGAATATATTCATCTTTTAAAGTAAAATTAAGTAATTATATCATTTATAATTAAAAGTTTTCTGACTCTATGTAATTAAAACATTCTTATAAATCTTTTATAATAATTGGATATAAATCATCTTTTTAAGATTTTAAATATTATTTATATATTTCTTATTTATCGTTATCTGTGATATAATCGAAAAAGAATTTAAAGTCTTATTTTTAATTTTAGTAATCTGTATATAATTCATTCATTAGATATTTATAAAAAATAATAAATTGTTAATATTATTTATTATTAGTGTTTTGTTTAAGTGTCCAAATAATAGCGCCTAATAATAGCGCCATTAATAAAGTCATTCTATTTATATTACTTTAAAGCCATTATGAATGGCGATTAAAGATGGAAATAATATTTTTAGTTTTTAAATAAGCTCATCAGAGATAGACTAAACAGAAACTTCTAAAACATTATTATAATCTATTTATTATTATAAGTTTTCTAAATTATAATTATTAATTTTATAAAATGTTTTGTTATTTTATTAAATTGTTTAAATTTTGTCTTTATAAAAGATTATTAAAAATGGAGTTATGGTGACTTCTAATGATAGTTTATTTATTGCCTTTTAATAAATAAGTGTTGGTTAAGTGGATTTAAACAAACATATATTAATAGTTATATTAACATTGTCATCAAAAGAAAAGTATTCACAAATTATATTGGGATTATTGTTTTCAAATTTTAATTAATTTTAATTCTCTTATTGATAAAGAATTTAATAGTCGTTTGGAGTAATGTTATCAAAAGTAAAGATATTTAATTATTGTTCTTTAAATTAAGATATTTATTAAGTAAGTTGTTTAATTAACTTTTCTTATTTCTATATTTTTTATGATTGTTCTTATATCTCCTTTTATAATTATTCTGTTTATCTCACTATTTATATTTCTGTTTAATTTCGTTCTAATTTATCAGGTCTTTATCTTTCAGTTTACTATCTTTCAGATTATATCTATTTAATAGTTTAATAAATATCTTATTTAAACTAATTAAATGTTTCTAATGGTAAAAACTTAACAGCCATTTTTATATTATAATAAACGCTCTTATGGGTCATAACACTAACACGCTAAAAAAGTAACTTAAAAAAATAAGTTATTTATGTCGTTTAAAGAAATAATTAAAATCATTATATTTATTCTCTTAATTCAGTAAGTTCTTAAATAAAAACGTTTAAAACAGGAGTTGAATAAACTTTATTTAGTTTGTCTTTTAAGTCTTAATAGCCTTTCCATTTTTTATAATAATTAATAGATTTATCTATTATATATGAATATTCTTTTTCTATAAAAGTGGAGTGATTATGTTATTAAAGAATTTATTAAGCGAGTTGATCTATATTAAGAATTTATTAAAATGAATAATTAACTCCATATTAATAATTTTTAATAAATGACTCATAAGGGAAGTCTATAAACATTTTTTCAAAGTCTTTATCTTATAAATGTTTATAATACTCCTTTTATACAAAGAGGTCTATAAAATACGCCTCTAAGTTAAGTCGTACTAATTACTATAATTAAGTAAGTTTTCTTTCTTTGTATATAATAATACGTTGTTAAATCCAGTCGTTTAAAAGATCATATTAAGAGGTATATGTAAATGGTATTTAATTATATCGTAATACTGTCATATTCTTTAAAGAAATTTAATTAGATAAATATTTAGATTTAATTTTATTCCATATCTCTTAATTCTTTTATTATTTAATTGAAAATTAGAGTTTAGTTTCCCCTAACATTTATATATCACCTAAAATATCATTAGCTTTTAATTCATCTATAAGTTTTTAAACAGATTGATTTATAGTTACATCATTTATAATAACTTTATCAGACAACTCTTATATACTCCCTTTACATATAAAAGAATTATTTTAACTAACGCTTTATATACACACAGTACCAACATAATTTTTATAAAACGGAGTTAAAGAAATATTCTTTTTAAGTTGAGCTTGTTAAGCTAATAGCTTTGTTTATAATTATTAAATTATATAATCAATTATTTAAATAGGATTAAACGATGGTATAGATGTTGAAAAGCCTGTTCCAATTCCGACCACACCATTTATTAAATGAATCGGAATTATTGGATAGAGATTTATAGGTTCGACTTATTCATCATTTAATGAATTCTTCATTTAAATTTAATTTTATGGATAAATTTAATTTAAAATAGCTTTATTTAATAAATGTTGCTAGTTGTCTTCATTATAATATTTATAAATAAGTTCATCTTCTTTACGGAATATAAATGGAAGTATTTTAGACTTTGTTACATAAATATATCTACTAGCGCCTATTGCAGACGGATCTGTTCTAGTGCCAAAAGAGCCTTTGCCTGTTAAAAGTGGTAAATTGTTTGAGCCAGCAAAAGACTGAGCTAATTAAACAATCGCTCCATCTAATGAAGTATCACCATGTAAATAGTCTAATTTCGCAGACACATAACCACTTAATTAAGCGACTTTCATTTCTTATTTTTCAGAGAAATATTTTAAAACATAATAAATAATTTTTCTTTAACAATCTTTTAAACCATCTATATCTGATGGTATAGCTCTATTCTATGTTGTATATCCATATTCTAAAAATTAATTAAATTCCTCCATTATAGAAACATTTTATAAAGAGTAATTTATAGGTCTGTATTAAAAGCTCATTATCATTTCTTTACGTTTCTTAGATTCTGTTGAAAATAAATTTGTTAAATAACTTTCTATAAGCTGCTAGGCTTAAATAAGCTGCTAAGATTCTTACGAAGCTCCTTACAAGGTCGGAGCATTAGCTTCCTATTTTAGTTACGGTGTAGGAGCATTAGCTCCAGAAGCTCCTTATGGAGCTATTATATTCTTAATATGGTATTAAAAATGTTTAGCTATCATAAGGAGATCATCATCTTCTAATGTTGAAAGTCCTTTATAATACTTTATATTAGAAATAAATTATTTATCTTAAATAGCTTAAAAGTCATATAAATTATAACAATAATAATAATTATCTATTAATTAAATATTAGGGATTTATTACTTAGATTTAAAACGTAATATTGGGCTAATAAACTCTTAAATAAAGTTTAAATTAATTAACTCTGGCCAATATGTTAAAAGAAAATTAATTAATAAAGTCTTTATATGGTATCCGTCTTAATCACTATCAGCAGCTATAATTATTTTTTAATATCGTAAGTCTGAGGTGGAGTTATAATGTTAGTTTCTATTAAGACCAACTATTTTAATTATTGTTTCTATCTCCTCTGATGGAGTCTTTGACTTTCTTACATTAAGAACTTTGCCTCGTAAAGGGAATAAGCCATTATTAGCAAAGAAAGGCTAAGAGTTGTATTTATGATAAATATTATTTAAACGTGTAAATATTGTCTTAGCACTATCTCCTTCTGTTAAGATAAGAGCTTTTAAAGACTAAGAACTACTCGCCTCTATTAGCTTCGCTATATTGTTAAGTGGTTTACGTTACACTTTTTAAGGAATTAAAGAATAAATATAAGAAAGAATATTTAAAGGAAATTTTATTTATAAATTCATATCAGCATTATTCTTTATTTAATCGTTATATTTAACTCCTTATACTTCTCCATATATAATAATATTTAATTTAGTTATTTTAATAACTCCATCATTATTAGGAAAGAATTATTATTACACTTATTTAATAACTTATTTTTTAATATTAGTAATAAAAGAGCCCTATTGAGAGGTAATTCCATTTAATACACAAAAAGAGGTATCAGTATTAAATAAGAAAGTTAAGTTATATGTTTTGTCTTTTAAAGATATTTATTAAAAAGAGTTTAGCTTATAAAGTTAAATAAAAGTTGTTTATTAAATAAATTAATTATTAAGTCTTATTTTAAGTCCGAGCTAAGATAACTCTATTAAATATTTTTCTATTAAGAATAAATTAAAATCTTCAAAATGAATATTTTTTATAATCTTATTTTGAGAATCTATAATGAGGTGTTAATCTTCTGGTAATTGTAAAGACACACTGAAATAAGAGTTGTCAAAGGCAACATCTTCTAATGAATTATTTTAACATCCATTAGATGCCTCTAATGGATATTCAATAGAGATATCTTTATTAATTAAGTTATTAGCTTCTTTATTAGGTGTGAATTTTATAATTACTTTTTTTATCTTATTCGACTTAGAATAATTAACTATAATAAAGATTTTAGATACAAAATTACAAAGTTTAGCACCAAGGCCATTTACTCCTGCTGTGTTTTCTTTATCTTCTATTGAATAATGTGATGAGGTATTTGGTTTATAAAAGACATCAATAAGTTTTTAAACATCTTTTTCAGTTTAAATATTAAAAACACCACCATTATTCTTTATTTTAAATCCTCTTTTAGTTAAGATAACATCAACTAAGTAATTAGAAGGCTTATTTGAACGAATCCAATTATCATAAGCATTTTAAATAATTTCATTAAAAATTTATTAAGACGATCTTTAAAAAGTTTAGTTTTATTCTAATTTAGTTTATTAAAGTTAGAGTTTTGAAAAAGTTTATGGAACATCCTATATTTCAGAACTTCCTAAATACATATCTAAACGTTTAAGAATCATTTATTCTTATGTTAAAGTATATATCTTATTTAAATCTTAATTCATTTATTCTTTATAAAAAATAAATAGATAAACTTTTCTAATAAAACTTTATTAAGTAAACTTTAACTAAATATTCTTTATTAGTAAATTTTATCAAGATAAATATATTATAATATATAATAAATATCTCTTGATAGACTTTTCTAATAAATATATTTAGATATTCTTTACTAAAAATAATCATTTATTAAACACTTCTATATAAACTTTTAATAGTGTTGCTGGGTTAGATGAATTTATCCATGTCTCCGAATTATGAAAACTTATTTAATTAAATTTTTGATAATTAAAAACTTTATTTAAATAATAATTAGAACATATTCTTAAAGGAATGAAGTCTAATGAACAGTTTCTTTAATCGCGTAAAATAGATAAACCTTATTAACGCTCTTTTTAAGAGAGCTTAAATAAGTCGCTAAATTAGTTATATACTTCAAGAGCTTTAATAAGCCATACATTTTCATTCGCTTCAAAATGTTTTATTTAAATAAAGTCTTCATATTCTTCATCTATTTCATAATCATTAGCTAAGTTAAAATAAGATAAGATATTATAAATAAGTTTTTAAGTTCTTTTATTTAAAGTTTGATAGAAACGATATTTATAAATCTTTTATGGAGTTATAACTCTATTTAAAGCTTTTTATCTAAAACCAGTATTATAAAAGATATCACAAGAATATTTATTAACAAAATCATCTTTATCGATATTAAACATATTTATTAATTAGAAAAAATAAATTAATATCTTTTTAGAAAAGTTTTTCAAGAAATATTTATTATAAAATATATTATATTTATCTTGATAGACTTGACTAATAAAGAGTATTTAGATAATAATATTAGTTAAAAAATTAATTATTATTCTTCACCATACATGATCTTTACAATAAACTTATGTGTAAACTTTTATCATCTAAGCTAAATTAAGTGTAGTTATATAATCTGGGTTAAACATATCTATTTAATTAAGTTCTTTAACAGCCTTTTAATAAGATGGAGAATTTAAGTCTTTTGTTAAAGAAATGGTATAATATCGTTTTATTTAACAAATTCTTAAAGGAATAAAATTAAATAAAGTTAATTATTTCTGTAATTAGTTAAGACCTTCGTTAATCTCTTCTTTTGTTAATTTAAATACTTTGGCGAATATATTAAATCGATATTTCATATATGACTTACTTCTATATTTAGCTTAAATAACTTTTAATATTATATCTTAATAATAAGGAATTAAAGAATCATACCATATACGTCTTATCCATTCATCTTTTGTATATGATGATTTTTCTTCTTTTATATTTTCATCTGGAATATAATTTGTTAAAATTTTTGTATATTAATTATATTATATATCATAGTCAATAAGTTATTAATAAAGATCATCATCATTAAGCTATTAATGAAGCATTATTAATTAGAAAAAATAAAGTTAAAGAATTTAAAAATTTACAGGCGATATAAAAAACATTGTCCCCACGATCCAAGTTCTTATCTAAATCCCCGTTTTAGATAAGAACTCAAACACTCCACATGAGCTCAGTTTTAGCCAAATCTCTTTTCAGCTAAAGTCTAAACTCCCATTTTTTGACAATGTTTTCATATATTCACAACTTACTCAAAAGCGGTCATCAGTGTAGATAAATTATATGAGTCGACCCATGTGTCCGGCTCATAAAAATTCACTTAATGAAGTTTTTAAACAGCCTCTTTATAAGAAGGAGATGTAAAACGACTTATTAAATGTTAACATCTTAATTTATTACTTTTAGCGATTCTAAACGGAATTATATCAAGAGTGCAGTTCCATTCATCGAAATATAAACTAAATATTCGTTTACGCTCTTTTCTAGTTAAAGGTGTGCCTAACTCTGTAAACACTTCTAAAAATATTCGATATGAGCGCTAAAAGTTCTATAATAACATTTCTTAAACACCATAATATCCTTCTTCTGGATAATCACTTATATCGAAACTATAAAGATTATCTAAATCTTTTAAGAATCTTTTTATAGCCATTTATTATTAACGATTTAAACTATGATAAAACATTAGTCTTTATTCTCGTTCTGGTGTTTTAGATAAGTCGTCTCTAAGTCCGTTCTTGTATAAATTTAAGTTACATTGATATGAAATATTAAATTTAAATAATGACATTGAATTATTAATTAGAAAAAATAAAGTTAAAATATGAATATCTGTAATGGGTGGTCATTTATAATTTTATTCATTAAACATATTTACAAAGATATTAAAACATTGGATAAATATCATTTGTGGATAAAAATTATTCATCTATATTTTAGCGTCTATTAATAGCATCTATATATTATTAAGCTCTATAATTAACTGATAAAGTTTCATTATTCTTTTTATCTAAATATAACATCTCTTATGAAGTCAGACCATGAGTTAATTTTTTATATTTATCTATTTTAAATGAATCTATATATTTCAATATTTTAGAATCTTTATAATCTACATATTAAAATGTATTATTGTGTTTAATTATTTATTATCTTTTTTAAGACATCTTTTTATATTAAAGATATTTTAAATATATTGTTGGAGTAATATCTTAAAGACGTAATTTAAATTCATTATTATTAAAAAGTTCTAATATCTCTAAAATTTATTTATAAGGAATAGATTCTATAAAACGAATATATCTTTCATTCATGTATTCTTTATAAAAAATAAATTAGATAAATTTATCTAAATAAGTTTATTTAGTAAAGTCTATCTAATAACTCTTTTTTAGTCTCTTTTATCTAATAACTCTTTTTTAGTTAAATCTATCTAAATAAGTTTATTTAGTTAAAAGTATCTAATAAGAATTTTTAGACACTTTTACTAAATATATTTAAATGAATAATAAAATGTAATTAGAAATTGAATATTAAAAAAGTGATGATGAAAAAGATATTAATATTGTTGGGTATTAATATGGAGTTAAAAATTATTAACTTTATGCTAAAAGATATTTTTAAGTAAATAGTAATTCTCTTAGATGGGTCTTCTTGGATGCTGGTGTTGGGACCGGTAAAACTATAATGTCTTTAAGAATGACTAACAATAATTAACGATGTTTTATTATTGGTAATTAAGTATCTCATAATGCATTTAAAGAAGCAATATAATAAATTTCTTATAATCCGGAGTTATTCTCTTTTATCACATATTAAGCATTCGCTAATATTTCATAAGTTATTTTAGAAAAATATTTTGATAGAAGTATTATTATTGTTGATGAATTTTAAAATCTCTATTCTTAATAAGGTCTTAACTCATATGGGATTTAATTATAGACATTAGTCTCCATTATGTTAAATAAGATAAAAATTATATGTTTATCTGGTACTGTATTAAATACTTAATGGTAAGAAATATTTTTCTTAGCAAATATCTTTAAAGGTCATAATATATATCCTTCTAATGAAGATGAATTTAAAGATAAAAATATGTAAAGTTTATAAAAAGATTGTATTAATTTTATAAAAGATCATTTTATAAGTTATCATAAAATTTAGAATAAAAATCTTTATCCAGAAAAGTTTTATATAACTTAAAAAGAAAAAATTAAAGAAGATGATTTATTAAAATAAAAATCTTTTCCTTTATGGGAGTCTGAGATGAGTAGTTCATAAAGTTAATATTATATTTAAGAAACATCAAATACTAATAACGATACTAATTTAATTTCTAATAAATAATTATTAGCTAAATATTATTATGAGCCTAATAAAAGTTATAAATCAAATGATATAATAGAAGACTTTGATAAACTTATTAAATACTCTCCATTAGTAAAGTCTTTTATAGATATTTTTAGTAAAATTTATAGAAACTCTAAAATAGCGCTTTATAATGATAAAGTTTAAGTTTAGTTTGGTTTAATTTAATGGGAGTTTGTGTTATAAAGTTTAGGCTTTATATAATATGGTGCACCAATTAAAAACACCACAAGATGCGCAATTTGTGATAAGTTGTTAAAAGAGCATGGTTCGATAGAACCTTAAAAGGCTGATAAGAGCGCTAATAAAGAAGATTAAAAAGAAGAGGCTAAAAACTCTTCAAGTTAAAGTACAGACTTACGTCCGCACTAATTTACACCTTTAACATATATCACTTATTACGCAGATTTATCAACATCTGATAGATACGAGTTTTTAAAAATATTTAACAATTCTCTGAATATAAGAGGGGAGATGTGTAAAGTTATTCTTTTATCAAGTATAGCTGAAACAGGTCTTTCTTTAAAATGTGTTAAAGATTTCTTTATTTTAGATAATATACCTGGTTTTAGTTCTTATTAACAAATTATAGCAAGAGCTGTTAGAATGAACTCACATGAAGAACTTCCATAAGAAGAGCATTATGTAAATATTTATAATTTATGTAGCACAGATAAGAATCATTAAACATAGAATTATTAATAATGGTAAGAAATGTTTAAGCAGGGCAAAGAGTTATAATAAACTCTTGACTTAATAAGAGATGATAGAGAAAAGATAAATTAAAAAATATTTAAAGAAAGGCTTTTCTTATATGAAAATTTATAACTTATTATAGACTTCTTATTAACTTAAAAACTTAATAAATACATCACTTTAAAAGACTTTAAAGATATTCTTTTAAATAATAATATTATGAAATTAGACTTTTAAATAAAGAGTATTAATGAATAAGCATTAAAATATGTTTATTATAAAGTTTTATTCAATGATAGAATTGAGCGACCTCTTTTAAAGTAAATTAAATATTAGTAATAAATATAGGGATAAAGTATTATCGACTTATTAAAGACTAATAAAACTATTTCATAATCTTAAATAAAACTTTTCTTAAAAGAATATTATTAATAATTTGTTATTTAAATAAGATAATTAATACTTTAATTTAACACTATTTATTCAGCATGGTTTTTATATGAGGGTTTTGTTTATATAAAGAATGATGAAACAGACTTTATAGACAATCATAAAGAATATTATAATTTTATATGGAATAAGACTGTTTTATATATTTATGAACATTAAAAAGAAATTATTAAAAAGTTTCATATAGAGGGTGTTATTTATGGTAACTAAATATACTCCCAAGAGAAAGATGAAAAAATAAAAACAATTCTTTTATAAAACAATTTTTCAGACTTTAATAAATTAAGTATTTATCTAACATCAGATGTTCCAAGTTATATTTATAAAAACAGAGACTTTTATATTTATTATGGAAAATCTTTATTATATGAGAATGATGACTATAAAAAAGAATTTGAAAAATTAAGTGTTAAAAATTAAATAAGATACAATATTAAATATATGTTAGAAAGCAACCAATTTATAGAACCAATATTTAAGTGATTTTGAAAAACTTTTAATAAGCGCTCTTTATAAGCGCCTAATAATAGCGCTCTTTACAAGTGCCTAATAATAGCGCTCTTTATAAGCGCCTAATAATAACGACTCTATCTAGCGCTCATAAAGTAAGTAATAAATTTATATAAAAAAATGGCAGCTGATTTTCTTATTTAAGAACAAAGATATAAAATATGGATGTTAGTGTTAAGTATTTTAACTCTTTTTATAAGTCTTGTTTTTAGTATCGTTATTTTAGTTTTCGTTTTAAAATTAAATAAACTTTATAACGGAGTTAATAGTTAATTATCTGTGATCCCTTATTAAGTGTATAATTTAATTTAATGAATAATTATTTTTTTTACTTTTATTAGACAACTTTTACAAGCGCCTAATAATAGCGCTCTTTATAAGCGCCTTTATTTAATAATAAAATGACTTATAAGATATTTATAATGACTGATGAAGAAATAGAAAGATAGAGTATTATGAAAGTTAATAATTAAGAAGACTTATTAAGTAATAGACTTGGTTCGACATCTAAATAAATTCATTGTTAGACTTGTGGTTAGTGTTTTCCTAATTGTCCAGGACATTAAGGTTATATTGAAGCGTTCCCTTATTATTTTCCCCTTTTATAAAATAAGTTAATTTAATTACTTCCTAAGGTGTGTACTAATTGTTTAAAAATTAATTATGATAAAACAACTAAATGCTAATTTTGTTTAAATAAATTTAATTCCTTTGAATGTGTTACTTTTTAGAAAGCTCTTTTATATATAAAAACTAACAAAGAAGGATTTTTATCTCTTTGTTCTAAATTCGATATTTAATAAAAGATATCATAGTCGGAGTATATATTACATCCTTTATTTGTGTAAAAGATATTAAATCTTATTTTGTTAGAGAATATGGATGATAAAAATGAGTAATTCGATAATTAAACAATTTAATTATTAAAAGCTTTTCTTTAAATCATTCATAAAAATATTCCTGTTGTGTCATAATAATATAGAGTATCTTAAATTTAGTTAGGTGAAATAAACTTTTTAAATAATATTTATTAAAAGATATTTAGAATATAATTAATATTACAGGATATATTTGATTAATCAGATAAAAATCTTTTAATAATTTTTAAAGATAATATTTAATAATACTCTTTTATTTAATACAACATTATATGCTATTTATTAATGTCAAACGACTCTAATCCTGTTTTATAACAATAAGTCGGACTCCAAACAACTAATCAGCTTATCTCACTTCTAAGCAGAGCTGCTCCTAAACATGGCTTTTTCAGAGGTATATTGAATGGAGTAAGAGTCGGGTGTAGCTCTAGAACAGTTATCGGTGGTAATCCGTATTTAAATTGCGACTAATTAGTTTGTCCATAAATGGTCGCTGAAACAGTAACAGTTCCTTTATATGTGAATAAATAAAACTTTAAATAAGTTATAGACTTAATAAATAACTTTCCTAATTATCCTTGTGTTAAATATGTTGTTTCTTAAAAAGATACTTCTGAACATCTTTCTTATATAAAGATAAATAATAACAATAAAGACATCGTTGCTTAACAACTTTTACCAGGTGATATTGTTTATAGATAGTTATTAGAAAACGATACAACATTAACGAATAGATATCCATCATTAGCAGAGGAGTCTTTTGGTATGCATAAATTACATCTTCTTCCTGTAAAGCAAATTTAGTTTAATATGTCTGTAATTGATAAAATGACAGCCGATTTTGATGGTGATGAAATGTAACTTTTCTTACCATATACATATTAAGGTCGTATTGAAAATATTTTATTATAGTCGATGCACAGATAATTTATTACTTATGAAACAGGTCTTAATATTATTGGTGGAGCTAAGGATTTAAAAGCTGGGATGTTTAATTTACAGAATAATATAAAGTTATTTTAAGACGACTTAGATGCTGTTATTCCTAAAAATATTTAAGATATATCTTTTGGAGATATTGTTATTGAAAAAGGACATTTTAAAGAAATATCAGCTGATTTAGCTAATAGTAGTTCCCCGTTTTTAACTCAAATAGCGAAATAGTATGGACCAGCTACTGCTATTTAATTCATAGATGGAATATTAAAAGTTTGTTATAAAGCGAATGAATTATGTGGATCTACACTTTATACAAATATATTTGATATTAATAAAAAAGAAATTAATAAACACACTCTAATACAAAGATAAGAACAACTAAAATTAATTGAATCATTTTATAATGGTACCTTTAATGCTCCTATTGGAGTCGACCCTAAATAATATTTTGAATAATATGTTTTAATAACTCAGTCTTATGGTGGTATGATTTAAATGCAGACACTTTTATAACAGCTTAAAATAACAGATGACAATTATCCTTCTATAAATCCTTTTTATAATAAGATTATAGAAAAGTCTTTTAGCGACTAAATGAGAAGTGCTTGTCTTTTAGTCGGACAAAAGAAAAATGCTGATGGAACAAGAATTACAAATCCGATAAGAGTATGTCCAGCTTTTAAGAAGTTTTATTTTGTGCCAGAATCTTAGGGTTATGTTTATAGCTGTTATGCACAAGGAATGGATGCCACTGATATTTTCTTTGAAAACATAGAAGGTAGAAAGTAAGTTTATGATAAAACTAATACAACACCAGAAGTGGGATATATTTCAAGGCGTTTAGCAAAGGGTCTTGATTAAATTTACATGTAATACTCTGGAATTGTTTACTCTAATTAAATTGTCTTATCTTTGGGATATAATATGGGGAACTATGATCCGCGCTGGTATATTGTTAAGTCTTTAAAGGAGATATTTGACTTATCAGAAAGTGAACTTAATAAAAAGTATTCAAAGTCTCCATTAAAAGAAAGAACATTAGAAATTATTACAGAGTTAAAAGAGTTTTATAAAGCGAGTTTATCACACCCTGAATAAAAAGAGGAGCCTTAAATAATTATACCTTTTGAATGGGATTAAAAAGTATCAACAGCTGATATGGATTTATTACTTAACTTTAATATATGTGGGAACTAATCTCCACTTTTATAAGAAGTAATTTAAAATAAGAATTTGAATCTCTATACTTATTTCCTTTTATTTAATGAAATTGTTAAGTCCTCCACTCATGATGAAGAATTATTTAAACTTGTTTAAGACGCATAATGTCCAGCTGGTGAATAAATAGGCTAAAAAGCAGCACTTTCTATTGGACGTCCAATAACATAAGCAGTGTTACACTCAATCCATAAAAAGGCAGGTAAATCTGGGCAAGTTATATTAGTTCATGAAAGCGCTGGTAATGTGAGAATAAAAGAATTAATAGATCATTTATAAGGTGAAACTGTTTTTACTTGTAAACTTTTACCAGGTTATTCTAATAAAGATTTTATTAAAAAATATAATACATATTATTTATCAGACTTTAAGCCTTCTTATACATATTATTTATAAAACGATATTTATACATTAGAAATAGGTATTCCTATTTCAGAACTCGCACATAATGATATCAATTTTAAAGAGTTTTTAGAAAACATGAATATAAATTATACTTCTTTAAATATTGAATATGATAAAAAATATTAAAAAGTTATTCTTTAATACGGATTTTAAAATGATATTTTAGATTAAATCAACTCTATAAAGGAGACTATATTTGGATCTAATTTGTTATTTAATTTATATGAGGAAGAAGAAACATCGTAAGATGATGAACGGAGAATTATAAAAGGAAATATAAACGACTTATATGAGATATATAAATTTTAAGAAATTGATCCAGACTCTATTTATATATCGGAGCCTGATATAAAGGAGTTTGGAATATTTTACACATAAAACAAGCTTTATAAAGAATTTATTAAATGTGTAACAACTAATGAAGCTTTTAGAAGTATAGAGAAGTCGCACTTTTATATAATTTCTTAATAGCTTACTTTATTGGGATTTTATGGAGCTTTTGGTAGAAACTCATATAAAAAAGATTTTAATCGCTCTTTACTTTAAAACATTATTTATGAAGAGAGCGCATATTTTATTTAATAGCAACTTATTTAAGATAGAGTTAATCATATGGGACATTCAATAGACTCTTAAACATTTGGGACTAGAAATTAAGCTGGAACAAATATATCAGAAATATATCTCGAAATATGAGTGTTTATATAGGAGTCCAATAATTGATATTTATTTAAAGTATTCAGTATTAGCTTCATAAATAAATCTTTTATTTAATAACATAATATATTTTACCATCTTAAACCGGAGAGCTTAAAAGTTTTTATAAAAATATCTTTTTATTTTAAAATTAAACTATATCTCGTTTATTTTTTATAAGTTTTCTAAATGTGTTTGTTAGGTGGTATTATAAAAAGATGTCATAAGTTGAAGTGTCTAAATAAACAGTGTATTTATCTCTGAATAAAGATGGGACAAAAACAATTTCTATTAAATTTGAGGAATGAGTGCTATTAAGAGTTATTAATTTCTCTTAAAAAGCATAAACAAGCTTATTATTGTCTATAAGACATTCATGAAGTTTTTAATACTTTATAGATAAACCTTCTATACAATAACCGTATTTAGTTAAATTTATTTCTACATAACATTAATTAGGTATTGTTTCTTTATACACTTTATCTAATTTAGAATTATAAAAGTATCTATGTTTAAATATTATAAAAGAATTTCTAAATTCTATTTCATAAGAGTTTGGAGGTAAAGAATAATTGTTAGAAATATCTATTAAATCAAAGATATTATAATAAATATAATTATTATCTTTTTTAATTATCAGAGACTTATTAAGGAATTTAGCTACTGGTATTAAATAATTATTTATGGTAATATATTTAGTTAATATTCGTAATTAGTTTTTATCATATAAAAGTTTACTTTTACTTAGATAAAAAGTCTCTATATTATATTCTTCTTATAAAAACTTTATTTAAAGAAGATAAATATTCTTATAATTATAAATAATATAACCACCATATTTAAAAGACTTAATAATCTTATTTTATGAAATAATTAAATTTGGTAATATTTTATATCTATTTTTAAAATCTTTTTCAATTTCTATATATTAATTTTAAAAAGACTTAAATACTCTTTACTATTCTACATCAAAATAAACTTTTTATTCTGTTTCTTTTTCAAAGCCATTAGTATTAATAAAACGAATTTAATAAACATTTTAAGGTAATTCATTTAATAAGTTTTGTTAACACATAAGTGTTATATTTGTTATAAAAAATAAATTCTTTATAAAGCTAATATTTTTATAGTAATAAAGCCGAGCATCCTTTATGAGCATCCTTTATGAGCATCCTTTATGAGCATCCTTTATGAG
>OJAW01000456.1_pt1 | contig 29177 bp, 16 predicted proteins | sample 1589151 | NCBI WGS metagenome assembly OJAW01 (sample SAMN03283290) | human gut metagenome | biome: human-associated habitat; material: feces | host: Homo sapiens | place: Peru | collected 2012
ATGCACTACATGAACACCGCGTCCAAACTTTTCGCTTCGGACACCCCTCTTTATCTCTGCCGAGGCAACCATGAGTACAGAGGCAACGATGCCATCAAGTATCTTGACTATTACCAGACCTCAACCGGCAGGACGTACTACACAGCCTCCTATGGCAAGTATTTCTTTCTGTTCCTCGATTCGGGAGAGGACAAGGTTGACAGTGACATCCGGAATCTGAACATCATGATCACAGAGGACTACGTCAAGGAAGAAGCCGAATGGCTGAAAGGTGTCGTGGCGAGTGATGAATATAAGAACGCCGGGATGAGGGTAGCGTTCTGCCATATTCCTCCGTCCGAAAAAGGTTGGCATGGCAACGTGATGGTCAGCAAGTATTTCGTTCCGACGTTGAATGGCACAGGCCTTGACCTGATGCTCTGCGCTCATATTCATAAATACCGCTTCAATGAGGCGAACACCATCGGTGCTGACTTCCCGGTCCTTTGCAACGCCAACAGACAGCGCATCGACGCCGTGGTTGACAAGAGCGGCATCCGTCTGGATTTCTTCGACGAGACCGGCGCCAAGATCAAGAGCATGAAGTTCGACAAGAAAAAGTAGATTCAGTATTTGCGTATATAATTAACAGGGCGGCAAAAGATATCTTCAGCCGTCCTGTTTTTATATGACCTTCTTATTATCATGGGAGGAGGATTTTGGCGACCATTTACCCGGACAGGGCGCGAAGCGCAGGTTGCCTAAATCCTCCTTCCATGATAATTCATGTGAACTATTTTATTCCGTATTTCTTCAGGATTTTCTTGATCGGCTTCTCGATGGATTTGGCCCAAAGGGTGTAGCCATAGTCTGAAGGATGGACTCCATCGACTGTGGCCTCGTGGTCTTCTGATGTGGCGCAGGTCGTCTTGATGTAGTAGACATTCTTGTACTTCTTCACCGCGATGTCCATCAGGCTGTCGGCCATGGCTGTCTTGACGCGTTCGTTGTTGTCCCTGTCCGTGTTGAAGTTGCGGTACTCGCGACGGATTGTGCGCTGGAAGATCAGGGGAATGTCAGGATGAGCCTTCTGGATCCTCTCGATGAACGGGAAGAGTCTTTCCTTGATCATCGGGGCCTCTGGGTTGGAGAATCCGTCGAATACAAGGGCGTCCACGTCGGCGGCGCAGAGCACGTCGGCGAAATAGGTCTGGAGCTTGCTGTTGCCCGAGCATCCGAGGCTGAGGAACTGAAGTCCGGTCATGCGGCTGAGCTGGTCAGGATAGGACATTCCGGCTCTGGAGGTGCTTGTGCCGTGGGTGAAGCTGGAGCCGAAGATTCCGATTCTGTGGCGGAACGGGTTGTTAATAGCCTCGATTGTCGCGTTTTTCTCGACACCGATCTTGATTGAGGACTCCTCGCTGAACACCGGCAGGTAGAGAAGGCACTCGTGCATGGTTCCGTCCATGTCTTTGATGATGGTCACATTGTCGTCCGGCTTGTTGTCCTTGGCGACAGCGGAGGCTGCCCAGAGCCATTTGCCGTCTTTCCTGATGTAGAGATCGTAGCCGCGCGCTGACAGTCCACCCGTGTTGACCGGGAAACTTCTATCCTCGTACTTGGTCTTGATGGTGATTGTCTTAGAGTCGGTCTTGAATGCCACCGATAGTCCGGCGGACATCCTCACCTGCTTGTTCTCGCTCTTGGTGAACCCCTTGAACTTCACCGTGTCAACCCTGTGGTAAGGGTTGGGCGTGTCAGGCATTAGTTTGCCCACCATTGTGAGGTCAGAGGCCTCCGTGAATTTGTACTCCACTTTCTTGCTCTGCGCCGTCGCTGTGAAAACGGCCAGAGACAACAGCATAAGCGCTGCGGTTAATCTTTTCATGATGTTTATTGAATTAGTGAATATCCTGCTCGTTTTTCCCGCAAATCCCGCCCTTGTTCCGAGGACGAGAGTCTGCTATGGCAAAATTAGAACTTTTTTGCCGATTATTGTGCGTTGTGTGCCGTAAAGATTCAGGAATGTCGGAATGTCCGGCACCATCCCGCGACCAGGCGGTCATGTTTCCTGGCGCGCAAAGCCGCGGAACCGATTCCCCTCGTCTGTCGCCAAGCCTGCGAAAGTGCCTCGCCCCCTTGTTGCCGAAGTTTCCGGTTTTACAAACCACGGACACGGAGATGCGCTTCTGGCCGCGGTCATAGACAGTATACTGTGCTTGACCCTATCTCCGAAAGAGAGGGTCTGCCACATCAATCTGCTTCCCACCCCTCTGCAAGCCGCCTTTCCGTGTCCTTGAACTTGAGGGTGTCAAGTTCAGGGTTTTTATCACCTGCAAAAGCGTAGCCATGTCCGATTCGACGAAGACTGTTACAGTGAGGAGTGGGGCAAAATGATCTTTGGAATATGTAACGGAAACATAGCCGGAGCGGGAATATGTGAGCGGGAGTGTGAAATGTAGCTTATTGATAATGAATATATTCGCAAATATTCCCCTCCCAGGATGACCGGGAGTTTTTCGTAACTCTCTATGAATCACATGGTGATGTTCCACTCCGTGATATTCAGAGAGTTGAGTGTCTTTGCCGGGAAGACGGTGAAAGAACGGAGGTGCTCTCAAGAATCGTGATCTGTCATATTCATCGACCCATGAAGTGGCATCGCGCTTCGGTCGCGTTCAGTGAGTGTATTCAGTGCTCTGGTCGGTGTTGGTCGCTGAACTTGTCGAAGCGTACCGGCATTAGCGGCACGGTAGGCGGACACCACAACCAGTGTTGATGGCAAAAAGAAAAGGGAATGACCAGTTGGCCATCCCCCTTATGAATATCAGCGTGTTCGGATTATTTGCCGAAGACAGCGTTGATTACATGTACACCCTCTGTGTAGTTTGTGGTTCCATGTACAAAATTAGCGAAGTTGCCGGCGTCAATCTTGGTTCCTTCTACAGATCCGGATACTTTGATCGGGCTGGTCTCTCCAAGAGTGATGTTCTTCGTCTTACCGTTGAATTTACCAATCACAAGACCTCTTGTGGCCTCGGCTCCGCCGGAAATCACGCAATCCACGACACAACCGTTTCCTGTGTTGTGAGCGGCGTTTCCGATGTTTCCGATAAGGCCTCCGATGCCATCAACAGTTGCCATGGCGGTCACTTTTCCGAAAGCCTTGCAGTTCTCTATGGTGTTGCCTTGAGAGTGGAAACCGCAGAGGCTGCCGATAACGCTGGCCTTGTCGCCGGATTCGAAGATGATCTCACCTTCGTTTGTACAGTTGTCCATGTTGCCGGTACCTCCCTGAACTCCACCTGCGCGAACCTTAACAGTTCCGCTAATGGTAATGTCACCCTTGTTGACACAGTCTTTCGTGCATGTGCTTTGCTTAGCCTCTTTTCCTGGCCAGCCCACGATTCCGCCTACTGCTGAATTGGACTTTGACGCGTCAGAGAACACGTTGATCGGACCTTCGTTGGTACAGCCCGTGATGTTCGACTTGATCTGTCCTGCGGCGAAGTAATCACCTCCTGTGATGCCACCGGCCAGCACAATCGCCTCATTTCCGGACATGGCAGAACCATTGCTGGAAGCAAGTTTCGCGTAAACCTCGCCGTAGTTGTGACAATTAGTGATGTTACCGTTGGACGCTCCGGCAATACCTCCGACATCCTGTCTCTTCACGTTTTCCGTTACTGAGTCAATAGATGTGTTCACAAGAGATACCTTGCCTTTGTTCACGCAATTCGTCACAGCGAACTGTCCGTTTTCATCATTGCCGCCGTAAGCGACAAGACCGCCTACTGAAGGTGCGCAGTTCTTCACATTGACAATAGTCGAAGCGCCGTTGACAAAGGCGCATGAGGCACTTATCGTCCCTTCGTTTGAGCAGTCTTTCATTGTCGCCTTGAGATATCCGGCGATGCCGGCGACGGCCGCACCCTTCATTGATGTCTGAGCTGTCACTGTGATGTTGCCGGTGTTGTGGCAATCGGTGATGTCGGCCAGACCTTCAGCGACAAGGGCTCCACAGATGACGGCGTCGTCAAAGGCGTCGGCGCTCATTGTGATGTTCGCCTTGTTTGTCACGTTGGTAAGCTCTCCCTTGTTTCTTATGGCGATGATTCCGAATTCGGAAGCCGTCGGAACGAACGAGCATGACGCGTCAATGACAAGATCCTTGACGGTGCCGACTTCAGTGAACAAAGGAGCGGTTCCTTTCCAGTTCTTGATGCTGTGGTTGTTGCCGTTGAAGATTCCAGGGAATGTCGCGCAAGTCGGGATTGTCTTCCCGGTAAGGTCGATGTCTGCGGTCAGGTTGACAACACTCGTGGCATCAGCTGTGGTGAGTTCCTTTCCGTTGAAGAGTTTGACAAACTCGTCGGCTGTCGCTATGTCTTTAGGGAATGCGGCCTTTTCAAGTGTGGTGATGTTAAGAGTCTCGGAGTATTCGGATTCCTTGCCGTCCTTGTTGATGGACTTGGCTCTCACATTATACGCTGTCTTGTCCGTAAGGTCTGAAATCTTAAGTGCTGTCTCCTCTGTCTCGATTGTTGTCCAGTCAGAAGCGGAAGCGAGTTTGTATTCCACGACATATTTGACGGCGTTCACGCAAGGGTCCCATTTCAAAGTAATGGCATCAGCAAGCGGAGTCGCCGCAAGATTAGGAATACCGACAAAATCAGGCTTTACAAACCCGTAGCCGAGAACAAGTTGGACAGGCTCGTTGTCTTGAGCGATATATACCCAGTCAGAAAATACGGATCTTGGGTAGTTGGCTCTGATTCTGATGTAATACTGGCTGAACTTTTTCAGACCTGTGAAAGTCGTGGCGTTTTTGACCTTTACCTTTTCGTCGCTGTAGACGATGGTGTGAGAGACACCGTTGTTGTAATTGTCACCATTGTTGAGTTCTGTGGTAAGCTGGACGGTCGCGCTGGTCGCTCCAGCCTCAATCATGCTGGCGTCATCCCAGTAGACTGAAATGGATGTTTCCGATGAATTGTCTTCATCATAAGTGAATTCCTTCGGCGCCGGTTTGGATGAGTCTATGCCAAAGTGCTCTTCTTCTTCACATCCTATAAAAAGAGAAGATGCCAAGGCTACGGCCGCGAGGGCTTTAATGGATTTCATATTTTCTTTAGTGATTGTTAGTTGAAAACTGTAAATACTAAAATTAAGGCCATGCTTCTTAAGCACCCTTAACAACCATCAGAAAGATGTAAGATGTCACTCGAAAGTGAACTTGATTTCAGTTTGCCGAGACAAAAATATTCAAGTTAAATGAAAAATGCAAGGCGGAGACTGATTTTTTTTGTACTTTTGTGAATCCTTTCAATCGTTTTTAGTCGTAAGTCTGAAATTCGCTGTGGAAGGTTACCCGGTAGGGTATCATGGTATATGCGAACTTATATATTAACTTATATATTTATGTCAAGTTATGAGGAAGGTATTAAGGTTTTTATTTATTATTGTGCTGTCTGTGTGGGCGGTGGACTTGTCCGCACAGTCTCAGGCCGTACAGTTTTTCGCTCATCGCGCCAGCCGTTTCGAGTATGATGAGAACACGCTCCCGGCATTCAAGGCTTGCTATGAACAAGGCATAAGGGGCTTTGAGACCGACATCAGAATGAGCAAGGACGGACAGCTTGTTGTTAACCACGATGAGACGTTCGCCAGATTGACTCCGTGCACCGGTGCGGTTGAGTCAATGACTTCTGATGAAATCCGCAAGTTGACAACATTCCAAGGCAACAAGATTCTTTTCCTTGATGAGCTTGTGGGCTTCCTTTCGGACAAGGATGGCCTCTACGTTGAGTTTGAAATGAAGGTCAGCCCGACATCAAGTTATCCGGAGGATCGCCTTCGCGAGTATTGCGACAAACTCTACAAGGCGGTCATGTCCAAGAAGCCGGAGCATTCCACTTATCTGTTCACGTCCAGCAGCAGAGATGCCTTGAATATGATGAGAAAACTTCATCCGGACGCTGACATGCTCATGATTTTCAGCAAGCCGGTTTGTGATGAGACCATCCAGATGGCGGAGGCTATGGGAATCAAGCGGATCGGGTGCAACATGAATGGCACTACACGCTCCATGGTGAAAAAGGCGAAGGAGGCTGGCCTGGCTGTTTCCCTTTGGCCTTCAAGGACTCCTGAGGACATCATGCTGGGCGTATATCTCGGCGCGGAATATCTCTGCTGCGACAGGGCCATCGAGGTGAAGAAATTTTTGGACGAAAAGGCCACGTTTGTGAAATACAAATAGTTTTTTTGCTAAAGGGGCGCTTTAACAAAATCATTGAAGTTTAATAGTACTAAATATTCATTACTTAAAAAACATTGATGCGAGGATAAAGAACCATAATAACCTTGTAAACCATTAGAAATAATAACCAAGGATTTCAGTTTGCCGCAGAATCTTGAACCTTGCTATAGGTTCTGGTAATTATTTTTATTGAAAATTTATTACGATTGAAATGAATCACATAATAACCAGTTCTTCTCCCGAAAAGGGGAAGAGTAGACAATTGTTATTGCTTACGAAAGGTTTGATGACGACCGTTATGGCGATTCTTTTGTTTCTGGTGCCATCTGAAGTGTTTGCTCAGAAACTCACTGTATCAGGTTTTGTCAAAGAGGCCGCTACCAATGAGCCTGTTCCGGGGGCGGTTGTAATGGTTAAGGGCACATCTGTGGGTACATCGACTGATGCGAACGGAGCGTACACCCTCAAGGCTGACGCCAACGCTGTCCTTGTATGCCAGCTTTTCGGTTATAAGACTGTAGAGGTTAATGTCAGCAAGAGAACAAAATTGGACATCCTTCTTCAGGAAGACACCCAGATGCTTGACGCGACTGTTGTGGTCGGTTATGGTACTCTCAAGAAGACTCAGTTGGTGGGAGCCGTCGAGAACCTGTCGGGTGAGGAACTTGAAGGCAGAACCAATTCCAATGTGACGAGGTCTCTTCAGGGCCAGATCCCGGGATTGAACATCGTCCAGGCCGACGGTAAGCCTACCCATCAGGGATCTATTACCATTCGTGGCAACGGAACTTCATATCAGTCCAGACAAAAGGTGGGCGGTAGTGCCAAGGGTGCGAAACACTCGATTGGCCAAGGCAGCAGCGCCCTTGTCCTCATCGACGGAGTCGAGGGAGACCTCACTACAGTGAATCCAGAGGACATCGAAACTGTCGCTGTCCTTAAGGATGCTGCCTCTGCTGCCGTATACGGTGCCAGAGGTGCTTTCGGTGTCATCCTCGTGACAACCAAGGCTCCGAAGACCGACAAGATTTCCGTGAACTACAACGGCTCTGTCTCATTGAACAGAAGAAACATCATGTGGGAGGACGAGCTTGTCACAGATGGCCTTCAGTGGCTTGATACCTTTGTTGAGTTCTTCAGGAACGACAAACGTACTCCGACTTCCGCCGGTTCTTTGCCTGGTAATGTCAATAACAGGTCCAATACCTATTCCGAGGCTTATCATGAGGAGTTCCGTCGTCGTAAAACTGATCCTACCTATGAGAATTACGGTAAGATCTATGGTGACGGTAAGGATGTCGGCTTCGGAAGCAACTATGCTTACTATGGAAGCACCAACTGGCTTGACATGTTCTACAAGGACATGAACATGACACAGAACCATAACCTCAGCATCAATGGCGCGTCTGAGAAGGTAAGTTATGCCATCAGTGGGCGTTATTATGGACAGGACGGTATCTATAAGCTTGGCAATGAGGATTTCAACCAGTACAATCTTCGCGCCAAGGGTTCCATAAAGATTACCGATTGGTTGAAGTTGACCAATAACACATCTGTGTTCAAGCGTAAGTACCACCAGCCGATGGTGTCAGGTGGTTCACAGCCGCTTCTCCGCCAGTTCGAGCATAGAGGACAGCCTATCTATCCTGCTTTCAATGAGGACGGTACGCTTACATTCTATGGCGCTTCTTGTATGTATGGCGCATTCGAGGACGGAAACACCTATCAGGAGAATAACAAACTTGATGTGATCACATCGACAACTCTCGATTTCGAACCGATCAAGAACGTTTTGAAATTCACCGGTGACTTCACTTACAAGGCCATTCGTTCCACTCAGGCAAGAGTCTCTTGCATCCAGAGTGGTTATAGTGCCCCAGGTGCTTTGGAGACTTACAATAACTCCTCTTATAAGTCAGACTGGCGTTTCAACACTGATTACATCTCCTCAAACATCGTCGGGACATACACTCCGAAACTTGGTGACAACCATGATTTGAATATCGTGGCTGGATGGAATCTTGAGAAGACGAATTATCGCCGTTTTTATCTTACCAGAAAAGACCTTCTGTATCCTTCCATCCCTTCATTTGAGCTTATGGCGTCTGACGAGTATGGTGTTGAGGATCGTGGTCACGACAAGAGCATGGTCGGTTTCTTCGGACGTGTGAACTACACTTTTCTCAACAGGTATATTGTCGAGGTGGCCGCACGTTACGATGGTTCCTCATTGTTCCCTTCATATTCACAATGGGGTTTCTTCCCTTCAGCGTCCGTAGGTTGGAGACTGTCCGAGGAGCCTTGGATGAAATGGGCCAAGTCTTGGATGAACAACTTTAAACTCCGCGCCAATGTGGGTTCCCTCGGTAACGCGACCATCGACCCTTACTCATTCCTGGAGCTTATGGGTGTGTCAAAATCCACAAAACTCATCAACGGGGAGAAAGTTCCTTACACAACGGCCGCCGCGATCATTCCGGACAACCTTACCTGGGAGACTGTCACCACTTATGACGTGGGACTTGACGCTGATTTCCTGAAGAGCCGTCTCTCGATCTCGGCTGACTACTATGTGCGTGATGTCAAGGACATGTTCATTCAGGGTCCGGATCTTCCTGAGGTGCTTGGTGATTCCACCCCTAAGGGTAACTACGGCGCTATCCAGACAAAGGGTTGGGAAGCCACGATCGGCTGGAGAGACTCGTTCAAACTCGCCGGTAAGGATTTCAATTATAACATCAAGGCCAGTGTCTGGGATTCACGCACTTGGGTGAAGAAGTACTATAACATCAACGGTGACATCCTCAACTACTATGAGGGTAAGGAACTTGGTGAGATCTGGGGATTCAGGACCGACGGGTACTTCCTCAGCAATGAGGAGGCCAACAACTGGGCGACCGATAAATTCCACAAGAACGGATCCAACTTCAGGGCGTATGCCGGAGACCTTAAATTCATAGACATCAACGGTGACGGAAAGATTGACTACGGCAAAGGTACTCTTGATGACCATGGCGACCTTGAGCGCATCGGCAATCAGAGCCCTCGCTATTATTTCGGAATCAATCTTGGCGCCAACTGGAACGGAATCGGCGTCAGTGTATTCCTGCAAGGCGTAGGCAAGCGTGACTGGTATCCAAGCTGCGAGTCCGGATTCTTCTGGGGAATGTACAACCGTCCTTATGGCTATCTGCCGAAGATTCATACTCAGGACGCTGTGGAAGTTGATTACTCTACTTCCAACTGGGTGGTCACCAACGCCGCAAGCAAGCCTTACTTCACACGCCAGGTGGCATACGCCGCGAACAGAAATGACGGCCCTCTTACGTTCGAGAATGACTACTACATGCAGAATGCCGCTTATGTAAGACTTAAGAACCTCACTGTGGACTATACTTTCCCAAGCAAGCTTACCAAGAAGATCCGCGTCGAGAAGCTTAAGGTTTACTTCTCCGGTGAGAATCTGCTGACTTTCTCTCCGATTTACAAGCACACCAAGATGTTTGACCCTGAGACCCTTGGCTTCGGAGATTCTGACTTCGGTAACAATGTTGGAGGTCTTAGCGGTGTGGGACAGGGATATACCTATCCTATGCTCAAGACATACACCTTCGGTCTGAACATTACTTTCTAATTTGAAGGAAGATAAACTCTAATGAATTTTAATATGAAATCAAGTATAGCAGTTAAATTACTTTTGGGAGCCGCGTCTGTTCTCGCGTTGTCTTCATGTCAGGATTTTCTCACAGCTGATCCGGTCAATAAAATATCAGCCGAGAATTTCTTCAGGACAGAAAGTGATTTGGAGATATATTCCAACGGACTGATTGAGGCATATCGCCCAAGCGGAGAGACTGTCGGCAAGGGTGATAATTATACGGATCTCATCTGCACCCAGACCTCGACGGATTTTTATCGTCCCGGCATTTGGAACTCTGTAAAGCAGACCGGTTGGGCTGTAGGGGACTGGAAAGGCATCCGCAGGGTCAACAAGATGATCGAAGGCATTGAAAAGAACAGAAGTCTCTTTAAGGATGAGGTCGCCAATCATTATCTTGGTGTCGCCCGGTTCTGGAGAGCCTATTTCTACTTCTCGAAAGTGAAGACTTTCAGCAATGTTCCGTGGATTGATCATGTCGTGAATGTTGATGATCCTATCCTTACCGCCGGCAGGGATGACCGTGAGCTTGTAATGCACAATGTTCTGGAGGATTTGAAATTCGCAAGCGAGAACATGTCCGCCGATCTGAAGACTTACAGTGGCGTGATCAACAAATATGTCGCATTGGCATTCATGTCAAGAGTCTGCCTGTATGAGGGCTCTTTCCGTAAGTACCATACGGTGAACCCGGCTACAAACAACGCATGGTCAGGACAGTATGAGTCTTCTGATGATTTCTTCAACGCCGCCGCCACAGCCGCCAAGTCTGTGATTGATTCCAAGGAGTTCTCTCTTGTTACCGGATCACCTGTCTCGGTTGCCGATGGTAAGGAGGTCGCTTCCTTGTATGACAACATTTGGAGGAGCACTGATTTCGGCAAGTCCAAAGAGGCCATCTGGACCGTGGAATATGAAGGTGGTGACCTTAACGTGTATAACGAGCTTACTTGGGTTGTGAACTCAAGTACGTACGATCAGAAGGCCGCCCCTACCAAGAACCTTGTGCGTATGTTCCTTAACCTTGACGGAACACCGGCAAAGCCGGATGTGTCTGTGACGAAGGAGTTTGACAATAAGGATTGGCGTCTTTTCAACACTGTTCACGGCCCGGGACACTTGTACACGACGTTAGCAGGGGAATCCGTCCCAAAGAAACTGAACTTTACATATACATTCAGCGGGTATCAGTTCAGGAAATGGAGTCAGGAAAAGGAGGAGAATTATTCTAAAGGAAGGAATGATAATGATATTCCTATCCTGCGTTACGCGGAGGTTCTTTTGAACTACGCCGAGGCCAAGGCTGAGCTCGGTCAGATTGATGAGACCATCTGGAATGAGACCGTCGGAGAGCTTCGCAAGCGCGCAGGTGTCAAGAATATTTATCCTGCATCCGCCGGTTATGTCGAGGATGCCTGGCTGAAGTCATACTATGGTGATCCAGCTCTCTCAAACACCATGCTGGAGATAAGAAGAGAGAGGGTTACAGAGTTGATCTGTGAGAACCTCCGCGCTTCGGATCTCAGCCGTTGGGCTTGCCAGAATCTGATTGTGGATCGTGGTACAGACAATAGTGGTTGGATGGGTATCTACGTGACCGCCGATGAGTATAAGAACGGCATCCAGTTCAATGGTGAAACGTATAAGTTCAATGCATCTAAAGTTTCTCAGTTTGCTTATAAAACAGGTACCTCAACCGCAGACCAGAACTTGACTCTCTCTGAGGGCGATCATGGATATCTTATTTACAATTACAAGCTTGAGTGGAATGACAGGGATTATGTCCGTCCTATTCCATCGACAGCCTTGACAAAGAATCCTAATCTTGGCCAGAATTATGGTTGGGAGGATTAAAATCTTAAACTATTAAACATGAATAAATTACGATTTAAAAAGAGTTTATTCGGTCTAATGTCTGCAACAGCCCTCATGCTGGGGGTTGTTGCTTGCGGTAAGAATGGGGCCGATGATCCGACTCCGGACAAACCGGATCCGAAGCCGACTCCCGGAACGGAGACGGTGATCAATGGCACCTCGATTGAGTCCACAAACACTCTTGTCGGACTGATCACAGATTCCAAGACCGGAAAGGGCATCGCTGGTGTACCAGTCACAGACGGGTATTCCTTTACCACGACAGATGCCAATGGCGTTTACCAATTCAAGGCGAACCGGTATTGCCGCAATGTGTACTATACATTGCCGTCAGAGTATAAGGTGGCGTTGGACAAAGAGACCAAACTGCCTTTGTTTTACTCCACATCGACTATTTCCTACAACCGTCAGAACCGGAACGACTTTGTTTTGGAACCGCTTGATTCTCCTGAGAAGAATTTCACTTATCTGGCCATTGGGGATCCACAGTGTAAAACTGATTCCGACAGAGAGAGATTCCGTACGGAGACATTGCCGGACATGAGGAATTTCATTTCGACCTCACAGGCGAATGGTAAGTATAAGAATGTGTACATCATGTCAATGGGTGACATCACATTTGACAACACCGTTCAGTGGAAGCCAATGCGTAATGTCATGTCAAAGTTCTCGGCCAACGGCACTGATTACATTCCGTTCTATAATATGGTCGGCAATCATGACCATGACGCATCGACAAACACGCGGTATGAGTCAACGCAAAACTATGTCGATCTTTTCGGCCCGGTGGATTATTCTTTTAACAGAGGCGATGTTCATATTGTTGTGATGGACAATGTCCTTGTCACTACTACAAGCGGCAAGACCTGGGATTATGATGCTGGAGTCACGAGTTCTCAGCTGAAATGGCTGAAGGCGGATTTGGATCTGGTGAAAGACAAACAGAACAAGATGATCCTGTTCTGCGCCCATATTCCTTTCAGAGGAGGCGCAAACAGTGGCGGCGCCTCTGTGAACAAGGATAAGAATTATGCAGAGATCCTTAAACTTCTTACGGAATTCCACGAGGCTCATATCATGGTCGGTCACACCCATTATCCTCAGAACTGGATTCACTCCTCTTATGTAACCAAGGGTGGCACACCCGTTTACGAGCATGTCCATGGTGCCGCTTGCGGTGCATGGTGGTCATGCAATATGAATGTGAATGGCGCGCCTAATTGCTATAGCCTTTATGAGATCGAAGGGAACAGCATCAAGAACTGGGTTACCAAAGGCACGAAGAATGAAGTCGGGTATCAAATGCGGGTTTATAACGGCAGCCAGATTTATGGTGGTACGGATGGCACACCTTCAGGAAAATATCGGTACACATGGTACGATGGTGGTAAAGGAGGAACCGCCAATATTACCGCCAAGGGTAATTCAAATCTGAAAGGATCTTTTGTCGCCGCTATATGGAATGACGATGACAAGAACTGGAAAGTGGAATTTTTCCAGAACGGTCAGAAAGTCGGTGACATGAAGAGAGTTCCGTCCAAGGTTCCTGATATATGTGTTGTCTCATATTATTTCAACAATTTGGGTAAGAACACGACGACGTGGACCACAACGACTGCTCAGCATTATTGGTACATTGAGGCTCCTGGCGGTGATCCGACCAAGGTGAAGAATTGGGAAGTGCGCGCCACGCAGACAATCCCGACCAGCGGAGAAGTCAATGTCTATTCCTGCACGGATTTGCAGACGGACTATAGCGGATTTTAGAATCCATACATAGGTGTTTTGGAACGGGGAGATTTCCCCGTTCTTTTTTGAGTACTATTTGCTTCGAGAATACAGATGATGAGAATATACAGAAATATTGCATTCTTGATTGTGGCGATGACGTTCATGTCTGCGTATGTGGCCGATGCTATGAAACTGAACGGCACTCGCATAGACAAGAAAAACAATCTCTTTGGTTTGGTCAAGGACTCCCGGACAGGGAAGGGCATCGCGGGGGTGCCGGTGACGGACGGGTACACTTTCACGGTGACGGACAGGAACGGGGTTTACCAGTTTGTGGCGGACGAGAAGTGCAGGAATGTGTACTACACGCTTCCGGCGGAGTACAAGACGGCGCTGGATCCAGTCACGAAACTTCCTCTGTTCTATTCCACGACCCCGATTGACAGGAGCCGGCAGAACAGGAACGATTTCGTGCTGGAGCCGCTTGACGCTCCAGAGAAGGATTTCACTCTGGTGATGATCGGGGATCCTCAGTGCAAGACGGACTCTGATGTCCACAGGTTCGAGACTGAGACGCTTCCGGATCTCAATAGATTCATGTCCGAGTCACAGGCCAAGGGAAAGTACTTGAATGCCTACGCTGTCACCCTCGGCGACCTGACGTTTGACAACACGGTGCAGTGGGGGCCGATGCACAAGGCTCTCTCGGGGTTCGCGCTGGAGTCTGGGGATTATCTCCCGATCTACAACTGTGTCGGCAACCACGACCATGACGCGGCCTGCGTTGATGACTACACGGCCACACAGACCTACGTCGACCTCTTCGGCCCCACGGACTACTCGTTCAACAGAGGAGACGTTCACTTTGTGGTTATGGACGACGTGGCTGTTACGACGACCAACGGCAAGACCTGGAAATATGCCGACAACATTTCCGACCGGCAGCTGGAATGGCTCAAGTCAGACCTTGCCCTTGTGAAGGACAAGGAGGAAAAGATGATTGTCTTCTGCGCCCACATCCAGTTCCGTCACAACGCCGACAAGGACAACCCGGACAAGATCAAGAACATGGCCGCAGCAATGGACTGCCTTACGGACTTCCACGAGGCGCACGTGATGATCGGTCACACGCATTACGCGCAGAATTTCATCCATCATGACTATGTCACGAAGGGAGGCACTCCCGTTTACGAGCATATTCATGGAGCGGCCTGCGGCGCTTGGTGGAGCTGCAACCTCAACCTTGCCGGCTCTCCGAACGGCTACAGCGTCTACGAAGTCTCCGGGAAGACGATGAAAAACTGGCTGGCGAAAGGTACAGGCGAGTCGCCTGATCTCCAGATGCGTGTCTATGACGGCAACCAGATCTACGGCGGAGCGGAAGGTCATCCTTCCGGTGAGTATGAATATTCATGGACGGAAGGCGGCATCGGCCCGAAAGGCGCCCAGGCGCCGGGTTTCTCCGGACTCAAAGGCTGCTTCGTGGCATCCATCTGGAACAGCGACGAGGACAACTGGAAAGTCGAACTCTTCCAGGACGGGAAAAAGGTCGGAGACTTCAAACAGGTTCCTTCCGAAATCGGGGATGTCTGCGCCATCTCGTTCTTCTACAATGACTTGGGACGCAAGACGGCGACATGGTCACGCAGCACGCCGCAGTACTATTGGTACATAGAGGCTCCGGGTGGCGATCCGACCAAGGTTCAGAACTGGGAGATCCGCGCCACGCAGACCATCCCGGGCGGCGGAGTGGTCAATGAATATAAATGCTCCACGCTTCAGACGGACTATTCCGGATTCCGAAACGTGGAGTAAGGTCAGCGAATATCCTACTTCTAGAAATCTATGGCGGCCCGCATTTCAGGGATGGTCTCGGAAAGAGCCATCCCTTTTCTATAGATTCCCGCGGTGCCGCCTACGAATATGTCGGCTCCCATTCCGGCCATGAGATTGGCCCTTTCATTGCTGACGCTTCCGTCAACGCTGATGAGGATGTCCTCGCGGCCGTTGGTGTCGAGGAATCTGCGCATTTCGGCGACTTTGTCCATGATCCCGTCCACCATCTTAGCACCTGCGGCTCCTGGGTGCACAAGCATCAGGGTGACCGTGTCAAGCACGTCAAGATACTCCTTGATGGCTTCCACATCGGTCTCCGGGTTGACCGCAAGGCCGAAAAGCCCTCCTGTGGCGTGGACCTTTTCGGCCATGGCGCGGAAATCCTTGTCGATTTCGATGTGTGGGGACACTATGTCGCCTTTGCGGACCGGGAACTTGCTCATTATGAGCTCCGGATCATCGACCATAAGGTGAACGTCCACCGGCATTGTCGTGACTGCCTGCATAGCCTTGATGAAGTCCGGCCCGAATGTGAGATTCGGAACAAAATGAGCGTCCATCACATCGATGTGCAGCATGTCCGCGCCGTTCTCTTCCAACGTCTTGATATCCTGCCCCAGGTTCATAAGGTTGGAGCACATCACCGAGACGGAAATATATCTATGTTTCATATTGTCTGTTTTTATTGAATACTCCACTCGGCTCCGTCCTTGGTGTCCTTTACGGTGATGCCGAGGGCCTTGAGGTGGTCACGGATGGCATCGCTGGCCGCCCAGTCCTTCGCTGCCTTGGCCTTGGCGCGTTCCTCAAGCACCATGTCCATCAGTCCGGAGACAATCTCCTGACCCTTGCCGGATTCGGCGGCGGACTCGTCCTTCAGGCCGAGGACACCGAACACGATGTCATCAAAAAGCTGTGTCAGAGTCTCCAAATCACTCTTGCTCAGTTTTAGTTCTCCAGCCTTGGCGGAGTTGACAAGGCGTACCGCGTCGAAGATGTGCGACAGTGCGATCGGCGTGTTAAGGTCATCGCAAAGCGCCTCATAGACAGCATTGAATATTCCCTTGACCTCCTCGGAAGTCGCCGGGCAGGTGTCAGGAGCCGTGGCGGTGATGAACTCGCCGTACTGCATCGCGTCCACAGGATCGCCTTCCGTGCCCTTGGCCGTGTCAGTGATTCCTGCCGCCGAAGCCAACTCACGCAGATCCTTCGCCGCCTGCATCACCCTCTTCAGACCCTTCTCGGCAGCCTGCAATGCCTCGTTGCTGAAATCCAGCGTGCTGCGGTAGTGCGCCTGGAGGATGAAGAAGCGGACGGTCATCGGGGAATATGCCTGCGTGAGTTTCTCGTGCTGTCCGCTGAACAGCTGCGGCAGGGTGATGAAATTGCCCTGGGATTTGCCCATCTTCTGGCCGTTGATCGTGATCATGTTGTTGTGGACCCAGTAGTGGACACCCTGTGTGTGGCGGCTGGCCACATTCTGGGCGATCTCGCACTCGTGGTGTGGGAACATCAGATCCATTCCGCCGCCGTGGATGTCGAACTCGTTGCCGAGATATTTCTCGCCCATCACGGAGCACTCCAGGTGCCATCCCGGGAATCCCTCGCTCCAAGGACTCGGCCAGTGCATGATGTGTTCCGGCTCGGCCTTCTTCCAAAGGGCGAAATCGTACGGAGCCTTCTTGTCGCTCTGTCCGTCAAGTGTGCGTGTTCCTTCACGGGTGTCGTCCAGAGTGCGCCCGGAAAGGATTCCGTAGTGGTGATCCTTGTTGTATTTCTCCACGTCAAAGTACACGGATCCGTTGGAGATGTAGGCGTAGCCTGCGTCCAGAATCTTCTTGACGGTCTCGATCTGCTCGATGATGTGCCCCGAGGCTCTCGGCTCGATGGATGGCGGCGCCACGTTCAGCAGGCGCATCGCCTCGTGGTAGCGGAACGTGTAGGTCTGCACAACCTCCATAGGCTCAAGCTGTTCCAGCCTGGCCTTCTTGGAGATCTTGTCCTCTCCCTCGTCGGCGTCGTGCTCAAGGTGTCCCACGTCGGTGATGTTCCGCACGTAGCGGACCTTGTAGCCAAGATGCCTGAGCAGTTTGAAAAGCACATCGTAGGTTACTCCCGGACGGGCGTGTCCGAGGTGAGCCTCTCCATAGACCGTCGGCCCGCAGACGTACATTCCCACGTGTCCCGGTTGGATCGGCTTGAAAAGCTCTTTCGTTCGAGTAAGAGTATTTGTCAGAAATAAAGGTCTCATATTCAGAAATATTAATGTTATTTTACCGCTCTTGCGTAGAGTTCGTACGCCGCTCCGAAGTTTATGCTCCATGCGTTGCATGGTGAAGGCAGACTGGTTCTGGCCGCATATAGCCTGAACCTGATGTTGGATTCGGCGTAAACTTTATCGTATGACAGTCTGGTGTAGTACCTTCTGATTTTCCAGTCGAAATCAACACCGGCCAGCATTCTGAATCCAGCCATCTCCTCGTTCTTTTTGCCTTCGGCGGCATCATCGTTGAATCTGTCAATGAATCCGACTCCGATTCCGGCCATCGGGGCAATGGTGACCCTTTTGTTGTCGATTACCGCATAACCGAATGTCTGGTTGATGCTTCCGCCGTTGAAACCGTCTCCTTTCCTCCAGTTGTAGTCTGCTTTTGAGTAAGGGAAATCTTTCTTGTAATCCCCTCCGATGCCAAGCAGCCCGTCAAGGTTGAACCTGAAACGTGACAGGGACATCTCAAACCCCCACGTCATTCCTCCCAGAGGTGTGAGGTAGTCGGTGCTTTGGCCGAAGAAGAACTCGCTGCCTATTCCGACTCTGACGCCTAATCCGAACTTCCGGAAGCGGATGGTTGGTTCTGAGTCTATGAGGACATATTCATCAAGCGCCTTGCTGATTCTGGAACGGTACTGATTGACCACTGTGGTGTCCTGCCCCATTCTGGATGCGGCTTTGAACTCGTTGAGGGCGTTCGTGCCGACGTTGTTGTAGAAGTTTGCAAGAGTCAGGAAGTTCGTGCTTGAGGTGTCGGCCTCGTTCTGGAACTTCCTGCGTGTGAGTTCGATGATGTCAAAGGAAACCTGCATGTATCTCAATGTCGCAGGAGTGTCGTACCCCGTTCTTATCCAAGAGTTTACCTTGTCCATATAGGCTTCCGTGGCGTCTTTGTGGTACACAAGGTTGCCGTATCTCTTTTTCTTGACCTCCCACCTGGTGCCGTAGGTGAGGAGACAGGATTCCTTGTCGTTGATGGTCCACATATCCCTCACCTGAAAGTCCCGCATAGTCAGAGGCCCCTCGTCCCACTTGCGGATGCTGGACTGGTAGTCCTGCGCGCTCAAAGCCAGCGCGGAAACTACCAGAACGCAGATGGTTGCAAGAATATGTCGGCTAATGTTACGCATCTTTTCTCTGTAAGGTTCGACAGAACCTCAAATGTACTAAATTTCAGAATATTTCCGAAACGTTGACGGCTGATTTTACTTGAATATTCAGTCTGCCTTTTTGCCGGTCAGTCTCTCGAACACTGTCTTATAGGCATCCCCGACGTGTCCGTTGTCCCTGCGGAAACGGTCCTTGTCGAGTCTCTCGCCGGTGGCGATGTCCCAGAAGCGGGCGCTGTCCGGAGTGATGTCATCGCTCATCACGAGCCGTCCGTCCGACAGGTGCCCGAACTCGATCTTGAAATCCACCAGTGTGATGCCGATCTCCTTGAACACCGGGGTCAGGATGCTGTTGACCTGCTTTGTCAATGAATATATCCGTTCAAGTTCTTCCTTGCTCACGAGGCCGAGGGCGACGGCGTGGTAGTCGTTGATGATCGGGTCGCAGAGGATGTCCGACTTGTAGCAGAGGTCATAGACCGGCTCCTTCGGCACGATGCCTTCCTCCAGCCCCAGTCTCTGTGCCATCGAGCCGGCGATCACATTCCTGACGATCACCTCCATCGGGATCACCTGTGATTTCCAGCAAAGCTGCTCAGTGTCAGAGATCTGCTCGATGAAGTGCGTGGGCACTCCTCCCTTCTGCAGCAGTCTGGAGATCTCGCAGGAGATTCCGTTGCAGTAGATCCCCTTGTCCTTGATCACCGCCTTCTTGATCTTGTTGAACGCCGTGATCTCATCCGTGAAATGTATGATCACTTTCTGCGGGTCATCCGTCTCGAAGATCTTGATGGACACCCCATCGTGAATGATATTCCTCTTCATTTATTACCCGATAAAATACCTGACGGCGTTCTCGAACAGCGGCTGCTCGAGGTCGGCCTCTATGTTCTTCAACAGGTTCCTTTCGTACCTCTCGCTGTGACCCATCTTCCCCAGAATCTGACCGTTACGACTGATGATGCCCTCGATCGCATAGTAAGACCCGTTCGGATTGTAAGGCGACTCCATCGTAGGCTCGTCCGTCAGCGGATCAACGTACTGGAACGCCACTTGACCGTTGGCGAACAACTCCCTGGCCAACTCCTCGCTCACAACAAACTTGCCCTCGCCGTGGCTCACCGGAATAGCATATTCATCCCCGATCGCCATCCCCTTGAGCCAAGGAGAGTTTGTGGAAGCCACACGGGTCGTCACCATCTGCGAGATGTGCCTGTTGATGTCATTGCGGAACAGAGTAGGGGAGTCTTTGGTCACCTTCCCGAGCTCACCGTAAGGCAGCAGACCCGACTTCACAAGTGCCTGGAAACCATTGCATATTCCTAAAATCAGACCACCACGGGACAGCAGTCCCTCGATCGCCTCCGCGATGTCCTTGTTGTTCAGTACATTGGCGATGAATTTGCCGCTTCCGTCCGGCTCGTCACCGGCCGAGAAGCCACCGCTGAGCATCAGGATCTGACAATCCTCGATGTTCTTCTTCATCTCGGCGATTGACTCGAACACATCCTTGTCCGAAAGGTTGCGGAACACGGAAGTGCGGATCTCGGCTCCCGCCTTGCGGAAAGCTTTCGCCGAATCGTAGTCGCAGTTTGTGCCCGGGAACACAGGAAGGTAGGCGATAACCTTATCGACCTTCGGTCCCTTATATTCAAGATCCGCCTTCTTTGCCTTGAACGGCTTCACACCCTCCATGCCCTTAGGCAGCAGCCTCTTGAAGTCTGGCTTGCTGACTGCGGGGTAAACCTTCTCGAAGAGCGACGCGTTGAAATCCATCATCTCGAAGATGGAAAGTTTGGTCCCGTTCACACGGACGTTGCCGTCCTCACCGGAAGTTACGGTGCCGATCTCGACCGCGTTCTCGAAATCAAGCGCGCTGCCGTCGGTCTCCACCACGATGGAACCATAGCTTAGATTGAACAGCTCGTCCTCCGAAAGGTTGACGTCGAACCCGAACGCGTTGCCGAAGCTCATCTTGCAAAGCGCCTCTGCCACTCCTCCGAATCCTACCGCCCAACCGGCCACGATCGTGCCGTCCTCTATCTTTTCCTGAATATGATTCCAGTTCCTCTTGAGCTGCTCCGTGTCAGGCATCCTGTCAGCGAGCGGAGTATGCTTCACGAGGTAGAGGCGGTCTCCCTCCCATTTGAGTTCCGGAGAGATCACCTTGTCAGCCTTTACCGGAGTGATACCGAACGCGATAAGGGTCGGCGGTACGTGGATTGTCCCGTCCTCGGTCTCGAAGGATCCACTCATCGAATCCTTTCCGCCGATGGAAGCCAGCCCAAGCTCCTTCTGCATCTTCAGAGCGCCGAGCAGAGCCGCCGTCGGCTTGCCCCATACCTTCGGATCAGCTGTCATCCTTTCAAAATATTCCTGGCAAGAGAATCTCATTGTCTCCCAATGGCCTCCCGCCGCCACGACCTTGCTGCAAGCCTCGATGAATGAATATGCCGCACCGTGGTAAGGGCTCCAGTCGCAGATGTCAGGGTTAAAGCCGAACGCCATCATGCTGGCTGTGTCGGTATAACCCTTGACCGGAAGTTTCTGCACTGAGACCTGGGTCTCGGTGGTCTGTAGCTCGCCTCCGAACGGCATCAGCACGGTGGAACGGCCGATGGTGGAGTCGAACATCTCTATAAGGCCTTTCTGGCAGGTCACGTTCGGATCCTGCAGGTTGGCGAACATTCTCTCTTTCAGGTTCTTGCCCGGAACGTCGCGGAAGAACGGATCCCTGTCCTCGACCGCTCCGATAGTGGCCTTTGAATAATGCTTCGCACCGGCGCTGTCGATGAACGCTCTGGTGAGATCCACAACGACCTTGTCGCCGTAGAACATCCTCATTCTGGCGGTGTCGGTGACCTCGGCCACGTGCGTCACCTCGATATTCTCTGAATGGCAAAGCGCCTTGAATTCCTCCTCGTCCTTGGCTTCCACTACGACGGCCATACGCTCCTGGGACTCGCTGATGGCCAGTTCCGTGGAGTTCATTCCGCTGTATTTCACCGGAACACGGTCAAGGTAGATGTCCAGCCCGTCGGCAAGCTCACCGATGGCGACACTCACTCCGCCGGCTCCGAAGTCATTCGATTTCTTTATCAGTCTCGTGACCTCAGGCCTTCTGAAAAGCCTTTCCAACTTTCTCTCCTCCGGAGCGTTACCCTTCTGGACCTCACTTCCGCAAGTCTCAAGGGACTCCTCTGTGTGTTCCTTTGAGGAACCTGTCGCACCGCCGATTCCGTCGCGTCCGGTGCGTCCGCCGATCATCAGCACGACATCCCCGGCCTTAGGGCTTTCCCTTCTCACGTCCCCGGCCTTCACCGCTCCGACAACCGCTCCGACCTCCATTCTCTTGGCCGTGTAGCCCTCGTGGTAGATCTCGCGGACGTGGGTTGTCGCAAGACCGATCTGATTGCCGTAGGAGGAATATCCCTGGGCGGCCTTCCTGGTGATGACCTTCTGCGGGAGCTTGCCTGGAAGTGTCTCGCTGACAGGTTTGTAGATGTCGCCGGCACCGGTGACACGCATTGCCTGATAGACGTAGGAGCGTCCTGATAGCGGATCCCTGATGGCTCCGCCCAGGCAGGTGGCGGCCCCGCCGAACGGCTCGATTTCCGTAGGGTGGTTGTGGGTCTCGTTCTTGAACATCAGCAGCCATCTCTCGGTCTGCCCGTCCACATCCACATCTATGAATATGCTGCACGCATTGTTCTCCTCGCTGACCTCCAAGTCATCCAGCAAACCGTTCTTCCTGAGGTATTTCGCCCCGATTGTGGCCATGTCCATCAGGTTCAGTCCCTTCTTCTCGCGGCCTGTCTCCGAGCGCATCCTCAGGTACAGGGCCATCGTCCCGTCGATGTCCTCCTTGATGAAGGAATCCTCCACGTCGATGCTTTCCAATTCCGTCGTGAATGTCGTGTGGCGGCAGTGGTCGCTCCAGTAGGTGTCCAGAATCCTGAGTTCGGTCTCGTTCGGATCCCTGCCTTCCTCGGTGAAATATTTCACAACCTCGGCGAGGTCGTCGGCGTTCATCGCAAGGCCCATCTTTTTGCAATATGCTTTCAGATCGTCCCCGCTCATATTCCTGAATCCCTCCAGCACGGGAACCGGCTTGACCGCCGCGTGTTCCGTGTCGGCCAGTTTGCTCAGGTCTTTCGCGCGGGATTCCACCGGATTGATGTAGTAGTGGCGGATCTTCTCAAGCGTCTCCTCGGAGGCGTCGGAGTCCACGATCAGAAGTTTGGAACTCTTTATGCTGATCCGCGCCGTGGGGTCGATCAGGTGCACGCAGTCCACAGCCGAGGCCGCCCTCTGGTCGAACTGGCCCGGCAGGTACTCGACAGCGATGTACTTCGCTCCGTCCAGATCGATCGAATCTGTGACAGAGTCGGTCACAATCTCTCCGAAGACGCTGTAGCGGCTCTTCTCCAGAAGATCGGGCGTGAATCCGAACAAGTCATAAACATTAAGCAGCCGAAGCGTTTTCAGCTCCAGCTGCAGGTTCTCGTTGAGTTCCCCCAGGAGGCTCTTTGCCTCCACCTGGAACTCCGGGTGTTTCTCCACGAAAATGCGGTAATTGGACATCTTTGCAAGTTCTTTTTAAGACTATCACAAAGTTAGCCTTTTTGCCCCACATTCACAAAATTTTGGGTATAATTGTCAACTGATTGTAAATGAATATATTTGTAAATGCTGCCAGGCGGATTTGGAGGGCACTGCTTTGTAAAATATTGAATGTCAAAAGGTGATGTTACACCTTCTGACATTCAATGAATTGCGGATTCGTGCCTGGCGTCAGAGCGATGTGGCCTCAGAGATGTGGCTTTTAGTTAAGCCATTTTAGTCAATCCACTGGCTGAAGAAACGCCAGATTTCGGAGCAGGTGTCCATATCCTTGTCGGACCAGGAGTGGTTGCCGCCTTCGACTTTGTAGAGCCAGACTTCGGTGGGTCTGCCGCCTTTCACCGCCGGCCTGCCGGCCTTGAACTGATAGAGGGTGACCTGGTTACGACCCTCGCGGCGAGGAAGCTCGGTGACATATTCCTCGGTACAACCGTTAACAGCGATGATTCTGCTGACCGCCGCCGGAACGGGAATGTACGCTCCCCAGCCACCTTTGTTCTCCGGGTCGCCGAGCCATTCGGAAGTGTGGTCCTGTGTGCCGTGAACCTCCATGAAAGGAAGCGGATGCTTGTAGGAATATTCCGTCTCCATCCAGTTGAACTGCAGTCCGGCGATCGAGGCCATGGCCTTGAAGGCTTTCGGAGCACGCATCGCGATCAGGTAGATGATGTCGCCGCCGTTGGACATTCCGGTGAGGAATGTATTCTTTGGACTGAGATCGAATCTCTTCTGGAGTTCTTTGGAAAGGGCGATGAGGAACTTGACATCATCGGTCTTCATTCCTTCCTGTGAAGGGTAGCGGACATTCCAGCCCGGTTTACCTTTCGGATCCTTTATTCCCTGAGGGTAGCAGACAGCGAATCCGTTCTTGTCGGCGACATCCATCATCGCTTTCTTTCCCTTGAGGGCCGAGCCGCCGTAGCCGTGCAGGACTATCACGAGAGGAGCCCCGGCCTTCAATCCTTCCGGACGGTAGAGGTAATATTCCCGCTCAAGTCCTTGATTTTTCATTGTGTAACGCTCGCACCGTTCCTTTACTGAATATTCCTGTGCCGGACTTTCGCTGGAAGATAAGGACGCTTCGACAGGCTCAGCGTCCGGTTGGCTTGGTACCAGGTTATCGGTCGCTTCGGCAGGGACTGCGTCCGGTTGGCTTATGACTTGATATAAGGTGTACTTGTCTGTCCGGTCGCTGAGCTTGTCGAAGCGACTGTCTATCGTATTGCCATACCCATTGCTTCCCAAAACGCTGCCAATGGCCAGGAGCGCCGCGATGATCGTGGAGGATAACATGCTGATTGATTGGCTTTTAATGAATATCCTCCCGTCGGATATGGCGGGAGGATAATGTTTATTATTCTGATTTACAAGTTGTTAGTCTCCACGCACTATTTGTTCTCGGCAGCCTCAACGGCCTTGAAATAGCGGTAAGAGTTGACCTTGAGCTCACCGGCGGCCGGCTCGTCAAGCACAACGACACCATTCTCGTGCAGCTGAAGGGCAGAGAGGGTGACATAGTGGCTTACAGGTCCCTCGATGGCGTCCTTGACAGCCTTGGCCTTCTTGCCGCCGAAAGCGAGGACGAGAACCTCCTTGGCACCACACACTGTGGCGACACCGACTGACATGGCCTGTTTAGGAACCTTGTTCACATCGTTGTCGAAGAAACGGGAGTTTACCTCGAGAGTGTCCTGGGTGAGGGTCATGACCCTTGTCCTGGAGTTGAGGGAAGAGAACGGCTCGTTGAACGCGAGGTGTCCGTCCTCGCCGACTCCGCCGAGGAACAGGTCGATTCCTCCGGCAGCCACGATGGCCTTCTCGTAATCCTCGCACTCTTTGGCGAGATCAGGAGCGTTGCCGTTGAGGATGTGGATGTTGCCGGCCGGAACGTCCACCTTGTCGAACAGATTCTTGTGCATGAAGCTGTGGTAGCTCTCCGGATGGCTCTCAGGAAGCCCTACATATTCATCCATGTTGAATGTGATGACATTCTTGAAGGAGATCTCTCCGGCCTCGTACATTCTGACGAGCTCGGCATAGACATCCAGAGGAGTGGAGCCGGTAGGCAGTCCGAGTACGAATGGCTTGTCGGTCTTCTCAGCCTTTGCCTTGATGGCGGCGGCAATGTGGTGGGCGGCCCAGATAGAGCCTTCCTTCTTTGTGTCTCTGATGATTACTTTCATGATTGATGCAGTTTATAAAAAATATTCTTTATTCTTGCTTTATTGCTTTATTGAATATGTCACCGTGGATGAGGTGACATATTCATGGATGATTGGTTATTTCAGCCGCAGGAAGACCTCGATGGCCTGGTACTCGGCCATTCCGAGTTCGTCATATAACCTTGCGGTGTTCTGTGTGCGCTCCTCGGCCCTCTGCCAAAACTCCCTCGGGTCATCGCCCGGGAACGGAACGATGTCTTTCTGGGAAAGGTGGCGGAAGATGGCGTGGCGCTTCTCGATGAGCTCGTCAGGGCTGATCGGAACGGCCATGTCAACTCTCCAGAGCTCCCACTCCATCCAGGCACCTCTGTAGAGCCAGATCGTGGTGTCGTTCAGCCAGTCGTTGCCTTCCTCCTTGAGCTGTTCGATGGCCTCAAGGGCGGCCTCGGTGCAGACCCTGTGCGTTCCGTGAGGGTCGGCGAGGTCACCTGCCATGTAGATCTGGTCAGGGTGGATCCTGACGATCAGCTCCTTGATAATGTCAAGGTCTTTCTGTGTGCGAGGCAGTTTCGTCACTCCGCCCGACTCGTAGAACGGCAGGTTGAGGAAGTGGACATTGGTGTTGTCGTTGAGGCCGAAGCTTCTGTCCGCTCCTCTGGCCTCGCTGCGGCGGATGGCCGCCTTGATGGCGAGAAGCTCCTTAGGCTCAGGCTCACCAGGCTTCTTTGAGTCGATGATTTTCTTTACCTCGTCGAACTTGTCTCCGAATCCAAGCTGGTAGGCGGCGTCCATATGCTGAAGCACAACGTCATCGTGCACTGCCAGGTCACCGGAGGTCTCGTAGGCCACGTGCACGTCGTGTCCCTGATGCACGAGACGGATGAATGTGCCTCCCATGGAGATCACGTCATCGTCCGGGTGAGGGGAGAAAATCAGGACCTTCTTAGGGAACGGAGTTGACTTGACAGGCCTTGTGGTGTCGTCAGCGTCAGGCTTTCCGCCCGGCCATCCGGTGATGGTGTGCTGGAAGTCATTGAAAACGTCTATGTTGATCTTGTCGAACGGCCCGTAGAGTTCGATGAGCTCTCCGAGGGAGTTCTCGAAATAGTCCTGCTGCTTCAGCTTGAGGATTGGCTTATGAACCTTCTGGCAGAGCCAAACGACGGCCTTGCGGATCAGGCACGGTGTCCACTGGCAAGGACCGACCATCCAAGGTGCGACGAGTCTGGTCAGCATAGAGGCTGACATCTCGTCAGTGTAGAATGTGATGTTGTCGTGTTCCTGAAGCCAGGTGGCAGGGCAGGCCGGATCGATGTCGCCCTCCACGACTTTCTTTACCACAGCCGCCTTGTCCTCGCCCCAGGCCATAAGGATGATCCTGCGGGCGCTCATCATCGTGCCGATACCCATCGTGATGGCGGTCTTAGGGGTGACGGAAATGTCGCCGTTGAAATTGCGGGCCTGTCTCTTTCTGGACTGGTATGAGAGCGGAACGGTGCGTGTGCGGCTCTTCTCTGACGAGCCGGCCTCGTTGAAACCGATCTGGCCGCCTTCGCCGACACCGATCACAAGCAGGTCGAGACCTCTGGCGATCTTGTCAAACTCGGCGCAATAGTCGGATACCTCTTCCTTTGAGACTGTTCCGTCAGGAATATGCACGTTCTCCTTTTTGACATCCACATTGTCAAGGAATTCGGCGTGGAGCCTGTGGTTGCGGCTCTGGACGGAGTCGCTGCCGTATGGGTAATATTCATCAATGGAGAACACCTCGACATTGGCGAAGGAGACCTTGCCTTCCTTGAACTGCTCTGTCAGGTTGCTGTAGAGGGACACAGGTGTGGTTCCTGTGGTCAAACCGAGTTTGAAAGGACGCGGAAGAGCCGCCCTTTCGTGGTCTTTGATGGCTTTGACAATAATGTCTGCCACCTTGTCGCTTCCGATGTTCGCGTCATCGGAAATCTCGGTGGTGATCTTCTCGTAGGAATGGAGAATGCTCTTAGGCAGGTTCTCCTCAATCAATCCACCGTCCTTTGGTAAAGAAAAGTGCTTCATTTTGTTGAGCTTAATAATTTCGTAAAATATGATATGTTTCGTCTCCCGTTTCCGGGTCAAAGCTCTATGTCGTTTCCGCAAATCGGACGGTCGCGGATCCCGTGCCTGAAACCACAACTCTTGTGGTGGCTGTCGGCTTAAACCGTACAAATATAATCAGTTTTCCTCATAAGCCGAATCGATTTTTCAGAAAAAATGATGCGCAGTGAATCAGAGCGCAGGCACCTTTTGCCTATCTGATCAGGAAGGCCGTTCCTTCTGAACCGTAAAATGTCCGGCAAACAAGCATATCGCCGGACAAGTCACATCAACGGTTACGTTTGTCCGGCCAAACGGCTTTCCACCGGATAAGATGCATCGACAGCGGTGTTTAGGAACATGAAAATAATAAGTTACTTCAGATTAAGAAGCTGTTTTGAATTGTTCTTTGAGGTGAAAAAATCTTCATTTTATTCCCGCTTCTTCAGTCAGACGGCACCGCTCGCTATCTTCCTTGGAAGAAGCGGTCGAACCTGAAGTTTTTCACTCTCAACCCAGAGCCCGAACCGAGGGCAATCGAACTTGTCCGGGTTGCCGAGGTGGGCAGCAGGGGGAGACTGTCTTAAAAGTATAATTACCACCTCCGAGGATTGAAAATTTGTTGTCGCCCCTGTAGTGGGGTACGGACTTTTCTGCTCTCGTCGAGACTTTTCAGACAGTCTGGGGGGGGGAGCTTGCTCTTAACCTTCAAACAAACAATTCAAAACTGTTTCTAAGAGAAGATTTTCGAGGATAGATCTTTTTCGAAGAAGGAGTGTGCCGGTGGCACATGACTGATGAAAAAAGAGAAATAGACCGAAAAGATTCCTTAATATGATGCGGCTTATTGTTTGAAGGTTACTTATCCGGTATAAGTGCTTTTTGCCGGACAAGAGGGATTACGCGTTTTTTCGCATAAGCTTTTTGTTGAATGTTTTGGAATATCGGAGGAAATTCAATAACTTTGCAATCCTTTGAAGCGGAAGTGCAGCGGAAGTGCGAAGTTTCCAAAGGAAAGTCTACTGCCTGAATATGCCCGAATGGCGGAATTGGTAGACGCGTTGGACTCAAAATCCAATGTCCCTTAAAGACGTGCCGGTTCGAGCCCGGCTTTGGGCACCCGACCGAAGTCTCCCTCGTTTTTTTTGGGAGACTTCTTCTTTTTTTTGTCAGATTCAACCTTACGTCTTTTGCCCAGTACCTTCGGGCGGCGGAAACGCGCGGAGGTGTCGCTCAAGCGTGCCGTGCTGCACCCTCGGGCGACGAAAAAGTACGAAAGTGTCGCCCAAGCGCGCCGTGCTGCACTTTCGGGCGACGATAAGTGCCAAAAGCGTTGCCCTGGAGTGTCGTCTTGGAGTGGCGCGAGGAAGGATTCTGGAACGATCAAAGGAGCATAAATGGATGGTTTTGCTCTTGCCAAAGACAAAAACGCATACGACGGTGGCATTATATGGAGAAAATGCGGCCGTCGTGATTGGTCAAGGCTCCGGGGGTACGTTTCAGGGGATTTAGTTCCGATGTCTTAGGCTTATAACTTATTATTTTTTGTATATTTCCTCTAAAAATTGCAAGACCACCCACTGTCTTTGTTCGTGCGTTGGGT
>OJAW01000460.1_pt1 | contig 29074 bp, 20 predicted proteins | sample 1589151 | NCBI WGS metagenome assembly OJAW01 (sample SAMN03283290) | human gut metagenome | biome: human-associated habitat; material: feces | host: Homo sapiens | place: Peru | collected 2012
AGCTTCATTCGCTTGCATGGAGTTAACCATAATCAGCCGTTTCCAACGGCTACAAGCCTCCACAAAATCTTTTACCTCATTCACCATTTGTTTTTTTTTCAGTGTTTTCGCCTTTATGGTGCAACATATTCGATTTTAATTGTAAACGGCAATTTATTAACGCATTTGAAACATGCCGAAGGCATGTCCCTACGTTATGGTGTTTACGTTATGGTGTTGTTGGGTTTGTTGAATTTGTTGAATTGCGTGCGAATGGCGCACATTATTATATAATATAAAAAGAAACAGGTTCCTTTTGGTGGGGGAACCTGCTTTTTGGGGGTATGTGTGTGGGCTACGCCTTATTTGGTGGCGTGCTTGTAGTCGTCGATTACGATGAGTTTGCTGATTTCGGTGGCGATAGTCAGCTTGCTTGTTGTTCACACGAGTAAGTTGATGGTGTGAGATGTTTTATCGTTGTTCTGTTCGTTGCTTATAGGTGCTGTCGCTGTCGTCGCGTTCAAACGATGTTTTTATGTTGTTGAAAGTGTAGGAAATGGAAATGTTCACACTTCTTCCGTCGCGGTCGTGTTTTACGTATTTCACCACGTTGTTCGATAAGGTTCTTAATGTGGTGGGGCTCACCATTCTGTTAAACAGGTCTTGCCCAGTAATCGATACTTTCAGACTTTTTTTAAGGAAAGAGGTGGATATACCCACATTTACGCCTAAAGTGTGGCCGAAGCGTTGGTTGGCATAACGGTAAGGAGTGCGGTACCAGCTATAGGTGAAAAGGTTGTATTTTCCTGCAATCGTATATCTTGCATTGAGCGAGAGCATCCATGACAGTTGGTTTTGGGTGTTCATACTTCCGAGTGCTGAATATTTATGGCTGGAATATTCGAGGAGCGACGACGCATACACATTGTATTTGCGTTGCCAGATACTGTAGGTTATATCAAAACTTAGATTTCTGTTTTTGCCACTATTTTCAGGACGGGTTAGAATTGCGTTTTTTACACCATCGTATTGTGAATAAGTGTCGATTACAGGATTGTTGTTCCAGTTGAACTCCAATGTGGTGGAAAAATCTTTCCATGAGCCGAAGTTCAACGACAGTTCGTTTGATTTAGAGTAGCCCAAGTTTGGGTTGCCCACATAATAGTTCAACGAGTCGGAAAATTCTATATTTGGATTAAGCTGATAGTATTGTGGAGCGTAGTCGTAGCGTCGATAGCCAAGCGAAAGGTTCTTGTCTTTCACTCTCCAGCTGATGGAAGCCGATGGTTTAAGGATGTGGTAGTGTTTGTCGAATGGCGCAATTCCTGCCATCTCGCTTTTAAGGTAGTCGTAGGTGTATGCCAATCCTCCGCTCAAGGTCACTTTTTTTATGTCGTGGGAATATGAGGCATATCCTGAAACCACCGTGCTTGTCACATCCACAAGGCTTTCTGCACCATTTGTGACGTAGCTATTGCTGTTGGAGGAATGTACGCCCGTATATCCTGCCGACAGGGAGCCATTGCCTCCTATCTTTTGTGTGAGTTCGGCATACGATAGCCATGCTTTGTAGTGTGTAGGGTTGGATATCGTTGTGGAACTGTTGGAGAAAATGTCGTGGCTTTTGCGTTGAATGTCGCTATATGACGAGCGTATGGAAAATGTAGTATTGTTGACATCAAGATAATAGCCAATGCCTGCGTTGTGGGAGTGGTTGTTGGCGTTTTGCCACTCTGTGTACGATTTGAGTTGGTATTCTGGAATGAGTGTCTCTATCGCCGTGGCAGTGCGTGTCTTGCTATGCTCAAAACTGCCAGAATACTGTGCCTGTAGTCGTGAACTCTTGCTGATGTCGTAACTGATGCCGGCAAACACGCTCACATCGTTGCTGCGGTAGCGGTTATTTTCTCTTGAGTGGTATTCTTCCGATGGTCCAGATGCGGCAGAGTATGGGTCGGTGACCACGGTGCTTGATTTGCTTGACGGATTGCTGCCACCATGGCTGTAGTCCACCGCAAGCGTTCCCGACACCTTGTTGAATCTAAAGTCGGAGTTCAGTGCAACTCCTGCGCCAGCATTGTGGCTGCGTTGCGTGTAGTCGGCACTTGGCGAGAGCGATACATAGTCGCTGAGGTGTTTTTTCATCTTAATGCGCACCACGCTTGTTGTGCCTGGAGGATACTCGCCGCCTGGCTCTCTAATAATCTCTATTGAGGATATGTCGCTCGACAGAATGCTTTTTAGTTCCTTTTGTGAGGTGATGCGGCGGTTGTCAATATAAATCAGTGGCACACCACGCCCTGGCACGGAAATCACACCATTCGTTTTCATGAGTCCCGGTGTCCATTCCAGTGTTTCCAGACCAGTATGGAACTGTCCTAAATAACCGTCTGCTACATTCAGATATTTCGTGTTTACACCATTGGTTATCATGGTGGTAGTGGCTGTTACCACTACTTCGTTGAGACTCACTGTAGTATCGCGCTTGAGGGTGAATTTTAAAATAGAGTCAGCCTGGTTGTAGTCCTGCGTTAAGGTGTGATAGTTGCGCGCTTCCAACTTGAGCCTGTTGAATGGCACGTTGGGTAAAACGAATGCCATGTCTGTAAACGATTGGCTTGCCACCATAGCGGTATCTTGAAAAAGAGTGACCTTAGTCGGGATTTTTTTCACACCGTTGGCTGTCAGTTCTACTTTTACTTGTGCGCTCAAGGCATTTGGCATTCCGAAAGCGACAAGAGCCATGAGCATTATTACGGTCTTATTGATTCTCATATATTTTGGAGAAGATTTCCTTGATGTTATATTATTTGGGGGGGGCAATAGTCTTTGCCACAATGTAATCCTCCAAATAATTCGCTTAGTTCATCGTCAGCAAGAAGGTTCACATTGTCATTCATACCTGAACGGAGCATCTCAATCTCCGAACTTTTCAGTTCAAATGTTTTTTTCTCCATAGTGAGCTATGTTTATAGGTGAATAAAAAAAGTTAATTGTTGTCTATTGCTGGGTGGCGTGCTTGTAGTCGTCGATTACGATGAGTTTGCTGATTTCGGTGCCGCCGTATTCGGTTGCGCTCTTGTAGGTGCCGAAGTAGCGGTAGAGGCCAGGAGCGAGCTTGTTGCCAGCTTTGTCCTTCAAATCCCAAACCAGTGGGAATTGGCTGGTGGTGTTGGTCCACACGAGGTTGCCAGCGGCATCGGTCACCTTCACGGTCACGGTTGGAGCCTCGTTGGTTTCGCTTTCAATGTTGAAGGTGGCTTTGTCGATAGCAGGCACTTCTTCGGTGTAAAGCGTTACCTTACTTGCAGGGCCCACGAGGAAGTTGATGGTGTGCGTTGCCTCGTTGCCGGCAGCATCGTGCACGGTGTAGGTGAGGCGGTGCTGACCTGCAGTGATGCCGGTGAGTGGAAGGGCGATATCCATTCGCTTGCCTTTTTCGCTCAACGTGGCGTGACTCTGCACTTCACGGTAAGTTTCCTTGCCGCCATCGAGTTTCAGCGTCATGGCGTTGCCGAGTCCTACCGACATGTTGCTGATCGCCACATCGTCGGTCACGGTGATGTAGAGCGTGGAGTTGGCAGGAATGTATGCGCCTTCGGCGAAGCTGCTCTCATCGTTGAAGAACATCTTTTCGATGACAGGAGCCGTGGTATCGACCACGGTCACTTCCGATGCGCTGTAAGGTGAAATCTCAATTTTATTGAACTGACCGTTCACCATGTGGGTGGAGTTGTCCTTGTGTGCATATACTGAAATCAATCCCTTTTCCCACAATGCTTCCACGTGGCGTGGCACCATCACAGAGCCTTCAAAAATGCCATTCACCACGCGGCCGCTTACCTGTGCGATGAGGTTGCGAGGGTAATATACCGAGCGAGTGGTGCTCTTGCTGTTGAAAGTGCTTGTCACATCTTTGTAGAAGCGTTCCTGGTCGTAGAGTGTGAGCACTGCGTCGCCGTTGAATGAGGCGTCGATGCCACCTTCCAACTTATTCACTTGCGCCTTCACCTTCAGCATTTGCAGCGGACGAATCTTGGCTGTGGATTTATCGTTGAGCGTCACATTGTTGATTTCGGTGATTTTAAACAATGGCTTTGGATAGTTCACAGCCATTGCTGGGTCGCCCAAGAGGAAGAATTTCACCTTGTCGGGCACACTGTTGGTGCCGAAGCATTGCTTGGTCTGGAGGTAGATGTCGCCCAATCGGGGCATTTCCTTCTTTGTCTCGTAACTGAACATGGCTTGCACCCAAGCACGGTTCAGTTTGTCGTTGTTGTCGGCAAATACCGAGCGAGGTGAAGTGAACAGGGCAATAGCACCACCGTTCTTCTTGTGGAACTGCACCTCGGCAATGCCACGCTCGTCGCTGTCGTAACGAGCCACATCGCAACATGCTGTGGTGAAGATGGGTAGATGCTCATATTCGGTGGTCTGTGCCTCGGTCATGGTCCACATGTGGCGCAGTTTGGTGTAAGAGATAGAGCCAGCGTGGCCGATATAGGTGTAGAAATATTGACCTTTCTTCAGCGCCTCGGTAATGTGGCGGCGAGCCTCGATGGCGGTGAGGTTGGAACTCGACACGCCAGGCTCACTTGTACTGGTGGCGTTGGGGAACAAATCCACGTATGCCTTGTCCACAAACAGGCCGGTGCCTATGTCGGTGCTGAGAATATCGTTGATGCCCGCCGCTTGGAACAAGTGCTTATTGCTGTCGCCCTCGTCGCATGAAATGAGCGCATTGTTGCGCCACACGCCATAATCGGGGTCGTTCACATAGTTGAGCAACTTATCCACATCGGAGCGTGCTTCTGCCACGTCGGCAGATGGAATGCGGCCCACGCCAATTCTCAACGCCTCGTTGGTGATGTTGTAGCCCGAATTGTCGGAAAGCACGCCGAAGAAGTCGTCGGACACATAAGAGTTGTTCTCGTCGTTGCTGTTGTCGCTTTGGTAAGTGATTACGCGATTTTTCTTGGTGGTGGTGATGCCACGGTTGTCGAACGAGCCACAACCAAACATCAAGAGATACTTGAAGCGCTTGGAATCGCGGTCGTAGAACATCTTGTTCATCAAGCGAATGCCCATAGCATCAGGTGTGCCGCTTGAGAACTCGTTGAACACCTCATCTTGGTCAAACACATGCACGATGAAACCGTCGTTGCCACGGTGCATCTGTGCGATGCGCTCGGCTTGTGGCTTCAACTCCTTGCTGGTGACAATCACCATATTAGGAGTGGGCATACCGTGGATGTCTTGGTTTGCAACGGTCTCAAAACCGCTGATTTTATAGAGGGTGGCATTAGGGTCGAAAGCCACGTATTGCGACCATTCCTTGTTGTAGCCCGGTGTGAATGCCTTCACAGTGGTGCCATCTTCCTTGTTGAAGTCGGCATACTGGTATTCCACAGGCGAAGCCTCGTTGTCGATATTCCACACCACAATGCTATTGTTGGGTTCGGAAATCTCGATGCGGTCGGTGTTGGTGAGTTTGTTGAAGCCCATGCGCACCTGTCCGTTCTCGGCATACTGAAAATTGTTGTAGTGCGAGAATGTGATGGTAAACCAGTCGAGGCGTGTCCATTTCACCACCAGTTCAGATGGCACATCAATATTGAATTTCAGTTTGCCCTGGTCGCTAAACACCTTAGGGGTGATCGCAGCCGCAGGGTTGGTGGAGTTGTAGTAAATCAATGCGCTCTCGCTGTAGCGGACCGATGAAGCCGACGACAGGAATTTCACCGTGTCGATGGCGTTGCCAGTCAAGACAAATGCTTGCAGATTGCCGCTATTGCTGTAGCCAGAGCCCTCGCGTGCGATACGTGTAGCCACACATGGGTTCACGGTGAAGGCGGTGCCTTCCACTCTGCCAGGCATCTTGAAGTCGAAAGTGGTGTTCTCGTTGATGCGTTCGCCCAGCAAAGCCTTGCCTGTGTAGCCCACGCTTGTTTCCTCCTTTTCGTGGTAGAAATAGTCGAGGCTGGTGCCGCGGGCGTTCTCGCCAGTTTCGGTTGGCGTCACTTTTCTCGTAGCGTCGTCGCCATCGCCCTCACAGAGGAAGTAGTATCCTGCTGTGGAGTAGGGGTTGATGGTGCGGCTGTATCGGGGTTTTGATGTGCGCGAGTCGTCGAGTTTGAATTTCAACGGTCCCTTAGCGTAGAAGCAAATTTTGTTGGCATTGCGCCACACGGGCACTTTCACGAGGTCATCGGGCGCATCGCCGTTGAGCACCTCGCTTATCAGTTGTCCGCCAGAACCGTAAACCCTTACATTGTTGAGGTTTGAAAAGCCCATGGCGCTGAGTTCTTCAGCCGTGATTTCATGCACACCAGTGTTGGTGACCTTTATTTTTACCCATTTTCCTGTTGCCAGTTTTGATGTGGTGGCATAGTGCGAAGTGGAGAATGCCACAGCGCTCTGTGAAAGAGCGATACATGCTACGGAAATGGCAAAAAGTGATATAAAACGAAATTTACGCATATATGTGGATATTAGTTTGCTCTTATTCATTTATATTTTAATTTAACTCATTTTATTCTTATCGTCAGCGAGTCTTTCTCGTTGATAGTGCCACTCAGGTGCTCGCCGATGCTGAGCCGATGGCCTTCATTGTCGCTCCCAATCACTATCATGTCGCCCATCTTCAGCGTGAAGTATTCGCTGGCCTCGGCTATGATGTCGTCGATTTGCCGGGTGGTGATAAGGCTTGTGGAGAAGGACTGGTCGTCGTTGATTCGAGTTTGCACCTTCAGTCCGCCGTCGGCATCGAGGTCGGTGATGGGGTGGGCTTTACCGAGCATAAAAGCACCGTCGAAGGCAGTGTATCGGGCATCGAGGTGGGCAAATTGCGCTTCCACCTTCGCTTCCACCTTCGCCTCCACCACTGCGCAAGCCGATGCGCTCTGATAGTAGCGGTGAGCGAACCGTGGTGCAATGTTTTTGCCCAGGCGGTCGATTCTTACCGCCAAAGCAGGGTGCAACACAAATTCGGGGGCAAAGTCGGGAATGAAGAACGGCTTGTTGCCCACAAGCATAGTGGAGTCGGCCATCAGCCGATAGCATCTGTCATTACCGTTGCCTGTTATTACTATTATTTTCACTCGCTATCAGATGTTGGGGGGAGAATTATTTATTGTTCATCTCGTCCATGCGGTTGTACATCAGTGCCAAGTGCGCATAGATAGATGTGTTTTGAATTACGATGTTGGCAGGGGCTTTGATGCGGTAAGGGGTGAAATTCCAAATCGCCTTCAAACCTCCGCTGATGGCTTGGTTAGCCGCATCTTGTGCGTGCTCCACCGGCACGGCAAGCACAGCAATCGACACGCCATATTCCTGCTGGCGCGCCTTCAGCTCGTCCATGTGGTAGATGGGCACACCGCAGATGCTTTTTCCTGCTATCTCGTCGTTGGTGTCGAAACCAGCCACAATGTTCAGACCGTATTGAGCCAAACCCACGTCTTGCATCAACGCAGCTCCAAGGCTACCCACGCCAATCATGAAGGCACGGTGCTTGCGCTTGAAGCCCAAGAAGTCGACCAGTTCGCGGACAAGGGAATGCACCTCGTAGCCGATGCGTGTTTTTCCCTTGATGTTGAGGAATGACAGGTCTTTGGCAATTTGTGATGCGTCCACATTGATTTCTTTTGCGATTTGGGTAGATGACACATACTCAATATTTTGATTGTCGAGCATTCTGATGTATGCGAGATACCACGGAAGTCTTCTCAAAGTGGGCTCTGGAAGTATGATTTTTTGGATATTTTTACTATCGTTCATTAATTCGTTGAGTTGTTTCTTGCATTTTCCAAACCACAAAATTAATAAAAAATCTGTATATGCTCAAAAAATACTATTTATTAATGTGTGATTTGTGCGCAATTCATTCACATGCCGAAATGCGCTGTCGCTATTGTGCCGTAACAGCAATTTTCTTCGCCTTGGTGGCCTCCTGAATGCCGTCGGTGGAGATGCGCGCGCGGTAGATGTAGATGCCGCGTTGCACACGGTTGCCGTTCATGTCGGTGAGGTTCCATGTCACGGGGAATGATGTGCCTGAATCGCTGCGACCGGTTTGAGTGGCGGTCCACACCAGTTGACCGAGCAGGTTGTAGATGTCGATACCCACAGTCACGGTAGCGTCGGGGCGGTTGTGCTTTAAGTAGAAGTTTGCCGAGGTGGAAGCAGGATTAGCGTCGCAATACACATCGTAGAGGTCGGGCTTCATGCCACGAATCACGGTGAAATTGATGGTCTTGCTCGACGAATTGTTGAACACGTCCCACACCTTCAGTTTCAGCGTGTGTGCACCTGGGTCGAGGTCGGAAAGCTGGTAGTTGATGTTGCCAGCCGAGCCGTTCTCGTTGTCGGTGTTGATTGGCGAGAAGTATGCCGACAGGTCGTCGATGGTGGTCTTGCCGTCGATGGTGAGGGTGATGGCGTGTCCGATACCGCTCGATGAGAGGTTGATGCCGCTCTCGTCGCTCACGCGTGCCATGAGCAGTGGCGATTCGTTCACAAGGTCGCCGTCTTTAAATTCCTCGCCATTGAGCACCATCATTTCAATGTTAGGTCCGATGGTGTCGGGCACCACGGTGTCGTCGTAGCCGTAGATGTAGAACTGGCTGTTGCTGCCCATCGCCTCGCGTGAGCCGCCGTTAAACATCACGTTGCTGGTTTGAGAATTGTCGTAGGCGTAGAGGTTGATGAGCGAGGGGCTATAGTTGTCGAACGTAGCCAAAATTTCAGATGGCACGGTCACTTTGAACGAGAAATCGCCGTTTTTCACCGTATCAACTTTCACGGCAAGTTTGTTGGGGCGGTCGAGGTAGGCATATTCCTCGCCACCGTCGCCATAGCCGTGACTGAGCACCGACTGCTCGCAATCGTAGAGCGTGGCAATCACAGGGCCGTTGAAGTCAACCTTATTACCCTTACTGTCGGTCACCTTGCCAGCGAAAGTGAGGGTTTGGCGAGCCTTAAACTCAGGCTTGTTGTCCTCGCTCAACTGCTGTCCGTTGATGCTCTCAACCTTGATTTTCAGTGGAGCAAAAGCCGGGCGCATGGCAGGGTCGCCAAAGAGGAAATAGCGCATATTGTTGTCCTCTCGGCCTTCGGAAGTGGCTTTACGGTAGTCGTTTTTACCCCAGCGTAGAATGTCGCCCAATCGGTGAGGCATACCCTCGGTATCGCGAGCGAAAGTGTATTTTGCCACACGCTTGTGCAGTTCGCCATTTTGGGTGATATACACCAAACGGGGAGGGCAAATCAGCGCAATGGCACCGCCCTGACCGTTGAGAAACATCTTCTCGCCGCCAGAAAGGTTAAGCGCGTCGAATCGGGTAAACTCGCAAGTGGCTGCGTAGAGAATAGGCAGACGCTTGTAGAAAAGATTGTTGCTCACATCGGGAGAGGTAAGCAGTCCTTCGCCAGTCCAGCCGTTAGGACTTGCGTGGCCGGTGTAGTTCCACCACACCACGCCTTCGCTCAGCGAGTGGAACATCTTGGCGCGTGCATCGGGATAGGTGCGGCCAGAGCCTTGGCTCACGGCGTTGAACGCATCGATATACACTTTGTTGTAAATATAGTCGTTGCCACCGTTCACCTTCGAAATGGCAGTGGTTTCCTCTGATTGCTTCATGTGAATGGCTTGGTTTTCGTCGTCAGCCACATCAAGCACATTGTTTTTCCAAGAGCCATTGTTGGGCGTGGTCACATATTTGATGAGTTTGTCAACGGTTGTGCGTGCTTCGCTCACACTTTTCACAGGAAAGCGACCCACGCTGATGTCGAGGTCGAAACTGGCGAAATCGGTTCCTGAGTCGTCGGCAAGCACGGCAAATGGGTCGTCGCTGGTGAAAGATGTGTTCTCATCGTTGCTTGCCTCGCTCTGCCATGTGAGCAGCATGGGGTAACTTGCCGCCTTCACGGTGCTGCTCAGCTGGCGGTTGTCGTAGGTGCCGTTGCCGAAAAGCAACATATATCCCAACTTGTGGCCCTTGCTGTCGGCACCACGGTCGTAGAACATTTTATTCAGCTTGCGATACGCCATAGCGTCGGGCGTGCCACTTGAAAATTCATTGAACACCTGCTTTTGGTCCACCACCAGCACACGCATTGAATCCACCGACTCGTGCATCGAGGCGATGCGTCGGGCTTGGTCGAGAAATTCGGTTGGCGAAATGATTACCATATCGGGTGTGGCCTCGCCGTGAATGTTTTGGTTGCTCACCTTGCTGTCGAAAGTGGGCGAGGGGAAAGATGCTGATGGGTTGAACGCCACATACTCACGGTTGCCACTGATGATGGGACTAAACACCGCCTTACCATCGTGCTTTGTCACGTTCATCTCGGTGGGCTGATGTGAGGTGGTCACGTCCCACACTTGAGTCTCGTCGGTCACGCCACTCACCTCGAGTTGCGACTCGGCTTTGCCGTCGTGCTGCCCCCATGCCACAGTGCCGTTTTGCAGAGCGAGAGCGCGCTCATAGTTCACGGCTATGTGATTGAGTCGCGCCAGATACACCGTGCCAGAAGGGTTGTAAGTCACCGTGTACGACAGGTTCTCGCCCTTGGTGGGCACAAAACTCTTCACGGAACTGCCCCACGCATAGTGGGTGTGTGCCACATCGAGCACAGCGCCAATGTTGTCGGTGCCATCACCGGGAATGTTGGTGCCGTTTTGCTGGAAAGTGAGTTTCGAGTTGCCACCCATCGTTTTAGAGGCGAAACTGGTGAGCACATTTACATTGCTGCCGCTGATATATCCTGGGAGCGAGAATTTGAAAGTTTGCGATTTGTTGTAGCGGAAGTCCTCGCCGAGCAGCAGTCGTCCGGTTTCGCCCGGATTCACCAATTCTTCCTCGTGGAAAATGCGTTCGGTGTAGGTGCTGGTGGCTGGACCGGTAGCTACATTCGAGGCTTTATCCACGGCGATGTCGGTGTATTTGGCATCGTCGGTCACGAAATAGTAGCCCGCTGTGGCGTAGGGGTGCTGCACAGGTGTGAAATTCACCTTGCCGTCAACATTCTTCCATGTAGTTGGACCTTGCGCATAGAATATGATTTTGCCGCCGCTTCTCACCACTGGGATTTGTGGCAAGTCGTCGGGCAGGTCTTCAGAGAGTTTCTCGGAAATGGGCGCGCCACCGAATCCGAAGATGTGAAGTTTGCTGATGTCAGAAAATCCCCATTTTTGTGCGTCGGCACTTGTGATGGCGTGCATACCACTTTTAGTGACCTTGATTTTCACCCATTTGCCAGTAGCCAACTTCGAGCTGTCGGCATAATGAGTTGTTGAGAAAGCGTGTGCGTTCACGCTGCTGTAAAGTGCAAAAATTGCCACGCAGGCAATGGTGGATATTTGGATATGAAGTCGGTTTAAATTCATATATCTATAATTTCGTGTTCAAATATTATTATAAATAACGCATTTCTTTTTTTATTATTGTGATGATGCCGCGAATTTTACCACCGATAGGCACAAAAAAACGACTGTGTCATAGAAATTCGCTTTCTACGACACAGTCACCACTGTTTGCTTTATTGTGTGTTTCCAAAAACTTTTCCTTCGTGTGTTTTTCTATTTTCCGTAAAAATGTGTGTGTTTATTTTGCTTTTTTACTCTGTTACATTTATGAAGTGTGTTTTATATCGTAATCCAAAAAGTGTGTGGAAGTTAAATGAATATGAAATTCGACAAAATCACCAGTAGCGAAACCACATACACGCCTTTGCGGAACGCTTCGTCGATGCGGCGCTTTTCTGCTTCCTCACGTTCGTGGATTTGCTCCGCGGTAAGATAGTTGTTCTCAGGGTGCTCGAAATCGAGAGCCATTTGCTTGATGTTGTTGTCGCGTTTCATAATCTTTAGTTTTTTTGATGTTGAATATCGTTTGTTTTAATCTCACGTTGCAAAGGTATTTTAAAGCGTGGGCAAGAATATTGCACACGGCATAAAACTAAAGTTAAATATCGAGAGAGCGCCGCAGATGCCAATTTTTTCGGATATGTGAAAAATGTTCTTAAATTTTATAACTGCTATCAATATTTATTGCTAATTTTGTAGCTTGAATTAAAATATTTTCCAGATATAGTCAGAATTATGGATACTCGGTACATTTTCGTAACTGGCGGTGTGGTATCGTCACTTGGTAAAGGAATTATCTCATCGTCGTTAGCTCGTCTGCTTCTCTCAAGAGGCTTTAGTGTTACAATCCAAAAATTTGACCCTTATATCAATATCGACCCCGGAACCTTGAATCCTTACGAGCATGGCGAATGCTATGTGACAGAGGACGGATACGAAGCCGACCTTGACTTAGGGCATTACGAACGCTTCACCAACATTCGCACATCGCGTGCAAGTAATGTGACCACCGGCCGCATCTACCAAAGGGTGATCAACAAGGAGCGTCGTGGTGATTATTTAGGAAAGACGGTGCAAGTGGTGCCTCACATCACCGATGAGATTAAAAACTCGGTGAAGCACTTGGGCAGCACCGGAAAATTCGACTTTGTGATTACCGAAATTGGCGGTACTGTGGGCGATATCGAGTCGCTTCCATTTTTGGAGGCAGTGCGCCAACTTCGATGGGAACTGGGAAGCAAATGCGTGTGCGTGCACCTCACCTATGTGCCATATATCCGTGCGGCCAAGGAATTGAAAACCAAGCCCACGCAGCACTCGGTGAAGCAACTCCAGCAAGTGGGTATTCAGCCCGATGTGTTGGTGCTCCGCACCGAAAAGAATATTCCAGAGGATATGCTTCACAAGGTGGCGCAATTTTGCAATGTGGCAGACAACGCCGTGGTGCAAAGCGTGGACGCACCTTCAATTTACGAGGTACCGCTGATGATGCACGACCAGAAACTCGACAACATCATTCTCGAAAAGACTGGCACGCCATACTCTGGAGAGCCCGACCTCACAGCCTGGAACCAGTATCTTGCGCACCTCAACAATGCGAAAGATGAACTCACAATCGGGCTTGTGGGCAAATATGTAGCACTGCAAGATGCATATAAGTCGATTGACGAGGCACTGTTGCAATCAGCCACCTACAACGACTACAAGGTGAACATTAAATACATCAGTTCTGAGCAACTCACCGACGGCAATGTGGCTGAAAAACTTTCCGACCTCGACGGTGTGATTGTGGCACCGGGCTTCGGACAACGAGGCACCGAGGGCAAATATGTGGCGCTGAAATGGTGCCGTGAGCACGATATGCCCACCTTTGGCATTTGCTTGGGTATGCAGAGCATGGTGGTGGAATTTGCCCGCAATGTGCTGGGCATGGATTCTGCCAACAGCACCGAAATGGACCCCGACACACCATATAATGTGATCGACCTTATGGAAGAGCAAAAGAGCATCACCTATATGGGTGGCACCATGCGACTGGGTTGCTACGACTGCCATTTGCAGAGTGGCACGAAAGTTGCTGAAGCATACGGGTGCACCGACATCAAGGAGCGTCACCGCCATCGTTACGAGTTTAACGAAAAGTTCCGCTCCCAATTCGAGGCAGCCGGTATGAAGTGTGTGGGTGAGAATCCCGAAACTCACTTGGTGGAAGTGGTGGAGGTTCCATCGCTGAAGTGGTATGTGGGCACACAATACCACCCCGAATACAGCAGCACGGTGCTGAATCCACACCCACTGTTTATGGCATTTGTGCGTGCGGTGATTAAAAACAAAAATGAGAAATAAATAATTTACTAACTAACAAATAAACATTGATTTGCAGTTACCATACTGCGGAACGATTAATTATTTAAGATGGACAAAAACACGATTATCGGCTTACTCTTGATGATGGCTGTGATTTTTGGGTTCAATATCCTCTTCGCACCAAGCGAGGAAGAGATTGCGCAGCAAAAACAGGAACAGGTTGCCAGCAATCAAGATAAGAAAGACAGCGGTGACAAACAAGTTGCCACAGATTCGCTATCAGCCAACGATTTCGCGAAACTTAAAGAAAACTTGAAGAATTACGGTGGCGACTCTGCCGTGATTAAGACTGCCGACCTTCAAGTGGCTCTCGTTGACGGCAAGGTGAAAGCCTCCCTCAACATCGACGGCAAAGCGCAGACCGTGAACGACGCCGAAACCGAGGCACTCAGTCCCGCTATGGCTTCTGCTCTGCGCGAACTTAACAACACCTACACCCGCAATGGAGACTTCTCTGCGATGATGACTCCACGCAACGACTCGGTGGTGATTAAGAACGACTCACTTCAACTTGTGATTTCAAGCAAGGGTGCAATGATTACTCGCGCCACCCTTCCTAACTACAAATCCACCCACAACACCTCAAACAAGGCGTTTGGCAAGTATGTTGAGGTGTTCTCTCCAGGTGAAAACGAGTATGGCTTCATGCTCAACACCAGCACCCAACGCTACAACACCCAGGACTTCTATTTCGAGCCTGTGGAAAAGACCGATTCAAGCGTGCTGATGGCATTGAACTTCCCTAACGGTGCTCAATTCGGTATTCGCTACACCCTCCGTCCCGACAATTATGTGGTGCACATGGAAGTGGTGCAAAAGAATATGAACCGTGTGCTCGACAGCAGCAACCCAATGTACTTCGACTGGAAGCAGAAGATGCGTCGCCACGAAGTGGACGGTATGTTTGAAGAGCGCAACAGCACACTCTACTACAAGTTTGTGGGCGACAACGACGCCGACTACCTCACCGAAAGTTCGGAACAGAAGGAAAACTTCACCGACGCTATGAAGTGGGTGGCTGCGAAGAACCAGTATTTCTCATCTGTGTTTATCGCTCAGAAGCAATTCAGCGGCATGACGCTCACCAGCGTGCCATTCGACAAGAAGTCGCCAGAGTTTAACGATTATCTGAAAATGCTCACCGTGCACTCAGAAATCGAATATCAAGCCGACAACGCCAACCCTGCATCATTCTTCCTGTATCTCGGTCCTAACCGCTATAAGGTGCTGAGCAACATCGACGAAATGATTAAACAATATCCTGGTGGCGACAATCCTGAATTTGAGGACCTTCACCTCACACGCCTCATTCCACTGGGCTGGACACTCTTCCGCTGGATCAACACATGGGTGGTGATTCCTGTGTTCGACTGGTTGGGCTCATTCATTGGCAGTTACGGTATCATTATTCTGATTCTCACCATTCTCATCAAATTGGTGCTCACTCCACTCACTATCAAGAGTTACCGCTCACAGGCTGTGATGAAGATTCTCGCACCAGATGTGAAGGCTATCAACGAAAAATATCCCGACCAAGCCGATGCCATGAAGCGTCAGCAAAAGACGATGGAACTATATCGCTCTGCTGGTGCCAGCATGTTTGGCGGTTGCTTGCCAATGTTGCTCCAGATGCCAGTGCTCATCGCCGTGTTTGCGTTCTTCCCATCATGTATTGAATTGCGCGGCCAGTCGTTCCTTTGGGCACACGACCTCTCGGCTCCTGATGCCATTGTGAGTTGGACCACCCAAATTCCACTCATCAGCAGTTACTTCGGCAACCACATCAGTCTCTTCTGCTTGTTGATGACCGCCACCAACATTCTCTACACTTATGTGTCGATGCAGTCGCAGAGCCAAAACCAAAGTATGCCAGGCATGAAGTGGATGATGTATCTGATGCCTGTGTTCTTCCTGGTATTCTTCAACCACTACGCATCTGGTTTGAGCTACTACTACTTCGTGTCGCTCCTCATCACCATCGCCACCACTTATGCAGTGCGTGCTTCGGTGAAGGAAGAAGATGTGCGTGCAAAAATGGCAGAATACAGCAAGAAGCCTAAAAAGAAAAGCGGTTGGATGGCTCGCATGGAAGAAATGCAACGCCAGCAGCAAGCCGCTATGCGCGAACAGCAAAAGCGCGGTAGTGGTAAAAAACGCCGCTAATTCATACTCGACTATCAATCTCGATTGAAATAGATGAGAGGTGACTGCTTTTTCGGCGGTCACCTCTTAATTTTTTATAAAATGGGTAGGTGGATATAACATTTTTATTACTTTTGTGTTATAATCAATATGAAAAAGCAAAACGCGATGATGAAAAAAGCAATATTCGTTCTTCTGATGGTGGCAGCCGTGCTTCCAGCAATGGCTCTCGACCTCACTTGGAGTAAATACAATCTGAACTTCTCTGTTCCAGAAGGAGGGTTTGAGTTGTTGAATACCAGCGTGCGCTATGAGCGTCAGTGGGAGGATATGCTGCTCACCGTGCACCTCTACACCAAAGACACCGACAGCAAGAAGGACATCTACCTCACCACGCTCCAGCGTAAGGCTGCCGATTTCAATATGTATGAGGTGAAGAAAACCAAAATCAAGGTGAAGAACTTCGACACCTACGCTGTGGAAGGCATTATGCCCGACGGCACGCGTGGACTGCTCGTGAATTTGGTGTCGAAGAAAAGCGAACTGGTGGTGCAAATCGTGGTCAACTACCTGTTCGGCAATCGTGAGGTTGTGGAGGAAGTGGTGAAGAGTTTTGCCGAAAATCCCGACCGCAAGCCCAACCACGAAACACGCAAACAGAAAATCCAAAAGCGCGACCAAAAAGACCCGAAGCCCACAAAAGACCAACTCAGGGAACAACAGCGCCAAGAAAAAGAGCGCCAATATCAAGAAAAGCGCCGCAAAGGCGAAATCTTCGACGCCTAATCCTCACCTCTCACACAGAAATTATATGGGGAATTGGCCACAAATTAGCACAAAATATGTGTTTTCTTTAGCCACAAATTAGCACAAATTAGCACAAATTTTTTTTTGAGGTTGGATTATGGGTGAGTTCTTATTAAAAGAGGAATGTTATAAAATAATCGGGGCGGCGATGACTGTCCACTCCGAACTGAAGAATGGTTTTCTTGAAGAAGTATATCAGCAGGCATTAGCTATTGAAATGCGGCTTCAGGGCATTCCTTTTGAGCGCGAAAAGCAGCTGGAAATCTTTTATAAGGGCATTAAACTCGACAAAAAGTATTATGCCGATTTTTATTGCTTTGACAAGATTATAGTTGAATTGAAAGCAAAATCCCAGTTAAACAACGAGCATATTGCCCAAACCCTAAATTATATGAAAGCAACTAACACCAAAGTAGCCCTTTTGCTAAACTTTGGTGAGCCCTCATTCGTATATAAACGCCTGGTTCTCTAATCATCACCCACTTCCACACAATTAATAATTTGTGAAAATTTGTGCTAATTTGTGGCTAAGAAAATCATAGAATTTTGTGGCTGTGTAAACCTCCATTTTTTTGTGTGAATTTGTGGGGATGGTGGACTTTTTTTGTTCAATTATCCAATAATTGTGGTTCATATAGCCACGAGGTGTAACAATTTGTGAGTTTTATTATTAAATTTGCATTCTGTGTTTAATTGGCGTGATTGGCACTTGTGGCTTTTCGCGTAGAAATTGCAAAATAAAAATGCGAAAATTTTTATTAGGTATCATCATTTTGTCGGCGATTCCAGTAATGGGGCAGGGCACAGTGTCGCTCGATTCATGTCGCCGCATGGCTATTGCCAACAATAAGGAAATTCTGCAACAGCAAATCAAAATTGAGCAGGCTGGCTACCAGCGCAAACAGGCTGAGGCGGCTTATCTGCCAAGTTTTGACTTCGAGGGCGGATATATCTACAATCAGAAGAAACTCTCGCTCGTGGATAAAGACCAGTTGCTTCCCACCAAGACTTTCAACCCCGCAACCGGCTCCTACGACTTCAATCTTGTAAAGGACCCCACCACTGGTCTGCCCGTGATTCACGAAGGCTCGGTGATTCCTTCGCAGGTGGCATTGCTCCCTAAAAGCGCACTTACCTACGATGTGCACAATGTGTTTGCCGCAGCGGTAACCATGACGCAGCCTATCTACATGGGTGGCAAAATCCGTGCGATGAACAATATCACCCACTATGCCGAAGAACTCGCGCGCAATATGCACGACACCAAGGTGCAAGATGTGGTGTATAGCGTAGATGAGGCATACTGGCGCGTGGTGTCGCTCGTGGCTAAGAAAAAACTGGTGGAGAGTTATTTGAAACTGGTTCAGAACCTCGACAGCGATGTGGAGAAAATGATTAAGGAGGGTGTGGCTACCAAGGCCAACAAACTCACCGTGGACGTGAAGGTGAACGAGGCAAATGTGAATCTCACCAAGGTGGTGAATGGTTTGGAACTCTCTCGCATGGCGTTGAACCAAATTTGCGGCCAGCCCATCAATGTGCGCTTCACGCTCGCAGATGAAAACCGCGACGAGATAGGTGGAACGCTTCGCCCAACGCATTTGCAGATGGACTCGGTGTATGCCAACCGCAGCGATATTCGTTCGCTTGAAATAGCCGCTAAGATTTTCGACGAGAAAGCCAAAGTGGCAAAGAGCGAAATGATGCCACAGATTGCGGCATTTGCGGCTTACCACGGCACCAACCCTAACTCATACAACGGCTTTGAAAATAAGTTTGGCTTTGCCTTCTCGGTGGGCGCAATGGTGAAGATTCCGTTGTGGCACTGGGGCGGACTGAGCAACAAATACAAGGAGGCGCAAGCCGAGGCTCGACTGCGCAAGGTGCAAATCGACGATGCTCGCGAGAAAATCAACCTTCAGGTGAATCAGGCGAAATTCCGCTACGAGGAAGCTTGGAAAACTTTTGAAAAGACCAAATCGCACCTCGCACAAGCCGACGAGAACTTGCGTTGCGCACAACTCGGATTCCGTGAGGGCGTGACCAACCTTGACACTGTGATTGGCGCACAAACTGCTTGGGTGCAAGCCTACAGCGAAAACATCGACGCACAAATCGACATTCAGCTCTGCGACGTTTACCTCTCAAAGGTGATGGGGCAGATGAAGTATTAATATATTTTTGTATCATAGCAACAATTTTTCGACGATATATGGAACAAGAAAAAAAGGAACAGACCCAGAAAGTTCAGGCTCAGGTGGAAGAAGTGGTTTCACAGTCTGTCGCTGCCGTTGAGGAAGCGAATGAGCCAGAAAAGAAATCGAAGAAGAAAAACTCGGTGCAGCCCACTGCTCGCGCCGAGGTGAAGGAGCAACGCACCATCGCACGCAAGCGCGACAAGGCTTTGCTGGCTGCTCTCTTCGTGTTTACTATAGTGGTGGCTGGCATTGCGGCACTTGGTATGCTGCTCATTCAACCACCAAAGGACATTACCCAAGGTCAAGCCGACTGCGAGCAAGTGCGTGTGTCGGGCAAGTTGCCAGGTCGTGTGGTGCGCTTCTATGTGAAGGAGGGCGACTATGTGCACAAGGGCGATACTCTGGTGTCGATTAGCAGCAAGACGGTAGATGCTGCGCTCTACAAGGCTCAAAGCGCACAGCGTGTGGCTGCCTCCACTGCGCAAAAGGTGGAAAAAGGCACTCGCGAAGAAATCAAGAGTGGTGCTAACAGCATGGTGGAGCAAGCCAAAGCCGCACAGGAAATTGCTCACAAAACGTATCAGCGTATCGAAAATCTCTATAAAGAGGGTGTGATGACCGAGCAGAAGCGCGACGAGGCAAAGGCTGCCTACGATGCCGCTACCGCTGCCGTGGCTGCCGCACAGTCGCAAGCCCGGTTGGCGCACAATGGCGCACAGCAGGAAGACAAGGCCGCCTCTCAAGGTATGGAAGACGTGGCTCGCGCTTCGGTGATGGAAGTGCAGTCGCTGCTCGAAGACCAAATTTTGGTGGCTCCATGCGATGGCGAAGTGAGCGAGATTTTCCCACATGAGGGCGAACTGGTGGCACTTGGCACTCCTATCATGACCATTTCAAAAATTCAGGATATGTGGGTGGCTTTCAGCGTGCGTGAAGAAATCCTGTCGAAGTTGCCTATGGACACCGTGCTCACGGTCACTATTCCTGCTCTCGACAATAAGGAGGCGAAAATGAAGGTGTACTACATTCACGATATGGGCTCTTATGCCGTGTGGAACGCCACCAAGGCGTATGGTCAATACGACAGCAAGACCTTCACCGTGAAGATGCGCCCAATGGACCACATCGAGGGCTTCCGCCCAGGCATGTCGGTTCTGCTTCCTGAATAACTCATAAAAAATCAATTATAAAAAAATGCTTTTCCACTACATCAAACAATCGCTTAAGCACGGTGCTGTCTCGCTTGTGAGGCGGCAGGTGTACTTTTGGATGATGGTGGTCGTGCCGTTGGCAAGCAGTTGGTTTTTCTTTGATTTGATGAACGAGGGTGCTGTGGAGCGTGTGCCGGTGGGCATCGTCGACCTCGACAACACGTCGCTTTCACGCACACTCACCCGCAATTTGTCGGCGTTTAAGACGGTGGACGTGAAATACCACTTCCGCAACTATCAGGAGGCCACCGATGCCGTGCAGCGTGGGTTGGTGCTGGGATTTTTCTACATTCCTTCCGACCTCTCGGAAAAGGCGCTCAGTGGCAATAAACCCACGGTGAGTTACTATATCAACTATGCTTACTACACGCCGGCTTCCACCATGTTTAAGGGCTTCAAGACCATCTCGGTGATGGCAAATGGAGCGATTGTGAGCACGGCGCTACAGACGCTGGGTGTGCCTGGACCCACTATCTCAGCCACTCTCCAGCCGGTGCTGACCGATGTGCACGCGCTCAACAATCCGTGGACCAACTATAGCTACTATCTCAACAATTCGTTTGTGCCTTGCTTCTTGGCGTTGATTATTTTGCTTGTCACGGCATTCAGTATTGGCACCGAACTAAAATACGGCACATGCCGACAATGGCTGCAAGAGGCTGGCGACAGCATCATCGTAGCTATCACAGGTAAAATCCTGCCTCAAACTGTGATTTTCACGGCTATGGGGTGGTTTATTCAACTGATGATGTACCGCATCTACGGTTTTCCGCTGAATTGTGCGCCATCGCACATGCTTTGGGCCATGTTCCTATTTGTGCTTGCCAACCAAGGCTGGACACTGTTTGTGATGTGCGTGGTGCCTAACTTCCGTCTCGGCTCCATGCTCTGCACACTGCTGGGTATGCTCTCGTTCTCGTTCTGCGGCTTCTCGTTGCCACAGGAGTCGATGTATGCTTGGATTGAGGCTATCGGCTTTATCATGCCGGTGAAGTATTTCTTCCTCATCAGCATCGACCAGGCACTCAATGGCATCGACCTCTACTTCAGCCGCGTGTATTATGCGGTGCTGATTGGATTTATCCTGCTTCCTTGGCCGCTTATTTGGCGATTGAAGAAGGAATGTCTGCACCCGGTGTATGTGCCATAAAGGCTAACGAAATTTCAGAAAACAATTACAGAAAATGTCAATTTTTCGCAACATAATCAATTGGACTATCGACGTGTTTCGGGTGTGGAAGCGCGAACTCAACCTTGCGTTCCACGACGAGGCTGTCATCATTTTCTTTCTTGTGCTTTGTGCCACTTATCCTGTGCTTTATTCTTTGATTTACAACACAGAGGTGGCGCACGATATAAAGGTGGTGGTGGTCGACGACAACCGTAGTCACCTCACGCGCGACTTTGTGCGTCAACTCGACGCCACGCCTGAGGTGTGCGTGATGGATTATGTGAGCAATATGCAAGATGCGCGCCGCCTGATGAATGAGCATGAGTGCTATGGCATCGTGTATTTCCCTGCCAATTTCACGCGCGAGGCACTCGGCGGAGGGCAGGGTAGGGTGTCGCTCTACGCCGATATGGGTGTGCTGATGCGCTACAAGCAGATGCTTTCGGCGCTCACCAATGTGCAGATGAATGTGTGTTCGCAACTTCAGAATGCGAAAATTGGCATCGTGTCCGGCACCGTGGCTGAATCTGAAGGAGGCATTATCGAGAACCGTCAGGTGGCACTCGGCAATGTGTCGATGGGTATCGCCTCGGCGGTGCTGCCCTGCATTCTCGTGTTGGTGCTCCAGCAGAGTATGATTCTGGGCATTTGCGTGCTTCGTGGCGGTGGTCGCGAACGCCGCTTGCGTAACCGTGGCTTCGACCCGCTGGCGATTGATGCCGGTGTGGGTGCCACCATCATTGGCAAAATGCTCTGCCACTGGGTCATCTACATTGTGCCCACTGTGTATGTGCTTCAATTCGTGCCAATGTTCTTCGACTTCCCACAGAATGGCTCCACCCTCGACATCGTGGTGCTGATGTTGCCGTTCCTGTTGAGCGCATCGCTATTGGGGCAAACGCTGCAAGTGTTTGTCAACGACCGCGAATCCACCTTCCTAGTGGTGGCGTTCACCTCCGTGATATTCGTGTTCCTCACCGGCATTTCATGGCCGCGCTATATGATGAGCGACCTGTGGATAGCCGTGGGCAACGCCATACCATCGACATGGGCGGCCAACGGCTACATCGCCATTCAGAGCGATGCCGCCACACTCGGACAAGTGTCGCACAACTTCTACATGCTCTGGGCACTCATGGCATTCTACTTCGTGGCAGCCTACATGGTGGAGCGCTTCATCTGCCGTCCACGCTATCGCCGTATGCAGCAATACGCCGCCATCGACCCCGATTCCCCCCTCAAAGAAGAACACCGCCGCAACGCCATCGACACCCCCAACTGGTAATCCACAGAAATCAGAAATCAGAAATTAGAAGTTAGAGGTTAGGAGTTAGAAGTTAGAGGGTAGAAATTAGAGGGTAGGGGACCTTACACAAGATTAAACATCGAAAATTTTTATTCGTGTGATTTGTGAAATTCGTGGTTAAAAATCAGCCACAAATTAGCACAAATTTCACACGAATTTTTTTTGTGGATTTTTCACACCTATTTAATCCATTAAAATCCGATTTGCACCGATTTTTTTTGATTTTTTTGGGCGGTGATTGGGCTTTAGTGGAGCACTCGGAGCACTCGGATGCGGCAACCCCTAATCCGCCAACCCCTAACCCATAACTCGCTAACCCCTAACCCCTAACCCCTAACCGCTAACCATTAATTTTATGGATTATTAAGGATTTTCTTGGAAAATTGGGAAAATCATTTTAAATTTGTGGGTGCATATTGCATTTACTGTGTGCCTTTGAGCCATTTATGCCTTTCAGGGGCTGTGCGTGTGCCTTTTTGGGGCGATGCTTGCCTTTTTTGGGTGGGCGTGTGTGGCTTTTGGGCTGCTTGGTGGATTGTGGTGTGCATAACTGACATATTAATTTGAAAGCGTTTCGCTTCAAGTCCTATTTACGAAAATCGCCAATTTTCAACTCTGAGGGATTTTGAGGTAACCAGAAACGCCTTCGCTGTGCTTGTATTCTCCCACCCCCTGTACAAGTGGGTGAGGCTTATATAGGCTTCGGCGTGGGGGTGGGTTGTTCAATTTCAGGGTTAGGCGTTTGGCGATGCCTCGTAAATGATTGACAATAGCATCGTCCCACGCTTTCTTTTTGTGCCATTTTTTACCATAAAACCAGTTTCAACAGGGGCGTGAGAAACACTAAAAAAACTAAAATATGGAAGATTTCAAAGATGCAATTCCTGCGATTGCGGCTCTATTAAGTAGTATGGTCAGTGCCGCAGCCTTTATTTATGCAGTAAGAATTAATAGTAGGCTAAAAAAGTATGAGACAATTCAAAAATTGGCAAAACAAGTGATAGCCTATCATGTGGAAGAGTCGATTGCTATTGAAAAGATTCATTCATTGGACCAAAGTCTAAGTAAACAAGCTATCAAAAAAGAGTTGCGAGAATTAACTGCCAAGCATCAGAATAGTGATGGCTTGAAACCTACTATGAGCACATCAGAAGCGAAAAAATACTTAAAATAAATATGATGAGATGAAACGAATACTATTTTTTACATTAGCAGCGCTACTAAGCACCCTATCAGCCTCCGCCTACGATTTCAAGGTCGATGGCATCGCCTATCAAACGATTAATGGTGGCAAAAGTGTGGCAGTTTGTAAAGGTGGTGATTACACAGGTGACATCACCATACCAGAGAATGTGACTTACAAAGGCGCAACATACTCCGTCACCGAAATCGGAGATAGGGCTTTCTATAGTTGCAGATGGCTAATCTCCATCACCATCCCCAACTCCGTCACCGAAATCGGCAATGATGCTTTTGATTTTTGCTACGGCCTGATCTCTGTTACCCTCCCCAACTCCGTCACCTCAATCGGCGATTTTGCTTTCTGCGGGTGCACCAGTCTGCGCTCTGTTACCATCCCCAACTCCGTCACCTATGTCGGCACGTCTGCTTTTTCTGGTTGCACAGGTCTGTTCTCTGTTACCATCCCCAACTCCGTCACCGAAATCGGCTATCGTGCTTTCTGTTATTGCACCCGCCTGTTCTCTGTTACCATCCCCAACTCCGTCACCACAATCGGCCAGCAAACTTTCTCTGGTTGCACCGGCCTGACCTCAGTTACCATCCCCTCCTCCGTCACCTCAATCGGCGAGGAAGCTTTCAGGGATTGCACCGGCCTGACCTCGGTGACCATCCCCAACTCCGTCACCTCAATCGGCGAGGAAGCTTTCAGGGATTGCACAGGCCTGACCTCAGTTACTATCCCCTCCTACGTCACCTCAATCGGCAGTTGGGCTTTCTATGGCACTCCGTGGTATAACAACCAACCTGACGGAGTTGTCTATATAGGAAAAGTGGCGTATAAATTCAAAGGGGAAATGGCAAGTGGCACAGTTATCAACATTAGAAAGGGCACAGTGTCGATAAGCCCATCTGCTTTCTCTGGTTGCACAGGCCTGACTTCAATAACCATCCCCAACTCCGTCACCTCAATCGGTGAGTTTGCTTTCTCTGGTTGCACAGGTCTGTCCTCAGTGACCATCCCCTCCTCCGTCACCTCAATCGGCTGGCTAGCTTTCTCTGGTTGCACAGGCCTGACCTCGGTTACCATCCCTAACTCCGTCACCTCAATCGGCGAAAGTGCTTTCTATGGTTGCACAGCCCTGACCTCGGTAACCATCCCCAACTCCGTCACCTCAATCGGCGGTGGAGCTTTCAAGGGTTGCACCGGCCTGACCTCTGTGACCATCCCCAACTCCGTCACCACAATCGGCGAGTCTGCTTTCAATGGTTGCACAAGTCTGACCTCGGTGGTGTTTAATGCTAAAAATTGTCATTCACCCAGTAGTTCCTCTTATGCGTGGTTTGAAGATTGTCCACTTACCAGCCTTGTTATTGGCAACGACGTGAAGTCTATCCCCAACTTTTTAGCGTATAATCAAACGAGGTTAAAAGCGGTGACCATCGGCAACTCCGTCACCTCAATCGGCTATGATGCTTTCCTGGGTTGCACTGACCTGAAAACAGTTTATTCTCTCAATCCTGAGCCTCCAATAATCTCGAATGCATATATTTTGGACTCCTACGACGATACAAATTTATTTGTCCCTAAAGGATGCGTTTCGAAGTATAAAACAGCGAGGTATTGGAGAAACTTCAAATTTATTGGCGAAATAGAGGAAGAAGGCGGAATTGATGATGTGGTAGGTGCGGATAGCAAGATTAAGTATGATGGGGTTGTCATCACCATGGCGTCACCCTCTGCGATAGCCGTTTACAGCATCGATGGCAGACTCGTGGCTACCGCCAATGGTATGTCGATGGACACCGAATCACTCACTCATGGCGCATACGTTGTGAGAGCAGTAGATGCCCACGGCAATGTCCAAACCCTAAAATTCATAAAATAATCCAAACTACACACTCATCAAAAAACAATTTGTGAAAAAATTGTGTTAATTTGTGGCTGGTTTTACCCACACTAATTTGTGTGTGATTTTTAGCCACAAATTAGCACAAATTTTGCGAATTTCTTTGTGGATTTTTCACACCTATTTAATCCATTAAAATCCTATTGGCACCGATTTTTTATGTTTTGGTGTTAATAGGATTTTAATTGGGTTTAATGGGCGTTTTTTATTGGGCATCCGGTGGCTCTAACTTCTAAGAGAGGGGGAACACAAGATTTGACATAGGATATTTTTATTCGTGTAATTTGTGGAATTCGTGGTTGGCTTTACCCACACTAATTTGTGTGTGATTTTTAGCCACAAATTAGCACAAATTTCACACGATTTTTTTTGTGGGGGGAATTGTGGGGGATGAGGGTGGGGAGATTGGGGGGAATTGGGAAAAAATTAGTACCTTTGTATGCGCAAATATGCAATTATTGTTTAACCCACTAAAATTCTACGACTACGACGAGCATTAATAAATGGCGTATTGAGGATAGCGCCGAACTGTACAATATCAATGGCTGGGGCCTTAAGTATTTCTCTATCAATGAACAGGGACATATCACCGTCACTCCTAAGCAGAGTTGCGTTGGGGTGGATTTGGTGGATGTGATGGACGAATTGCGTACTCGCAATATTACCGCGCCGGTCCTGCTCCGCTTCCCCGATATTCTCGATAATCGTATCGAGAAAATTTCTTCATGCTTCAAAAAAGCCGCCAAAGAATATGAATACAAAGCCGAGAACTTTGTGATTTACCCTATCAAGGTGAATCAGATGCGCCCGGTGGTGGAGGAAATCACCAGTCACGGTAAGAAGTTCCGCATCGGTCTTGAGGCTGGTTCAAAACCTGAGTTGCACGCCGTTCTCGCCATCAATATGGCCGACATCGGTGAAAATTCGCTCATCATCTGCAATGGCTATAAGGATGAGGGCTACATCGCTCTTGCGCTGCTTGCGCAGAAGATGGGCCGCAAGATTTTCCTGGTGGTGGAGAAGTTGAATGAACTGCACCTTATTGCCAGAGTGGCTGAACAGATGGGTATTCGCCCCAACATCGGCATTCGCATCAAACTCTCATCGTCGGGTAGCGGCAAATGGGAGGAAAGCGGTGGCGACCGTAGCAAATTCGGATTGAACACCAGCGAACTTTTCGAAGCCCTCGACTTCTTGAAGGACCATAAGATGACCGACTGCCTGAAGTTGATTCACTTCCATATCGGTAGCCAAATCACGAAGATTCGCCGCATCAAGAATGCGCTTCGCGAGGCTTCGCAATTCTATGTGCAACTCACTGCCATGGGGTTTGACCTTGATTTTGTGGATATTGGAGGCGGTTTGGGCGTGGACTATGATGGTTCGCGCAACAGCATTTCGGGCCACTCGATGAACTATTCTATTCAGGAGTATGCCAACGATGCCGTTTACACTTTCGTGGATGTGTGCGACAAGCATGGCATCAAGCACCCTAACATTATCAGCGAATCGGGCCGATCGCTTTCGGCTCACCACTCGGTGCTGGTGATGGAAGTGCTCGAAACGGCTGGTCTGCCATCGTGGGACGATGAAAACGACACACTCAACGACGACGACAACGAACTCGTGAAGGACCTTTACGAGATTTACGATAAAATGAATAAGTCGCGACTGCTGGAAGACTGGCACGATGCCCTCCAAATTCGCGATGAGGCTCTCGACCGCTTCAGCCTCGGCTTGATTGACCTGCGCACGCGCGCCATGTGCGAAAAACTGTTCTGGTCAATCGCTCGCGAGGTGAGTATGATTGCCGAAGATATGAAGCACGCACCCGACGAGCTGCGCAGCGTGACGAAGATGCTGCCCGAAAAGTATTTCTGCAACTTCTCGCTCTTCCAGTCGTTGCCCGACAGTTGGGCCATCGACCAGGTGTTCCCCGTGATTCCGCTTTCGCGGCTCAATGAGCGCCCCACCCGAAGTGCCACTTTGCAAGACATCACTTGCGACAGCGACGGCAAGATTGCCAACTTCACATCGGCTCAGGGCATTACCCACGCTTTGCCTGTGCACCCATTGCGCAAGGGCGAGCACTATTATTTGGGCGTGTTCCTTGTGGGCGCATATCAGGAAATTTTGGGCGATATGCACAACCTGTTTGGCGACACCAACGCCGTGCACATCGATGTGTATAAAGACCGCTACGAAATCAATCAGGTGATTGACGGCGAAACCGTGGCTGAGGTGCTCGACTATGTGCAGTTCACTCCAAAGGAACTTGTTCGCAACGTAGAGGCATGGGTGTCGGAATCGGTTCGCACCGGTAAGATTTCGAGCGACGAAGGCAACGAGTTCGTTCGCAACTACCGTGCCGGACTTTACGGCTACACCTACCTTGAAAAAGATTGATGCCCGATGCGATACTTCATGCGATTGGCATATAATGGAGCATCGTTTCACGGTTGGCAAATTCAGCCCCACGATGTGTCGGTGCAGGAAACACTTGAAAAGGCGCTTTCCACCGTGCTTCGTGAGCAAATAAGCGTGACTGGTGCAGGCAGGACCGACACAGGCGTGAATGCCAGCACCATGATAGCGCATTTTGATGTGCCGAATGGCATTGCCGACCCTAAGAAACTGGTGCGCCAACTCAATGCCATCGTGGGTCACGACATTGCCGTTTACACCATTTTCCCCGTTCACGACGATGCCCACGCCCGATTCGATGCCACCAGTCGCACCTATAAATACTATCTGCACACGCAGAAAAATCCGTTTTTAGAGCGATTCAGCTGGAACTGCCACTATCAACTCGACTTCGAGTTGATGAACGAGGCGGCAGAGCGAATGTTGGCGTTCACCGACTTCACCTCGTTCAGCAAACTCCACACCGATGTGAAAACCAATAATTGCAAGGTCACTCACGCACGATGGGAGCAGGAGGGCGCGCAGTGGGTGTTTACCGTCACTGCCGACCGCTTTCTCCGCAATATGGTGCGCGCCATAGTGGGCACACTGGTGGAAGTGGGCCGGCACCGAATCACTGTAGATGAGTTTTGCCAAATCATTGAGCGTAAAGACCGCTGCTCGGCCGGACAGTCGATGCCTGGCCACGCCCTGTTTCTCCACGGCATCACTTACCCCTATCCCATAGAATAATCAAAAAGACACAAATAATTCTCGCAAACACCATGTGGGAATGCGATAATCCACGTCCGCTCAAAACGGCAACCAATCAACTTGGTTCAGTGGAAAAAAAACTGGGGGACTAAGACAAAAACATAAAAAAACAGCCTTTTTGCGATGCCAGTGCTTCGCACCTGTCGTTAGTGCTGTGGCATGTCTGATTTCAAGCAAGGCTTGAATCAGCCACACCACAACCCTAACGCCGCCCTCTTACGAGGTCGGTGGCATCGCCAAAAGGATAAAAACCTCTCGC
>OJAW01000464.1_pt1 | contig 28755 bp, 29 predicted proteins | sample 1589151 | NCBI WGS metagenome assembly OJAW01 (sample SAMN03283290) | human gut metagenome | biome: human-associated habitat; material: feces | host: Homo sapiens | place: Peru | collected 2012
ATCCATTACTTAATTAGACTTTTTTTATTTAGTCCTTGACAAAGGGTTCATTTTAATTTCAAATCTTGGTCTTTTTTTCAAAAAAAATGCATTTTATGTGACATAAAAAGCAGGTGGAAAAAATGTGATATATATATTTTTTGGTGTTAAAATTTTGGGTTTATTAGTAAGTAGGCTAAGATATTATTGTCTTGGTCTTTTAAAATTTAAAAAAAGAAGAAATAAAATGAAATACATGTATTTAAAACCAGAATTAAAAAACTTGTCTCAAAGAGAAAAACTGCATTTATGAAATAATTCAAAGGACTTATACGAGATAATATTTCAGAAAAATTAGGATTAATCGAATAAAATAAAGAAAAATATGATATTACTAAAAATGTGATTTTGCTAAATAAGTTTAAGACTATACATTATTAGTAATAATAAATTAATAGTAATTGAATATACTACAAATGTATACTATAGTTGACATTTTCATAAAAATGTAGTATATTTATATTGCACTGAAAAGTGTGAAAATGTTTTTCGCTTCTGGATGGTGCGAATAATAAATGATTCCAGGCGACAATGTTTTTCGCTTCCAGGTGGTGCGACTAATAAATGATCCTGGTTGAAAATATTAGATAACTTCATCGCAAGATGAGGTTTTCTTTTGCGAGTGGAGATAACACATTAGAAAATTAAAACAGGTTATTTATATCATATAAAAGATGAGTATTTTGATATTGTAGATAATGATACTTTAATGAAAAATCACGAAAGGAACTTATTTTACTATTAAAGATAAAGACATTTTATAGTTTATACAAATAAGTTCAAAATAAAAAGTTTATTTAAGAATATGATAAGTTTAAAACAATGGGGAACTAATCTATTCTTTACTGATATAGATAAAATAAAAGAAATAATGTTAAAGGAACTAAAATAGTATATTAAAGTTAAATTTTATTTTTAATCTAACTATTTTATTCATTTAACTACTAAAATTTAAATTTTTAAAACTTAACTACTTGGAAAAGTAGTTTTATTATGGTATGATAAATTAGTAAAGATAGGAAAGTAATTATATGAAAAAGATAGAAAATAAAAAGAAGATTATTATAGTATCAATAGCAGTTACTTTAATACTTGCTATAGCAATATCTTTTGGATATTTAGGTATATTTAATATTAATTTAAATAATGTTATGAATGTAAATATAACTGCAAATAAAATAGATAATGCAGTACTTGATACCAATACAACAAATTTTTCTATAACAGTGGATCCCTATAATATGACTGAGGAAACAAGTACTACTTATATAGCAAGTAATACAAGTACATTAAATGTAAGTTTAGATGCAAATACCACTAAAACAGGAGTAACATGTACTTATGATATTATATTTAATTATGATAGTTCATCAGATAAATATACCTCTAAAACAAAAGGTACTTTTAAAGAATTTACATTACAAGTAATAGGACCTGAAGTAGGTAATAATGAATTTATGAGTGAAGATGATTTTCCTTCTGCAAATATGACTGTTGTAAAAAATGCTAAAATATCTAATTCTAAAAAAGGTAGTCCTTCAGTACATAATTGGACAATAAATACAAAATTTTATAATTTAGCATTTGATCAATCTAATTTAATAAATAAAACTTATAAAGGTACGTTTAAAGTAGCTAATGTAACATGTTATCAAACAGAGGCTAATAATCAAATAAATATAAATGTAACAGATTTACCATATAATAATCCTAATAGTAATTATTCATTATCTAATTTAAATGGTATAACTTCTTCAAATATAGAATGGAATAATATTAATAGAATGATATCTATTAAAAATGGAGTTAATGATGGCGGTAGTGCAACTCTTACTAAAACAAATAATACTACAGGTACACTTTTATCAAGTGTTATAACAGGTGGTGTAGGTACTTCAGGAGATGGGGTAATAACAAAAGTAACAGATAATAATACCGAGCAATATAGATATCAAGGTAATAATCCAAATAACTATGTTTTCTTTAATAATCAGTTATGGAGAATAATAGGTTATGTACCAGTTTGTTTAGAGGTTTCTCCTATAACAGAGGATACCACTATTAATGGAGTAGAATTTAAACAAGGGGAAGCACAGTGTACTAAATGGGAAAATAGAGTAAAAATTATTAAAGCAGACCCAATTGGAGCATTTGCATATAATAAAACAAATTATTCATCATCTAATCCAATTACTTGGATAGGAAGCACCATTCAAGGCCTTTTAAATACTTGTTATTTAGGTAAAAAAGATGGATGTGATAAATATTGCTTTGCTAACTCAACTACTCAAGGTGTTTGTAATTACTTGCAAAATGGCATTAATGAAAATGATAGTTATGGTAATATGATAGAAAGTGTATATTATAATACTGGAATAACTGGTTCTTACAATTTATCCTCAAGTGGTTTTTATGCTAAAGAGACAATTAAACAAGTTTCTGAAAAGTCTATGATAGGCCTTATGTATGCAAGTGATTTTGGTTATGCCATAAGTGGTTACAAAGGAAGTTTGAATTATTCAAGTGCAAATAGCCAAATGGTTAATAATTGGCTATTTGGACAAAGTTATGAATGGACAATGACAGGCTACAGTTCCTCTAACCCTGTTTATGTTGATATCTTTGGTGGCGTCAACTACGTCAGTGCGTATTACGGTTATGCAGTTAGGCCAATCTTATATCTACAATCTAATGTTAACAAATTATCTGGCGATGGCTCAATAGCAAGTCCATATACTTTAGGAATGTAAATAATAAATCGTGCTTCGCATTGTGAAGCCGATTTAAAATAAATGATTAAATAATTAGAAAGGAAGGAAAAATGAAATTATTTAAAAATGTAAATGTATGTAAAGACAATGTAAAGCCGGGGGGGGGGTTACTAATGTAAAGTCATTTTTGATATTTTATAAAAATCGTGGTAAATTTTATCAGTGTAAAAATACTGATGCTTATATTATGAATTTACTATTTGGTTATAAAGTACTCAAAGATGGTTTATGTGGATTTCCCGATAATAGTTTATCCAAAGTATTAAATACTTTGGAAGATGCTAAAATATTTTATCAAATTATTGAGGTAGATAAAAATCCTATTATTAAAGATTTTGATAAACTTAATAATTATCCAAAATATTTAGATTTAGCATTAAAAAATTTAGATAAAAGAAAAAGATTAGATTATTTAATTGACAATTTAAATAGATGCTGTTATGAAAAACTTGAATAAATAATAGGTTTAATTGAAAATGAACTTAGAAAATAATGCTTCGTCTAAAGAATTTTTAATACTTACTAAGTATAAAGATTTTATGAATATTCTTGATAAGATAATAGAAAATATTCCTAAAAAAGATTATTTTTATAAAAATAAATTGAAGGAATTATCAATTGATTTATTATATTCTATAAATAAAACTAATAATGAAGATAATTATAAATTTATAAGTTCATATAAAGTTGAAATGAATTCACTTATAAATACTATTGATTACATTATAGAAAGATTATTTATTAAAGGTTATATAGCAGAAACTTCATTAAAAAAAGTTTCATATAAGTTATCTGAAATAAATAGAATGAGTAATAAATGGTTAGATAATAAGATAGATTATGATAGTAAAAATAAGTGATTTATTAGATATATATAATAATGAAATATTGAAAGGAGTGAAAAATAGAAAGAAAATTCTTGCATTTGAAAAATGTAAAATTGAGTATTTAATTTATATTAAATATATACTTGAAAATAATTTATATGGGGGAAGTTACTATAATATATTTTTAGTAAGAGAACCTAAAATTAGAGTTGTTATGAGTGAAAGTATTATTAATAAAATTATTAATCATTATGTAGCAAAATATATTTTGATTCCCAAACTATCAAAATATTTGTGTAAAGAAATAACTGCAACAAGGAAAGGTATGGGATTAACATACGCTATTAAATTATTACTTTCTGATTTAGAAAAGTTAAAACATTTTAATAAAGATATTTATGTATTAAAAATTGATATAAAAAAATATTTTTATTCTATTGATCATAATATTTTAAAATCTTTAATAATAAATGATTTAACTAGTGAAGAATATAATTTAGTTTGTAAAATAATAGATAGCACTAACTACGATTATATTAATGATAAAATAGATATATTAGAAAAAGAAGTTAATGAAAAATTACCTAGGTATAAAAAGAATATTGGTCTTTCTTTAGGAGGACAAGTACAACAATTTTTTGCTATATTTTATTTATATAAATTACATCATTATATAATTCATGATTTGCATTTAAAATATATGCTATCATATATGGATGATTATATAATACTATCAAATGATTTAAATTATTTAAAAATATGTAAAAATAAAATAATAGATTTTATTCATTCTTATAATTTAGAAATAAATGAAAAGAAAACATATATTACAAATTTAAAAAATGGTTTTAATTTTCTAGGTTATAATTTTAGAATTATTAATAATAAAACTATTATTAATTTGAGTGAAAATGCAAGAAATAATATAAAAAAAGGTATTAAAAAAGGTATTTATAGGTATCAAAATAATATGATTACATTTGAAAAATATTTTTATTCTTTAGAAAATTATTTTCATAGTTATAATTTTGTAAATAAGAATAAAATAAAACATATTATAGATAGGTACTATTAATATAAATATAGGGAAGTTTTTTGGAAAAACAGTTCTTCAAACCCTGTTAACGTCAACAACAATGGCGGACTCAATGGCAACAATGCGTATAACGGTTATGCAGTTTTTTATAGCTTCTTATGTTTGGTTTAGGTTTTATGGTTATGGCTATAAAGTGTTAAGCATAAGAAACATAAACTTTCCTTAAAAGTATTATACTTTTAAAAGATAATAGATGGACGAAAGAGTATACGTACTCTTTCTATCGACATCTAATAAAACAATATGAAAGAAAGATATAATGTTTTAAAACATATTTATCAAAATTATTTAATATTAATAATTAAAAATAATAAATATTATACTTTTGATGAAGATAAATTGATATATACTTATATAAATAGAAATTTAAACAAACATGAAATTAATTATATAATATTAAATAATTTAGATATTATAATAAAAAAAGAATATGAAAATAGTAATTATTTAAATTATTATTTTAAAGTAAATTTAATTAATATATTAGAAAGAAGGTTATTAAATGAAAAATAATAAAAAGATTGTTATATGTATATCATTAATTGTTGTTACTTTAAGCATTTTAATAATAATAAGTAATAAACCTAAAAAAACATTTAATTATAATGGAAGTACTATTGCATTACTTGTAAATGGTAAAGTATCTAATACATTTCCTAGTAAAGGTTTATATCAAATAGATATAACCTGTGATAATGCTGATGGAATATGGGATATAGATAATTGGAAATTAGATATTAAAAATATAACTGGAAATGTAAGTTGCAATGTATCATTTACAAGTAGTCCTAAACTTCTTTCTAATATAGTAAATACAACAAGCACTTCTGGAGAAGTAAGTGGAAATGGTCTTTTATATAAATCTGATTATGGAGTTAGATATAAAGGTAATAACCCTAATAATTATATTTGGTATAATAAAGAGCTTTATAGAATAATTGGTAAAACGCCAGTATGTACAGTAGTAAATACTGATGGAACTTGTAAAACTTGGAATAATAATGGACTTGTTAAAATAATAAGAAATGATTCAATTGGAGGACTAGTCTATAACGCAAATACAACATCTAGTTCCACTTGGGTTGATAGTTCAATTCAAAAAAATCTTAATGATTGTTTTTTAAGACAAATTAATAGTAGAAATAATAGTGACTGTGCTGCTTATTGTTATTCATATTATTATAGTTCATATAAACCAGTAGCTAAATGTGATTATACTGAAAATGGAATTGCCTCAAGTGGAGACTATTATAATATGATAGATAATGGCGTATATTGGAATATTGGGATTACTGGTTCAACATCAATATCTGGAAAAACACAATATGATAAAGAAAAAACAGGTCAAACTAGTACTACTTTAAAAGTTGGACTTATGTATGCAAGTGATTATGGTTATGCAATGGATAGTAGTTATAAAAATAATTGGCTATTTACAAAGGGATATGAATGGACAATGAGTGCATTCAGTTCCTCACGCCCTGTTTTTGTTAATTTCGATGGTGGCGTCAACCTCAACGCTGCGTATCGCGGTTATGCAGTTAGGCCAGTCTTATATCTAAAATCTAATGTATATGTTGTTTCAGGAGATGGTTCTGAGGGTAATCCATATAAAATAATGCTTGGATAATAAATCGTGCTTCGCTATGTGAAGCCGATTTTTTTTATTTCTTCTATTTATTATAATAATAAAAAAGAATCACTACTATCCGTGATTCCTTTCCATAAACTACTTTGATAATTAATCAAAAATGTTGCCTTTTCAACAACCATTAAATTATATTATAATTTTCTTACTTTGTAAATAGATTTTTTGAAGTTTTTTTTATTTTCTTCATATTTTTTTATAGACATATCAAATAAATAATGATAAAATAAGTTTGACATTTGAAGTGGGCTTGCAATCCCACTTTTATTAATAAGAGGGTGATATATTTGAATTTTAGTAAATTAACTGTAAAAATTAATATTGCAATTAAGGATATGGATATATTTGTGGATAGTATATCTTTTAAAAAGAAAGGGAAATATTCTTTTTTAGAGGTTATCCTAGATAAAGTTGGAGGAATTGATATTGATGAGATAGTTACCGCTACTCATATAATTAATCCAATAGTGGATAAGTATTGTGATATTGATGATAGCTATATTTTAGATATATCTAGTAAGGAAAGAGGTAATTAAAGATGAATGCAAATGAATTAATTAAAGCTGTTAAATTAGTAGCAAAAGAAAAAAATATTAGTGAGGATGTTATTTTTGATGGATTAACACTTGCTCTTACAACTGCATATAAAAAGAATTTTAATTCTAAAACTAATGTAATTGTAAGAATTGATAGAGAAAGTGGCGATATAAAAGTATATTCTTATTTAGTAGTAGTACCAGAAATTGATTATGGAGTTGAAACTGAAGATGAAGAAGGTAATATCGTAACAACACCACCAGAGATAAATATTGATGCACAAATACTTTTAGAGGATGCTGTTAAAATAGATCCTAATGCTAAAGTTGGAGATACTATTGAAAAAGAAGTAACTCCAAAAGATTTTGGAAGAGTTGCTGCAGGAACTGCTAAACAAGTATTAACACAAAAAATTAGAGAAGCTGAAAAAGAAAGTGTAATAAATGAGTTTAGTGATAAAGAAGGCGAAGTAATGATTGGTATGGTTGCTATGGAAGACCAAAAAAATTATTACATTGATCTTGGTAGAACTCGTGGTATGCTTCCTAAAAGTGAAATTATACCTGATGAAAAAATTGTTATGGGTTCAAATATAAAAGTATATTTAACTAAAGTTACTTTAGGAGCTAAAGGCCCAGTTATTATGCTTTCTAGAAAACATTATGGTTTTGTCAAAAGATTATTTGAACAAGAAATTCCGGAGATTATTAATGGAACAATTGATATATATCAAGTAGTAAGAGAACCGGGTATAAGATGTAAAGTTGCTCTTATATCTAATAATCCAAAAGTTGATGCAATTGGTTCTTGTATTGGCGAAAAAGGTAGTAGAATAGCAGGTATTTTAAAAGAACTTGGTAATGAAAAAATAGATTTAGTTTTATATGATGAAGATCCAGCTGTATTCATTAAAAATGCTATTGTTCCTGCAAAAGGTGCTATTGTTAATATTTTAGATGAAAAAGAAAGAAAAGCTTTAGTAGTGGTACCTGATGATGAATTTAGTAAAGCTATTGGTAAGAAAGGAAGTAATATTAGACTTGCTTCAAGACTTACTAAATACTATTTAGAAATTAAAACAATGAAAGAAATTACTGAGGAAGGTAATAGATAATGAAAAAAGTTCCTTTAAGAACTTGTGTTGTATCACATGAAAAATGTGAAAAAAAAGATTTATTAAGAGTAGTAAGAACTCCCTTAGGAGAGGTAGTATATGATAGTACTGGTAAACTTAATGGAAAAGGTGCATACTTAAAAAAATCTATAGAAGTAATAAATAAAGCAAAAAAGACTAAAATATTAGAGAAAGCTTTAGGGGTAAGCATTAGTGATGAAGTATATGATAATTTAGAAAGGATTATTAATGAGACCAACTAAAGAAGAATATTATATGGCTATTTCCCAGCTTGCTTCACTAAGAAGTACTTGTTTATCAAGAAAAGTTGGGGCAGTCATTGTTAAAGATGATAATCCAATTAGTTTTGGATTTAATGGACCAGCAAGAGGTGTTGAGCATTGTGAAGATTTAGGTGGATGTAGAAGAAGAGCAATGGCTGATTATGCATCTGGTAAATATTTAGAACTATGTCCTGCTTCTCACGCTGAACAAAATGCAATTGCTTTTGCTGCAAGACATGGAATATCTACAGTAGGAGCAACAATTTATGTAAATACTTTTCCTTGTAAGGACTGTATGAATTCTATTATTAATAGTGGAATAACAAAGGTTGTATATAATAGTGAATATGATGCAAATCTTTCTAAATCAATTGCAGGTAATGCTAATATTGAAGTAGTTAAATATGAAGGTAGAGATTTAGAAACACTTTTATATGATTTTGGTTATATAGAAAAGGGCAAAAGTAGATAAAAAATTAAATTAAGAAAGGATGGTTTTATGAATATTAAAGATTATGCAAAAGATGTAAATTTATCAGTAGCAGAGGTTTTAAGAAAATGTAGTGAACTTGGAATTAAAGCAGATGGTAACAGCACTTTATCTGATGATGATATTATTATGATTGATAATACAATTAATTTAATAAGTACTGATAAAGAAACAACATATGAAGAAGAAGACCAAATTGATGATGTAGTTGAAAAAGTATTACAAAGTGAAAATATTGTAAAGAAAGATATGGTTGCTAATAGCAAACAAAAACTTAAGAAAAAAGATAGCAGTAATGCTGATTTCAAAAACTTAAAAAAGCAAATGTATAAAAACAAAAGCAAACTAATGAGTAATGTGAAAGAGGATAATATTGTTTTATATGAAGAAGGAATGAGTGTTAAATCCTTTGCGGATGCACTTGGAGTTTCTCTAAATGATATTATTAAAAAACTTATGAGTTTAGGATTAATGCTATCTATGAATGAAGTTATTGATTTTGAAAATGCTGAAATCGTAGCTTTAGATTACAATAAAACTTTAAAGAAAAAAGAAAGTCAAGATATTGCTGATTTCGATCATTATGAAGTTATTGATGATGAAAAAGATTTAAAAGAAAGGCCAGCAATTGTTACAATAATGGGACACGTAGACCATGGTAAAACAACCCTTTTAGATTACATTAGATCCACTAGAGTAGCCGAAGGTGAAGCTGGAGGTATTACACAAGCAATTGGTGCATATCAAACTGAAAAAGATGGTCATAAAATTACATTTATTGATACTCCAGGACACGCTGCCTTTACACAAATGCGTGCAAGGGGAGCAAGTGTAACTGATATAGTTGTTATTATTGTTGCTGCAGATGATGGCGTTATGCCTCAAACTAAAGAAGCAATTGACCACGCAAAAAGTGCTGGTGTACCAATTATTGTTGCGGTTAATAAAATTGATAAACCAAATATAAATATTGAAAGAGTTTATACAGAAATGAGTGAAAATGGTATTACTCCAGAAAGTTGGGGAGGAGAATACCCATTTATTAATCTTTCTGCGAAGACTGGTGAAGGCGTTGATACCCTTCTTGAAACAATTCTTGCAATTGCCGAAGTTAAAGAACTTAAAGCCAATCCAAATAGATATGCTTTAGGGGCAGTTATCGAAGAAAAACTTGATAAAAATGTTGGAGGACTATCATCATTCCTTATTCTTAATGGAACCCTTAGACTTGGTGATCCAGTAGTTGTAGGAACAACTTATGGTAAGGTTCGTACAATGAAAAATGATAGAGGTGAGTCTATTGTTGAAGCAGGTCCATCTACTCCGGTTGAAATAACCGGACTTAATGATACACCTAAAGCTGGTGATAAGTTTATGGCTTTTGAAACAATTGAGGAAGCTAAAGAAGTTGCTGAAAAAAGAAAAAATATTGAAAAAGAAAAGAGTAATGTTAAAAAGACTTTATCACTTGATGAATTATTTGAAAGTGTTAATGCAGGTCAAAAAGAAGTTGCTGTTGTCTTAAAAGCCGATGTAAGAGGTTCTGAGGAAGCAGTTAAGAGTGCTCTTGAAAATATTAAAGTTAAAGATGTAAGAGTAAAAGTTATTCGTAGTGGTATAGGACCAATATCTGAAAGTGATATAGTTCTTGCTAGTGCATCAAAAGCAATTGTAATTGGCTTTAATGTTGTATCATCTCCGGATGCTAAAGCAATGGCAAAAGAATATGGTATTGAAATTAGATGTTATACAATTATTTATAAACTTGTCGAAGATGTTGAAGCAGCATTAAATGGTATGCTTGATCCTGAATATGAAGAAAAAATAATTGGTAGTGCCGTTGTAAGACAAATATTTAAATTTTCTAAAGTTGGTAATATTGCAGGTGTTTATGTAACTGATGGAATAGTTAAAAATAATGCAAATGTAAGAGTTATTCGTGATGGAAAAATTCTTATTGATACAAAAATTTCCTCAATTCAAAGAGGCAAAGATCAAGCTAAAGAAGTTAAAAAAGGTTTTGAATGTGGTATTACACTTGAAAAATATGATGACTTCAAAGAGGGAGATACTTTTGAAGTTTATGTAATGGAGCAGGTAAAAAATGCCTAGTTTAAATGTAAAAAGAATCGAAAGTGATATTGAAAAATATATTCCAATGATTATTCAAAGAGAATGTCATGATGAACTACTTAAAAGTATTACAATAACTGGATGCTCACTTGCAAAAGATTTTAGTTATTGTAAAGTATATTTTACATCACTTTCTTCACTTTCAAAAAAAGAAATAGAAAAAGAAGTTAATGAAGCAAGCCCTTTTATAAGAGGAAAACTTGCCTCATTAATTGACGCAAGAAATATACCATTTTTAAAATTTACTTATGATGAGTCAATTGAATATGGTAATAAAATTGATGATATAATTAAAAAAATACATCAAAATGATTAGTTATATGGGGTTTTGGTATGAAATTATATGTTGGTAGTATAGATAAAAGTTTTAAAAGTGTACTTTTAAATAATGCTTATGAGTATGCAAAATGTTTTAATGGAAAAAATAGATTAGAATTAATTAGTAAAAAGAGTTTATTAGATAAGAATAATTTAATAATGCAAAAATATGATCCTAACTATCTTTTTTCGTGTCTAGTAAAGGAAAATCTTGATAGGGAAGATGAGAAAATAATTTCTATAGCAAATGATTATAATTTAATTGCATATTTACTTTTCCATAGAGAATGTGGAATAGTAATTGATAATATCGTTATTGCAAACTACTTAGAGTATATGAATTTATTTAAAAGTAGTATTTATAATTATTTGATTAGTGAAGTAGAAAATTATTCTGAATCAGTAAATCCTTCCGTAGTATATATAAATCCTTATTTTAATGATGATTTATTAAATGATATTTTGTCTAAAAGAGGTTATATTTCAGATGTTTCAGGTTTAAAAAAGTTTATCTATGTACCAAAAGAAAATAGAAAGAAAGGTATTATTTATATAGAGGATTATGAACGCAGTAATTTTAGTAAACAAAGATAAAGGTAAAACAAGTAGAGATATAGTAAATAGTTTAACAAAAGTATTTAATACCAAGAGAATTGGTCATACTGGAACTTTAGATCCAATAGCTCAAGGTGTACTTGTTATATGTATAAATAAATATACAAAACTTGTAAATAGTTTAATGAGTTTAGATAAAGAATATATTGGTACAATTACTTTAGGAATTAAAACTGATACATTTGATATAACAGGTAAAGTTTTAAAGCAAGATGATGTAAGTGTTTCTAAAGAAGATATTGAAAAAGTATTTTCGTCATTAATTGGTAAATATGAACAAGTAGTACCAATTTATAGTGCAAAAAAAGTTAATGGTAAAAAATTATATGAATATGCTAGAAATGGTGAAGAAGTAAAACTTCCTACAAATGAAGTAGATATTTATAATTTGGAGTTAATATCTTATGAAGAAAATAAAATTGTATTCAAATGTGATTGTTCAAAAGGAACCTACATAAGAAGTCTAATCCAAACAATATGTGAGAAATTAAATGTTATTGGAACAATGTCTGATTTAGTAAGAACTAAACAAGGTAATTTTGATATTTCTAATTCATATACTGTCGAGGATATTGAAAATGGTAATTATAAAATGTTATCTGTAAAAGATTTATTTGATTACAAAATATATAATCTAAATGATGAGGAGTATAATAAAATAAAAAATGGTTCTCATATAAAAATAGATAGCAATGAAGATAAAATGCTATTATATTATAATAATGAAGAGGTCGCAATTTATAAAAGAAAAGATAATTTTTATGTTTGCGATATTATGCTTATTTAACTGGAATTATTCCAGTTTTTTTATGTATTACTTTACACTATTCAATAAGTAAAATAAACAATAAATATTTGTAAATAAAATAGGCGATAATATATAATGTTCAAGAAAAAGGTGTGAGAAGTCCAGATGCTGAATACTATAATAAATTATTACATACATATAAAAGATATTATGATATAAAAGCTTCCAAAAAAAAGTAATAGTATTAAAAGTAAGAATTGTAAAATATTCCTTGTTTTTGATCTGGCAAAAAATGTAATTATTTCATTGTTAAGAGATGAGTGTGACTTAAGAAATATTGAAGCAGTACATCAAATAACAAACGCATTAAAAAGATCTGATTATTCATGGTTAAATATTGTTATTTTAGTTGGTAAAAATAAATTTATAAAAATATATCAAAGAAAATAAAAAAAGAGACAACCTTGTTGTTAAGCCAACGCTTTTGTCTCTTTAATGACCACATTGTAACATAAAAATTATAATGTGTCAAATCGGATATCTTGATTGTAGTGTACTAGTTTTAGAAACTAGACTACATTATTACTCCGATTATTAATATTATAATCAGAAAAAAAGAAAATATTATATAATTAAATTAATTGTTATGAAAAATGCCAATGGATTGTATTGACAAATATAAAAAGTGTGTTAGAATTTATTGTAATTAATACAAGGAGGCTCTTACATGAAAAGAAAATCAGATAAGGCAATTGTCAAAAGAAAATATGGTATAAGTTCAATTTCTGAACAGTTAATAAAAAATCTAATAATTTTCATATAGAGTATAAGGGTTGTTTACTTATGATAGGATTAAAAGTGTTAGCATATAATTTTTTTGTATTAAGCAAATCAAATTCTAAAGAAAAATTTGAAAAAAACTTGATTGAAATTAAAAAAATGTTAGAGTTATTGAAAGGAAAATATTATGATAATTAGAGAAGCAGTAGAAAATGATGCTGAAAGTATAGTAAATATAAATATTAATGGGTGGAAGGAAACGTATAATGGAATATTTCCAGATGATATTTTAAAAAAACTAGAACAAAAAAAATTTGAAAGTATAGAAAAATGTAAATCTAAAATAAATGAGTATATAGTTTGTGAAATTGAAAATAAAGTTGTCGGTTTTCTTAGATATGGAAAAAATAAGAAAAATTATAATGACAAATATGCAGAAGTGTATGCTTTGTATGTAGATTCTAAATATAAAAATAGAGGTATTGGAAGAAATTTACTAAAATATTCTTTTAATAATCTTAAAAATTTATATGATAATGTTTTAATAAGTACATTAAAACAAAATTCCGCAAATAAATTTTATGAGAAATGTGGTGGGAGACAAATTGATACTTGCTATTTTAAACTAGAAAATAGGGAATATGAAGAAAATTTATACTTGTTTGATTTAAAAAATCAAAATTATTCAATATAGTGTTTAAGATATTACTTATAATTTAAATAAGATATGCAATTAAACTTTTATTAACAAAGTAATCTTGGCATCTGATTAAATGAAAAGATGGAAAGATTATTTTTTTCTTTTTATTAAATGTCAAAATCTATGGTATACTATATATATGGGAGTAAGATATGCTAGATAAATTAATAATAAATGGAACAGAAAATTATAAGTGTTATGATATATTAAAGAGTTTATATGCAAGCAATCCTGAATTTAAAAAAATTATAGATGAGGGTATTGAAAGTGGGAAAGTAACTGGATTTTCACAAGAATTATGGGAAAAACTTGATATGCAAAATATAAGATCAAGAGGAGTAAATTCATTTTGTGAAGTATTTAGAGATGGTGCTAATTTAGGTTACTGCACTGTATGTTCTAAACAAGTTAGTTATTCACTTGATAACCCTTATTTATGCGGAGGCACAAATAAATTTTTAATTGGAACAGTAAATTCTCCAGACGGAAGGCATACTTGGATTGAAGATGAAGGCAAAATAATTGATACAACACTTATGCTTATTATAGCTAAAGATTATGTAAAATATTTTGGTTATACTTTAGAAAATAGATATAATCCAAATATTGATCCAATATATGTAAGTGCAAAAGAATTTACAAATGATAAAAGTTTTAGGAGGTAAAAATGAAAAAAATAATCTTAATTGATGGAAATAATTTAATGTTTCGAAGTTATTATGCAACTTTTTACAGTGGGGCAAATATGAAAACCAGTACAGGTCTTCCAACAAACGCATTATTTTCTTTTGTAAATATGATTAATAAAATAATTAAGGATGAAAATCCATCATATGTAGCCGTGGCTTTTGATATTGGTAAAAACTTTCGTAAAAAGGAATTTTCTTTTTATAAAGAGGGTAGACAAAACACTCCAGATGAACTTAAAATGCAAATGCCTTATGCAAGAGAAATTCTTACGGCAATGGGTATAAAATATTTAGAACTTGAACCATATGAAGCAGATGATATTATAGGAACTTTAGTTAAAATGTGTGCTAAAGATGCTGATTTTGATGCTACAATAATTTCATCAGATAAAGATTTACTCCAACTTATAAATTTTGAAACTGATGTTAAACTTCTTAAACAAACTGGATTTATTCGTTTTAATGAAAAAACTTTTAAAGAGGAATATGGAGTAGATCCTATTAATATGATTGATTTAAAAGCTTTAATGGGAGATAGTTCAGATAATATTCCAGGTGTTAAAGGTATTGGTGAAAAAGGTGCTATTAAACTTTTAAAGGAATACCAAACAATTGAAAATTTATATGAACATATTGATGAAATAAAGGGTAGTACTCATGATAAACTTGTTACCTTTAAAGAGGATGCTTTTATGTCAAAAAAAATAGCCACTATATATTGTGATGTTCCTCTTAAAATATCTTTAAATGATTTGAAATATGATGGACCTAATAATGAACTTTTATACGATGTATTTTCTAAACTAGAATTTACTTCACTTTTAAGTGGGATTACTAAAGAAAAAGCTAATGAAAAAATAAATTTTATTTCAGTAAATGAAAATATTAATGTTGTAACAAATGATATAGTTTCTTTATATATTGAGTGTGATAATGAAGATTATACATGTGCAAATATAGTAAGCATCTCATTATACGATGGTAAATTTTTCTATTATTTTTCTAAAGAAAATATTAAGTATTTAAATTTAACTAATAAAAAGGTAGTATGTTTTGATAGTAAAAAATGTCAGTATTTATTAAATAGTAATTTCGATGTTTATCTTGATTATTCACTTTGCTCATATTTAAATGGTGATAATATTAAGGATGATATTTCATTTACCGCAATAAAATGTGGTTTTGAAATACCAACAATAAATAATTTGCTTAAAATTTATGGAACACCTGAATATATTCAATATGAACTTTTAAAAGTAAAATTTTTATTTGAAAATTATGAGAAAAATTATAATCTTTTGAGGGAAAATAAACAAGAGGAAATTTATGAAAAAATCGAACTTCCACTTTCAAAAGTACTTCTTAAAATGGAAAAAGAAGGAATTAGAGTATCAAGTATAGTTTTAGATAATCAAAAAGAAATTATTTCTAAAAAGCTCGAGGAAATTACTGCAAAGATATATGAATATGCAGGTGAGGAGTTTAATATTTCATCTCCAAAACAACTTGGAGAGATTCTTTTCGAAAAGATGCAAGTAGGTAAAGGTAAAAAAAATAAAACTAGCTATAAAACAGATGAAGCATCTTTAGAAAAACTTGCAAATGTTCACCCAATTATTAATTTGATTTTAGAATATCGTGGACTATCTAAACTAAAATCAACATATATTGATGGCTTAAAAGAATATATAGTTGATGGTAAAATTCATACAATATTTAAACAAACTGTAGCAAGAACAGGAAGACTTTCTTCAATTCATCCAAATCTTCAGAACATTCCTGTTAAAACCGAGGAAGGAAAACAAATTAGAAAAGCATTTTTACCAAGTAATGATGTATTTCTAAGTTTAGATTATTCACAAATAGAGTTAAGAATTCTTGCTTCAACAATAAATTCTAAACCGATGATTGATACATTTAATGCAGGCGGAGATATTCATGCAAAGGTTGCTGCCGATATTCATAATAAAGATATAAAAGATGTTACAAAAGCAGAAAGAAGTGCTGCAAAAGCAGTAATATTTGGTATTGTATATGGCATAAGTGGTTTTGGTCTTGGTGAAAATCTTCATATATCTAAAAAAGAGGCGGATGAGTTTATTGAAAAGTATTATCATCTTTACCCTGAAGTAAAACAGTATATGGAAAAAATGATAGAATTTGCTAAACAAAATGGTTATGTTTATACAAATTATGGAAGAAAAAGAGTAATAAGTGAAATAAATGATGCTAATTTTATGGTTAGAAAATCAGGTGAAAGAATGGCTATTAATACACCAATTCAAGGTAGTGCTGCCGATATTATTAAAATGGCAATGATTAAAATTGATGAAATATTTACAAAAGAAAATATTCAAAGTAAATTAGTATTACAAATTCATGATGAACTTATATTTGATGTTAAAAATGAAGAACTTGAAAAAGTTGAAAACATTGTAAAAGATGCAATGGAAAATATAGTTAGTTTATCAGTGCCACTTAAGGTAAGTACTGATGTTGGAACTAACTGGTATGATTTAAAATAAGGAGGAAATATGCCAGAACTTCCTGAGGTAGAAACAGTTAGAAATTATTTAAAAGAAAACATTTTGAATAAAAAAATAATTAATATAGATATTTTATACCCTAAAATGATTGAAAATGATATAAATGAATTTAAGAAAAAACTTATTAATAACTTTTTTATAGATATTCAAAGAAAAGGTAAATATTTAATATTCGCATTAGACAAATACTATTTAATATCACATCTTCGCATGGAAGGAAAATTTAATATTAAACCCATAAACGAAGAAATATCTAAACATGAACACGTTATATTTTATTTTGAAAATTTCACATTAAGATATAATGATACTCGTAAGTTTGGAAGAATGAAATTAATTAATAAGAATGATCTTGATGATTATTTTAAAAATATTGGACCTGATGCAAATAATGTAGAGTATAATGATGAAATATTACATAAAATAAATAAATCCAATAAATGTATAAAAACTATTTTACTAGATCAAAGTATATTATCTGGTATTGGAAATATTTATGCTGATGAAATTCTTTTTAAAGCAAGAATTAACCCCTTTATGAAAGGCAAAGATATTAGTAAAAATGATTTAGAAAATATTTTAAAATATTCTAAAGAAATATTAGATGATTCAATTAAACATAAAGGAACCACTATTAAAAGTTATACATTTTCTTTAAATCATGCTGGTAGTTATCAAGACTATTTACTTGTTCATAAAAATGATGGTAAACATTGTAAAGTATGTAATGAAATAATATTAAAAACAAAAATTGATGGAAGAAGTACATATTATTGTAAAAAATGCCAAGGTGTAAAATGAAAAAAGAAATAATATTAACTTTATTAACATTTATATTTCTTTCTATTGGAGCATATTTTTGTTATAAAAAGAAAATTGAAATTAATGATATTAAATCACCAGTTAATTCTTTTTTGTATATTAATTATGATAATAATTATATAAATTCAAATATAGATTTTTTAGATAAAAAGACTACTTTAAAATCAAAAGCATATATAACTTATGAAACAAATGGTAGTAGTGATGTATGTTTAAATTATATTTTAAAAGCAGATGGAAATTATGATAAAACTGAAGGTGTTGATGAAAATAATAAAGAACTTACTTTTTTAATCGAAGGTTTAAGCGAGGAAAAAGAAATTCCTTCTTTTGAAAAGGATGATGAAATAATTCTTTATACTTTTAAAGTTAAACCTAATACACATGAAGAATATAATATAATAACTAATTTTTATATAAATAATTTAGATCAAAGTGAACTTACAAATAATTCTATAGACTTTACATATTTTGTAAAGCAGACAAATTGTTAATTTTTTCTTTACAAATTAAAAATTTTTTGATATTTTTATTGTAAGGAGAGTACGATGAAAAAAGAAAAATTGGTAGCTAGTGCTCTTGCTTTTAATACACTTCTTACTGCATTTACTATTAACGCAAAGGCAAAAACACTTGATGTGCCATACATTTATGAAGAAGAAAAATATGGGGAAAGCCAGCTTGGTAGAGATTTAAATTACTATCACATTGAAAATGAAAAACAAAATTTAAATAGCAAAAAGCTTCTTTTGAATTTTGCAATTCATGGGTTCGAGGATGCTTTTGATTATGATGGACAATTACTAGTAAAAATAGCTGAAAACATAATATCTTATTATGAAGAAAATTATGATAAACTTGGATCTTATGAACTTTATATAATTAAATGCTCTAATCCTGATGGTACTTATGAGGGATATACAAATAATGGCTTTGGAAGATGCACAAGTACTGGTATAGACTTAAATAGAGATTTTGATTATTATCATCAAAAAAGGGACAGTGCAAGATATTATACTCAAGCACCATTTAGTGCTGTTGAATCGCAGGCTTTAAGAGATGTTACAATTAAAATAAAACCTGATATTGTAATAGATTGTCATGGATGGTTAAATGGTTATTATGGAAGTTATAATCTTTATCAAAAATTTAGTCAAAACTTTTATTTGCCTTACTGCGGAGGATATGGAAGTGGATATTATTCTTCATGGGCTACAACAATTGGTGCTGAAGGAACACTTTTAGAGTTTCCTTGGCCCTCAAATGACCATGATAAATTTATTGAAACTTATAGTAATAAAATGATTGATTTAATTGATGGTGTTGCTAGTGAAACTTTAAATGAACAACAAAATTTAGAAAAAAATGAATGTAATTTAATAGTGAAGAATAGAAAATATTTTCCATATAGATCTTCGATTAAGATTGGTGGAACTAATTATTATTCATTAACTGATATTGCAAGAATGCTAGAATTTGAGATGTCTTTTGAAGAAGGTAAAGTAGTTTTAAAAAATAATTATGATTATTTAACTTTTTATCCTTGTACTAACGTAATTCAAGTACAAGATAATCATTATAATTTGAGTGTTAATTCATTTGAAAATAACGGAGAAATATTTGTACCTCTTAGAGAAGTATTAGAACTATTAGGTCATAGTGTTGAATGGAATGGAAAGACAAATTCTATATATATTGATTCAAATATTATATTAAGTAGAAAACTTGTTGTTGAAAACTCTTAAAATTTATGCTATATTTATAATAGTGAAAGGAAGGTAGAAATGAGATTAACAGTTGAGGAAGCTCAAAAAAAGAACGAAAGAATAGATTTTTTAAAGAGCAGATTAGAGAAAATCAGAAATGAAAGAAGTGATTTCCAAGGTAGCGCTGGATATGATTCTAATGAACCATACTTTGCTTTACTTTCTCAAATGGAAGATACTACAAACAAAGAAATAATGCAAATTAATCAAGAACTAGCTACTGCTGAAATTGTTGATCCAACACTTGCTAATGAAAATTTAGTAAACGATGGAGATACAATTGATTTATTAATTACATTTGCTGATGGTACTGTTTTATCAAATACAGTAAAAGTTGTAAACCATATTGAAGAGTATCAACCAAATGTTGTTACAACTTCATCTCCAATTGGTATGGCTATTTATGGAAAAGAATTAGGTTCTGTAGTTGATTGCCAAACTCCAAATGGAAATATTAAAATTCAAATTATGGGCAAAGCTCTTAAAGAAGAACAAGAAGAAACTCTAGGAAGATAATCAAATTGGTTATCTTTTTTTATTGTGATTTTAATTTTTATATCTTATAATATTTGTAGGAGGAAAATATGTTTTTACCTGCAGATAAGTATAAAGTTATAAATAAGACTATTTTAAGTGATGTAGACAAGAAAAACTTAATATCTTTTTATATGCCTATAATAGGAAGCTTAGCGGTTTCTTTATATCTTATTTTGTGGCAAGATTTATCTTTAAAAGAGGAAGAGAGTGAAGAAGAAATTCATCAACATTTAATTTCACTTTTAAATGATACAAAAGAAAATGTTCAAAGTGCATTTTACTCTCTTGAGGCTGTAGGACTTTTAAAAACATATGTAAAACCTGGTGATGTAAAATCTTATATTTATGAACTTTATAGTCCACTTTTACCATCAGAGTTTTTTAATCATCCAATACTTAATATGGTACTTTATAGTAATATTGGACCTGATGAATATGATAAATTATTTAAGTTTTTTCAAAAGAAAAGAAGTGATTATTCAGGTTATGAAGAAATTACTAAAAAAATGGATGAAGTATTTATATCTTCTTCATATGCTCCGAAAGATGGTGCTAAAGAAAGATGCTCAAATGCTGTTAGTTTAAATAGTAAGATTGATTATGATTTAATTACATCATCGATACCAAAAAGTGTTTTATCTGAAAAGGCACTTAATAAAAAAGCTAGGGAGTTAATTGATAATTTATCATTTATATATAACTTTAATACCTTACAAATGATTGAACTATTGCGTAATAGTTTAAATGAATTTGGAATGATTGATAAAAATGAACTTAGAATTAATGCTCGAAAGAAATATAATTTATCGTCAAATAGTATGCCAACACTTGTTTATAGAACTCAACCAGAGTACTTAAAAAAGGCAAGTGGAGATAACTCACTTCATGCTCAAATTGTTCAAATGTTTGAAAGCATTAGTCCTTATGACTTTTTAAAATATAAAAATAAAGGTGCAAGTCCTACAGCTAAAGATTTAAAACTTGTAGAAAATCTTTTGGTTGATTTAGAACTTACTCCAGCTGTTGTAAATGTATTACTTGATTATTGCCTTCGTAAAAATAATAATCGTCTTACAACTGCTTATGTAGAAACTATTGCTGGTCAATGGAAAAGGGCAGATTTAAAAACTGCAGAAGAGGCTATGAAGTTTGCGGAAAAAGAACATAAAAAGTTAAATAAGAAGATAACTGTTACAAGTAAGAAAATTAGTGAACCTGCTTGGTTTAATACAAAGATTGAAAAAAATGATGCAACTGAAGAAGAACAAAAGGAATTAACTGATTTATTAAAGGAGTTTAAGTAATGGAAAAAATAAAAAGCAATTATAATGAAAATATTTTAAATGATAAATATAATGAACTTAAAAATAATCCTGATTTTATAACACTTATAAATAAATTTAAGATAAGTGAAACCGAAATAAAAAATAATTTATCTTCTTTGGAGGATACTTTAAATGAATTACATAATTGTAAGAAATGTCCTGGTTTAAGTGAATGTAAAAATAAAATTAAAGGTTATGTATATTATCCAGAAAATAAAGAAAGTTTTTTATGTTTTGGTTATGCAAAATGTAAAAAGTTAAAAGAATATGAAAATATTTTAACTGAAAAAGATGAAAATAATGAACTTAAAAATGCTAGAATGAAAGATATTGACGTTTCTGATAAAAATAGGATAGAGTTAATTAAATTTTTAAAGAAATTTTATGATGAATATAATATTAAGTCTAGTCCAAAAGGTTTATATTTACATGGAAGTTTTGGAAGTGGTAAAACATTTTTACTTGCTTGCCTTTTAAATGAACTTGAAATAAAAAAGCATATTTCATATGAAATAGTGTATTACCCTGAATTACTTCGAACTTTAAAAGAGGATTTATCTTTGGTAGAAAGTAAGGTAAGTTACTATTCAAATGTAGAAATTCTTGTACTTGATGATATTGGTGCTGAAAATGTAACTAATTGGGGAAGAGATGAGATTCTTGGTACTATTTTACAAGAAAGAATGAATAAACATAAAACTACATTTTTTACAAGCAATTTAGACATAAATGAACTTGAAAAACATCTATCTTGTTCTAAAGATAATGTTGATAATGTTAAAGCACGTAGAATTATTGAAAGAATAAAACAATTAACAATAGATATGCCTTTAATATCGGTAAATCGTAGAAATTAAGTGGAAACTATTATAATTTTCACTTTTTATTTGACAGTAAATAAAAATCATTGTATAATTAGGTTCCATTGGGTAAATAATAATATTGAGGTGTAAACTTGACATTATTTGATAACTATGCTATAATTATAGCGTAATAAGGGGGAAATGGAAAATGAAAGGATATGTTTTAGATTATATTAATGAAAATGAGTTTAGAAAACTAGAAAGAGCTTTAAAGAAATATAATATGATAGCTTTTAAGAAACTTACTTTTGAATATTATCCATCTTTAAGAAATGGTAATTTAGTAGGTGAGAAGGTATCTGAAAATAAGAAAAATGGTACAGAAAGTTATGAATTAAAGCTTCCTAGTGATAAAATATTTACTCAAATTCATGGCGAAGTTAAACTTTTATATACTGTTCATAAAAAAGAAGGTATTGTAATGCTTGAAACTTTAACACCAGAAGATATACTTTTAGAAGGTCATAGAAGTGAACTTACAACTTATAAAGGTATTATGATTTCTAAACAAAATGCCTCAAAAGAAATGTTTAAAATCGATTTATTAAATATGCTTCAAAATAAATAGTATTAATTTACTATTTTTTTTATTTTTTATTAAACGAACAATTGTACTTGACAAATAAAAATTGGTATTATATAATTAATTTGTAATGACAAAATAACTTGATATATTTTTGATATTAAGTTACAATGAAAATGTCAGAGTTTTAGAAAGGTAAAAAATGAAAATAACAAAAGATGAAAAAGACAAGGATAAAATCTTAGAAGGGGTTTTAGCTGATATTGAAAAACAATTTGGAAAAGGTGCCATAATGAGACTTGGCAATGAGGAACATATTGAAATTGATACAACTTCATCTGGGTCACTTGCTCTTGATATTGCTTTAGGAGTAGGCGGATTTCCTGTCGGAAGAATCATTGAAATATTTGGACCTGAAAGTAGTGGTAAAACTACTATTGCACTTCAAGCGATTGCCGAAGTCCAAAAAAAAGGTGGAAGAGCAGCGTTTATCGATGCTGAACATGCTCTTGATCCTGTGTATGCCAGAAATTTAGGTGTAAATATTAATGATTTATTATTAAGTCAACCAGATACTGGCGAGCAAGCACTTGAAATATGTGATGCACTAGTTAAAAGTGAAGCTGTTGATTTAATTGTAATTGACTCTGTTGCGGCTTTGGTACCTCAAGCGGAAATTGATGGAGAAATGGGAGATTCACACGTTGGCCTTCAGGCAAGACTTATGAGTCAAGCTCTTAGAAAATTATCGGGAAATATGAATAAGAGTAAGACTACTTGTATCTTTATCAATCAATTAAGAGAAAAAGTTGGTATAATGTTTGGTAATCCAGAAACTACACCAGGTGGAAGAGCTCTTAAATTTTATTCAAGTGTTAGACTAGATATAAGAAAAGGAGAACAAATTAAATCTGGTGATACAGTTGTAGGAAATAAAGTAAACATTAAGGTAGTTAAAAATAAAGTATCTCCACCATTTAGAACTGCAAGTGTTGACATAATGTATGGTGAAGGAATATCAAGAGAGGGTGAAATCGTTGATCTTGCAAGTGATATTGATATCATTGATAAAAGTGGAGCTTGGTATTCATATAATGGAGAAAAAATAGGTCAAGGAAAAGAAAATGTTAAAGCATTTTTAAGAAATAATGTTGAACTTAAAACAGAAATTGAAAATAAAGTTAGAAAACATTATGGCTTCAAAATTGATGAACCTAAAAAAGAAGAAGTTAAAAAAGAAAAATAACTTCTTTTTATTTACAAAATAGCATATTTTTTGTTATGATAGTCTTAAGTTTTTTTGTGGGGTATGTATGAATAGAGTTAATTTGGATTTACTTATTAAACTATTTGGTAGTTATAATTTAAATGATATAGGACGGATTAAACAGGCCTATAATTTTGCAAGTGAAAAGCATAAAGGTCAAAAAAGGCAAAGTGGCGAAGATTATATTGTTCATCCTTTAATAGTGGCTTATATTTTAGCGGAGATGCATGCAGATAGTGATACAGTATGCGCTGGACTTTTACATGATACTTTAGAGGATACAAATGCCTCAAAAGAGGAAATAATTACTTTATTTGGTGAAAATGTTTGTACCTTAGTCGAAGGAGTAACTAAATTTACAAAAATAAATTTTCAAACAAAAGAGGAAGAAAATCTTGCAAATATGCGTAAAATTATTACTAGCATAATTAATGATCCAAGAATACTAATTATTAAACTTGCTGATCGTCTTCATAATATGCGTACACTAGATTTCAAAACTTCAGAAAAACAAATAGAAAAAGCAAAAGAGACTATGAATATCTATGTCCCCCTTGCAAGCTATATTGGAGCATACCATATAAAAACTGAACTTGAGGATTTATCATTTAAATATTTAGAACCTGAAAAGTATCATAATATATTAGAGCAAAAATATAATTTTGAAAAATATGAATCTGATAATATATTTGAACTTGAGAAAGTAATTCATAATTTTCTTTTAGATAATAATATTCCTAATGATATGAAAGTTAGAACTAAAAATATATATGGTATTTATCGAAAAATGAAAAAGGGTTTTACTCTTGATGAAATGCACGATTTAGTGGCCCTTAAAGTAGTGGTAAGACAGGTTATGGATTGTTATAAATCTTTAGGACTTATTCATAGTAAATATCATCCACTTAATTATAAGTTCAAAGATTATATTTCTAGTCCTAAAACAAATATGTATCAAAGTCTTCATACAAGTATTTTTGGACCATTTAATAGATTAATTCAATGTCAAATAAGAACATTTGAAATGGATAAGGCAAACTCTTACGGACTTACTGGTTATTGGGATAAAGATGATAGAAATGTAAAAGATAATATGCTTACAGACTTAAAAACTCATTATCAATTTTTTAATACAATTTGTGATTTAAATGATGAATATCCAGATAATAAAGATTTTATTGAACATATTCAAAAAGAATTATTTAGTAATATCATTTATGTTTTTGATGAAAATGGTAATGCTATAGAACTTGCTAAAGGTTCAACAATAATTGATTTTGCTTATAAAACTAAAAAAGATTTTGTTAATGTTGTTTTAGGAGCATATGTAAATAATAATTTAGTGGGACCAAATTATATTCTTACGAATAATGATAGGGTATCACTTTTATATAATAAAAATAAGAGTTTATCATTAAAAAAATGAGACGAAAGTATTAAGAAAGGATTAGGTTTTAAAACTAACATATGTAAGGAGTATGTTATTTATAAATAATAATCTTTCGCCTCGATAAGTTATTAAATATTATTTTTTATTTAATTGCAAGCGATTCGACAAAACAAGACAAAATTAGAACCAAAAATGTCAAAAAAAGTGTAAAGTAACTTTACACTTTTTTAAATATTTATATATATTTATACCAAAAATTGATATAATAAGGTTTGTGAAAGGTGGGAATTATATGAAATATGTATATTTATTTTCCGAAGGAAATAAAGATATGAGAAATTTACTTGGTGGTAAAGGTGCAAATCTTGCAGAAATGACAAAATTAGGTTTACCTGTACCTCAAGGATTTACTATTACAACAGAGGCTTGTACAAGATATTATGAAGATGGTAAAAAAATAAGTGAAGATATTGAAAATGAAATTTTTGAAAATATCAAAAAAATGGAAGAAATAACTGGTAAAAAGTTTGGTGATACTGAAAATCCACTTTTAGTTTCAGTAAGAAGTGGTGCAAGAGCATCAATGCCAGGTATGATGGATACAATTTTAAATTTAGGTTTAAATGAAGAAGTTGTAGAGGTTTTATCACAAAAAAGTGGAAATCCAAGATGGGCTTGGGATTGCTATAGAAGATTCATTCAAATGTATTCTGATGTAGTAATGGAAGTTGGTAAAAAGTACTTTGAAACTTTAATTGATAAAATGAAAGCTGAAAAAGGCGTAACTTTAGATGTTGAACTTACTGCTGAAGATTTAAAAGAGCTTGCTAGAGAGTTTAAAGAAGAATATAAATCTAAAGTTGGTGAAGATTTTCCAAATAATCCAGTTGATCAATTAATGGGAGCTATTAAAGCAGTATTTAGATCATGGGATAATCCAAGAGCAAATGTTTATCGTAGAGATAATGATATTCCTTATTCTTGGGGAACTGCAGTAAACGTTCAAATGATGGCATTTGGTAATATGGGAGAAACTTCAGGAACAGGTGTTGCATTTACAAGAGATCCTGCAACTGGAGAAAAACATTTAATGGGTGAATTCTTAATGAATGCTCAAGGTGAAGATGTAGTTGCAGGTGTTAGAACTCCACAACCTATTTCTCATTTAAAAGAAGTTATGCCAAAAGTTTATGAAGAATTTACAAATATTTGTGCTACTTTAGAGAATCATTATCATGATATGCAAGATATGGAATTTACAATTGAAAATGAAAAACTTTATATGCTTCAGACAAGAAATGGTAAAAGAACTGCAAAAGCTGCTTTAAAAATTGCATGTGACTTAGTTGATGAAGGAAAAATTACTGATAAAGAAGCAGTACTTATGATTGATCCTAGAAACTTAGATACACTTTTACATCCAACATTTGATGTAAATGCTTTAAAAGATGCTCATGAAATTGGTAAAGGTCTTGCTGCTTCTCCAGGGGCTGCTGCAGGTAAAGTAGTATTTACTGCTGAAGATGCTAAAAAAGCTCATGAAAATGGTGAAAAAGTTGTTCTTGTTAGACTTGAAACTTCCCCAGAAGATATCGAAGGAATGAAAGCTAGTGAAGGTATACTTACTGTTCGTGGTGGAATGACATCTCACGCTGCTGTTGTTGCTCGTGGTATGGGAACTTGCTGCGTATCTGGTTGCCAAGAAATAGTAATGGATGAAGAGAATAAACACTTTACTTTAGGCACAGAAACATTTACTGAAGGAAGTGAAATTTCTATAGATGGTTCAACTGGTAGAATTTATAAAGGATTAATTCCAAAAACTGATGCTGCAATTACTGGTGAATTTGAAAGAATTATGGCTTGGGCTGATAAGTACAGAAGACTAGCTGTAAGAACAAATGCTGATACTCCAAAAGATGCTACAAAAGCAAGAGAGTTAGGTGCTGAAGGTATTGGTCTTTGTAGAACTGAGCATATGTTCTTTGAAAAAGATAGAATTGCCGCAATTAGGGAAATGATTTGTTCTGATACAGTTGAAGAAAGAGAAAATGCCCTTGCTAAAATCGAACCAATGCAACAAAAAGACTTTGAAGCATTATATGAAGCAATGGAAGGTTATGGTGTAACAATTAGATATTTGGATCCACCACTTCATGAATTCGTACCAACTGAGGAAGCTGATATTAAACTTCTTGCAGATTCTCAAGGTAAAACAGTTGAACAAATAAAAAATATTATTGCATCACTTCATGAATTTAACCCAATGATGGGACACAGAGGTTGTAGACTTGCTGTTACATTCCCTGAAATTGCTAAGATGCAAACAAGAGCAGTTATTAAAGCTGCAATCGCTGTATCAAGAAGACTAAATACTAAAATAACTCCAGAAATTATGATCCCACTTGTTGGTGAAGTAAAAGAGTTAAAATATGTAAAAAATATAGTTTGCGAAACAGCAGATGAAATAATTAAAAATGAAAATATTGATATGACTTATCATGTTGGAACAATGATTGAAATTCCAAGAGCAGCACTTACTGCAGATGAAATAGCTAAAGAAGCAGATTTCTTCTCATTCGGAACAAATGACTTAACACAAATGACATTTGGTTTCTCAAGAGATGATGCTGGTAAATTCTTAGGAGCTTACTATGATAAGAAAATATATGAAAATGATCCATTTGCAAAACTTGATCAAAAAGGTGTAGGTAAACTTGTTAAGATGGCATCTACTTTAGGAAGAGAAACTAATCCAAATATCCATTTAGGTATCTGTGGAGAACATGGTGGAGATCCATCAAGTGTTGAATTCTGTCATAATGTAGGACTTGATTATGTATCATGTTCACCTTATAGAGTTCCTATTGCTAGACTTGCTGCTGCACAAGCCGCTATCAAGTCAGGAACGCAAAAGTAGATAAAAG
>OJAW01000465.1_pt1 | contig 28739 bp, 21 predicted proteins | sample 1589151 | NCBI WGS metagenome assembly OJAW01 (sample SAMN03283290) | human gut metagenome | biome: human-associated habitat; material: feces | host: Homo sapiens | place: Peru | collected 2012
CCATATATTTTAAAATACAAGGCACTTATTTTAAAATAAGTGCCTTGTATTTTTGACCATCTCAAATACCTGAGAAACAACAACTTACAAAGACTATCAACTTTTGGGTTATTTTCCTGACAATCAGACATATATAAAATTTTCCACGGCATTCCCTTTTCGAGGAAATTATTGCCGCACTCATGGCAATACGCTTCGCGATTTCTGAAAACCGGAAGCCTTTTCATGCATTCCCGGACATCTGAAAAATTTCGGGAAACAAAAAAGCGCGGAACGCATTTTTGGAAATATCATGCTGCAGAAAGGCAAAGAGCAAGCCACAACCCGCAGATAAAGAAGAAATAGCGCAGTCGAAAACCATTTTTCCACACATAAATGGCTGATAAGTGAAAGGAAAGCACTAATTTTGCAAGCAATTTGGCGGGATTGTATAACACAAAAATGCATCAACAGCCGAAAACAAAGAAACATTCACCCGTCATAAAGACGAACCGACAAAGAAACAATTAATTACACAATACAAAACATGGACATCAAATTCGAGAATATTGATAAAGTGAGCGGCAAACTCACAGTGAAAGTTGCTCCCGAAGACTATCAGGAAGGACTTGAAAAGTCTCTCAAGGAATTCCGCCGCAAAGCCAACATGAAAGGCTTCCGCCCCGGATGCGTACCTATGAGTCTTGTCAAGAAACTCTACGGTCCCGAAGCCAAGGCAGAGGAAGTTTCAAAGGCAGTGAACAAAGCAATATCCGACTATTTCAAGGAAAACAAAATAAATGTGCTCGGTCATGTGCTCCCCAACAGCGAACAGAAAGAGCAGGACTATAAAGAGCGCGACGATTTCGAATATATAATGGACGTTGCCATAGAGCCGAACATCGAAGTATCGCTTGACAAGAAAGACAAGCTTACTTACTATGACATTGAGGTAAGCGACAAATTCGTTGACGAGAGAATTAACGAAATGCTCATGGCTCAAGGTACTTTCGAGCAGGTTAACGAATATCAGAAAGGCGATTACATGAAAGGCGACCTTGTGGAAGTGGCAGCAGCCGAAGGTGTTGAACCCTTGAAAGTGGAAGGCGTGCTCATTTCACCGGAATACGTTAAAGACGAAGAACAAAAGAAAATCTTTGACGGCGCAAAGAAAGACGACGTTCTCACAATCAAGCCCGCTTCTCTTTATGGCGACGAAACTCAGGCGGCTTCCATGCTCAAAATAAAGAAAGAAGAGCTGAAGAATCACGAAGGAAACTTCACATACACCATTACTGAAATCAATCACCGCAAACCTGCCGAGCTGAATCAGGAATTCTTTGACAATGCTCTCGGAAAAGATGCTGTGAAAGATGAGAAAGAATTCCGTGAGAAAGTTCGCGAAGAATACAACAAGGCTCAAACCGCCAACGCAGACTATAAGTTCTTTGAGGATTTGCGTGTTTACGCACTCAAAAAGGCAGGCGAACTCGAATTTTCCGAACCTCTGCTCAAACGTCTCATGAAAGAGAACAACCCGAGCAAAGACGACAAATATATTGACGACAATTATGCCGGCGCAACCGAACAACTGAAATGGCAACTCGTTCGCGACCACTTGGCTGTGGCTGCGGGAATAAAAGTTGAGGATGCCGATGTACGCGCAATGGCAAAGGTTCGCACCCGTCGCCAATTTGCAGCTTACGGAATGCAGCTTCCCGACGAACTCGTGGAACAATACGCAGAAAAGTCGCTTAAAGAGGACAACCAGATTGAAGAAATTTTCTACGAGGTTTTGAGCGAGAAACTCATTGCCGCATATAAGGAGAAAATTACTCTTAACCACAAAAAGATTTCGCTTGAGGATTTTGAAAAGCTCATCAAAGAAGAGCAGGAAAAGAAATAATCTCAACAACATAACACAAAAGCGGGACATCTAACAGGATGTCCCGTTTTTATTTTGACATTGCCCGAAGGCTATAACTATTTCACGTTTTCGGAAACGAGTTTTCTTAGCGAATTTTTCTCACCCACAAGCCACACAAGGTCGCCGTCGCGAAAAACACGTGAGGCAGAGGGCAGACCGAGAGCTTCGCTGCCCTCCTCAAAACCCACTATCATGCAACGATAATCCTCGCGCAACCGACTATCGCGCACTGTTTTTCCGAAAAGCGGCGAAGAAGTGCTCACGGAAATGCACTTCAACTGCATTACACGCTGTTCGGGAGCCATATCAACATGAACAACGGCTTCCGACATCCTTGACGCGAAAAGTTTTAACTGTTCATCATTGCCGATAACCTCGAGACGGTCGCCGGGATAAACCTGCATTTGCGCCATTGGAATGTTGTGACGCACACCGCCACGCATTATCGACGAAATCATAATACCGTATTTATGGCTGAAATCGAGTTCCGCCAAAGACTTCCCCGCCCATGCGGTATTTTCAGGCACGTCGAGGTCGGCAATATGGATTTCGCGCGAAAGAAGATGGTTCGCGTAGAGAGGCTTTACCTTTCCGTGGACAACAGCCTGCAAATCGCGTGAACGTAAATTCTGGAAAAACACTCTTTCTATGGCAATGCTGTAAAGTTTAATCCGTTTTGAACGCATCATAAGGGCAACAAGAATCATTGCGACCGCAAAATGAATCCAACTTGCGAAAGGCGATACATAATTAATAATGTAATAGACATACGCACTCGCGAGCAAATATCGCACGAATATCGTCATGGCAAGCAGGAAATGGCTTCCCCGCAAATTCTTACGCCATATCTGACGAAACTCCTCGGAATGGTTTTTACGCATAACAATTGCACGCAAAAAAGGAGACAGAAGCGCAATTGTTACAACGGCACACACGGCATTTCCTATCCAATGGCTCATGGTATGTCTGAAGAACGGCAGGAAAAAACTCAACATTATTGCCGTTATCGCCACACATAATATGGAATAAGCTGCAATCTGTTTCAGCAATGCGGTAATAAGTCTCTTCCATGCGCTTCCCGTTTGCTCCGATTTATGCTGCGAAGGCTTCTTGTCAAGCACAACCATGATTTTTGCAGGCGTTATTTTCTTAACAAGTCCGTATGCCGCCGGCGCACTCTTTATCATATAAGGCGTGAGAAACGTTGTTATCACGGAAACAGCAACTACAATAGGATATATAAAGCTACTGATGACATGAAGAGACATTCCGAGAGATGCAATAATAAATGCAAACTCACCTATCTGCGCCATGCTGAATCCGCTTTGCATTGCCCCCTTCAGCGATTGCCCTGAAAGAATAAATCCAAAGGATCCGAAAACTGCCTGACCTATTAATATTGTGAGCGTAATCAACATTACCGGCAACCAATACTGTGTAAGAATCGCCGGATCCACAAGCATTCCGACGGAAACAAAAAACACTGCGCCGAAAAGGTCTTTCACGGGACTAACAAGCTTTTCTATCGTCTCCGCCTCAACTGTCTCGGCAAATATACTCCCCATCATGAACGCGCCAAAGGCTGCACTATATCCCAACTTGACTGCCAGAACAACCATGGCAAAACAAAATCCTACAGAAACGACCAACAGAGTTTCCTTGCCTATCCACTTGCGGTTTTTTCGCAATATCAACGGAACTATAAACACACCCACGAGGAACAACAAGGCAAGATAGAACAAAAGTCTCATAAGACTATCAACAACAGTCATACCATCGAAATCCTTACTTACCGCAAGCGTCGAAAGAATAACCATTAGCAAAATTCCAAGAATGTCTTCGAGAACAAGAACACTTAACACATTCGTTGCGAACTTCTGACTGCGGAGTCCGAGGTCGTCAAAAGCTTTGTATATAATGGTTGTGGAACTCATGGCAAGCATTCCGCCGAGAAAAAGACTGTCCATTCTGCTCCAACCAAAGGAATGCCCGAGCAGAGAACCCAGCATGCTCATCGCCGAAATTATTGTTACTGCCGCTATAATGGGCGAGCTTCCCATTTTCATTATCTTTTTGAAGCTGAACTCTATTCCCAATGTAAACATTAGGAATATGACACCGATGTTTCCCCATGTCTCCACAGAGCCAAGGTCGCTGACAGTAGGCATATAAGGCATGTGGGGACCGGCAAGGAATCCCGCAACTATATAACCCAATACAAGAGGTTGCTTAAGTCGTTTGAAGATTAGCGTTACAGCTCCTGCGAGCACAAGAATCAGTGCAAGGTCGTAAATAATCTTTGGCAGATGTTCCATTATGGCTTATATATTAAAGCAGAAGGCGGTTGGGGTAACCGTTGTCCCTCACCGCCTTCATGTTTTGCATTTATCTTTGTTTTTACAAGGTCAACCGTTATACTGCGCGGTAAGTTCGCAAATTTTTACTACGGTTTTCATTGCTTTTTCCATAGACTGCACGGGAACGAACTCGTATGGTCCGTGGAAATTAATGCCTCCCGCAAAAATATTGGGGCAAGGAAGACCTTTGAAAGAGAGTTGCGCTCCGTCGGTACCGCCTCTTATGGCGCGAACCTTGGGTGTCAGCCCCACTTCTTCCATTGCCTTTTTAACGATGTCTATTATATGAATCACCGGTTCTATTTTCTCGAGCATATTATAGTATGAATCCGAGATTTCAACGTTCACCGTTCCCTCACCATACTTTTCGTTGAGTTTTTCAACAAGTTTGCGGAAGAATTCTTTGCGTTTTTCGAATTTATTTCGGTCATGGTCGCGTATTATGTAGTTCACCGTGGCACTTTCAACGCATCCCTCCACACCGGTAAGGTGATAGAAACCTTCGTATTCTTGAGTCGTTTCGGGAGTTTCGGCATCCGGCACCGATTTTATCAGTTCCGCTGCTATTCGTCCGGCGTTTTTCATTTTTCCTTTGGCATATCCGGGATGCACGCTCACACCTGTCACCTTCACCTTAGCAGAAGCGGCGTTGAAGTTCTCGTATTCTATTTCTCCAACCTCGCCTCCGTCCATGGTATAAGCCCATTCGCAACCGAAACGTTCCACATCGAAAAGATGCGCTCCCATTCCTATTTCCTCATCAGGGTTGAAACCCATGCGGATTTTGCCGTGTTTCACCTCGGGATGCTCTTTCAGCCACACCATTGCCTGAACAATTTCGGCTATACCGGCTTTGTCGTCGGCTCCGAGCAACGTGTTTCCGTCTGTAACAATCAAATCCTCACCTTTATGCGAAAGCAATTCGGGGAACATCTTTGGAGAAAGCACGCGACCGCTGCTTTCGGAAAGCAAGATGTCCGAACCGTCGTAATTTTTCACTATACGCGGTTTGACATTTGCGCCGCTGCAGTCGGGACTCGTGTCGTAATGCGAAATGAAACCGATTGTAGGAACTTTCTTGTCGGTATTTGCCGGCAGAGTGGCGTATATATATCCGTGCTCGTCAAGATACACGTCATCAAATCCGAGTTCTTCCAATTGATTTTTCAAATGCTCCGCAAACACAAGCTGTTTCGGTGTGCTTGGAGTAGTGTCGGCAGTTTCGCTCGATTGGGTATCGTAACCCACATAGTCTAAAAAGCGTTCTATCAATTCCATCTTAATATGCTTTTAATTATTCTCGTATAGAATTTGTGCTGATTTTATTGCGCAACTCCTATTATTTCGTCAACCGATTTGCATCCGTGTTTGTCGAGCCAGCGGTTTATTCCTTCCGCCATCTCGCCTGCTATAGCTGGGTTCAGGAAATTGGCAGTACCAATCTCTATGGCTTTTGCCCCTGCCATGAGAAATTCCACCGCATCTTCGGGAGTGCAGATACCGCCAAGCCCAATGACGGGAATTTTCACCGCATGAGACACATCCCATACCATTCTCACAGCCACAGGCTTCACTGCCGGACCGGAAAGTCCGCCGGTTTTTATGCTCAGCTTCATTTTGCGGCGTTCTATGTCAATTGCCATGCCCATGAGGGTGTTTATGAGCGAAACTGCATCGGCTCCCGCAGCTTCCACGGCGCGTGCAATTTCGGAAATGTCAGTTACATTTGGCGACAACTTCACTATTATGGGTTTGCCATAGGCTTTGCGCACAGCCGAAACCACGCTTGCAGCCCCTTCGGGCGTTACGCCAAACGCCATTCCCCCGTTCTTTACGTTGGGACAAGATATGTTCAGCTCTATGCACGGAATCTTTTCAAGTTCCGCAAGGCGTGAGGCGCACTCGGCATAGTCTTCGGGCGACGAACCTGCAACATTAACAATGACATTTGTGTCGAGTTTTTCAATGCGCGGGTATATCTTATCCACAAAATAGTCAACCCCCTTGTTTTGAAGCCCCACACAGTTGAGCATGCCCGACGGCGTTTCCGCCATACGCGGATAAGGATTTCCCTCTCGGGGTTTAAGGGTTGTGCCTTTCACTATTATTCCTCCTATGTTGGAGAAATCCACGAAATCGGCGAATTCCGGTCCGTAGCCAAACGTACCTGAAGCCGTCAGCACCGGATTGCGGAACTCTATGCCCGCTATATTGGTAGTCAGTTGAGCCATGACAATTTATTTATATTGAATATCGGACCTTCTTTGCACACACATACGTTATGCCCTTCGGCATTCTCCTCCACACAGCACAGACACGCACCCAAACCGCAAGCCATCATATTTTCGAGCGAGGCTTCACACGCTGTTCCGCTTTGACTTGCATACTTCGCCACCGCCTTCATCATGGGCTTAGGACCACACGTGGCTATGTAATCGAACTTTTCGCGCTCCAGCAAACTGTGTTGGGTTACGAACCCCTGTTCTCCTGCCGACGCATCCTCGGTAGTTATGAACACTCTGCCGTATTTTGCGAAATCGTCAAGTTGCAGAATGTCCCTGGCAGAACGTCCGCCAAGCAGGAAAGTAGGTTCCACATCGCGCTTCAGCAATTCCTTGCCCAAATAGAGCAACGGAGCCGTGCCAACTCCCCCGCCCACAAGCAGTTCGTGCTTAACTTTTCCGCCACGTGGCGGAATGGTAAAACCGTTTCCCAAAGGCAAAACCACATTAGCCGTATCGCCGGGATTGAGCGAGCATATATAAGCCGTGCCAACGCCCACATTGTGAACCAGAAGCCACAACTCGTTTTTTTCGCGGTCTACGAAATTCACGGAAATGGGTCTGCGAAGCAACGGAAGCCCTCCCTCGGCACACGCACGCACCTGCACAAACTGCCCGGGGAGTATTTCGGGCAAAGCCTTGCTCTCATCGGTGAGTTTCAAAAGCGAATGTCCCGAAGCAAACCGTTCGTTGGAGACCACTTTCAAGTCAAGAATGTATTTCTTCATTTTATTGTCTATATCACATACAAAGTTAGAAAATTCCCGTCATATTCGAAACTTTTTCTCTCCCACCCGTCCACAAAATTCACGCATATATGCAAAAAACACAACGGTTGCAAACCGCCAAATATGGAAAAAACAACCACGAATGTGAGCCACGGAAAAAACACAAGGCATGTTGTAAAAAATACAAGCCATATATTTTAAAATACAAGGCACTTATTTTAAAATAAGTGCCTTGTATTTTTCGCAAAAAATCATATTTGATTATCAACAACTTACAAAGACATAAAAATTACCGCAGAAATCTCAAAAAATACGGCTTGGCTACCAAAATTCATCTCATTGGCTACCATTTGAAATTAAAATCATATCTTTGCATTACGCATATATTAAACAAATCATGGTAGTTGTAAGCGCAAGAGACTTTAGAACAAATCAAACCAAGTATCTCAATTTGGCAAAAGCAGGGGAACACGTCGTGCTTAAATCACGTACAGGTAGCTTTCGCATATACCCGGAAGATTGCGAAGAGACCATTGACGCGCCGCGCGACTTAATGCAAGAACTCAAAGATGCACTGACCGAAGTAAAAGACGCCCTTGCCGGCAAACACGAACTTCAATCCGCAGAAAGTTTGTCGGATGAGCTGTAACATCAAAGTTTCAAGAGACTTTGCTAGAGAAGCCAAACGTCTTACCAAGAAATATCCGAGTTTCAAGAATGATTTCAACGATTTTCTTGACAGTCTTAAAGAAAATCCCCTGCAAGGCGTTGAAATAACCAAGAATATACGAAAAATCCGCATGGTTATAAAATCAAAAGGCAAAGGAAAATCCGGCGGCGTAAGGGTTATAACATTCAACATACTGACAGACGCAAACAACGGGCAGATTGTGTTACTGCTCATATACGACAAAGAAGATGCATCAACCGTCAAAGTAGATGTGATAAAGCAAATTGTGCGCGACATGGGATTCCCAGAATAATTGGCACACTAATCATAACGAAAGAAAAACTTTACCTCATAACAAATCTTCGCTAAAAACAAAACGCTTCGGTTTTAGACATAAAACAAAAACGGCAACCGTTTTTCGATTGCCGTTTTTATTTGTGGGCGTTGACGGATTCGAACCGCCGACCCTCTGCTTGTAAGGCAGATGCTCTGAACCAGCTGAGCTAAACGCCCGTTCCCGCTACAAAAGCGGTGCAAAGATAGGCATTTTTTTTATACCGCAAAGCTTTTTGCGCAAAAAACATGCTTTTCTTGCAATATTTCGCCCGCATTTGCCTCTTTTTTCAAATGCAAAGGCGGCGTACTTCGCGGTTAACGCGATTTTCTGTAATTTTGTAGCGACAAATTTTATCGCAATGAATACAGAAAAGATTATTCTTACCGGCGACCGTCCCACAGGTCGTCTTCACATAGGGCATTATGTTGGCTCGCTTCGCAGACGTGTGGAGCTTCAGAACTCGGGAGATTTCAAAAAGATATTCATCTTTATTGCCGATGCACAGGCTTTGACCGACAATATGGAGAATCCTGAAAAAATACGTCAGAACATTATAGAAGTAGCACTTGATTGGCTTTCGGCAGGACTTGACCCGGCAAAATCCACATTGTTCATTCAATCGCAGATTCCCGAGTTGTGCGAACTCTCGATGTATTACATGAACCTCGTAAGCGTATCGCGCCTGCAAAGAAACCCTACCGTGAAAACGGAAATCAAAATGCGTAACTTCGAAACCACGATTCCCGTGGGCTTTTTCTGCTATCCCATAAGCCAGGCGGCAGACATTACCGCATTCAAGGCTACCACCGTGCCCGCCGGCGAAGATCAGAAGCCCATGATAGAACAAGCGGTGGAAATTGTGAGACGTTTCAACAATGTTTACGGAAATACGCTCGTTGAACCGCAGATTCTTCTGCCCGAAAACGAAGCAAGCATGCGCCTTCCGGGAACAGACGGAAAAGCCAAGATGAGCAAATCGCTGGGCAACTGTATTTATCTGTCCGACACCGCAGACGAGGTGAACAAAAAGATTCGCTCCATGTACACAGACCCGGATCATCTGAAAGTTTCCGACCCCGGCAAAGTGGAAGGCAACACTGTTTTCACCTATCTCGATGCTTTTTGCAAAGACGAGCACTTCGAACGCTATCTTCCCGAATATGCCAACCTTGATGAACTGAAAGCCCACTACAAGCGCGGAGGTCTGGGCGATGTAAAGGTAAAGAAACTTTTGCAGGCGGTAATGGAAGAAACCCTCGAGCCCATGCGCAAACGCCGCAAAGAGTTCGAGAAAGACATACCCGCCGTTTACGACATACTGAAAAAGGGAAGCGAAGTGGCACGTGAGGTTGCAGCGCAAACTCTTTCGGATGTACGCAAGGCAATGAGGATAGATTATTTCGACGACAAGAAACTCATTGAAGAGCAAGCCAAACACTTCGCCGAAAAGCAGTAACATAAAACCAAACAAAAGGGCTGCACCACTTAAGGATGCAGCCCTTTTTGTATTTATCCGGTAATAACTTATTCGGAGATGCCGTCGTAAACCAAATCAAACTCTTTGGTTTCGATATATCCGCCTTTTATTCCCTTAGGTCCATAGCCTGCGAAATAATGATAGTCGAATTTTGCAGTGTGTGTAGTGGGTTCGGCAGCCACAGAAGCAGCAAGTTCCTGCATTGCAGCAACCATGTTCTGATAGTTCTTCTTTGCCTCGGCTTGAATTACATGTTCTGCACCAAACTGTTTGGAAATAGCCAAAAGTTTTGCGTCAACCGAAGCGAGATACGCCCTGCCGTCATCACCAGAAGCAATGGAACTGTGCGGTTTTCCGCTCGTAACATAAAGACCTACGTAATAACTGTTTTCGCTAATCTTAGGTCCATCGTCCGAAGAGCATGATGTGAACGACAATGCCAAAACAAAGGCACACAAAATGATTGTAATTAGTCCTAATAACTTTTTCATTTATTTATAAAGTTTGCATCAACTGCAAAATTAAGCATAAATCCTTTGGAGGGAAAGGACTTGCGCACGCAAATACCATAAATAGCACCGTTGCTCACAGTTTGACACAAAAACATATCATCTTTTCACAAAACTTTCATCCGCCACAACATTCCCGGCATGGATAAAAACGCGGTGTCTTCCCGCAGGAATTGTGTTGATACAAAACTTCACGCATCCGTTAATGACATAATCCGATGCAAAGAACCTTGCCCCGTTTCCGTAAACGCGCACCTCGCAAAACTCATCCTCACAGTCCGGCAGCATAACGGTAAGAGTATCCGTAACAACGCTCGCCACGTAATTATTCTTGCCCATTCCGCCTTGCGAGACGCACGAGTCAAAAACGGCAACCGCGAAAATCACCGACATTACAAGAAACACAAAACGCCTTTGCCACATAAAAATACAACAAACCTTTTTCACGTAGCAAACTTAGTAAATTTATCGACACACCAGACACGCAAGACAAAGTTTTTCAATGACATCCGCTCTCTTATCCCCAAGTGCACCGGCGAAAACCCACTCCGCCGACACATAACAGCATTTGCCCACCGCCTCATCCGACATGAACCATACAAAATGCCTATCCCTCTATCCCATGCGGCACTTTTTTCGCCACAATTCCCCATATACCGACACGGCAAACAGGACACTATTTTTCGGCTTCCCTTTATAATAAAAAATACAAGGCACTTATTTTAAAATATGTGCCTTATATTTCAAAATATATGCCTTGTATTTTTTGCCATTATAAGTTTCTGAAAAGCAACAACTTTCAGAAACACAAAATTTCCTCTAAAAAACACCCTGTCAATCCACCATTTTCACATTAACCACCATGCTCCCCACTCTAATCGGTAGACCCCAACCAACGTATTTCAAAAACAACCCCAACCTCTGGATATTACTCCTCGAGATTGGAGATTATAACGTGCCGCATAGGATCACAGAGAAATTTATCTGCATCCGTAAGTTCCCAAGCCGCATAACGTCTTTCACTAAAAACATGCATCGATTCAGAACATCACCAGCATTTCCAAATTCTTCCTTTTAGTAACATCTGTAATTAAAAAGAGATCTATCAGCCACCAAATCCCTATGCCTCCGCAAGTCAGCATTTTAAGAACTCCCCAACCTACATCTCCCACATATATACGGTCTGTACCCAAATAGCCGATAAATATGGACAATAGCAAAACTGTTGTGGAATTTTTGTTACCATATAAACAAACTAATACTATCCTTCATTATAAAGGAAGTTTACTTAATAGGTTTTAACAATGCCCACGATACCTAAAGGCAAAACAGCATAAAACTACTGTACAAACAATGACAAATGCAAAATATTTGTTTGGCTTCGCAGGTTCATAAGAATTTGATTGTTCTTCATTATCAATTTGTTCCATGACTATTGTTTTTTTTGCAAAAGTCCTCCGATTTCAATGTTTCATATTAAGTATTTTTCTGTATAGGTTAATGCCACAAGAAATAGCGGAAGCCACTGCAAATACACTTTCTGTTTTTGAATTATTGTCATAAAATAAAAACATATAATGGCGCTCATGACTTTAAGCATCAAATACAGAATAAAAAATCCGCAGTTCACCCACAGTTTCTTAAAGCTTCACTGTATAATATTTTTGCATGTTATGTTTTTATGCAACGATGTATTCACGACATATCAAAATATTGCTGTCGACTTCGATACTCGGTGATAAAGAACAAAACAGTTTTACAGGTAACGACAAAACAAAACAGCTGTGAAGAAAACGGCGAAAATATTAAGCTTATATCATAACTACATATTCGAACATCAAATCTCACCAATACAGTCTTCGTCTCAAACCATCCGGTCCCTTATGATTTCCCGACACTATTATTTTAGTACATAAAACATTGCATTTGCTGCTCACACCAAAGACGGCATAATTTCGCCACAATCTTTACACAGCATTCTCACACAAAAACAACTACGTTCACATTCTACTCATCTTTTTCTTCATTACAATCTTTGGAAAATTACACAACATAAACAATGCACCATAATACTACAACCTAATACCATTATCTTTTTATAAATTAATAAATGAATTCACAACACATATTTTCTTGAACATTCTATTCGTTGATGTTATTGCTCTAAATTACATGCAGGAATAAATGTATGCCCTTTCCCGAATGTTGTTTAAGCATAAAAATTATTAAGCATCACAATCACTAATAATCGCGTACACTTTTTGCCACATTTCTTCACCGACATATTTTTCTGTACCGAGAATATTTTTCTGTTATCAGACCTATCCGAGTTGCTTACCCACCTTATACTACAATTTTATTCGCAAGACTTTTCTCGTTTGTTTGAAGCAGCCTGTTTTATACGTCTCCTAAAAAATGCTCACTAGTTTTCCGTTGTACAAAAATATTTTCTGCCATGCACAATACCACGAACACATTACATCATCACAACAAACTTATATAAATCATTATAAAGGCAAAATAAAAACTATCTATACGTATAATTTACTTTCCCACTTACTCCCAATAATCACATAAACATAGCTCACCAAACAGTTTCAATAATAAACAGTATACTACAAGCAAAAATCCATATTGCTCATCAAGTACCATTCACTTTATACGTCTCTTATAATCACATGCAGTTTTTTCATCACACCATAACATTATTACCCAAGTCTTTCGACTTATATCAACTCAAACGAAAGCAACTTTAAGCGCCCAAACACCAAAAACAAATAACTCATTGCAGGATACGACAATGAGTTATCAAAATATGCACAATAAAAAAGGTGCCGCACTTATTGCGCGACACCTTTATATTATTCTTGTTATTCTCTAATTACTGGAGCTTAACAATTGCACGACGGTTGTAAGAGAACGGACTGAGGTCGTTCACACCACCCTTGTGCTCAATGATAATGTTGTCGCGGCTGAGACCCATCTTAACGAGTTCGTTTGCAACTGCATTAGCACGTGCTTTAGAAAGTTTGTTGTTGATAGCTGCAGTACCGGTCTTGCTATCTGCATAACCTGTAACGACAACTTTCTTGTTATTATCCTTAGCATACTGTGCGAGTTCCTTAACGTTAACAAGATCTTTGCGTGAAGCAATCTTAGACTTGTTGATGTTGAAGAATACAGATACAGGAGTTGTAGAGAATTCCTTGATAGTCTTGGTCTCTGCAGGTTTCTGGTTAGCAAGGAGGTTACGCAAACGTGCGTTTTCGTCCTGCTGTTCCTTAAGAGAAGCATTGAGAGCGTCAAGCTGCTCTTTGTTCATTGCCATAAGAGCGTCAACATCGGGAACCTTGTTCCAGCCAATGGTCTTGCCAAGGTTTACATTCAAACCAACGGATACACCGACCATCTTGTCCCAATAGCGGCAATGAGTCTTCTCATGAGTACGCCAATCGGTCTTACCTTCGCCGTTGTTTGCATCGAAAGAACCTTCAGCTGCAAGTGCCCATACATCAAGATAAGCAGCCAAACGACGGTTGATACGGAATGAGTTGTAGATACCTACGTTGTAAGAAGGTTCACGATAGAGAGACTTGGCATTAGCATCGTCGGTAGATTTCATACGCTGCATGTAACCAATACCTACATAAGGAGCGATGTTCCAGAAACGTTTTTCATTGTAACCACAGAAAGCGTTAGAAAGATTGAACATAACGTCTTCCTGAATGCCCCAATACTTGTAAGCATGGTGATTGTCAGCATCAACAACAGCCTTTGACCAAATACCTTGGAATTTGGTACGGAGACCAATAACCGGAGTAAACCATTTACCTACAGCAACCTCGAAGCCGAAAGTACCACGATCAACGCTGAAAGGATTCTTGTTGCCAAGTTGCTCCTCGTTGGTGTAAGCAGCATTAAACTGACCGCCTACCTGTACGAACCAGTTAGCCCAGAACGAGTTAGTAGCAACACTGTACTTTTGCGTAGGAATTTCATTTTCCTGCGCCATAGCACCTGTAGTAAAACCTACGAGTGCAAGTGCAAACATTAACTTTTTCATAATTACTAATTTAGTGTATCAATTTATCATTTACATCTATTCAATCAGACACAATTACTGCCTTATAATCATTTGCAAAAGTAACAAATACTTTTATATCTTGATAACTTTCTTGTAAAAAAATATCAACAAGGCGATTTTTTTTCAGAGCAGCGGCTATTTCTCTGATTATTTTTCGTTTTGCAATATAGACACTGCAAAATAAGACCAGACCTACACACACTTATATACATTGAGGAAGAATTCATAATCCCACACACAGGATTTTAAGCACGAAAAAACACTATAAAACTGCAGCAATCCTTGCTTAAGAAAATACTTTCTGTGAGTTTGCTGTTTAATGAAATATTTTCACGTCATAATATCCACAAAGTACTATCTTGGCATTTACACCTCTTGCAATCTACCCAAGAACTATGAGAACAATCCTTCTATCTTCTCTTGTGGAATTATTGCCACCACAAGTTTGCCGTCCGGAGTATATTTTGGCGAAGACGTAGCAAACAATTCGTCAATCATTCCACCCATTTCCTTATCACCGAGTTCCGAACCGACAGAAATAGCAGCGTGTCTTGCAAGAACGAGAGCTATATGTTTATCAATTTCTTCTTTTATACCAGTTTTGCCGTCGGTTTCAGCCAAGACATCCTTTAGAAGTTCCGTCGCATTTAGAGTTTCCGTGCCGGCAGGAAGTGCGTTTATTGCAAAACTTCCGTCGCCAAGGTCTGAAATATCAAAGCCTGCAGCAATGATTTCACCTGCCGATGCTGCAAGCGCAGAGCTTTCCACAGGAGTGAGCTTAACTGTTTCGGGGAATATAAGACGTTCGCCGGCACATTTACGTTCCGACAGATTTTTCAGAAAACGTTCGTAAAGTATTCGTACATGTGCCCGATGCTGATCTATAACCATCAAACCGGAATGCACTGATGTCATTATATAACGCTGTTTGTATTGAAAATGTTCAAGAGAACGCCCCAACACAGGATTCTTTGGTTCTACCACATCTGGAATTATGTCTTCTTGCGAAACTTCATTATGACTACTTATTCCATCAAATAGCTTTTGCCAATTTCGCGGGGCACTATTTCTCGGTGGTGCAGAATTTTCAAATGGATTATATCCTCCCTCAAGAGTTATGGAAGGTTGCTCCACTGATTTTTTGCGAGGGTCATAAACAGGGATTTCATCAGGAGTTGCGGAAGAACCGAAATCAAGCTGTGGAGCGACATCAAATTTACCAACAGCTTCTTTTACCGATGCCATAAGTATTTGGAAAACCTCCTGTTCGTCTTCAAACTTTATCTCAGCCTTGGTGGGGTGAATATTTACATCTATACGAGAAGGATCTATATCGAAATACACAAAATACGGCACCTGCTCATCGGGAGGAATAAGTCTGTCATAAGCAAGCATTACTGCACGTCCGAAATAAGGATGCCTCATATAGCGTCCGTTCACAAAGAAAAATTGTTTTGCTCCTTTTTTTCTTGAACTTTCGGGAGTGCCAACAAATCCTTTTATTCGCACAATAGAAGTATCGACCTCTATATGAAGCAACTGCTGATTCATTCGTTTGCCAAAAACATCGGCAATACGTTGAAGATACGTTCCCGAAGGCAAATCATAAACAACGGAATCATTATTGACCAACGAAAATCTTACTTCCGGATGTGCAAGTACAATCTTCTCAAATTCTGCAACTATATTATTGAATTCTGTTTGATTTGATTTCAAGAACCTACGCCTTGCAGGAATATTGAAAAAGAGATTCTTTACCATGAAATTTGCACCGACATCACACGCCACCGGTTGTTGGTCCACTACTTTCGAGCCTTCGATTGAAAGACAAACTCCCAACTTTTCTTCCGACATTTTCGTGCGTAATTCTACCTGCGACACTGCGGCTATCGAAGGTAAAGCTTCCCCACGGAAACCCATAGTATGAAGGCAGAACAAATCGGAAGCTTTGCTTATCTTTGAAGTTGCGTGCCGTTCAAAAGCCAAACGGGCATCGGTCTCACTCATTCCGCAACCGTTATCAACTATTTGTATGCAAGTTTTACCCGCATCGGTAATAAGCACATCTATTCTCGTAGCTTTGGCATCAATAGAGTTCTCCACGAGTTCTTTCACCACAGAAGCCGGACGCTGAATAACTTCTCCCGCAGCTATTTGATTAGCCACGGAATCCGGAAGTAGATGTATTATATCAGGCATTTATTTTGTATATTCGGATGTTTTGAAAAGACAGCGGTAATATATTCCGCATATATGGTTCAGCGCATGCCGCCACTTATTTGTTTTCCTATTTTCTTTCGTGCAATTTCAGAAAGCGTTTGCAAAGGAGCCTGGCGGCGAACAGTTTCATGCAATTCCGTTCCTGCGGCTTTTTCTTTCCACTCAAATATATCGTCCTTGTTTTTCGGTCGTATATAATCAAACCACGCAAAGTTTTTAAGGAACAGTTGGTCTTGAGGCGCGAGTTTCAACGGATACATCGTACCGCTTGCCGGAGCACTCCATATACGATTCATTTTACGGTCTTTCATGTACATTCTCAGTTCCGAAGTTTGCATGCGATTAAGCCCAATCATAACGCTATCGCTGTCGTAAGGGAAATAAGCCACATCTACATTGCCGAGAACCTTGCTCCAAGAAAGTTTTCCCCCATTGAAATAAGCATACATCTCACGTCCCGCAACCTGATTATAGCATGCACTATCAAGTTGCTGGGCAAGTAAAGCCTGTCTTATTACATGAACGCTGTCAATTGTAGAATCGCACATAAAAACCTGTATTTCCTCACCAAGTAGTTGTTGGTTATTATTCCAAACAATAGGATTGCCGTACATGGTCATTTTCTTATTCTTCGAATCATATTTCAAAGAGTCGCAAACGCTCTGCACATCGGAACGAAACGCCCTTGCTTTATGATAACCATGAACAAGTCTGTAAACACTGTCGGTTCTTATGTTGTAAGTAAAAATCTTAAAGGTATCGGCATGCATGAAAAGGGTATCCGGCGAAGAATAGTCGCGCACTACTGCATTTTTTGTTGCCATTGCATAACCCGTTGTGTCATCATATTCACAATAATCTCCGGTAAGAAGATTCTTGTTACCTTTGTCATTATATACAATATTATTATAGGCATGCATTTTCCCGTTTTTCTTATCATAATACATGCTATCGCCCGTCATTGTACTTTTCCCGTTAATCACAACCGAACGATCAAACAGCTCCGCATAATCCTTGGCAGTATCGTAATACCCACGCTCGGTATAAATACGATTTCCATCACTGTTTATATTAGACGGTCCCACAATGTGAGTGATTTTAGTAAGAGTATTATAGTGCAGTGTGTCTGAAGTTAGCGTAAAACGTTCGTTGGTCAATTTTACATGATAATTGAAAACCGCTTCACGCGTCTGCGGAGAATATTCCCCCCAATCCGACACAAGAGTATTTTTGCCGTCATACAGTTTCCCTCCGTCGAAGAAATAGCCCAAATCATACAGCTTATCATAATTAAGGCTGTCGGTAACGAGAAGTGTACCACGGTGTTTGAGATGAACATTCTTGCGTGCCTGCGCTATTTGTGCGTCTCCGTCATATTTCAGATAGTCGCCGGTTAATGACAAAGTATCTCCCTGTACCATTTTCACATGGCTGAAAGCCTCAAAAGAATTAGAAGCTTTATAATAGTAAGCACTGTCGCAATATAGTTTTATATTGCCATGCAAAAACTCCACATTGCCGTTAAGAATATTGGCGTTGGGGTTCTTCATTATGTCATAGTGCAGGCGGTCGGCATGAACAAGCACTATACGTCCGCCTTTTTGTCTCTTGGCTCCTTTCTTCACGGGTGTAAGTGCCATTGCACTTACAGTTGAAACCAAAATGACAAATAGAGAAACGAGGCACAAACTGCATGATTGCGATCTGTGCCTTAAGTGTTTCTTATTTATATTTACCTTGTCGCCTTTCATTTCTTAACCCAACCCGGATAGTGGAAATCACAATCGCGCCATTCGGGTTTGATGCTTATATAGGTTGTTTTCTGTTTCTCGCGAATCCAATCGTCTATGACTTTTGTCTGCTCCTTGTTTACGAGAATGTTCTGAAGTGTCTGAAAATCTTCGGTCATCGAAGCATAATGTTCTTCATTACGGCTCTTCAGTTTAACTATTGCGCAAACTTTCTGTCCCTTAGGCGTGGTCATTGAAAAAGGTTTGGAAATTTCGCCCGGTTGCATGGTGCTTACGACTTTCGCCACATCCTGCGGAAGGTCGCGAAGCTCGAACCACTGCGTCATTCCCGCGCGGGGATTGTTGGGCGAAACACTCTTTCCCATTATACCGCGATTGTTGCGCGTATCCTTATCGTCGGAATATACAACAGCATCGTCAAAAGTTATCTTTCCGCTTTTTATATCTTCTGAAATGGAGTCAAGTCGCGAAAGACAGGCTTTGATGGCCTCGTCGCTTATATTCGGTTTCTTCAATATGTGGCGCACACGAATCTTGTCGCCACGTCTGTCAATGAGCTGAATTATATGATAGCCGAATTCCGTCTTTACTATGCGCGAAACCTTTTTGGGATCGGTTAGAGAAAAAGCTACGTTTGCAAATTCGGGAACGAGCTCACCTTTTCCCATGTAAGGAAGTTCACCACCGTTACGCCTTGTGCCTTCATCTTCGCTATACATCATGGCAAGCGTTGAAAAATCACTTTCTCCCGAAGTTATTCTCTTTGTATAGTCGCGCAATTCATTTTCTATATGTTCCACTTCATCGCGACTTACCTCGGGAGTATTTGTTATTATCTGAACTTCATAGCGCGTTGGAATCAGTGGGAGACTGTCCTGAGGCACGTTTTTGAAATAATTTCTTACTTCCGCCGGAGTTACTTTCACATCAGCTGCAATTTTACGCTTCACTTCGTCAACAACCATCATTCTTTTCAGTTGTTCCATGGTTTGCTGGCGAATCTGTGTCATGGGCTTGCGCATATATTCCTCAAGCTTTTCTTTGGAACCAGCCATTTGAATCATATAGTTCAGACGATATTCCAATTCGTGGAGCACATCGCCGTCCTTTACCTCTATACTATCTATCAGAGCCTGATGAAGAAAGAGTTTCTGTATAGCCATTTGCTCGGGAATAACACAACGCGGATTTCCTTCCACTTGTTCTCCGTTTACTTCGGATGCAAGACGTTGTTCTTCAACTTCGGATTTCAATATAGGGTCATCGCCAACAATCCAAATAATCTCGTCGATTATATTATTGTCTTGGGCAAAAGCTGCTGACGGCAACAATAACGCCGAAACATACAGCAAAATGTTTCTGAGAATTTTCATATATTCCTTTTATGTTACATGGAATCAATGGTTGCTTACGGTGGTTACAATATCGTCGCGGACTTCCACTTTGGCTTCGGAACGGAGTTTCTTCATCCATTCCTTTTCTTTGAAATCCTGATAATCACTAACCACCTGTGCCTTTACATCGGCAAGTTCTTCGGGACCTTTCTTAAGCAATTTGCCTTGCATTCCGAGATACGGGTAAGATTTATGCTCCTTAATCTTTACGTTGTCGTCTTTGAAAACGTATTTATCCACATAACGGTTCTCGCCTTGTTTCCATACGCCATACGAAGCCACAACCTTATCCTTGCCATTGTTGTTGAACTGTTTTTTTATGACATCGAACCAACCCTTACCGCTGCATTTCTTAAGCACAGCCTTCACGGGCTTTACAAGAGCCTCTTCGGAAGTATGGAACACGAAACCTTTGTATCGCGGAGAATCCCAATTATAGTTTTTCTTGTTTTTCTTGAAAAACGCTTCCATACCTGCCCGGTCTTTTTCTGCCTTGTCCCAAACTTCCTGCTTGGTTATGTTGTAGGCAAGCAGTCCCTCGCGATAATCTTTCACGGTGTTCTTCATGGCAGTATCGTCTGCTTCGTGCTCTTTCTCCAACTTATCGAGCACTTCATCACGAGATAATCCGCCCGAAGTCTTTACCATTTTATCAATGGCATGATTGAAAACAACCTGCTGAAGTCCCTGACGGTTCAAAGCCTTTATCAATTCGTCTTTTTTCTGTTCATATGGCGCAAGTTTTCCGCGTGAACGCATTAACACTATATGGTATCCTGCGGTAGATTCGAACGGTTTCGACATTTCTCCGGCTTTCAATGCATAGCATTTGTCTTCGAATTCTTTAAGAGTGGACCCCGGTCCAAGTTCGGGTAATTCTCCGCCGCGACGAGCCGACATCAGGTCTTGCGAATACTTCTTGGCAGTTTCGGCAAAATCCGCTCCGGCTTTCAAAAGACCGTAAATGGAATCAATCCTTGCTTTTGCCGCACCTTTCTGTGCCTCGCTTGCTTTCTGAGGCACGGCAATGAAAATGTGCGAAACGTTTATGACATCGGAATCTTTCAGTTGTTCTTTCATGCGGTCGTAAACAGAGCGCACGATAGAATCCTCGAATTGCTCATCTCTCACATATTTCATCAGCAAATCGTTTCGATAGTTGCCGAATTCCTGACGAAACGCAGAATCTGTGTCAATATGTTGTTTCAGAGCCTCGGCTATTTTCAACCGATAATTGATATACAAATCCACATAGTCCTTCACACTTGTTCCGGACTCCTTGTTGCGGTTGTAGGCACGTTCAAATTCCGAGCGCAACACTTGCTCGCCGTTAATGGTCATCACCACCGGATCGTTGTTTTGGGCAAAAACGTCCACGAACGCCGACAACAAAAACAGAATGGTTACTATGCGTTTCATCTTCTATGCAAGGGGATGTTATGTTTTGCCCCGTGTTTACAGTCAGGCTTTGGTTGCCGGACTGTAGTTGGGAGCTTCGCTTGTTATGGTTATGTCGTGCGGGTGGCTTTCAAGCACACCGGCATTGGTGATACGTGTGAATTTTGCATTATGCAGCTCATTTATGGTGTGCGCACCGCAATATCCCATACCGGAACGCAAACCGCCCACAAGCTGATAGATTACTTCCTGAACGGTTCCCTTGTAAGGCACACGTCCGCTGATGCCTTCGGGCACGAGCTTCTTCATGTCGGTTACACCACTCTGGAAATATCTGTCTTTCGAGCCGTTTTCCATGGCTTCAAGCGAGCCCATGCCGCGATATGACTTGAATTTTCTGCCGTTAAAGATTATTGTTTCGCCAGGAGATTCTTCAGCACCCGCAACAAGCGAACCAATCATCACGGAATTGCCACCGGCCGCAAGGGCTTTGACTATGTCGCCCGAATATCTCAAACCGCCATCGGCAATCATGGGAACATCGGTACCGGCTAAGGCACACGAAACATCATATACAGCGGAAAGCTGCGGAACTCCCACACCCGCCACAACACGTGTGGTGCAGATTGAACCCGGACCTATACCTACTTTAATGCCATCGGCTCCGGCTTCCACAAGAGCCTTGGCTGCTTCGCCCGTTGCCACATTTCCAACAATAATTTCCTGTTCGGGAAATGCAGCTTTGGCAGCGCGCAGCTTGTCTATCACACCCTGCGAATGACCATGGGCGGTGTCAATAACTATTGCATCGGCACCGGCTTTAACCAATGCTTCCATTCGTTCGAGAGTGTCAACGGTTACACCTACTCCCGCAGCCACGCGCAGACGTCCTTTGTCGTCTTTGCAAGCCATGGGTTTGTCTTTAGCTTTCGTTATGTCCTTGTAAGTTATAAGTCCGATGATGTGATTGTCTTTGTCAACGACCGGAAGTTTCTCTATCTTATTTTCCTGCAATATCTCGGCAGCCTGTTCAAGGTCGGTTTTCTGAGTGGTGGTTACTATGTTTTCCTTAGTCATCACCTCGTCAATCTTCTTGTTAAGGTCGTGCTCGAAGCGCAAATCACGATTGGTTACTATACCAACGAGATGTTTTTCCTCGTCTACCACAGGAATACCACCGATATGGTATTCGCTCATAAGGCTCAAAGCCGTGCGAACCGTGGAACCGTGAAGTATTGTAACGGGGTCGTATATCATGCCGTTTTCGGCGCGTTTCACTATTGCAACTTCCCTTGCCTGATCCTCAATAGACATGTTTTTGTGTATCACACCTATTCCTCCCTCACGGGCAATGGCTATAGCCATTTTCGACTCCGTAACCGTGTCCATTGCGGCGGTTACAAAAGGAATATTGAGGTTTATCTTTCTCGTAAAGCGTGTGGCGAGCGAAACTTCGCGTGGCAACACATTTGAATAAGCCGGTATTAAAAGGACGTCGTCAAAGGTTAAACCGTCCATTACAATTTTGTCTGCAATAAATGAAGCCATAAAAATCTGTTTTTATTGCGCACAAATTTACTCAAAATATTTCAGACACATCAACAATCCCCCGCGATTTTAACCTAATCTAACACGCGATTTTTCAATGCGGCAAATTTCAACGCGAATCTCGGGCATTTTTGGAATTTGCAAGCACCAAACGAGCCACAAAAACGGATATTTCGGCGGCACATTGCGCACAAAAAAAACGGGACATCGGACGCTGGAAAAAACATAAGGCATCTTGCAAAAAATACAAGCCATATATTTTAAAATACAAGGCACTTATTTTAAAATAAGTGCCTTGTATTTTTCGAGAAAAATCACATCTGATTTTCAGCAACTTACAAACGGCGTTTTTCAGGCTTTCAAATCACGCCGAAACAGAGTGAAAAACCGGCGTATTCCGCATCCGCCCGTACCCATAATGCCGGCGTAATCCGGGAAAAACCGTTATCTCGGTAGAAATACGCCGAAAGCACTTATTATTACAATCATTGCAACCGTGAATACCGCCGCCACAGGTACAATATTATATTTGTCGCACAGAATGCAGCTTTCCCTGCCCAACGTCTTGACACACACCACATACACAAGCACTCCGAGGGCTATGCCGAGGCACGAGCCGGCAAGAACATCAAAAGGATAATGAACGCCGAGATATATGCGCGAATAGCAAACCACAAGTGAAAAGACGAACAATGTGAGTTTTACCTTGCGATTGCGCAAAAGAAGCATGAGCCAAACGCTCTCGCCGAAACAGTTTGCCGCATGGCTCGATACAAAGCCGAAGCGTCCGCCGCGATAGCCGTTAACATAGTGAAGCAAAAAGCTGATGTTGTCGTTATGAGACGGACGCGGACGCTCAACAAGCCTTTTGATAATTCCCGAAACCTGATCGCACAGCACCACAACCAATATGCTTGCCACTATGAGCAACACCGCACGCTTTTTGTCCCTGCTGCCACTGACCACCACCCATATCACAGACAGGATAAGAGGCAGCCAAATAAGTTTGCTCGATATGTTATAAAAGAAATAGTCGGCATAGCCTGGTCCGTGTACATTTATTATAGTCATTGCCAGCATGTCGAAAGAATGAAGATAGCCTACAACCGCATGTGAACGGGACAACAGAAACCACACAACTATAAGAAAACCCAGAAACAGGCACACGGAATCTGTGTGCGCAAATCTCCTGTCATGAAAAACGGAAATATTATTCCTTTTGCTGTTCATTATAATGTTTTATTGCTCTTATCGTCGCCAAAATCATAAACATCAACGACTTTGCATGCTTATACCGAGGGCAAAGATAACTTTTTTGTCAATAACACACTATCATCCGCACCATATTAACATATACACGTCTGAACAATACCCTGAAAAACGCACAAAGCCCAGCATTCCTGACTTGGAATGCGGGGCTTTGTGTTTATAATAAGCATTAATTTGCCATTTCGGAGATGAATTTGATTCTGACAAGTCTAATCTCTTCCTCACTATAATCCTCGTCAAGATTATCCATTGCCACATCAATAGAATCAGTCTCCGAACTCTTAAAATAAGAATAGATGTCATCTATGCGGTCATCGTCCATATTCTCCACAAGAAAGTAGTCAATGTTAATACGTGTGCCCGAATAAACAATAGATTCCATTTCATCGAGAAGTTCAGGGAATTCGAGTCCGTTAGCCATGGCTATGTCGTTCAAATCAACCTGTCTGTCGATAGCCTGAATAATGTTGACTTTAACCTTTGACTTTTTGGCAACCATACGCACCCTCATGTCCTCGGGTCTTTCTATTTCGTTGTCCTCGCACCAGCGTTTTATGAGTTCGCAAAACTCTTTGCCGTATCGGCGAGCCTTTCCCGCTCCCACTCCCGGTATATTCTGCAATTCATCCATGGTAACAGGATAAATCGTAGCCATAGCTTCGAGCGACTGATCTTGGAAAATTACGTATGGAGGTATGTCAAGTTTTGCCGACAGTTCCTTCCTTAAATCACACAGCATTTGATAGAGAGCCGGATCTACGGCATTGGCACCGCCTTCCTGAATGGCAGCGTCTGTCTCTTCCTCGTTAAATTCGTTGTCTTTTGTAACCATAAACTCAGTTGGTTTTTTAATGAACCTGCGTCCTTTCTCCGTAAGTTTCAGAACCCCGTAATCTTCGACATTCTTTTCAAGATAACCCGAAAGCTCAGCCTGATTAATCACGGCATTCAATGTTCTGTCGTCTTCGTCTTCGCAAATTCCAAAAGTTTCAAGTTCGTCATGATGGCGCGCAAGAGTTTCCTCCGTTTCACGCCCATGAAGTACATCTTTAATATAATCGTCTCTAAAATTCTCTTTTGTAAGTTTCACGGTAAGAAGGACATTCAAAAGTTCTTCCCGCGCATCCGTTTTTGTTTGCGGGTGCAGACAATTGTCGCAGTTCTCGCAATTCTCCTTGTTATACTCCTCGCCGAAGTAATGAAGCAACAACTTACGCCTGCACACTGTGCTTTCCGCATAATTCGACGTAGCCCGCAAAAGTTCTCTTCCTATATCTTGTTCGGCAAGTGGTTTCCATTCCATAAGCTTCTCAAGTTTCCGCACATCGTCTCGCGAATAAAAAGCAAGACAAATGCCTTCCCGCCCGTCTCTGCCCGCACGTCCGGTTTCCTGGTAATACCCTTCGAGACTCTTCGGCATATCATAATGAATAACAAAACGAACGTCCGGTTTGTCTATTCCCATGCCGAAAGCAATGGTAGCCACAATGACATCGGTTTTTTCCATAATGAAATCGTCCTGTGTCTTTGAGCGCGCGGCAGCATCCATTCCTGCATGATAAGGAGCTGCAGAAATATCATTAGCCTGCAAAACCGCAGCAAGTTCTTCCACTCTCTTTCGCGAAAGACAATATATGATTCCGCTCTTCCCTGAATGCTGTTTTATGAACTTTATTACGTCCTTGTCTATGTTCTTTGTCTTGGGTCTTACTTCATAATACAGATTGGGACGATTGAAAGAGCTTTTGAAATCGGTGGCATCTGTTATACCGAGATTCCTTTTTATATCGGTTCTAACCTTGTCTGTTGCCGTTGCCGTGAGGGCTATAATCGGTGCACGACCTATCCTTTCTATTATATCACGCAAGTTGCGGTATTCAGGTCTGAAGTCATGTCCCCATTCCGATATGCAGTGTGCTTCGTCTATGGCATAAAAAGAAATCTTTGCTTTTTTGAGAAATTCTACATTCTCTTCCTTTGCAAGAGTTTCAGGTGCCACGTACAAAAGTTTTGTTTTACCTTCTCTCACATCGTTTTTCACCTGTTCCACTGCAGGCTTGTTAAGCATGGAATTAAGAAAGTGAGCCACGCTGTCAAGTTCGCTCATGTTGCGAACCATATCAACCTGGTTTTTCATCAGAGCTATAAGAGGCGAAACCACGATTGCCGTTCCCTCCATGAGAAGAGAGGGCAACTGATAGCACAGCGATTTCCCACCGCCGGTGGGCATTAATACAAATGTATCATTGCCCGCAAGGACGTTTCGGATTATTGCTTCCTGATCGCCCTTGAACTTGTCGAAGCCGAAGTAACGTTTCAGCTCTTCTGTCAGGTTCATCTCTTTTTTTGCCATATATTTCTTTCTGTGCCTAACCTTCGTTGTAGCAAAGACAAATATAATTATTTATTTTCTCAGCCTGCGTTTTACGATGCTCAAAAGGAAGATTTTTTCTAATCAGCAGCATTCAACGCAGGAGCTGCGAGACTTTCGGATTTTTCTACCTGTTGTTTGGCATAGTCGAGCTTTACTCTGTAAGACTTAACGTTTTTTGATGGAAGTTCAAACATCACGTCTTTCATGATAGCCTCTACTATTGCACGCAATCCTCTTGCTCCGAGTTTGAAGTCAACTGTTTTCTTTACGATAAAGTCAAGAACGTCGTCGTCAAAGGTCAGTTCTATTCCGTCAATCTTCATTAGTTTCTCGTATTGCCTTATGATGGAGTTTTTAGGCTCTGTGAGAATTCGCCGGAGCGCGTCCTTGTCAAGTTGGTTAAGATGTGTTATGATTGGAAGGCGTCCCACTATTTCGGGAATAAGTCCGTAGGCTTTCAAATCCTGCGGTGCCACATACTTCATGAGATTATTGCGGTCCACCTGCATATGATTCAGCACCGAGCCGTAACCTATTGTATGGGTATTCAGACGTTGTGCTATACGATCCTCTATTCCTTCGAAAGCTCCGCCGCATATAAACAATATGTTGCGCGTATTGATGTGCACATACTGCTGTTCGGGGTGTTTGCGTCCGCCTGCAGGCGGAACGTTTACCTCTGTGCCTTCAAGGAGTTTGAGCATGGACTGCTGCACTCCCTCACCGCTCACATCGCGAGTGATTGAAGGATTATCGCCTTTGCGGGCAATTTTATCAATTTCGTCAATAAACACAATGCCGCGCTCTGCTTTTGCAACATCATTGCCTGCCGCCTGATAAAGACGCGAAAGAATACTCTCCACATCCTCGCCGACATATCCGGCTTGGGTAAAAACTGTGGCATCTACTATTGTGAACGGCACATTCAGGAGTTTGGATATTGTGCGTGCGAGCAATGTCTTGCCGGTTCCCGTAGGTCCCAGCATCAGTATGTTCGATTTTTCAATCTCCACCTTGTCGTCCTCCACTTTCTGCGAAAGACGTTTGTAATGATTGTAAACCGCCACACAGAGAGTGCGTTTGGCATCCTCCTGCCCTATTACGTACTGGTCAAGATACTCCTTTATTTCCTTAGGTTTGGGAACATCGGTCAGTTTTACGGCATCCAATGCCGCTTTCTCCTTTTCCCTGCCCAGTTGTTCGCGAATTTCCTTGTAGTATTCCACAAGTTTTCCCGCACACTCTTCGCAAACTGCCTCGCCATGGGGACCTAAGACAATTACCCCGAGATCGGTTTCGCTTTGTTTGCGTCCGCAAAAATCACATATCGGTTCGTTCTGCCTCTTTGTCATTTTCCGCGAACAAGTATTTTATCAATCATTCCGTAGTCAAGAGCTTCTTGCGAGGTCATCCAATAGTCTCGGTCGGAATCCTGCCATACTTTCTCGAATTCGGTATGCGAGTGTTCGGCAATGATTGTATATAGTTCTTTTTTGAGTTTTTGTATTTCGCGTGCGGTTATTTCTATGTCCGAAGCCTGTCCCTGTGCGCCACCCATCGGCTGATGAATCATAACGCGACTGTGTTTCAGTCCCGAGCGTTTTCCTTCTTTTCCGGCCACGAGCAACACCGCAGCCATCGAAGCCGCCATTCCGGTGCAGATGGTGGCTACGTCGCAGCTCACAAACTGCATTGTGTCATATATTCCCAATCCGGCATATACCGAACCGCCCGGAGAATTTATGTAAATGGATATATCTTTGCCCGGATCGCATGAATCGAGATACAGCAACTGTGCCTGAAGCGTATTGGCAGTATAATCGTCAATCTGCGTACCGAGAAAAATTATACGGTCCATCATCAGACGCGAAAACACATCCATTTGAGTTACGTTTAACTGGCGTTCCTCAAGGATATAAGGGTTCAAGTATTGGCTCTGTGCCTTTATGACATCGTCAACAACCATGCTGTTTATGCCCAGATGCTTGCTGGCGTAGTTTCTGAAGTCCTCTTTAACGGTCATATATTGTGTTGAATTTGTACGATTTGAAGTATGTGAAACAGGGATGCCCCCCGTTAGTCCTTACGCAAAGATATATAAATCCTCTTTCATGCAAAACTTTTTGAGAGTTTTTTTATGCACCTGCCCGTGCCTTCATACATTATATATACATCCACTGCCCCGCGCGGCATTATTTTTTCGTTTTCCCGACAGCCGCATATTCTGCCATGCAACCGTTCCGTCAAAGCTTCTCCGGCACCTGCAGAAAACCGCAAACCGAGCCGTTTTTCATAATTATCTAATTACCAACCATTTATCCAATCTCCAAAGACTTTTATAAGTCATTGTATTTCAAAGATTTGAGACCGCCAAAAATACAAGGCATATATTTTGAAATAAGTGCCTTGTATTTTAAAATATATGGCTTGTATTT
>OJAW01000467.1_pt1 | contig 28715 bp, 23 predicted proteins | sample 1589151 | NCBI WGS metagenome assembly OJAW01 (sample SAMN03283290) | human gut metagenome | biome: human-associated habitat; material: feces | host: Homo sapiens | place: Peru | collected 2012
CCGGGTGACCCTTGCACTCGATTCCGTCGGAAGTTACACCGTACGGAGTGATTGTTACCTCATCGGCAAACTTTTCCGGTGAAATCTTATCAAAATCGTAATATGTACGGCTTGTTGTTGTCTTTGCTGACGGTTCTGTCAAATCGTAGCTTTCGCCGCCGAATTCAACTCGTATAAAGCTTGATTTAAACGGTGAAGTTCGAGATTTGTCAATGCCGATATTAAGTGTAACCGAAGCGTCAAGAACTACCGAAGCACTGTTTGCACGTAACAAGCCTGTGCCGGCGATTGTTTTTGTTTCGCTTTTGCCGCATTCGGAACAAGTGCGTGTTGCCGTGCCGTCGGTGTAATCTGTGCTTGAATTGTACACAGCATCGTTGTTGTAGTGCCAATCGGACCAAATATGTGTATGAGGAGAAGCACTTACTATTTTTACAGTATATTCGACTTTATTGCCGTATTTTGCAAGTGTTAAATAAAAGGTTGCGTCACCTACTCCGGAAAAGAAATTAGTTTCATCTTCAATTTCAAGAATTTCGTTATTTTCATCTACAAAATTTTCCCCGTCATACTTATAAACAACCTTTTTACCTGTTTTGTAAGTTACGGTAACAGTATCGCCTTCATTATACGGTGGATAATAAAACCAATCATCTCCACTATCGAAATATCCGTGCGTCCATTCAACAATTTCATAAGGCTTTACAGGTGAAAGTGTTACAGATTCAACCGGACTTTCTACAATAGTAACAGGATATTGAATAGATTTGTTATAATCATTTAAAGTGATTTTAAACTTCGCATCGGAAAGATTATTCTTCTCAACTTCAAAGCCTAAACCGCTTTGTTCATTGACGTGCAGTACATTTGAATTTGCATCAATAAATTCATATCGCGAAGAAGAATAGGTATAATCAACGGTTGTTCCGTCTTTATAATTTACGGTTATAACATCGCCGTTGTTAAATTTAGGGTTATAAAACCACCAGAAATAACCATCATTTTTTTCTATATGTTGTTCATCATACAATTCATACGGCTTTACAGGTTTAAGTTCAAACGAAGCAATCGGATTTTCTACAATTTCAACTTCAACATCTTTAGATAAATTATATTCATCAACAGTCATTTTAAAGGTTGTTTTACCCAAGCCGGTAACTTTTTCGTTATCTTCAAAATAAGCACGCAAACGCTCATTGTTATTAAAAAATCCCGTTCTGTCATCGTTTTCTTCATAAACATAGGTCTTTGTGGTATTATCTTTATAATTAACGGTTAATTTGTCACCTACATTAAAATCAGGACTGTGATAAACGAAATTATCACTTTCATCTTCATAATATCCATTTGTTTTTTCCATAATTTTATACGGTTTTATCGGTGACAAAGATACAGAAGCCACAGGATTTTCTATAATAGTTAGCGGCACGGATGCCGTAGCAAGCAAATGGAGTTTTCCAAATGAATCATATTTAGAAAGATTTACAGTAAAAGAGGTTTCACCTGTTCCATCAAAAGTAAAACTACTACTATCTAAACAATATTCGTTACCGTCATCCTCCCATGTATAAAATTCAAAAATGTCAGAACCTGAGATTTTATAGACTTTTGATGTGCCGTTTGAATAATTAACAGAAATTTTATCGCCTTCTTTGAAGTATGGCGAGTTATATCTCCATTCGCCGCCATCATCAAGTCCGTGTGTTTTTTCCATAATTTCATATTTTGATGACGGAATAACACTGAATGATTTTACCGGATTTTCTACAATCTTGACAGGAATTGCAAGGTCATAATTGTAATCTTCAAGTGAAATATAAGCAGTTGTTTCACCCAATCCGTCAAAATAGAAGCCATAATAACTCAAATTCAAATGAGAATTATCGGAATTATAAAAATCGAGATCATGATATATATATGTATCCGTTGTGCCGTCGCTGAACTCAATATTTATTGCATCGCCTTGACTATAATAAAAGGGTGCCCAATAATAACCTTTTCCGGTTGTTTCATCATAACCCCCGTATGCACCTTCATAAATTTCGCAAACAGTTGACGAAACAAAAGTTGCCGACTTAATCTGCTTTGATGAGTTTTCATCATACGCAAGTGCAGACAAATTAACGCTTGACAAAACGCTTAAAAGCATAACAATCGACATAATTAAACCAACAATTTTTTTCATATCGTTTCTCCTAAAATAAAAATTAACAAAAAAAGTATATCATCGTGCACAAATTATGTCAATAAAAAGCTTGCAACAAACAACTTTTGCATTGTGTATGATAATATAAAGCTACCGACTCACAAAAACGCCGTGTCAATACTCCGACAGAGTACACATTCAAAGAAAATCCCTATGGTAAAAACGAATTTACCATAGGGCATTTTTACTTTGTCTTTACACTTTTAACTTTTGACCATTTTGAATAAACATACTTGCCCTTAACTTTTTTAAACGAACGAATACGGACATAGTATTTTTTCTTTGATTTTAATTTTCTAAGCGTACTTTGGTATGCTGTCGGGCTGTTAATCATTCCGTTGTAATATTTCTTTTTAAATTTTTTATTTGTTGAAAACTGAATATGATAACCCGATGCACCGCTGACGGTTGTCCATGAAACAACTATGCTCTTTTTCTTTCCCTTGATACTTTTAATTGTAGGATATTTTGTCTTTTTTACCGTTTTCTTTGTTGTATTATTTTTAACGGTAGTTGCCGAACCGTTATTTGACGGTAAGGTTGCATTTGGCTCATCAATTGCAAAATGAATATTAGCATTTAACAACGGACTATTACCTTTGTCGATTTTAATCTTATTCCATTGTGATTTTGAGCCGGAATAATAAACATCTTTGAGTGAATCATCTTCGGCAAACGAACGAAAGCCTATAAAGGTAACACTTGCCGGAATACTGACGCTCTCAAGTTTTGGGCAATTTTCAAAAGCACTGTCGCAAATCATTTCAGTTCCGCTCGGAACAGAGATACTTGTTAACGAAGTACAACCAATAAATTCATATTTTTGAATATATCTCATACTCGGAAGAGAAATACTCTTTAAAGAAGTACAGCCGGAAAAAGCACCGTAATCCATATATGTAACACTGCTTGGAATAGAAACATCGGTAAGCGAAGTGAAATCGGTAAAAAGATAATTACTGAGTGATGTTATGCCGTAGCCTATGTTTAAAGTTTTGACTTCTTGCTTAAAAGAATCCCACTGAACTTCGGAAGCAAATTCCGTTTCACCGGAGCCTGAAAGCGAAAGCGTTTTACTTGACTTGTCATAATTCCAAGTTATATTCGGACCGCATTGGCCGGAAGTTGCAGCATACGCAGTCAAATTAAATCCCGACATTACGCCGACAAGCATTACAAGCGAAATTAATAAACTAATAATTTTTTTCATATTTACATCTCCTTTAATAATTCAATTAATATTTTTGCACAGAAAGAAGAAAATTACAATATGTTACCTGACTGTTACCCAAAACAAAATTTAAGTAACACAAAAAAGAGGCTGCGTTGCCGCAACCTCTTTGAATAAATTTTTAAATTAAAGGAGCCCGTCCCAAGTGTCTACTTCTTTTGCTTTCATTTCTTCCTCATCAAACCAATGCTGAGTTACAGACTTACTTTCTGTAAAGAAGCGATAAGCGTCCTTGCCGAGGCAGTGAAGATCACCGAAGAATGATTGCTTATGACCGCTGAACGGAATGAAGCCGACCGGTACAGGAATACCAACATTGATACCTACCTGACCGCCGTCTGTGAATCTTGCAAACTGACGAGCGTAGTAACCGCTTTGAGTATAAATAACGGAGCCGTTTGCATACGGATTGTTATTCATAAGTTCAAGACCCTCTTCAAAAGACTTTACTCTCTTAATGCAAAGAACAGGACCGAATACCTCGTCACGACCGATTGTCATATCCTCGGTTACATTGTCAAATACTGTAGGACCTACAAAGTAGCCGTTTTTACATTCAGCCGGAAGTTCCGGATTTCTGCCGTCAACAACAAGTGTTGCACCCTCGTTAACGCCTTTTTCGATGTCTGCAAGGACTTCCTTATAGTGCTTTTCATAAGTAATAGGACCGAGGCGAGTACCCTTATCCCATGCAAGTCCGCAATTAACCGATGCGATTTGCTTTTTAAGTTCTGCTACGAATTTATCGGCAATACTGTCCTGAACAACACAGCATGAAAGAGCCATACATCTTTGACCGCCGCAACCGAAAGCAGAATTGATAACACCGGCAACAGTTCTTTCAAGAGCACAATCTTCAAGAACAAGAGCGTGGTTCTTTGCCTGACAGAGAGCTTGACATCTTTTGCCCGATGCAGCGGCTCTTTCGTACACCTTAAGTCCGACAGGAGTTGAGCCTACAAATGTAACGCCCTTTACATCCGGATGGTCAAGAATAGTGTTAACCTCGTTTCGTGAACAAGTAACAATATTTACAACGCCCTTCGGAATGCCTGCTTCTACATAAAGTTCGGCAATACGCATAGCAGTTCTCGGAGTGAGAGAAGCGGCTTTGAGAACGATTGTGTTACCGCAAGCAACGCAAACAGGAACCATCCATCCAAACGGAATCATAGCCGGGAAGTTAACAGGAACGATACCTGCAAAAACGCCGATAGCTTCACGGTACTTAACCGTGTCAAAACCTGTTGATGCGTCCATAAGGCTTTCGCCCATCATAAGCGACGGAGCCTGAGTTGCAAGTTCTGTACCCTCAATAGCTTTGCCGACATCACCTGCTGCCTCTGCCCAAGTTTTACCGTTTTCTTCGCAAACAAGCATTGTGAGTTCATCAAGATGCTCATTAAGAAGTTCACGAACCTTATAAAGAACAGCGGCTCTTTTGCGTGCAGGAGTGTTTTTCCATGCAGGAAAAGCAGCCTTTGCGGCTTCGATTGCTTCAAGCACCTCGTCATTGGTGCAGCAAGGAGCCTGTCCCGTAACTTCACCTGTTGACGGATTGTGCAAATCGTACCAAGTTTCTGCCTTTGAGTCCTTGAACTCGTTGTTTACAAAATACTTTAGTTTTTCCATATATAATTTACCCCTTTAAGAAATAAGTATTTACAAATTTATAATATCAATTTTATACCGTTATGTCAAAGAAAAATTAAACCTCGTGAACCTTGAGCATATTGGTTGTGCCGGAAATACCGAGCGGAATGCCTGCCGTGATAACTGCAAGGTCGCCCTGCTTGAGAACGCCGGCATTTTTTGAAACCTCTACGGCGTGATTGAAAAGTTCATCGGTATTGGTTTTAAGTTCGCACATAACAGGCATTACACCCCACGAAAGCACAAGTTGACGGTATACTCTCTCATCGGTTGTTGCACCGACAATTTGAGTAAACGGTCTGAAGCGTGAAATCATCCTTGCCGTTGTGCCGCTCTTTGTAACCGTTACGATAGCAACCGCATTGAGATCGTGTGCTGTGGTAACCGTTGCATGCGAGATTGCAGTTGTAACATCCTCGTTTGACGGACGCTGATTAAAACGCAGTTTATAATCAATATCCGCTTCTGTGGTTAAAGCGATTTTATCCATAATTTTTACCGCTTCAACGGGATGCTTGCCGACTGCCGACTCACCCGAAAGCATAATTGCAGAGGTGCCGTCATAAATAGCGTTGGCAACATCGGTAATTTCTGCTCTTGTAGGTCTTGGATTTTCTATCATAGATTCAAGCATTTGAGTTGCGGTAACAACAATTTTACCTGCTTTATATACTTTTTCGATAATTTTCTTTTGAATAGACGGAATTTGCTCAAAAGGAACCTCAACGCCGAGATCACCGCGAGCAACCATAATACCGTCGGCAGAATCGATAATTTCATCAATGTTATCGAGACCCTGGCGATTCTCGATTTTTGCAATAATTTTAGGAGTTTTCCATCCGATAGCCTCAAGATAATTACGCATAATGGTGATATCCGTTGCACTTCTGCAAAACGATGCGGCTATAAAATCAAAATCCATTTTTTTGCCGAAATTCAAATCATTCATATCCTTTTGCGAAAGATAAGGCATATTAAGATTTACATCGGGAACATTGACGCCCTTATGATTTGTAAGAAGTCCGCCGTCGACAACAGTGCAATAAATATCCTTGCCGACAACCTTGTTTACGGTCATAGACATAAGACCGTCATTGATAAGAATTGTTGTGCCCGGATGAACATCTTTTGGAAGTCCGTCATAATTTATAAAGCTTTTTTCGGCAGTACCGAGGCACTCCTCTGTTGTAAGAATAAAACTGTCACCTGTTTTAATTTCTACACCTTCCGGATTTTCAAAATTACCGAGCCTGATTTCCGGACCTTTTGTATCAAGCAAGGTTGCTATAGGAAGACCAAGTTCCTCACGAAGTGCAACAACCTCTTTAAATCTTTCCTCATGAGTTTCGTATTCACCGTGGCTGAAGTTGAAACGGGCAACATTCATACCGCTTTTCATCATTTGGCGAAGCACATCCATATCATCGGTTGCAGGACCTATGGTGCAAATAATTTTTGTTTTTCTCATCATATATAATTACCTCTTTTATTTACAGAAAAAACGACAATTTCTATTTTTCGTAAAAAAATAAAAATTCAAAATCTATTTTAACACAATCAAAATAAAATGCAATAACTATAACAATTTTTTATTAATAATTTTTATAATCAAGTCCGATTTCTTTAAACACTGTTTTGCCCTGTTCAATTTCATCCTGTGAAATATCGTTGATAACTTCAACTTCACTCTTGATTTTTTCAATCTTTTTCTTCGGTGCAAAAACAAGAAGGACTATTCTTGCAAGCCACAAAAACGGAAGCAAAAACGGCAATTTGTGTTTAATATTAAACCTTGCGTAAAGTTCTTCGTCTGACGGGAAGATCCTGTCTTTAAAATATTTTTTTCTGTCGGTTTGACCGTAAGTTGCTTCATTTTTCATCATATTAAGCACATTATTGTTGCGATGAAAGCCATATTCATTATTGTCAAGAATGTATTTTTGAGCATTTTGCGTTGTACCGTCGTCTGCCCTGTTACCAAACCATATATCGGCGATTTTGACAAGTGAGGTGTTGAATTCATTAAGACCTGCAGCAAGCAGGCGTGAGTTCATCTTGAACTGCTCTTCCTTTGAGAGTTTATGCCACAAAACATATATATCGGCTATATTTTTAACACCAATACCCTTTGAAAACATATTTTTTACAAAATGACCGATATTAAAATAATACAAATCAAAGAGGCTCATTTTATACAAACCCTTTGTATCGGTCGGCAAAAGAGCGTTCCAATCAACAATGAAATTCTCATAATGCACATGCTTTGGGTGCATAAATTCGAAATGGACTTCAACATAAATATCCTTGTTATCTTCTCTTTTATAACCGTCCACCTGACCGTCATCAAGGACATCGGCGACATAGCCGTTAGCAAGCATAACCTGTTTGACAACATCACGCTGAATCTTTGAGCCGTCGGTTTTTACCAAGAAATCTATATCGCCCATTGTCCTCATATCCGGTTCGGGATAATACGAACGAATTTGACTGCCTTTAAGCGGGCAAACATCAAAACCTCGTGATGTGAAAATATGCGTAAGACGCTCAATTTCCATTTCCTGATAGGCAGTTTGACGAAGGAGCACTCCGTAATCCGAATACCATTGTGACAAAAGTTCGGTTGACGGCTTATGATTAAGTTTTTCAATACTGTACCACAAAATATTCTGCACAGAATGTCTGCGTGCAATCAAAAAAACATTTTCAAACAAAACCTCAGGCGGTTTTTCCTTTGGTTGAGTGCCGTTAAGCGCACATTTTGCAAGATGCAGAAAATAGCCGTAATCTGTGTTAATATCAAACATAATTAATCCTTAACTTCATTTTGTAATTCTTTCATAAGTTCATCGTGATGCTTTGCTCCTTCAACACGGACAATTCGTGACGGAATGAAGCAAAACAGCAGAACAACCGCACAACCGAGGAATAATTCCATAGGATAAACGATATTTTCGCTTGCAACTCCTCTGTTGGCAGCATTGATGATAATTTGTGCAACAACAGGTCCGATAATCATAGGCACCAAAACATACATAACAATTCGGCAACCTTGAAAAAGACCTTCTTTGCCGTCTGGAATATAATCTCTGTACGAAGCGGTAAAAAGACCGGCCATAACAAGGTTTACACCGATAGTAAGAGTGCCGCCGATAATGAGAACAATTATTTCGGCAGTTGCGTTTTTATCAACAAAAAACTTGGCACTCCAAATAATTATACAGCCTATAATGCCTGCAATAATCGTAGGATAATAAAAGTTTTGTTTGCCTTTTTTATCCATTGCAATACCGATAAGCACAGAGCCTACCGCCGCAAGAACCATAATTATACCAACAGGTATTATGTAATTCTTTATTTTAAGTGTACCCTCAACAATATTGAAAAGATAGTTAATATACACCTGATAACCGATTGAAGCAATCATATAGCCCGAAAGGCAAACATAAAGCATTTTGTTTTGCTTAATTGTTGACGGTTTGAGCGAATATGTAAAGTCATTGAAAAAAGAGTTTGATTTATTCGGCTTAATTCCCTCTTTGTCTTTCATAAGGAACAAACCTATTACACCGCCGACCGTAGGCATAACGCCCATAATAATGAAGAATTTTTGCCAAGATTCAACCGTTGCGGAGGAGTTTGTCATACTGTCAAATCCGCCGAAAACTATTGCCATGGCGAAAAGCGGAATAACGGCAAGAATTGTATCAACTCTTGCACGGTTTGCGGTATTTGTAACATCGGTTATCCAAGTGTTATATGAAGCGTCATTGCTGATTGAGCCGATGACGGACATAATGCAGTCCATTGCAACAACAAGAATAACCATAGGCAAAACCTTATCCGGTGACGGTTGCATAGGAACAAGCGAAAATGCGGCGATTGTAAATCCCCAAATAACATATCCCCAGCAGATGAACACCTTGCGTTTACCCGTTCTGTCGGACAAAGCACCGCCGATAAGTGTTGACAATGTGGCAAATATTGCCGAAAAAGCAACAAGAAGCGTTGTGGCATATGGAGCCTTTGTAATTTCGTTTTGCATAAAGCGTGAAAAATACATATTTTCAACAACCCACGCAATTTGACCGATTAAACCAAAAAGCAAAATTGAAGTCCAAGTTCTTGCTGACAAAGCGCCGACTTTTTTAGATTTATCTGACATAAAAAACACCCCTTTTGTTTATCACAAAATCATCGGTTAACTGTTTTCTTGTTTCAACACATCAAAGATGCTGTCGATATTATCAATTTGATAATCAACTCTGTATTCTTTGTTCAACGGCAAATGATGAGGATTGAACCAACAGGTTTTGAACCCCATATTGTTTCCGCCCTTGATGTCGGAAGTGAGCGAATCGCCGACAATCAGGATTTCATCATTGCAAACTTTCGGAATATTCTCCAAAACGAAATTGAAGAACTCCTTTGACGGTTTTGCATAGCCGACATCATCGGAAATAAATGCGCCGTTGAATATACCGTCAATTCCCGACACGGCAAGTTTTTTTGTTTGAACATTTTTTGCACCGTTGGTGACTGCATATTGATAATAAAAATTTGAAAGAGTTTTTATCGTTTCCTCTGCATTGCCGATAAATTCAACGCAATCGGGCAATGACGATTCATAAAATTCGCAAAACTCATTTGCATCAACATCGCAAAAACCTTTTACATTCAAAAATTCCTCAAGCCTGCCGACAAGCACCCGGTCTTTGGTGAGTTCACCTGTTTCAAGCCTGTTCCAATAGCTTTGATTGATTGCGGAATATTCGGCAACCGTGCTGTCGGAACATTCGCCCAAGCCAAAGTGAGCAAACGCTTTTTTGAGTGCCATATTTTCGCTTTTCAAGAAATCAAGAAGTGTGGCGTCAATATCCCACAAAATTATCTTTATCATAAATCAATATCAAGTTCAACAGGACAATGGTCGCTGCCCATAACTTCGGTGTGAATTTTTGCATCCTGTAATTTTTCATCAAGAGAGTTTGAGGTGATGAAATAGTCAATTCTCCATCCTGCATTCTTTTCTCTCGCCTTAAATCTGTATGACCACCAAGAATAAATACCCTCTCGGTCAGGATAAAAATATCTGAAAGTATCTGTAAAACCGCTGTCAAGAAGTGCAGTCATCTTGCTTCTTTCCTCATCGGTGAAGCCTGCGTTTTTGTGATTCGTCTTTGGATTTTTAAGGTCAATTTCTTTATGAGCAACATTCAAGTCGCCACAGAACACAACAGGTTTTTTCTCGTTAAGTTTGAGCATATACTCTCTGAAATCGTCCTCCCACACCATACGGTAATCAAGGCGGAGAAGTTCCTGCTTCGAATTCGGAACATAAACCGTTGCAAAATAGAAGTCGTCAAATTCAAGGGTAATGAGTCTGCCCTCTTTGTCGTGCTCGTCAATTCCAAGCCCATAAGTTACGCTGATAGGCTCTTTTTTTGTGAAAATTGCCGTGCCTGAATATCCTTTTTTCTCGGCATAGTTCCAATATGCGTGATAACCCTCCGGAGCGAAATCAATTTGACCCTCCTGAAGTTTGGTTTCCTGCACGCAAAAAATATCTGCGTCAATATCGTTGAAAAAATCTTTAAAGCCTTTTGTAACACAGGCACGAAGTCCGTTAACATTCCAAGAAATAAATTTCATCTTTTTACCTCACATTTATATACTACAATCTAATTATACAATAGACTAAATGCTATTGCAAATATAATCTTTAATAATTATAATTTATATGGTATAATATTACAGGTGATAAAATGAAAAGAACAATAAGCTGTGTGCTGTCGGCAATTGCAACAGCGTACACAATTTGGTATATGCACTTCGGAACGCCATACAAAAACTCGGGTGCGCTGTCAAAAATCGGGTTGGAACACCACGGTTTATTTGCAATTTGGGGCATTTTGACATTTGTTGCACTTGCGTTGGCAATCACATTGGCATACCAAAAATATCTAAAAACAAAGGCTTATATTCCGCTCCTTGCAATATCGGGTATGGGTATGATTTTGACGCTTACCAACGATTTTGACTACGACAACAAGGTGCAGTATTTTTTGCATTGCGGCGGTTCGCTGACATTTTCGGCAGTAACGGGAATAACGATATTCCTTTTGTTTTTGCTAAACTACAAAAAAGGCAGAATATTCAAGATTTTTACATACATTACGGCAACGATTTTGATATCGGATTTGATATGCCTATTGATATTCAAAGAAACAGGACTTATAGAAGCATTGCCGATATTTGCAGGATATTTACTGCTTGGCATTGTGAATTTAAGGAGAGAAAAGGTTGAACTTACACGATAAATTAAAAGACATTGACACATATCCGTTTCATATGCCGGGGCACAAACGAAACGACAAGTTCGGCATTTTGGGTAGTGAGATAGACATAACCGAAATTGACGGCTTTGACAATTTGCATTCCCCAAGCGGAGTGATAAAAGACATCGAGGACAAGCTCAAAATCATATACAAAAGCAAGCGTTCGTTCATAAGTGTTAACGGTTCAAGCGGCGGTATACTTGCCGCAATTTTTGCTGTGTGCAACGAGGGCGACACCGTGATTGTTGCACGAAACTGCCACAAAAGCGTGTACAATGCCTGTATGCTGTTGAAGCTGAAAATCATATTTATTGAGCCTCAATACGACCTTACAAACGGCTACTACACAAACCTTAAACAAGACACCGTAAACAGTGCGATAAACCGTCATCCGGAGGCAAAAGCAATTATCATAACCTCGCCTACATATGAGGGATTTATATCGAAAATTGACTGCAACATTCCGTTGATTGTTGATTCGGCGCACGGTGCGCATCTCGGCACACCGTATTTTCCCGAATATCCAAGCGGTGACATTGTTATTTCTTCACTTCACAAAACTTTGCCGTCACTCACTCAAACAGCGGTTGTGAATGTTTTTAACGAAAAATACGCCGACAAAGTCAAGCGATATATGGACATTTTTCAAACAACCTCGCCAAGCTATGTGTTGATGAACAGCATTGACATCTGCTGTGATTATGTGCTGAATTGCCGAATCGAATTTGGCAAATTTTACGAAAAGCTTTGTGATTTGAGACTTGTTGAAACGGACAATTTGAAAATTCAATACAATGACGACATTTCAAAAATAATTTTGTCATGTGCAAGCACAAATATCACAGGAAGCGAACTTGCAGAGATTTTCAGAAACAAATACAAAATTGAGCCTGAGGCGGTATCGCAAAATTACATTTTGCTTATGGCAACAATCGGCGACACGGACGAGGGATTGGCTCTGCTCAAAAAGGCTGTTTTTGAAACCGATACGGAACTTGAATACTCACCTGCAAAGGCGATAAGAAAACCGCCTGTTGACAAGAACGAAATCATTATTTCTATTGCCGACAACGGAATTTTGACGGACACAAACGAATGTATCGGAAAGGTGTCTAACGAATTTGTTTATGCCTATCCGCCCGACATTCCGATAATTGCTCCAAACGAAATTATCACAGATGAAGCGATTGATTACATCAAAAATGCAATAGCTGACGGAGTGAATATTATATCCGACAGCGGTCAACTTCCCAATAAAATATTGACAAAAGCAGGTTTATAATCTATAATAAGCCTGTAATAAATTTTTATGAGGTGTTCTTATGAAGAGAATTAATACTTTAAGCTCAAGAAATCTTTGCGAATCAGCTAAGAAGGGCGGCTGCGGTGAATGCCAGACATCTTGCCAATCAGCATCAAAAACTTCTTGCTCAGTAGCAAACCAACAGTGCGAGCAACTTAAGAAGTAATTACAACGGACTTACGGTAGCTGATTTGAGGCTACCGTTTTTCTATGTTTTAAATACAGATTGATAGGAAAAAATTATGATACACGCATACAAATTGAACGGATACAATATCATACTTGACCAAAACAGCGGATGTGTTCACAGCGTTGACGAGGTTGCATATGATATTATCACCCGATACAAAGAAAATACAAAAGGCGAAATCAAGGCATACATTCTTGACAAATATTCCGACAGAGCAGATGTAACCGACGAGGATATTGAAGAATGTTTTGAGGATATTGAGAGCCTTATTGCAGACGGCAGACTTTTTGCGGAGGACACTTTTGAAGCAACCGCAAAGGAATTCAAAAAGCGTCAAAGTGTAATCAAAGCCATTTGCCTTCATGTTGCACACGGATGCAACCTCAACTGCGAATACTGTTTTGCAGGCAAAGGCGAATACGGCGGTGCTGACAAAGGATTGATGAGCCTTGAAGTCGGCAAAAGAGCACTCGACTTTTTGATTGAACAAAGTGGCACAAGAAAGAATCTTGAAGTTGACTTTTTCGGCGGAGAACCGCTTCTCAACTGGGATGTGTGCAAAGAGCTTGTCAAATACGGCAGAGAGCAGGAAAAGAAATTTGACAAGAATTTCCGCTTTACTCTTACAACAAACGGTGTGCTTGTTGACGATGAAGTAATCGACTTTTGCAACAAGGAAATGAGCAATGTTGTGCTTTCGCTTGACGGCAGAAAAAATGTTCACGACAACCTCCGCAAAACTCCAAACGGCAAAGGCAGTTATGATTTAATCGTTGACAAGTTCAAAAAATTTGCCGACAGCAGAAAGCAAAAGAACTATTATATGAGAGGCACATACACTCACTTCAACACCGACTTTTCAAACGATTTACTGCATATGGCAGACCTCGGATTTAAGGAATTATCGGTTGAGCCTGTTGTGTGCGACCCTAAAGAGCCGTGGGCACTCAGGGAAAGCGACTTACCTATTCTCAAAGAGCAATACCAAATTCTTGCAAACGAAATGCTCAAACGATACAGAAGCGGAAACGGCTTTACATTCTACCATTACATGATTGACCTTAACCACGGACCTTGCATCGTCAAGAGAGTAAGCGGTTGCGGAGTGGGTACGGAATATATGGCGGTTACTCCGAGCGGTGACCTCTTCCCTTGCCACCAATTTGTCGGTGAAGACAAGTTCAAGCTCGGCAACATTTATGACGGAGTTACAAATCCGAATGTGCTTGAGCAATTCCAAGAGTGTAATGTTTATTCTCACAAAGAGTGTAAGGACTGTTTTGCAAAGCTGTACTGCTCGGGCGGATGTGCCGCAAACGCATACCACACCACAGGCAGTGTAAACGGCGTTTACGAATTCGGCTGTGAACTCCACAGAAAGAGAATTGAATGTGCAATTATGCTCAAAGTGGCAGAAGCCGAAGAAAACTTAAAAGTTGAATACTAAAAAACAGGTTATTTACAGAAACAAAAAACTCCTTTTAAAGTGCAATACTTTAAGAGGAGTTTTTTCATCATTCAAAGTTAAACCTATTTTTAATTATTTTAGCCGTTTCTTTTGCCGATAAATTTGTATTATCAATTTTGATATAGTTTTCAAACGGCATTTCTCCGTCATTACTTACCATACGATGGTTATTATCATCATAGATTAAAAGCTTATTTGAAAACTTAATATCTCTTTTTGACGGTTTGTTTTTCAAGCGATTCTCGGTTGCATTTCTTTTTAACCTTACTTCCTGTGGAGCAAAAAGTTCAACATAATACACATCACTTCCATACTGCTTAAACATATCAACAATTTTTTGAGTATATTCCCAATCTTCTTTGCAATCAAACGCCCACATAAATGTAAAAATAAGTCCGTATTTATCACTCTTTGCGAACTCTTCAAATACAATTTCTCTGAATTTTCTAATAACAGGTTCATTAAACTCTCCAAAAATTTCAAGCACAGGCTCAATAGTCATATGATTATGAAAAAGCCTAAAACCAGTAATTTTGCAAAGTTCCTGTCCTACGGTCATTTTTCCTACTGCAGCATCTCCGAATAATAAAAGTAATTTCATTTTTTCACCTCGTTAATAAATTAATACATTCTCTATTCAACCTTAATAAAAAACTGCCGACAAACCTAAATGTTCATCAGCAGTTGATTTAAAATTTAATAAATCCGATTATTGCCTATGAACACAACGCAAACAAGCCCATGAATAATACATAGGCTGTCTGTACATTACTGTATCATTTACTTTTATAATCGGTTTAAGCATTATGTTATACCTCGTTTTATCTTTAATCGTCATCATCGGAGGACAAGCGGAGCACTGCCATAAAGGCTTCTTGCGGAACTTCAACAGAACCGAACTGGCGCATACGCTTTTTACCCTCTTTTTGCTTTTCAAGGAGTTTCTTTTTACGGGTTACATCACCGCCGTAGCACTTTGCAAGTACATCCTTGCGGAGCGCCTTAACAGTTTCTCTTGCGATAACCTTACCGCCGATTGCAACCTGAATAGGAACTTCAAACAAATGACGAGGAATATATTTTTTGAGTTGTTCTGCAATTCTTCTTGCACGGGAATATGCTTTTTCTCGGTGAATGATGAACGAAAGTGCGTCAATAATATCACCGTTGAGCATTACATCAACCTTAACAAGATCGGACTTTCTGTAATCCTTCATCTCATAGTCGAACGAAGCATAGCCTCTTGTTCTTGATTTGAGTGCATCGAAGAAATCGTAAATAATCTCATTTAGCGGAAGTTCATAGTGAATATCAACTCTGTCGGGGGTGATATAGTTCATATTTTTGAATATTCCACGCTTATCCTGACACATATCCATAACAGTGCCGACAAACTCGCTCGGAACATAAATATGTGCATCTGCAAACGGTTCTTCGCAGTAATCAATATATGCAGGGTCGGGATAATTTGTCGGATTATCAATCTCAATCATCGTGCCATCAGTGAGATAAATCTTATATACAACTGACGGAACAGTTGCAATAAGGTCAAGATTATATTCTCGATCAAGGCGTTCCTGGATGATTTCGAGATGCAAAAGTCCCAAGAAACCGCATCTAAAACCAAAGCCGAGAGCACCCGAAGTTTCAGGTTCGTATGAAAGAGAAGCGTCATTGAGTTGCAATTTTTCAAGTGCGTCACGAAGTGCCTCATAATCGGCACCGTCGGCAGGATAAAGACCGCAATAAACCATCGGGTTTACATGACGATAGCCCGGCAAAGCCTCCTCGGCAGGGTTATCGGCAGTTGTGACTGTGTCACCGACATGAGCATCACCGACAGTTTTGATTGAAGCTGTGATATATCCAACCTCGCCTGCTGTGAGTTCATTTGCCTTTTCCATAGAGGTTGCACGCATATAACCAACCTCAACAACGGTAAATTCCGCACCGGTTGACATAATACGCATTGTGTCGCCGGCTCTAATTTTGCCCTCTTTGATTCTTACATAAACGATTACACCACGATAGCTATCATAAACAGAGTCAAAAATAAGAGCCTTAAGAGGCTTATTATCGTCCCCCTGCGGCGGAGTAATCTCTTTTACGATATATTCAAGGACTTCCTCAACATTTTCGCCTGTTTTGGCAGAGATACGGGGAGCATCCATACAAGGAATACCAACAATTTCTTCAACCTCTTGTGCTACTCTTTCGGGGTCGGCAGCCGGTAGGTCAATCTTATTGATTACAGGCAAAATATCCAAATCGTGGTCAAGAGCCAAATAGGTATTTGCAAGAGTCTGCGCCTCTACGCCCTGCGAAGCGTCAACGATGAGAATAGCACCCTCACAAGCCGCAAGTGAACGGGAAACCTCATAGTTAAAATCGACATGGCCGGGAGTGTCTATAAGGTTAAAGATATATTCCTGACCGTCTTTGGCTGTATAATTCAGTTTTACTGCGTGAGCTTTGATTGTAATACCACGCTCGCGCTCAAGATCCATATCATCCAAAATCTGCTCTTGCATATCACGCTTTTGCACTGAACTTGTGAGTTCAAGCAATCTGTCTGCAAGAGTTGATTTACCGTGATCGATATGGGCAATAATTGAAAAGTTTCTTATATTATTTTTATTAACCGACAAAAAATTGTCCTCCGTTAATTTTTTAGTACACTTTTGAGAGTTTTTTTGGCACCTTTTCCCTTGTTTTTATATCTCAAAATAAAGTGCTTGATATATGTAGGAAAAAGTAAATACGGTTTATCTTGCAAATATTCGTAATTTCTGTACATAAATTCCTTTTTTGGAAAAATTTTTCTAAACAGATACTTAAATTTGCCGCCGTTTTCTTTAAGTGTTTCGTCCATAGTTTTCGGCACACCGAAAACCCCGCCTGCAAACACTTCATTCAAAAGTTTCAAATCATCTTCGGTATAATCGGCATCATTAAACAATGCTTCAACCACTCTCATAACTTTTTGATAAAAATCATACATTTCAAACTTTTTGAATTGTTGATTGATATAATCAAAATCAAGCTTGTCATCACTGTAATGAAGAACATACATATCACAGATAAACCTGATGCCGCAACCGCTTGATGAATAGTGCTTGTACATATGAGCAAGAGAATAAATATAATTGTCCTCGGGCGACATATCATATCGTGAATTGTCACCTTCACATTTAACCGCACGCTTCCACAAATCGAGGTCAAGTTTTACCTCGCATTCATCGTCAAACAGAGTTTTGTGCATTTCCATAACCACATACGGTGCTTTAAAAAAGTCATCGGACGCAGATTGAGTACCGCACATATAAAATCCGTTTTTCTTCATCACTTCAAAAAGAGCATCTCTTTTTTCAACACCGTAAAGCAAATCGTTATCACTCATTTGACGCATAAGTGACTGCGGATAATAATTGCGAATGATAAGCCCTTTCATAAACATATACCTTATGCCTGCTTCGTCAAAATTCTTACACAGAGCCTCACGCTCGGATGATATAATAAGATTTTTCTGAATCTCGGACAATTTATGGCTGTTCCATTCCTGCTTATCCTCGGTCGGCAAAAATCCCGATTTTTCAAGACAAGGCAAAACGGCAGTATAAACCTGCTGTTTTACGGCAAGCTTGAGCACGCGCTTCATATCAACATCATCTCTCGGAACAAGCTCCGTACCCTTTAAAGCACAAACGAGCAATTCCAAAAGATAATCTTTTTCCTTATCGCCGATTTTTATCATACTTACTTCTCCAAAACGCCGAAGCCGTCAAGAGTTGCGATAAATTCGTTAACATCCTTTTCGATTTCTTCCTTAGGAGCTTCGTATCTGTCTGCCATTGCGGAAACAATGCTGTCTACGGTTTGCTCTTTTTGAAGAAGAGTAAAAATGTAATTTGCGGTTTCGTTGTTATTGATAATACCCGAAAGTTCGTTTGAGAGCTTACCTGTTGCAATAGCAAAGTCCTGACCGTCAATATTACCGAGTACGATACCTTTTTTTAATTTCATTATAAAAACCCCTTATATAAAAATTTATTTATTTTTTATTTCATCAATAATTCTTTGAGCCACATAAACGCCGCTTGCAGAAGCATGAGAAAGCGAATGAGTAACACCCGAGCCGTCACCGATTACATAAAGGCCTTTATGCACGGTTTCGAGATTTTCATCAAGTTCAACCTCCATATTGTAGAACTTAACCTCAACGCCGTAAAGAAGTGTATCCGGATTTGCAGTGCCCGGAGCAATCTTGTCGAGTGCATAAATCATCTCGATAATGCCGTCCAAAATTCTCTTTGGAAGAACAAGCGAAAGGTCACCCGGAGTGGCTGCCAAAGTAGGCTCAACCATACCTTCCTCGATACGCTTCGGATTACTTCTTCTGCCTGATACAAGGTCGCCGAAACGCTGAACGATTACACCGCCGCCGAGCATATTTGAAAGGCGTGCAATGCTTTCGCCGTAGCCGTTACTGTCCTTGAACGGTTCTGAAAAATGCTTTGAAACCAAAAGCGCAAAGTTTGTATTTTCGGTTTGCTTTTCAGGGTCCTCATAGCTGTGACCGTTAACGGTAATGATGCCGTTTGTATTTTCATTTACGACACTGCCCTTTGGATTCATACAGAAAGTACGAACAGCGTCCTCATAATTCTTTGTTCTGTAAACAATTTTGCTCTCGTAAAGTTCATCTGTAAGGTGTGAGAAAACAACAGCAGGAAGTTCAACACGAACGCCGATGTCAACACGGTTTGAATGAGTGACAATACCGAGATGGTCGCATATACCCTCCATCCATTTACTGCCGCTTCTGCCAACGGAAATGATACAATCCTTGCAAGTGAACTCGCCTTTTTTACATTCAACCTTAAAGCCGTCTGAAAGTTTTTCAACGCTGTTAATGTGAGTGTTAAAGTGCCATTCAACCTTGTCCTTGAGTTCATTATAGATATTTTCAAGAACCACATAGTTAATATCCGTACCCAAATGTCTAACGGAAGCATCAAGAAGGTTAAGCTGATTTTGGATACAAAGTTTTTTGAAATGCGAACCTGCGGTTGTGTAAAGTTTGCAGTTTTGACCGCCGTGCTCAACATTAATTTTGTCTACATATTTCATAAGTTCGATGGCTTTTTTCTTGCCGATATACTCGTAAAGTGTGCCGCCGAAATCATTTGTTATATTATACTTACCGTCGGAAAATGCACCTGCACCGCCGAAGCCGCTCATAATAGCACAGGTTTTGCACTGAATACAAGACTTAACCTTGTCGCCGTCAATCGGGCATTTTCTCTTTGCAAGCTCGTTGCCTGCTTCAAACACGGCAATCTTTAAATCACTATGCTTGTTGATAAGCTCATATGCGGAAAAGATACCGCCCGGACCTGCACCGATGATAATTACATCATAATCTTTATTAGTCATTTTTTTACCTCTCATTTAAAAACATAACACTTCCATTGAAATGAGGGGAAGTTGGCTCATTTTTGTTGTATCAGCAAAACTGAACACAGTATCACATAATACCCTTTATACATTTTACCATATTATAAATAAAAATCAATATCTAAAATTCGTAAATTTACAAAGTTTAGATATTGATAATACTACATTATTAAATTTTTGCCATAACTTCGTTATAAAGATGTGTGCCGGCTCTTATTTCGCCCTCGTATACTTTACCGTTATTGAATATTACGCTTGCAAGTCTGTTTTGGACAAAAACCTCTCTTGTAACACCTGTGCTTCTTCTCGTTCCCGACATACCGCCGACAATGGCACCGGCTTCACCAAAGAGGAAGTTGCCGATAATCATTCCTCCGACATTGGGAATTTGCTCAATTATCGAATCGGTTTGCATTGCGATATTACTGCCGATTTGATTAACAGCAATGACATAAGGAGCTTTGTTTGCCAAGCTGACGCCGAAATTAACATTAGGTTCTATTGTAAACAGCTCTCTTAAAAATCTGTCATATACATTGTCTGAAGTTTTAGGAGGCAAAAGTTGCCTTGAACCCCAAACCGATTGTATAACGATTCTTACCTTGCACCCGTTTCCGTCTTCTATCGGTGTGATATATGTTTCGAAAATAATCTTACCGAGGCTTGATTCAACTAATTGTGCCTTAATATATCCACGCTCCGGATTTACGCTTTTTACATCTCCGCATCTTTTAAAAGCACTGTAAATCACATCTATTGACTGTCTTATATCAAAAGGAGTCACAAACAAAAAAGTGTCGTTACTTCTGCGGTCTTGAAATCTAAAACTCCTGTATATTTTAGGATTACCCTTGCCCTTTGATGATAAGTCATTAACAAAAGCAGGAGTTATCCAATCTTCCGTTTCTGCATTTTGAATTTCATTTGCAGTTGATGTTTTAATACTGTATTCGGCATCTTCAACAGGCAAAACATTTACAGGTGAACCACACTCAAAACAGAATTTTGCACCGTCAGGAAGTTTTGTTCCGCAATTAATACAATACATTTTCAACTCTCCTCATTTGGTATATTTATATAAATTCGTCTTGACTTATTGTTTATACTAATATTACTACCGAAGGATATTTATGTCAACAAAGCTCAAATGTACAGTACCAAAAAGCGGACAATAAAAAAAGGCGACCAAAGGTCGCCCTTACGGTATATCATTTTCACATCATTGTTATTATACACGCCGTCAGTTGGAATCTCAAATTTATTAACTTTTATCTGCAAGCAAAGGTTTAATTAATTTATACAACTCCGAAACCTTTTGGTTATCGTGAATTTTTTGTGATAAATATGTATGTACTCCGCTTTTACTTTTTCGTTCTCTCAAAGCTTCATAAATATCATTTGAATAATTTTTATTGCCATCACCTATCAAGCTTTCGATTTCGGCAATTTTTGTACTTTTTGATGACTGAACTTCGGAAGCAATATCGTCAACACGGGAAATTTTATAACCGCCTTTTGTCCAATAATTTACAACACTGTCATAACCTTTATCTTTTGAAACAATTACAGCTTCTATTTTCTTATTTTCATCCTTACCAAGCTCATAACCGACACAGGAAGCAAGCTGAAAATCCAAAGCATTTTGACTTCCTACAGCAACCTTTCTGTATTCAAAATTTGCATTGCTTTGAATAATTCTTCTGTGCAAGCCGAATGACAATCTGCTTGCCTTTTCGCTGTAGAAAAATATAACCTTATCTTCATCGGTCAATCTTCCCACACCTTTTAAACCGTCAACATTTACATTTTCATAGTCGATAAAATACACATTCATAATCTTTTTCTCCTTTGTTTTAATAAACTTGTGTATTGCCAACAGTTCTCAGCTATATTAATTTTATTCTGTAAAATTAAAAAATGCGTACAGCATCTGACTATACGCACCAAAAACACATAGCTCAAAACTGTCGCCAAACAAAAGTTTACACATACCACTATTTAGCATGTAAAACCTGAGTATGCATTTTTATCAAAAGATAAAAACACACTAAATCAGCGGAAAGCGATATAAACTTTTGTTTGGCAATTTCATTGTATCACAGGAAAAGATTAAATGCAATACGAAATGTTAAATATTTGTATATAAAAAGAGGCGAAGAATGCACTTTATTTATCTACTCAATCACACATAAAGTGCGAATATTATATAAACCCCTCAGTCTGCATATAAAATGCAGACAGCTCCCCTTACAAGTAAGAGGAGCCTTGGTAGGTTTATTATATATTTGAAAAGCTGTATTTTTTGCTGTAATCCTTGAACAATTTGCCATAGTCGCTTGATGAGTCCTCGGCGATACGCTGTGTTTCATGGATTGAAAGATTGTGCATTGAGGCGTCAATCAAACAGCCTGCAATATTTGAACAATGGTCGGACACACGCTCCAGATCAGTGAGCAAATCAGACCAAACAAAACCTGCCTCGATTGTGCACAATCCTTGTTGCATACGGCGAATGTGATGAGTACGCATTTTTTCCTTGATTATATCAATAACCTGTTCAAGAGGCTGAACCCTCTTTGCAATCTCGGTATCAGTGTCTTTCAACGCCTTAAATGTTATATCGAGAATCTCCTTTGTTGCATCTGTGAGGATATCAAGTTCCTTAACAGCATCTTCTGTGAGAGTGTAGCCTTTTTGACGAAGTTCCTCGGTTGAATCAAGGACATTAACCGCATGGTCCGAAATTCGTTCAAGGTCGCCTATCATTTTGAGAAGTGCAGCTGCCTGCTCGCTTTCCTCATCGCCCATTTTTTGAGAACTCAAATTAACAAGATAAGTGCCGATTTCATCTTCGTATCTGTCACACTTTGCCTCGTCTTTTCTTATACGCTCGGCGTCTGCCTCGGTATAATTTGTTATGCAAGTTATACTTTTTTCAATTGCACGCTCGGAGCAATTTGCCATTTTTGTTGCAACGCTGTAACACTGCTGGAGTGCAAGAGTAGGTGTTGCAAGAAGTCGAGGATCAAGAATTTCAACCTCTTCGGGTTCTTCATCATCTTTGATGAATCTAAGTGCAAGTTTTTCGAGAAGTTTTGCATTTGGCATAAGAAGCGCAACACACAAAATATTGAATACTGTATGAACCACGGCAATGCTGAAAGCGGTTGCAGGGGTGTCGAGAACCGCAGGTTCAAAGCCATACTTCCAAATTGAGAACAGCACAAGCATAAATATTGAACCGATAACATTAAACATAAGGTGAACAAAGGCAGTACGCTTTGCATTTTTATTTGCACCGACTGAAGAAATAAGAGCGGTTACGCAAGTGCCGATGTTTTGACCCATAATGATTGGAATTGCCGCACCGAGAGAAACCTGACCGGTAACCGCAAGAGCTTGCAAAATGCCGACCGAGGCAGAACTTGACTGAATAATGCCTGTAAGAACCGCACCGACCAAAACGCCCAAAAACGGATTTTTGAACATAACGAACATTTGCCGGAATTCAGGAACCTCGGAAAGACCGCTGACCGAACCCGACATTGCTTCCATACCGAACATAAGGGTTGCAAAACCGAGGAGGACAATACCGCTGTCCTTCTTTTCGCTCTTTTTGGAAAACATATAAAAAATTATGCCCACAAGTGCAAGAACAGGAGTGAATGATGACGGCTTCAAAAGGCTCACCCACACATTTTCACTGCTGATGCCCGACAACGACAAAATCCAGCTTGTAACAGTTGTGCCGACATTTGCACCCATAATTACATTGATTGCCTGGCGGAGATTCATAAGTCCCGAATTAACAAAACCTACTACCATAACAGTAGTTGCCGACGAACTTTGTATAACAGCCGTAACGGCGCAACCGGTAAGAAATCCGGCGAATTTGTTGGTTGTCATTTTTGCAAGAATGCCACGAAGTTTATTACCGGCTCTGCGTTCGAGAGCCTCGCCCATAGTATTCATACCGAACAGGAACAGACAAAGTCCGCCTATGAGCTTTAACGCATCAAATACTGTCATAATTCTTCCTTATACTTTTAAATTAATATTTTACGGTTTGAGAATATCAAATTTACATCAAATCTATTATCAATGTTATGTAAAATCAATGTAAAGTGTAAAGCTTTTATATGTTTAAAAAACAGAAAAGACTCCCCTTGAAAGTAAATCAAAGAGAGCCTTGATTGTTTAATTATTTTGGAAATGTGAGAATTATTGTTGTTCCCTTGCCGAGGGTGCTGCGAAGCTCGATTTCGGCATTATGGAGTTTGGCGGCGTGCTTAACGATTGACAAGCCGAGACCTGTTCCGCCAACCTCTTTTGAACGGCTTTTATCCACACGATAAAACCTCTCAAATATTCTTGACTGCTGGTCAAGAGGAATACCTATACCCGTATCGCTGACGGAGAGTTTTACGCAGTCGATAAAGTTTTTAACTTCAACCTCTACCCTGCCGCCTCGGTTATTATACTTAATTGCATTGTCGCAAAGATTAAATACAATACTTGTAAGAAGTTGAGATTTGCCTGTGATAATCGACGGCTCACCCTTTACCGCAAGGGCAACACCTGCTTTTTCGGCAACCGGAGTAAGATTTGTTGCAGTCATTTTTGCAATATCAAAAAGGTCAACCTTTTCCGAAATAATATCCGGACTTTCTTCGTCAAGGTGGGACAGCTTAATAATATCCTCAACAAGAGTGATAAGTCGCTTTGCTTCCTTATAAATCTTCTGCGAAAACTGCGGAACATCCTTTTCGGCAACCATACCGTTTGAAAGAAGTTCGGCACTGCCTGCAATTGTTTGAAGCGGAGTGCGAAGCTCGTGCGAAACATTTGCCGTGAATTCTCTGCGAACTTCCTCTGCCTTTTCCATTTCGGTAAAATCAAAGATAATCAGAGCAACGCCTGTTACCTTGTCACCCGACATAATCGGAGTTGCGCTGAAATGATAGCTTACTTCGTCAATATCAAGAATAATCTCACTGTGCTTGCCGCTTTCGGCTTTGCGAAGAAGCTCCTGAATTTCAACCCCGCTGCTGAAAAGAAGCAAATCTTTGCCTACGCAATAACTGCTTATGCCAAGAAGTCTTGAAGCGGTTTTGTTGATACTGATAATCACGCCGTCCGAATTGAGGAGAATTATTCCCTCGGACATATTTTCTGTTGCAGCCTCGAATTCATTGCGTTTCTTTTCAAGTTCAAGCTGTTGATTTTTAATTTGCTTTTTTTGAATTTTAACTTTTTCGAGAAGCGGTGAAAGTTCTTCATAAACCTTTGCATTGTTTGGATTGTCCAAATCGATTTGATTAAGCGGTTCAACGATTTTCTTTGAAAGTCGTGAAGCGAAAAAAAGAGACACCAAAACGGCAATAAGAAATACAATAATAATCGGCTGAGCCATTGAAAGAACGAGCGCCCACCACGAAAGTTCATTGACAGACATACGCATTACACTGCCGTCAGTTAATCTGACTGCCGAATAATACTGATGCTGAGTAAGCGTTTTGGAATATCTGCCTGCTGTTCCTTTGCCCGTCAGCATTGCCTGTTTTACTTCTTCACGCTCAAGGTGATTTTCCATTTCGTCGCTGTTTGCCTCATTATCATAAAGAACCTTGCCGTCCTTTGCAATCCAAGTCATACGGAAGGTTTTGTCCTGAATTTTATCAAGATATTCCTTGCCGTCAAGTTCAACCGCACTTGCGATATACTGAACCTGAGTATCTATACGCTGTTTTTGGATGTCGGAAAAATAATTGTACAAAACGCCCATAATTATCGAAAGCACTGCAAGAGTTATGCAGACTGCCACAGAACAAATCGAGCGAAAAATCTTTTTTGTCATTTTTCTTCCTCCATTCTGTAACCCACTCCGCGAACGGTTTTGATATAATCGCCGGCAGAGCCGAGTTTTGTACGAAGAGTACCGATATGTACATCAACCGTTCTTGTTTCGCCGACATATTCCGTACCCCACACACTACTGAGAAGTTGATCACGGGTGAACGCTCTGCCGATATTTTCCATAAACAGTTTGAGTAAATCGTACTCTTTAAGTGTTAGATAAACTTCGTTTTTGTTGACATAAACAATATGACGGGAAGTATTGATTTCCAATTCATTAAGCTTTAAATTCTGCTTTATTTCTTCCTTTGAAGTACGGCGAAGCACGGCTCTTACTCTTGACACCATTTCCATCATACCAAAAGGCTTGGTAAGGTAGTCGTCTGCGCCCAAATCGAGGGCAACAACTTTATCGTACTCGGTTTCTTTAGCCGTTTCCATAATAACGGGAATCTCTGCCGTCTTTTTGTCAGAACGGATTTTTTTGAGAATACTTATGCCGTCCTCATTAGGAAGCATTACATCAAGCAAAATAAGAGTCGGAATTTCCTGCTTAACAGCCGTCCAAAACTCCGAAGAATCGGCAAAGCCCTTTGCCTCATAGCCGGATGCCGTGAGCGTGTAAACAATTAAATCTCTGATTCCGTTGTCATCTTCTATACAGTAAATCATAATTTATCTCCTATCTTGCTTTCATTTTATAAAATAAAAGTAAAATCAAAAACACAAGGTTTGTAAAATTCAGGTAAAATTGCAAATTTTTCTTTACAATTCGATTATACAGCATAAAACTGTCATATACAACAAAAACTCCCCGATTTTACGAATCAGGAAGTTTTACATAAATTGTAAAGTTTTTATTATTAAATACTGTAAACTCTGTTAGGCTTTCTGTCGGGTGTTTTCGGTGCTTCGCAGTCGGGATAACCGACTATGCAATGACCGACGCCGACATATTCCTCCGTGATACCGAGTTTTTCAAGAAGTTGTTTGCCCTGCTCGGTTTCGAATTCTTCCTTGGCACGGTGAATCCAGCAACTGCCAAGACCCAAAGCGTGAGCCTCAAGCATCATATTGCCCATTACAAGACTGCCGTCATAAACACAGGTTGAGCTGTCCTTTTTATCAAGAACAACAAGAACGGCAGGAGCGTTATAAAACGGGTCAAAATCAGGCTTCCAGCCACCGATTTGGCAATTAAGAGCAGACAGTTCATCACGAACTTTTTTGTCTGTCACTTTGATAATAATTGAATTTTGATTACCTCTGCCGTTTGCGGCATAAAGACCGGCTTCAACAATTTTGTCAAGAAGTTCATCAGCCACAGGAGCGGACTTGTATTTTTTAATACTTCTTCTTGATTTCATAACATCTAACATATCGGACATAATCATACCTCCAAAATTTATATTCAAAGGGCAGGCAGTTATCCACCTGCCCCGCTCATTCAGAACATCTGCTAAGTCATTTTTATTCATAATTTTCCTCCTGAAATGTTGACTTCACAAGGGAGGTTTGTGAGATTGAATTTTTTGGCAAACCTCCCGGTCAGCCTACAATCTCCAAGGTGTTGTTTTTCTTCAAACAGCAATCTCCTTAAAATAAAATATATCATTAACCCAAAAGGATTAACATCAAACTTCGTGATAATAAGAGTACTTTTGGCTTTCATTAATTATCTCTTTTGCTCGATGCAAAATAGGCAGTTCTCTGTTTGCTATAAGTGTTCCTAATCTTGTATTTGCCCTATTTTCATATTCTCGAACAGCTTCGTCATATGTCAATTTTAATGTAGATAACTTGCTGTTCATTAGTTCTGACAAATAATGCTCCGCTTTCACCATCGTAGGTAACAGGGAAGGTGAAATGGATCGTCTTTATCAGATGCTTGTCATCCCGCTTTTCCGGATACAGCTCTATAAACGAAACCATAGCCTGCAATCTGTCCCTAACCGTTTTAAACTCATCTCAACACTTTTGCGGATCGTTTCCGGACGGCTATCCAGCGACAAAGTCAGGTCTTCGTTATGGTGTACGCCCATTTTCGTGGCAATCACAACCTTATTCCGCACATCATGGAGAGCCTTGCCCACCAGTTCCTCATTATAGGAAACCGAGCCATCCGGAAAAAAGCCCGTATATGCTTCGGCGGTGTCAAAGAAATCATAGCCCATCTCATAGGCTTGCCGCAGTGTCTTAATTGCGGTTGCACTGTCCACCGGGTCACCGGAGGCATGGCTAAATCCCATACAGCCAAGACCAACCGGATTCACAAACAAATCGCTGTTTCCGAGTTTTCTTTTTTTCATAATTATCCTTCTTTCTTCTTTAGTTGCTATATCCCAGCTCGTTTAGCCATGCCAGAATGTCCGGCCCTGCCTCCTGCACATTATTTCTGGATACGGTAAAGCCATCCTCATAGATAGTTGCGTTGGGTTCTAACTCTGCAATCGTGTTGATTGTATTCGAGAAACCGCTGCCGCCGTGGGTATTGAACGGGATGATGGTTTTGCCCGAAAAATCATAAGTATCAAAGAACGTGTAAAGAATCATCGGCATGTCGCCCCACCAGTTCGGATACCCCACAAAAACCGTATCGTACTGGTCGAAGTTTTCAATCGTATCTTTGATTGCAGGACGTGCTCCGTTATCCTGTTCCTCTGCCGCCTGATCTACCAGCGTGTCATGGTCTGTTGGATACGGAACCTCCGGCTCGATACGGAACAGATCGGCTCCGGTATTTTCCTGAATGACGTAGGCCACATACTGGGTATTTCCTAACACCTCACCGTCAATAATAACGGTACTGTTGCGTTCTTCTTCTGTCATGCTGCTTTCATCCGGATTTGTTGTTTCCGGCATGGAAAAGTAAACGACCAGCGTATTGCTGCCAGAGCCCCCAGCAGTTTCGTTTTCCGGCTCAGATGATGGTGTGCTTTCCGGTTCGGAAGTTGGGGTGCCTTCTGTCTGAGAAGATTCCGGCTCAGACGGGGCAGGGGTATTCGTTTCATTACTG